>ERZ780223.1786-NODE-1786-length-20028-cov-5.734942_pt1 | contig 20028 bp, 19 predicted proteins | sample MGYA00511016_ERZ780223 | MGnify/ENA primary metagenome ERZ780223 (study PRJEB29588, sample SAMEA2159032) | human gut metagenome | biome: human gut; feature: human-associated habitat; material: faeces | place: Denmark | collected 2008/2010 ... | reverse complement strand
CGCTACGCTCGTCAAAAAGTCCGTACCGGACGTTTTTGATGGCTATTAATCCAATTACGAGAGGGGTCTTGCCCCCTCGTGCTCCCCTGCTGCTCAATCGGCTCTGCTCGGCAGCACTATCTTTAAATCAGACTGACTGCCCCACCTTTTGGTGGGGCAGCTGTATATTTATTGTTTTTTATTCAGCGTCGTCGCTTATCAGACCGTAACCGCCGTTTTTGCGGCAATAGACTACCGAGATCGCACCGTCGGCCTGCTCATCGCGGAACACGAAGAACTCATGCTCAAGCAGGTTCATCTGCAATATTGCCTCTTCCGTTGACATCGGCTTGATGGGGAAGCGCTTGCTGCGCACGATCTTGAATTCCTCATCCTCTTCCTCCTCAACGGGGGCATACTCGGGTCTTGTCTCCTTCTCGAGCGCGCCCTCTCTCAGGCGTTTTGCAAGACGGGTCTTGTTCTTGCGGATCTGGCGTTCGATGGACGCGACACCGGAATCAACGGAAGCATACATATCGTTTGTAAGCTCGCTGGCTCTGTAATACAGGCCGTTATTTGAAACCGTGATCTCTGCCAGGAATCTGCCGCGCTCCATGCTGAACGTGATATTTGCGCTGCTTTCGGTCTTAAAGAAGCGGTCGAGCTTGCCAACCTTGCGCTCAGTATAGCTTCTGAGCTCTTCGGAGGTGCCCATCTTTTTTTCGGTAAACGTAAATTTCATATGTGCCGGCTCCTTTCTGCTTTGCAGGATGCTTCCTGCTTAACTTTATTATAGCATAAGCGCATGTAAAATGAAAGACGCTTTTGTTGAATTTGCTTTAAAATTTAAAATTTGTTCTCACATTTTTATTCAACACTTATATAACAGTCGGGCAGAGCGGCTTTCAGCGCCTGTATCTGGTCTGCGCTGATGCTGTTTCCGTTGAGCCAGAGCTGTTTGAGATTTTTCAGCGAGGTGAGCGCTGAAATGTCGCTGATCGAGTTGTTTGAAAGGTCGAGCGTTTCGAGCGTTTTAAGCGTTGACAGCGGCGAGAGCCTTGATATCGAGTTATTTGACAGGTCAAGGTGCTTTACGTTAGTAAAGCCCGACGCCTTGGAGATATCGCTCAGGCCGAGGCCGTTTGCCTCAACGTTTTCGGCGTCCACGGCAAAGCTTTTGCCGCCGAGGACGATCTCGCTTTTAAGCTCGGAATGGCTGATCGAGCAGCCGGAGAGCTTCTTTTTCAGCGTTGCAACAGCGGTCTCGCTCAGGTCTGCGTTATCCTTTATGCTGAGCTTTTTGAGATTTTTGAGGTTATACAGCTCCTCGAGGTCTGCATCGGACAAACCGACCTTATCCATCCACAGAGTCTTGAGATTCGTGAGCCTGCCGATGGCGGCGATGCTTCCAAGCTCGTTGCCGCTGACGTTAAGCTCCGTAAGTCCGGAAAGATCCTGGAGCGCCGCGACCGATTTTATTCTGTTGCCGGAAAGATTGAGGTACTCAAGCTTAGGCACGCTCATAAGCGGACTTATATCGCTTATGCGGTTGTTTGAAATATCAAGCTCTTTAAGATTCGGAAGATCTACAAGCGCCGAGATATCGGAAATCGAGTTATCCGAAAGATCGAGCTTTTCAAGCTTCGTGCAGGCCGACAGCAGTGTGATATCGTGCACGTCGCAGCCGGAAAGGTCAAGCTCTGTAACGTTGTTTTTAAACGTCTTGCCGCCGAGCTTGATTTCAACGACGTCCTCTTTTGCATCGTCGCTGTATATGATGCAGTTGGGAAGCTTCGCTTTAAGCTCCTTGAGCTGAGATGCGCTTATATCCATCTGCCCGATGGTGAGCATGGACAGACTGTCGATATCGTAAAGCGGAGAAAAGTCCTTTATCTCGTTGCCGTCAAGGTGCAGCGTTCTGAGCGAGCTGAGCTTTTTGAGCGGTGTAATATCGCTTATCTTGTTGTTCGAAAGGTCAAGCGAGGTGAGCTTCTTGAGCGGCGTGAGGAAATCAAGCTCGTCGATCTTATTGTCGGAAAGCTTGAGGCTCGTAAGCTCGGTGAGCTTTGCGATATCCTTGAGGGCGGCCGAACCTGCTCCCTTCTTCGACAGATCAAGTGAAGTTGTTTCCACATCGTACTGCTCACCGCAGATGACGACTATCTTGCCGCTGTCGTAATCCTCCTTGGCTTTTTTGAGCCGCTCAATCTCGGATTTTATTTCGTCGCTGCCGCTTGTTGAGCTTTCAAGGATGGCAATGGCATTGACGTAATCGTACTTGGCCTCATAGCAGCGGCTCATAAGAAGCAGGCACTCGTCGGTCTTTTTGACCTCCATTGCCTCGCGCAGCTTTGTAAGTGCGTTATCGTAATCGCCGGCGTAGTAGTACTCCTGCGCCTGCTTGAACGCATTGCTGTATTCGCTCTCCGTTCCGCCGTTTTTGAGCGCGAGTATCAGCGCAAGCATGGCCGCGAGAACGGCAACGATGGCGGCGCACACAATGATGAGCTTTTTTCTCTTTTTGTGCGCGCGGTGCTCGGACTGCTCGCGTATGATGCGCTCGGTGTCCGATTCGCTCTCGTCGTACTCCGGCTCTTCCTCGTATTCCGGCTCGCCGTCCTCATCCTGCGGAGTAAGCTCATATCCTTCGGTTTCGCGCAGTATCTCCTCAAGCTCGGGGTCAAATATGCTCTTGTACCCCTCGTTGACCGTATCGAGGACGGTTTTTTCCTCGTCGGCTCTGTGAAGCTGCTGCTCGATATCACTTTTTTTGACGACTACGGTTTTTTCCTCAGCCGGGTCTTTTCTGATAGTATCACTCATGTGCATCGCCCTCCTGCGGCGCGGCGTCGGGCATGATCGCGGATGCCGGCGGCTCTTCGTTGCGTACGAGCAGATCTATCGTCTGCTGCTCGGCGCTGCTGGCCTTTTCGGCTGCAAAGTCGCGCCTTTTCATTGCAACGCAAATGCACAAAAGCGCAGCCATAATGCACAGCACCGATATCTCGGGCAAAAGCTCCGCAAGTGCGACGGTCTGCCCCTTCGGCGCGATCATGTCTCTGTCAAGGTAGATATGTACTATAAGCGGCAGACCGAACAGCGGCGCAAGCAGCCACTTAGTCCGGATAACGCCGAACACCGTCGCCGTGTAGATAAACGCGACGGCAAGATACAGGCATATGCACAGTATCGTGTGCAGTATGCTGTCAAACCCGAAGGCTTTAATTATGAAAAACATTACACCCAGTATGACCGGGATAAACGTCAGACCGAAAAAGCGCCTGCCTGCATACAGAACGAGCACGATAAACAGCAGGTTGCACAGTATCGGCAGCACAATCTGGAACGTGATGAAGCCTGCCTTCTGATTTGACCAGAAGCCCCAGTAGCCGAGGAAACGGCAGAGCGCCGACAGGATCATGAAGATCACCGCAAGCTTGACGAAGAAGTTTTTCCGGCTGACCGAATACCTTATCTTTTCGTTTTCTATCTCCATCTTGCTTCCTCTCGATCAGAACGCCCAGTTTCCGTTTTTGAATATCTGCACTCTCTCGCCGCTTTCGGTCTCGCCAGTGATATCGAGATCCTCAGAGCCGATCATGAAGTCCTCATGGATCATGGACGAATTTATGCCCATTTCGCGGCACTGCTCGAGCGTGTAGTTCTCAAAGTCCTTTATGCAGTTAGCAAATCCGTCGCCGAGTGCGAGGTGGCATGCGGCGTTTTCGTCAAAAAGGGTGTTGTAAAACATTATGCCGCTGTTTCTTATCGGACTGTCAAACGGCACGAGCGCACACTCGCCGAGCATTTTCGAGCCTTCGTCCATATTTACAAGCGTCTTGAGCGCATCCTCGCCCTTTTCGGCCTTGACCTCGGTCACCCTGCCGTTTTCAAAGCGGATGCTGAAGTTTTCGATCATCGTGCCGCGGTAGGACAGCGGACGGGTCGAATACACTATGCCTTCGGCCTGTCCCTTCATGGGGCTTGTGAAAACCTCTTCGCTGGGGATGTTGGGATTAAAGCGCACGTTCGCGCCGAGCGTATCCTCAGCCCCGGCGAGAAACTGCGCCTGCGGAATAAGGCCGACGGTGAAATCCGTTCCGTTTGCACTTTTATAATGCAGCTTGCGCAGACCGAGCGAGTTGAGATATTCGCAGCGGCTCTTGAGATCGGCATTGTGCTCCTGCCACGCCTTCACTCCGTCGCCGTCGGCGCGCGAGGTGTACAGTATCGCCTCCCACAGCTTTTCGACGGCCTCGGCCTCGTCAAGCGCGGGGAACACCTTCTTTGCCCACGCCTTGCCCGGCACCGCCGCAATGACCCACTGATATTTGTTCTCCATCGAGTCGCGGATAGGCTTTATGACCTTCCAGCGCATCTGGACGCTCTTGCCCCACTTTTCCTGATCCAGCCCGTCAAGACCCGAGGGGTCGGCAGACTCTATATAGATCATGGCCGGAAGCGTTTCGGCTCGGTGCAAAAGCTTCTGCTTTTCCCAATCTTTTATCTCGCCGAGGCGCTCGACGGTCTGGTATTTTACATGCTTGAGCCTGAGCGGCTGATGCGTCCACTCGACCCTTACCTCGGCAGCGCCTGCAAGATAGCACTGCTCAACGAGCATTTCCACAAATTCCGGCTGATCAAGCTCGGCCGAAATGACAACATCCTGTCCCTTTTGGATATTCGCGCCGACCCTGACTATAAGTTCGGCGTAGCTTTCAAGTTTTTTTATATCCATGAATGATTACTTCCTATAATTTAATTTAAATTATTCTACCACACAGGTTACAAAATTACTACACATTTATACTCTCGCCGTGAAAATTTTTCGCTTGATTCATATTGAGTTAACAAATTTCTTATAGTATAATCAATCATTGATTATTCAGATTTTTCAAGGGTGATAGCATGGTATCCAAAAATCAGTGGAGGGCGATCTCGATCGTTCTTGCCGTCGTGCTGCTGCTTGCCGCGTTCATGACCGGTCTTACCGGGATAGCGGACGGCATCAGTCCCGTCGGCGAGGTGAGAAACGACTACGCCTCCTTCAAAAAGGAGCTTGACGCGCTCAGCGATAACGAAAAAGCGCTCGCCGACGGCAAGGCCGAATACGACGAGAAGAAGGCTGCCTACGACGAGAAGAAAGCCGCTTATGACGAAAAGTACAAGCAATACGAGGCGGCAGATAAAAAATACAACGAGGACGTTTTGAGCTATAATCAGCAGCTTATAGCCTACAATGTCGGCAAAAACCGGTTCAACAGCAGCGGTGCGCAGAGCGCCGTTTCGAGCGGCAGAGCGCAGCTCGACTCGGGCTGGGCCTCGTACAACGAGGGCAAGGCCGCTTACGATCAGCTGTCGTCTGCCATAAGTGAGCTTGAGGCAAAGCACATTCCGCATTGGATGGCGCTCAAGATCGTCGGCGGCAAGGTCGGTATCGACCTGACCGACAGCTACATTTCCGACATGAAGGCGCAGCTTGATTCGGCCTATGCGCAGCTTCAGCAGGGAGAGTCCGGGCTTACTCAGGCGCAGCAGCAGATAGATTCCGCCCAGGCGCAGCTTTCCGGCATGAAGCAGGAGATAGAGTCCGGCCCGGCAAAGCTTGACGCCGACAGGCAGTCCGTTGCCGACACGAAAGCCGAGCTTGACAAGGAAAAGGAAGAGCTTGATGCCAAGGCAGAGAAGCTTTCGGTATACGAGGACATTGCGGAAAAGGTCGAGCGCAGCCGCGAAGGCCTCATCGACGAGGGCTATGGTACGTCAGGCAGCACAACGGCAGAGCTTCTAAGCTCCGCCGGCAAGCACGAGAGCGCACTGCACATAGATTATCTCAAAGCTCTTATATCCTTCATCGTCACTTACGCTTCTCACCTGCTTGCAGTCGCGGCCGCCGCAGCGGCGCTCATACTGCTGGCCAAAAAGCAGGACTCCCATGCGTTTAAGCTCGCCGCCCTCGGCGCCGCTCTGGGCGCCGTGAGCGTCATTGCCTCGCTCATCGGCGGCAATATCGACACTCTCGCTTTCGCAGCCGCCGTCCTCGCCGCCCTCGGCGTGGGTCTTTCGATCGGCATCAGCTCGGAAGAATGATCTCAAATAATATAAAGCAATCCCTCCGGCTCCGCCGGAGGGATTGTTCGTTTGGGCATGCTTTTAATCACTGGCGCTTCATTTGACGCAGGAAGGCCAGGACTGCGAAAATTACGGCGGCGACGGCGTAGGCTATGACCCACGCAAGATCCGGCCAGACATCCGCAAGGCTGCCTGCGCAGACGGCCTGCTCGACTCTCACCGCATGGCAGAACGGCAGGAGTTTTGAACGCGCCGCCCACAAGCTCAAGGTCAAACCATATGCCGGACAGCCATGCGGTGAGGTTCGTCAGCAGCGCACCGCATATGCCGCCTACCTGCTTTACGCTCAGGGCACTGCCGCACAGAAGCCCGAGCGCAATGAAAAACACTGAGGCGGGAATTATCATCAGCACCGACCACAGGACGTTCACCGTCACCTCAAGGCCGAGGAAAAACGCCGTTACAAAGCACACGGCAGCCTGCCCGAGGGCAATGGGCAGCAGCGGCAAGGTATAGCCGAAAATGAAATCGGCAGCCGTGAGCGGCGTTGTATAAAGCCGCTGCAAAAGCGCGCTTTCGCGATCCTTCGCAATAAGCGTTGCCGCAAAAAGCGTCATGAACGACAGGCCGAACACGGTCATACCCGGTGCAAGATTCTCGATCTCAAACATGGAAACAGGAATGTTCGCCTGGATCGCCGACAGCAGCAGGATAAGCACCACCGGAAAACCGAGTCCAAAGCCGAGGTTTACGGGATCGCGCAGTATCTCCTTTGCCGTGCGCGAGGAGAATGTGAGCATTTTCATTTTCCCTCCCCCTTTACTATCGCGACGAACGCATCCTCGAATTTTTCTTTTCCGGCAAAGGATTTTAGCTCCTCGGCCGTGCCGAGGGCCAGCAGCTTTCCGCCGCGCATGATCCCGACGCGGTCAGACAGCGCCTCGGCTTCCTCCATATAGTGTGTTGTGAGTATTATCGTCTTTTTGCCCTTGAGCGCGCGCACGGTATCCCACAGCTCGCTGCGCGCAATGACATCAAGGCCGAGCGTCGGCTCGTCGAGGAACAGTATCTCGGGATCGCCGGTGAGCGCCATTGCTATGCTGAGCCTTCTCTGCCAGCCGCCCGAGAGCTTTCCGGCCTTGCGCTCTTTTGCCTCGCCGAGCTCGAACTCTTCGCACAGCGCCTGCGCCCGCACGCGCGTTTTATCCTTTGAAAGCCCGTGCACGCCGCACATAAGCTCGAGGTTTTCCATAACCGTCAGGTTCGGCGCAACTGCCGTCTCCTGCGGCGATACTCCTATGATGCGCTTCACCTCACCCGGCTGAGAAACTATGCTTTTTCCGTCGAGGAACGCCTCGCCGGACGTGGGCGAGGTCAGACACGAGAGCATTTTTATCGTCGTCGTTTTGCCCGCTCCGTTTACGCCGAGCAGCGCAAACAGCTCGCCCCGGCGAACGCTCAGCTCAAGGCCGTCTACTGCGATCACGTCCTTATATTTTTTCGTTAGCTTTTTTATCTCTATCGCATTCATTTTCCGTTTCCTCCGCACCAGCGCGCTTTCAATCCTTCGTATACGTCGGTCAGAGTGCGGCTGACATATTCCTCTTCCCAGTCGAGGTATCCCGTAACTATCATCGTCGCGATTCCGTGGACAAATATCCACATCTCGAGATGGAAAAGGCGCGCATCCTCATTGCTCAGCCCTGTATTTCGGGATATGAGCGCTATGATCCCGTCAATGCTTTCATCTTCGGTCTCCGAATCTTCCTCGGTTCTGTCGCGCATAAACAGCAGCTTGAACAGCTCTTTTTCCTGCCGTGCAAAGGCAATGTAGGCAATGCCGCTGGCCTTATACGGCGGATATGCTCCGCGCATCATCTCGGCGCGCAGAAAAGACTGATACTCGGCATTTGCCGCACGCACGACCTCATCCTGCACCTCCTGCATATTCTCAAAAAGGCCGAACACCGGCTTTGCGGACGAGCCGAGCTCCGCTGCAAGGCTTCGGGCCGTGAGCGCTGCCATTCCGCCCCGGCGCACAATATCCAGCGCCGCGGCAATTATCTCTTCTCGCGAAAACTTCACTCTCGGCGGCATTATTATCACTTCCTCATTTTTGCGCAACTGCTGTTGCGCAACTGATGTTGTTATTATATCATGCCGGCTGCATTTGTCAATGTTAACAGACAGTTTGTTGACAAGATTTTTATATGATATAAAATGGTGTCATCGGAGGTGAGGCACGATGAAGAAAAACAAAAAAGAAGATGACGAGGAGATCCGCCGCGCAAAGGCCAATATACGCACGGGATTTATTATTGCAGTTATAGTCATTGCCTTGCTTGCGGTCATTGCCTTTGTAATGGTGGGGCTTATGAGCGCCATCACATCCTTTCCGGACATGGGCACCTCGGCGATACCGGATATCGACATATTAAACAAGCTGACATCATGCTGACATAAAAAACACGGCAGGTGAAAACCTACCGTGTTTTTTTGCTATTCAATTCAGTAATTTTCCATCATTTCGCGCGAGTCCATATCGCCGTTTTCGGCAGCTATGCGATACCAGCGCATTGCCTCATCGCGGTTTTGCTTAACGCCGCTGCCGATGGCGTAGCAATCACCCGTCATGCGCATGCAGTCAACGTCGCCGAGTTCGGCGGCTTTTTTGAACATCTCAAAGGCCTTTTTCGGATTCTCCTTAACGCCGAAGCCGTTATAATAGCAGCCGCCTGCAAGGCGCATTGCGTCAACATTGCCGTTTTCGGCCGAGAGCTTCATCCAGCGGAAGGCCTCCGACGGATCGGCCGCCGTTCCCTCGCCGTTTGCATAGCACACGGCAAGATCGTGCTGCGCGTCGGGATGACCCATTTCGGCCGCGTTTTTGAACCATTCAAACGCCGCCTGCGGATTGCGAAAGGTACCCTCGCCGCGGTCGTGGTTGAGCGCGGTTTTATACATTGCATCAACAACGCCTGCTTCGGCGGCGCGCTTGAAGCGCGCAAACGCCTCGGTGGGATCTTTTTTGGTTCCGAAGCCTTGCTCCGAGCACAAAGCACAGATATACATCGCCTCTATATCCCCGGCATTGGCAGCAGCCAGCGCCCATTTATAGCACTCTTTTTCGTTCTTTGCCGCTCCGGTGCCTTTCTGATAGCAAACGGCAAGGTTGAGCATGGCCTTGACGTGGCCAAGCTCGGCAGCGCGCTTTAAAAGCTCAAACGACTTTTTCTCATCAAGCTTCGCAAAGCTCACGCCGCCGCGGAAAAGAATCTCCGGCAGCATGTCGGCCTCGACGCAGCCGAGGGCTATCGCCTCGTCGTAATAAGCCGCGGCGGCAGGATCGTCCTCCTGCTCGTAAGCCGAGGCGGCTTTTTTGCGCAACTGCATGCTCTTTTCCTCGTCGGAAGCGTCGTCGCCCATTATCTTTTCAATGTCGGCAAAAACGTCCTCGAGCTTCATCTTTTTGTACTCAGCCATGGCGCACCTCACTTATCGTTTGCTGCAACGGAGTATTCCGCGGCAGCGACCGTACCGTCGTCGCCGGCCTGAAGCCTGAACAGGGTCGAGCCGATGGTGAACTTATAGGTATCGCCCGACTGAACATACTCGATGCCGTCCATGAGCGCGAGCGCCTCGTCGATCTTCATGCCGATCTTCACGCCCTGAGGATTGGAAACGGTATCATCCGCAATGGTTATGCCGGTGATGCGCTCTGTCCCGTCAACATCGTTTACCAAGACTTCAAAGCCGTCATAGTAATAGAACTTGTCCTTGCCCTGATACGCGCAGCTGTTGGATTCAAAGGTGCTGTCAGGCTCGCCGAGGGCGGACAGAACATCCGCGGCAGGGTCGAGAATGCCGAACTTCACCTCGCCCGAGGCATAGTAAAGCTCGCCGTAATCTGGCTTGTACTCGGCGGTTTTGTTTGCATCGTTGTCGCCGCTGCCGCCGTCGTTTCCGCAGGCGCAAAGCGCGAAAACGCACAAAGCGGCAAGGATAATTGCAATAAACTTTTTCATTTTTCGTCCCCCAGTGTCCAGCTTTTTAGATAGCCGTATTCCTCAAGCTCGGCATTCTGCGCTGCCAGAAGCTCATAATACGCTTTGCATTTATTCTCCCAGTCGGCAGAAACGGTCTCATCGTCTCTGCGGTCGGGAACGCCGTAGCGCCCGGAAAGGATCTCCGCGAAATAGCGCGAGAGCTTTTCCGCGCCGTAAATGTTCAGATGCAGTCCGGCGTCATAGGTGTCCGTCTGCATGTCAATGCCGATATCGTCCGAAACGTTCAGCAGATTTATGTAATCAAGGCCGTGCCCGGCGGCGTAATCGCTTATCTGCTCGTCCCACTGATCGTACCAGTGCGGCCACAGGCTCGGCGATTTTATAAGAACGAGCGTCGCTCCGTTAGCATCGCACAGCTTCTGCATTTTGTCAAGGTATTCCCAGCATGTGTCGCCTATCGTGTAATCGTCCAGCACAGGCGCCGTCGGCAGCTTTGTCATAGGCTCAACGTCCGCACGCATGAGGTAGCCTGCGATCGTCACGGGGTCGCGGCGGAAGGCGTACTCAAAGTCCTCGTCCGTCAGCTCCGACCAGCGCGAGTGATAGCGCAGGAACGGGATAAGGTAGCTTACCATATCCTCGTCCTCGGTCATGGAGGCCTTTATCGCGTCGAGCTTGTGCTTTGAAAGCGGCATACCGTCGAGCGTCATGCGGTTGTACGCCTCGCTCTGCGGAGTGTCGTACTTCATCGACTGGACATTGTACACGACGACCTTCGGGCTTTCGCGCTCGAACACCTCTTCAAGCAGATAGTACGACTGCCAGATAAGCTGCTGCGCCGAGCCTCGGATGTAGCTCGTTATGCCATGTTCCTCCCACATTGTTACGGGGGAAAAGTTCTCGTACACCTCGCAGTCGCCGACAAATATCACATCGTGCGGGTTTTCTTCATTATAATACTCCTGCGTCATCGCGCCCTCGAGAACGCCGGACATGTATTTCGGCTGACATACCCTGCCCAGCAGCCATATCGCTGCGCACAGCAGCACCGCGAAAGCCGCAAGGCAGATAATATGCAGTTTTTTATTGCTTTTTTTGCTCATTTGCTTCCTCAGAACTGGTTATAGATAAACTGCGCTGCATCGTAGCCTACGCCGTACGCGCCGAAGGTCAGGACCGCAACGGCAAGGACGAAGAACACGGCATAGCACAAAACAGGCTTTTCCCACAGTACCTCGCGCACGCTGCCGTGCTTTTCCTGAACGCAGGAAACGGCAAACATGATAACAACACCGACTGCGGCAATTATATAGTCTGCGCCCGTAAGCCCCAGCTGCAAAAGCGCACCGGAGAATGCCTCGCCCCAGTTAAAGTCCGTAAACACCGTACCGAGCGCGCGGAAGGATACCTCAACATCGCGGTAGCAGTCGAGAACGCGCAGCGAGCACATGAGCAGGAACGTTCTGAGCGTTTCAAACACCCTGTAACCGAAGCCTGAGACGAGCCTTTCGTGCTTTGCGCGGAAGCGCTGCGACACGGGCTTGAACTCCTCGGCAAGCAGGATGAAGAAAGCGTTGAGAAGTCCCCAAACGACAAAATTCCACGCCGCGCCGTGCCACAGGCCGGTAAGGAACCACGTCACTATTGTCGAAACATACACCGACAGCTTTCTTCCGAAGCCGTCGGATATTTTTTTGCGCGCGGACTTTGAGAGCTTCAGGAGCCACGGCGCGACCGACAGCGGATAGAAGATATAGTCCTTGAACCATGTGCCCATGGAAATGTGCCATCTGCGCCAATATTCGGCGATATTGCGCGAAAAATACGGACGGATGAAGTTCTCCTTCACCTTTATTCCAAGCACCTGAGCAACGCCGATGGTGATATCTATGCCGCCGGTGAAGTCGGCATAAAGCTCGGCTGCATACAAAACGGCGCCGATGAAAACATACGCGCCCGTGTACGTCGCCGGATCGCCGCACAGCGCAGTCACCGCAACAAGCAGCCTGTCGGCAATGACGAGCTTTTTGAAATAGCCCCAAAGAATGCGCTGAAGGCCGAAGGATATCTGCTTGAAATTCGCCTTATGCTCGGCAAAAAGCGTGTCCTTCAGGTCGCCGAAGCGCGATATCGGCCCCTGAATGAGCAGCGGAAAGAATGATGTGAACAGCGCAACGCGCAGTATATTCTTTTCCGGCTCGACCTTTTCCCAGTAGACGTCGATCACATAGCTGACGGTCTGGAAGGTGTAGAACGATATACCGAGGGGGAGCACCCAATCGACCGCCGCAATATCGGCAGAAAAAAGTGCGTTGACATTTGTTATAAGGAAGTTTGTGTACTTAAGCGCTGCAAGTATGCCGAGGTCGGCAACGAGCGCCAGCACAAATATTACCTTGCGGCGCTTTTCACACTGCTTTTTATATGCCTTGCGCTCGGCGCGCTCAAGCGCCTTGCCCTCATCGGATTTAAGGAACGACTTCTGCTTTGCAAGCGACGCGCCCATGAGGTTTGTCGCCGCCCATGAGACGACAACAGTTGCCGCCATGAAGCACAGACCCTTCCACCCGGCGCAGGCATAAAACACAATGTCCGCAGCAAGAAGCAGCAGCCATTGGAATCGCTTCGGTATGAGATAATACAGTACAAAAAGTACCGCCAGGAAGGCTATGAAGCCATAGGACGTAAACAGCACGGCTTATTCGTCAAGCAGACGGTTTACCATGTTCAGCATGGCTTCGGCGGAGTTGAAGTTTTCGGGCACGATATCGCGCGCCGGGATGGTGATGTCGAAAGCGTCCGACAGCTCAGCGATTATCGTTACGATATCGAGGCTTTCGAGGATGCCGTCGTCGATGAGCGTAGTGCAGTGCTCAAAATCTGCGTCAAGGCCGAGGCCGTTGAGTATATCAAGTATCTCTTCCATGCTTATATCTCCATATCTTTAAGTGAGTTTCGGTCTATCTTGCCGTTTTCCAGCAGCGGCAGAGCATCGAGCCGTTTTATTTTCGACGGCAGCATATATCGCGGCAGCATAGACCGCAGATATTTGCCGAGTGTCTTTTCATCGGCAGCGCCCATATAAAACATAAGCAGCTTGCCCTTTTGCTTATCGAACATGCAGCACGAGCGCACAACGCCCTCGCAGCCGTCGGCACAGGCTTCGATCTCGCCAAGCTCGACGCGGTGACCCATGTTCTTAATCTGGTGATCCTTGCGCGAAACGAACACCAGCTCGCCGCGCTCGTTTATTCTGCCAAGGTCGCCAGTGCGATAGATAAGCTCGGGATAGTGCTTATTGAGAGGATTTTGAGTAAACGCCGCCGCAGTACGCTCCGGATCGTCAAAATATCCGTGCGTGAGCGCCGTGCCGCGGATGCATATCTCGCCCGTTTCGCCGGGTGCGGCCTCGGTATCGTCCTCGCGCAGGAGCATAAAGCCCGTGTTGTCAAACGGCCGTCCGACAGGGATAGGCTCGCCGTCGGAGAAGTCGCGGTCAACGACATAGTAAAACGACATGCCCGTTGCCTCGGTCGGGCCGTAGAGGTTAATAAACCTCGCGCCGGGGCAGGCAGACTGCCAAAGCTGCAATTGCTTTACCGGAAAGGCCTCGCTTCCGAAGCACACTGTGCGCATATACTCGGGCTTAATATCCTCAAACGCGCCGAGGCCGGATATGATCGTCAGCGCCGAGGCCACCCAGCACAGCGTGTTGACCCTATGCTCGTTTAAAAATTCCACCGCCTTTAACGGCGAAAGGAACATGCTCTGCTGCATTAGGTAAGCGGTCGAGCCGCATTTTATGACCGACAGCAGCTCTTTCATGCAGGCATCGACATAAAGCGGAACCTGCATTGCAAAAACGCTCTCCTCGTCAGCGCCGATAACGGGGCACAGCGCGTTTGCATAGTCTATAAGCGCCCTGTGGCAGCCGGTGACGCCCTTGGGAACGCCTGTGCTGCCGGAGGTAAAGACGATGTACGCCGGGTCCGTGTCGATGCATTTTGCGCGAACAGCTGCCAGCGCCTCAGCGTTTTCATCGACCGCGAAAAGCTCGGATGCGCTTATAACGCTGCCCTCGGGCGAGAGCCTTTCGGCAAGCTCCCTTGAAGCATCGTCACAGACAACGGTGCGGGGCGAGAGCTGCTCGAATATCATTTGCAGCCTGTAAAGCGGCATGGACGCATCCAGCGGAACATAATAGCACCCGGCATAGAGCACCGCGAAAAACGCGGCTATCGTTTTCGGCGCTTTTTTCATGAACACCGCAACTGGCTCGTTTTTTAGCCCTCTGGCGATCAGCGCGCTTCCCCCGGCGCGCGAAAGATGCGCAAGCTCTGCAAAGCTCAGACTCTCCTCGCCGTCGGAAAAAGCGGTCTTATCGCCGCAAACGGGCGCTGTTTTTTCTAAAAATTCAAGTACATTTTTCATTTTCAGCTCATTGAATACGGCGTTGTTTCAAGCGGCGGATACAGTGTCGTGTCAAAGCGCCAGTACTGCACGCTGTATTTCACAAGCTCCTCGCTTGTTTTCATGAAGCATCTCAGGTGCTCGGGGCCGACATTGCAGGCATCGAAGTGATACCAGCCCGTGCCGAGGTTCACAAGGCACCAGAAGTGCTGCGTTTTGCCGTTTAGGCGCTCAACGCTGAGCACCTGGCAGTCTATCTTCTGCAAAAGCGCATAGCTTGCCGAATAGAAGGTGAAGCAGTCGCCCACACCCTCGGTCAGGCCGCGGTAGGCCTCACTCTTCCAGTCGGTCTTATCGGACGTGCCGGTGTAGATGATATTGCTGTAGCAGTAATCAAATATCGCATACGCCTGCTCAGGCACGCTCATATCGTCGGTTATGATCTCGCCGATGACCTTGTCCACGGCCTCGTCAAGCTTTGCGTCGTCGATCTTTTTTTCGACAAAGGTGTATTTTACCGTGACGCTCGAGGTGTTGCCCTCGTGGTCGGTGGCTGTGTATGTAACGTCGTAGGTCCCGGCAGTCTTTGCATCGACCTTGGACTTGTCAACCTCGATCTCAGGCTCGGGATCTGCGTTATCCTCGGCAAAGACCTCTTTGAAATAGGACACCGCCTCGCCGACATAGCAGTATCTGTCGCGCGCGGCGTAGATAACGGGCGCAGTCGTATCGGGGGCTATGATCGCCTTTGCCTCGACCGTAGTCTCGTTTCCGGCGCGGTCGGTGAGCACGATCTGAACATCCTGCTCGCCCTCAACGCTCCAGTCGGGCTCGTTTACGAATTTTGCCGTGACCTTGGACATATCCGCAACATTGGTCACAAACTTTATCGGCTCGCAGTAGTAGCCGGTGCTGCACTGGCAGTCGATGCCCTCGGCAGTGGGGGCAACGGTGTCCTTTATCACAACGCCGACGTTGATCTTCTCGTCGCCTTTTGCGAAAACCATCGCGTGTGCGCCGAGACCGGTGCGCTCGAACGGCTCGCTTTCCATCTTGTATCCGGCATAGTCGCTGCCGAGTGCCGCGAGCACGTCGCTTTCCGTGACCATATCCATCGACGCCTCAAGCTCGGCTATCGCGTCGCAGACGATGATCTTGCCCGTTTTCTCCGAGCTGTTTCCGGCCTCATCGGTGGCCTTTATTCCGCAGGAGACCGTTCCGGCCTTCGACAGGACCGGCTCGGAGGTGAATTCATAGCTCACAGCGGTCGCGTCGCCACCGCTCAGGGCGAGGTCCTTGGCCTCTATCTTGCCGCCGACGAGCACCGCCGCCGGAACGATGTCCGGGTCGGGAGCCGTTGTATCGACTATGCGCAGGGTCGAGGTAAAGGTCTTTCCGTCAAACTCGGCCTTGACCTCGTAGTCGCCGAGCTTATCCCATGTGATGTCGTTAAGATCGGTCACGAGCTTTGCATCCTCGCGCTCTACGGCCATGAAGTCCTTAAGGCTCGGGCGCGGCTGACCGGCCTCGTGCTCAAGGACATCGACAAGACCGAGAACCTTGACCGTGAGCTTGACGCTGCGGCTGTTTCCGCAGGCATCTTCAAGCTTTATGCTGCAATCATATGCTCCGGCAGCGCCGTAGGTCGGCTCCTTCTCCCACGTTGCGGTGACCTTCGACGCATCCTTTATCTCGCCCAGAGCCGTCTCGGGCTCGAGCGATTTATCATCGATGGTTATCTGGGCCTCGGTGGTATCGGTCGTCGGAGCCTTCGTATCGCGTACGATAAGAAGCTCCGGGCGAACCTTGCCGCCGCTTTTGACCTTTAATATATAGGTACCCTCTTTGCTCGTGCTGACGTTGGCATCGCCAACGTAGCTTGCATCCGCGCCGTCTTTCATGAACGCCGACGCCGCCGGTGCCCCATCGCCGAGCTCGGCTTTGAGGTACATGTGCCGTCCGCCGTAAACGACGAACACGAAAAGCGCCGCAATGATCGCAAGCGCCGCGATCACGCACAGGGCTATGACAAGTCCCTTTTTGCTCTTTTTGCCGCCGCGGCGTCTGTTTTTGCCGGGCTTTGAATGCTTGCCGCCGCGGCTTTTTTTCTCCGTCTGAGTTATTTCCTCAGCCGGCATTTCGTCTAAAACATTAGTCTCGTCCATATATCAATGCCTCCGTAAGGTACATTTCGACAAATACATATAATAACACACATTTTTCTTATGCTCAATGCCTTTTTTATTAACAAAAAGCCGTTGAAATGCCAATTATATAGTGGTATATTATGCGCAAATGCTCTTTTATCACAAAAGGAGAGATATATGAAAAGAATAGTTGCATTTTTACTGTGCCTTGTCATGGCATTTTCGCTGTGCGCATGCAAGGGCAACGAGCCGGAACCAACGGCTCAGCCGACAGCGCAGCCCACTCCCGAGGAAAGCTACGCTCCCGTGAGCTTCCGCAATCACGGCAAGCAGAGCACCGTCACGGCGCTTCCGCAGAAGGTCGTTACGGCAGGCCCCAACTGCACCGAGGTTTTCTGTGCGCTCGGCCTTGCCGATGAGGTCATCGGCAAGTGCCTGGAAAATCATTCGCTGGGCGCTCTGCCCGAATACGCCGACGCCGTTGAAAGCATACCGACACTCAGCATAGGCTATCCTACGGCGCAGCAGATAATCGACAGCGGTTGCGATTTTCTCTATGCAAACTCGTGGATATTTGACGACGATCTGACCGTAGCTCAGCTTGAAAAGGCCGGGATCACCGTCTATGTCAGCGAGGCTGAGACCATCGAGGCCGTGTGGCAGGAAATGCGAGATCTTGCAAAGGTGTTTAATGTTGAAAACATTGAGGAGATCGTCAGCGAGCAGAGCACGCGCCTTGAAGCGGTGACCGATAAGCTCGGCAAGATAAGCGAGCCTAAAACGGTGTTCGTGCTCGACAGCTTCATCGGCGAAAAGCTCTACACCGCAGGCAGCGCAAACATCGAGTCGGCTTATATCACCGCCGCCGGCGGCACAAACGCTTTCGGCGAGATATCAAAGGCTTGGGACGTGGTCGAGCCGTCGGCCGTTGCCGTGGCCGATCCCTGGTGCATCATCATCCACGACTATGAGGGCTCAAGCTATGACGAGAAGGTTGCCGCACTGAAGGCCGATCCGCAGCTTTCGCAGCTCGACTGCGTTAAAAACGAGCGCTTTGTGCGTCTTTCGCTTGAAGACGCAATGCCAGGCATGCGTTGCGCCCCGACCGTCGAGGCCATCGCCCAGGTCCTGTATCCCGATATGTTTTAAATGAAAATCCCGAGGTCATTGACCTCGGGATTTTTTCGTTATTTGGGTATCTTTCGAGTATTCTTTTTATCATTTATCACGGCTTTGAGATTCAGGGAATACCACGGGCGCGCAGAAGTCCACTCAAGTCCGACCCGGCGCGAGGTGTAAGCTTTGAATTTTTCCTCCGCCTTGGGATTGAGGGTTTTCTTTTCGACTATGTACGCAAGCTGCGGCGTAGCAAAAAAGAAAAAATAATCGGTATCCTCAATGAGCCTTATCATATTGTCATATCCGAGCCTGTTCGTATCGCTTCCGGCGACGATATCAAAGCCCTTATCGTCAAAGCTGTATTTTGACGTACCGAATTTCCCGTCCATTGCTGCGATAAGCTTATCCGCATCGCTTTTCGGAACGACTCCCGGCAGCGTGATGACCCAGCAGCCTATAACCCCGACAACAATAGACGCAACGCCCTTGGTAAGTCCGCACACGGCAAGCACAATGAGCGCAAGGCCAAGCAGAACGATGAGTATCTGATTTTTCTTTTTGAACGCGGAATACTGAACCTTGCAGAAGGCCTTGATTGCATTTTCGTTATACACCGCCCTGCCGCTGAAAGCGCAGGGCTTTTTTTCTGCTGTTTTTTCGTTCATTGCATTAATACTTGGTGTTGACCAATTCCTTTTCGATTTTGAAGAAGCCGTCGGCCGTGTCCGGCTTTTTAAGCGCTATCATCGTATAGAGCACATCGACTATCGCCATCTGCGCGATACGCGACGACAGCGCAACGCGGCGATAGCGAGTTTCGTTCGAGGCCGTGTGCAGCGCGATCGTAGAGATATCCGCAAGCGGCGAGCGTCCGACATTTGTGAGCGATATGACCGCAGCTCCGCCTTCAAGCGCTATCTCCGCGGCATGAACAACGTCGCGCGAGCTGCCCGAGTGGCTGACGGCAAACAGCACATCCCCCTTTTTGAGAAACGACGAGCATATCACCTGAAGATGATTATCCGAATATGCCGTCGCATTAAGGCCGAGGCGCATCAGCTTATGCTGGATATCCTCGGCGATGGCGTGCGAGTTGCCAAGGCCGCATATGCAGATGCGGTTTGCGCCAAAGAGCATGTCCGCCGCGCGCTCGAGCATTCCGCCGTCCTGGAGCCTGTAAGTGTAATTGAGCGTATGCAGTATGCCCTGAAACATCTTTTCGACTACAACATTTGTAGGGTCGCCGGCTTCGATCTCTTCATTTACGCTTTGCAGCGGCGTAACGATATCCTGCGCAAGAGATATCTTCAGGTCCTGATAGGAGCTGCTGCCTATCTTCTGGCTTGCGCGGATGACCGTTGCATCGCTCACGCCGCTCTTGGCCGCAAGCTCGGACACCGAAAGATAGATCACTTCCTCCGGATGCTCGATTATATAGTCGCACACAAGAAGCTCCGCCTTGCTGAGATTTTCGCGCATTGATTTAATTTTCAGCAGCATCGCCGGAGTTTGTTTTTTATCCATTGCCGCCCCTTCTTCCATACTATTTGATAAATCACTGCTATACATATTAAATATTGTATTAAATATAACAAATCATCGAATTTTTTTCAAGTACCGTCAAAAGATAAGCGAAAAATTAATTTTCGTTTCTGAAATATTATTTCAGAAATAACAATTCACAAAATATACTGTCTGTTTTTGTGCAAAAGCGTCAAAAATGAGCGAATACGCAAAAATTTGTTGAAAATACAGCGTTTTGGAATTAGAATGGCAATAACAAACGACGCAGGAACGATTTTGACACTCGCGTATACTGTGTCACACTCTGAATTTTATTTCAGAAATTTTTATCCGCAAACCCCGTAAATCATGCCGTTGCGAGCCAAACGGCGCGCACGGCCTGTAAAGAGAGAAAAAGAACAAAACACATGTGACGTAACGAGATCAGTGTCAAAAATGACGGAGATCGAGAGACGGGGCGGGAAAAGGTGGGATAAGCCGAAAAAGGCAGGGAAATCAAGGGATTGCAGGGGCGGTAAGTTCTGAAAACCGCCGAAAATTTGAGCCGACGCCACGACGGCGACGCGCACGTTCCGTGTCAATCACGACGGCCGCGCGACGCTGATCGGGCGTCTTTTTTCGTCGTCGGCGCGTTTCTAACGCTTCGGGGCGTTCGCGTTTAACGCTGGGCGTTCGAGCGTTCGGACGCGCGTTAGAAAACGGCGAAAGCCTTGCAAACACTGGGCTTTTTCGCGTTCGAGCCGCCGAGCGGGAGCACTGCCGGACGCCGC
>ERZ780223.1768-NODE-1768-length-20224-cov-5.907333_pt1 | contig 20224 bp, 24 predicted proteins | sample MGYA00511016_ERZ780223 | MGnify/ENA primary metagenome ERZ780223 (study PRJEB29588, sample SAMEA2159032) | human gut metagenome | biome: human gut; feature: human-associated habitat; material: faeces | place: Denmark | collected 2008/2010 ... | reverse complement strand
ATTTTTGGCATGAGCATTAAAAGTAATACAATTAAAATAGTAAATATTATTGTTTTGAGATTGAAAAATTTTTTTATCATATTTAAGAGGGCTCCTTTTTTATGAAAATTATATTGAATAATACAAAAAATATATTAATTTTTCAACTGTATATTTTCGTGTAAATATTAGTATAGATACTCTTTTATATAAAAAGTATATACTTAATTATTGATTGTTTTTGTAATATTTCTTAACATGAATTATAAAAAAGGCAATTATCAAATAAAGTAATACTTTATATAATTACGAGGACACTAACACAAGGATACTGGAACAATGGGTTTCTTATTAGGAGCATTTGGAAAATTAGCTGCGGGCAGGCGCGTAAGAGCACTGCAAGCCCAAATGATGCGCATTCAGTCTAGAGCTAGACGCGCAACCCGCGACGTTGCAGATATGTCCAAGATGCTGGATAGACAAGAAAAGATGGCTTTAAATAGTTTATCTATGACTTCAATGGCATCAGTGAATATGGCAAAAGGGTCATTGATGAGTTCAATTTTTGGTTCTGGCGTTGGTGCAGGTTTAATGTCAAAAATTAATGGTGGAGAAACTTTAAACCAAGATGAAAATAATCAATACTCTACTTTAATGTCTCAATTTAATCAGCAAGTTTCTAATATGACTTCTATGAATGAAATGAACGTCTCTATGCAAAAACAATATATTCAAGATTATTTTGAAATGTTGAGAGAAACTCAATTAGAACCATTGAAAGATGAAGAAGAATTACTGCAAACTGAAAAAGATTCTTTAGAATCTCAATTACAAATCGCTAATAATGATTACGAAGCTTGTAAGAAAATGGAACAGGCAGATGCTAAAAACTTAGCTCCAAGTTATACAGCAGGCTAATAGATAATATTTCAATATAACCCTTCGAAAATCTTCGGAGGGTTTTTAGTATATTAAGTTCTTTTAATCAATTTACAAATCTAAGATTATGAGTTAGAATAATGACATGGAAAATTTAAGTTTAAATGAGAAGATAAACGCTTTAGTCGTTAAAATGGCAAAAGAGCCTGAAAAAATTGAAAATTATCATGAGTTATCAGAATTGTATCTCCAGCAGAAAGATTATGATAAAGTAATTTCTGTGTTGGATAGTCTTTTGGCTATAAAACCTGACGATGTTCAGGCGCTTGTTGGTCTTGGGACTCTCTGGTTTTATGAAAGAGATTTTAGAAAATCGCTTTCATACTATAACAGGGCTCTCGAAGTTAATCCTAAGAATTTTTTGATTTATTATAATATAGGTAATGTTTTCGCCGAGTGGAAAAATTTTTCGAAAGCTTTGTTTTACTATAATAGGGCTATTGATTTGAATTCTTCAAATCCGGAAATTTATAATGCTATAGCGTTGTTATATCAGGATATTGAAGATTACGTTGAAGCTAAAGCTTACTATGAGAAAGCTTTGTCGTTGGATCCGGAAAATATTAATGCTCTTATTGATATGGGGAATGTTTGTTTCAAATTGTTTGATTATGAAACTGCTTTGAAACTTTTTAAAAAAGTTTTTGTGCTCAATCCGGATAATGAATTGATTGCTGTTTGTATTGGTAATGCCTTAACTCTTATGAAAGATAAAGAGCAAGCTTATTCGTACTACGAAAAAGCTCTTTCTATGACTGATAATAAGTATAGAATTTATATTTGTTATGCCATATCATTAACCGAATTTAAAGAATTTGATGTTGCTGAAGAAATGTTTAAAAAAGCTATTGAGTTTGATTCTAAGCAGGCGAGTGCATATATTCTGTTGGCAAATTTATATTCTAATTTTAATAACCAGAAAGAGGCTATCGACTTGTATAAAAAAGCTTTGAGAGTTGAACCTAATAGTGCAGAAACCTATAGTTTGCTAGGTAATGCTCATTACCTTGATAATGATATGGAGCAAGCAATTTCTTCATACAGGGCTTCAATTTCTATTGCTCCGGATAATGACGAATATAGATTAATTTACAGTCAGGTTATGGAAGATTATATAAACTCTGTTCGCGGAGAAGGAAAAAATGCATAAAAAATCTAATTCCATAAGTTTTATCGACAGACTTGTTTCATGTTTGTCGTATTTTACTGCAGGCTGGGCAGGGTTAATATATTGTGTAGTTCTTTTCTTTAGGAAAAAAACGCTTTCTAGATTTTTGAGATACAATATTTTTCAGTCAATATTTTTCTCATTGTTTTATTTTGTTTTATGCGCAGTTCTCGGATTTGTTTGCGATTTATTGCTGCATGTTCCGTTATTGAACTATTTAATTTCTCAATTGTACTTGATTTTTAACAAGCCTGTATTTTTTGCATATTCTATAATTCAAGTTTTTGTTATGGGGTTGTTTGTGTATATGGCTGTGTTTTCGTTGCTTGGTAAATATCCAAGAGTCTATTGGGTCTCTTCTAGAATAATTGATTCTGCGGCAAAGTAATTTTTAGTTTTTGTCGAAAGTTAAGATTCCGCTATAACTGTTGACATTTGCCTGTGCTTGATGTTTGATAGTATTGTACTAGTCGAAATTTTCGTGCTGGATTTGACGGTTAGTATAATATGTAAAGTCGAGACGCGACGCCCAAGCTCTCAGTAGGACTTAAGTAGGGCAAATTGGTAAAATTAAAAGGAGAAATTATGCCAACAATTAACCAGCTTGTACGTTCTGAACGTGTAAAGCTAAAATCAAAAACTAAATCTCCGGCTTTGATGAATTGTCCTCAAAGACGTGGAGTTTGTACAAGGGTTTATACTACTACCCCTAAAAAACCAAACTCAGCACTTAGAAAAGTTGCCAGAGTTAGATTAACTAACGGATTTGAAGTTTCTTCATATATCCCGGGTATTGGACACAACCTGCAAGAACACAGTGTTGTTCTTATCCGTGGCGGTCGTGTTAAAGATTTACCAGGTGTTCGTTATCACATCGTTCGCGGTACTTTAGATACTGCAGGTGTTGCTAATAGAGCTAAAAGTAGATCTAAATACGGTGCTAAAAGAGATAAAAAGGGAGGTAAGAAGTAATGTCTAGACGTTCTAAACCTGCAAAAAGAATTCCTTTAGCAGATCCGGTTTATAATAGCGTTGATATCTCTAAATTCATTAATAGAATTATGAGACGCGGAAAAAAATCTTTAGCTGAAAGAATTTTCTATGCTACAATGGAAAGAATTAAAGAAAGAACTAATCAGGATCCAATTGAAGTTTTCCAAAAAGCAATGACTAATGCTACACCTTTATTGGAAGTTAAGGCTCGCCGTATTGGTGGTTCTACTTATCAAGTTCCAATTGAAGTTAAAGCTGACAGAGGATTTGCATTATCTTCTTCTTGGTTGATTGAATCAGCTAAGAAAAGAGGTGGAAAATCTTTCATTGATAAATTAACTAATGAGCTTATTGATGCTTCAAATGGTCAGGGTTCTGCATGTAAAAAACGTGAAGATACCCACAAAATGGCTGAAGCTAACAAAGCATTTGCTCATTACAGATACTAATTTAATAGTTTATGTTAAAAAGATAAGCGTATCCAGGTTAGGTACGCTTATTTTTTGCGTATCTTTATTAAATCCTCAGCGACATTTGTTGTCTCTTGTATACTGTACTCGTTTTTTAAGGTCTCAAATACAGATGGATTTACCAGTGTTGGCGGGCAGGTTGCCATATAAAGGTTTTTTGCGCCTGCATTTTTGAGCATTATTATGTTAGATATGCTCATTACATCACACGTCGTAAAGAAAAATGCTATTTGTTCACTGTCTATCGAAATTTTTTCGAAAAATTTATGTAGGATATTTGTTGCTAATGGTGTGTAGTTTCCTACATCTATTGTAAATACATTTTTATTTTTGCTTTCGTATGAAAAACTGATTGCAAATTCATTTTTTTTCATATTTGTGAAAAATTCATGAAAGTATTCTTTTTGAATTTCTGAATGTGCGTTCATTCCTATGATATAAACTTTTTCTAGTTCTTTATTATTCAATTTATTAACAATTTCATCAAATTGATTGGTTATTTCTTCTTCGTTATACCCAATGGTTGTATCTTCTTTTATTTTACCTTTTGAAAACCCTTTTGCGTTGTTTGCAGTGTCTATAAGTTGGGTAAAATCGTCATTTTCTACTTTTACAACTCCTTCGGGAACTATATAATCATTTGAAAACAATCTTCCTCTATATAAATATTCAGTATTGTTTCTTGAGTTCTTCGTAAGCAGTATTGCTCCCGGAAACGTTGCGAATTCTAGAATACTATTTTCTGTATTGTCTCCATAGTGTCCTTGTAAATTTTTATAGTTGCTGAATTTTTTTAGTGCATGTGTTATTAATAGATTTGAATGCGTGTAGACATCTATATTTTTATCCTTAGTTTCTTCAAGAATTTTTAGTAAGTCAAAAAAATTATTTCCGGAAACAAGGATTGCTTTTCCTTTTCTTGATGAATGCGAAACCTTTACTTTTGATATTTCCCCGAATTCTGTTAATAGGAGTCTACTTATTTCAAGCTGTAATAAGTGGTCTGAACTCGCAAATTTGTTGATTTGTTCTTTTAGTTCATTATTATTGATTTTTGCGTGGTTCAACATATCAAGACTAGATAATACATCATGATAAATTTCATTGTTAAATTCGTTTTAATTAAAGTTATTCAGGTACTTTTGACAAGTATTAGTAAGATTTCCATTAAATTTTTTTGAAGAGAATTAAAATTGTTGTATTTTTCTAGAAATAATTTTTCGCCAAGTGCAATGGCTTTGGATATGGGTGTAGTTTTGTCAAAGTAAATGTGAGTTTTTAATTCTTTTGCTAAAATGTTTTCATCTTTACAAATATTTTTATATGTTTTTTTTGTGTCTTCCAGTAAAAAATATTCTTTCTGAATAAGGCCAAAAAGCTGTTTTTCACTAAATTCATTGCTTGATACAAGGGTTGCGATATCATTTATTATGTTAAGTTTTATAGATTGATTGTTTGCACCCAAATTTTCTAGTTCCAGTACGTAGTGTGCAATCTGCTTGAGGAAATACATGATTACTTCCTGTAAAGCTGCAATATTTGGGGCTACTGAGCATGCTCCTCTAGAAGTGCATTCGTTTGTGTCGATGTATGTTTTTCTATATTCATTGTTGTTATACATAATTTAATCCTGTTCGAAATTTTTTAGATATTCAATAATTTTGTCTGATTCATAAATTTTATCATTTGTATTTGCATTATAGAGAAATGGAACTTGATCTTTTCCGCCAATAGAGAGTAGTCTTAATACGTTATCATTATTGCTGGTGTCAAATTTGTGATATGTGATGTTGTGTTCTTGCAAGTATTTCATTACTTTTTGACAGTATGGACAATTTTCTAAAATGAATAAATCGAGCATCTGTGCCTCCTCTTGAATTTATTATAAAATATTCTGGGAATTTGAACTTAGCTGGAAGAATAATTTAAAAATTTAATTAATATAATTGCAAAAGTTGAATTTTTATACTAAACTATGCCTATGAGTAAGAAGAGTATTTTATTTATTTTTGGAACAAGACCTGAGGTTATTAAATTAGCACCTGTTATTTTAGAACTTAAAAAGTATCCTGACAGGTATAAAGTAATCTTGTGTAATACTGAACAGCAAAAAGAGCTTTCTAATCAGACATTGAGTTATTTTAATTTGAAAGCTGATATAAATTTGGACTGTATGCGTCCAAATCAATCTTTGCTTGAGGTTCAGTCCAGAATTTTAACATCTTTAGATTCTGTTTTCAAAACTAATCATGTTGATGCAACTATTGTCCAGGGTGATACAATGACAGTGTTGTGTGGTGCACTTGCTAGTTTTTACTCAAAAATTCCTGTGTTTCATGTTGAGGCAGGGTTGAGATCTTATGATATTTATGAGCCTTTTCCTGAAGAAGTTATGCGTCAAATGACTTCCAGAGTTGCAGAATTACATTTTGCACCTACAGAAAAAAGTAAAAAGGCATTGCTAAAAGAGGATATTCTTGATAATAAAATTCATGTTACTGGTAACACTGTAATTGATGCATTATTTTGTTTGTCAGGCCAGACCATGGAGATGGCTAAAGACTTTTATAAAGAACAGGGTATTCCTATTGATGATAAATTGGTTCTTATAACTGCTCACAGACGTGAGAACCATGGTGAAAGAATTGATAGAATACTTGATGCTGTTGAATTTTTGGTCAACAATTATAAAGACCATAAATTTGTTATTCCTGTGCATCCAAATCCTAATGTTAAGGATAAAATTTATAATCGACTTGAATCGTATTCAAATGTTTATTTAATGAAGCCGTTAGATTATCCGTATCTGGTTTATCTAATGAAGAATGCTAAACTTATTTTGACGGATTCAGGCGGAATTCAAGAGGAAGCACCATCTTTTGGTTGTCCGACTCTTGTTATGAGATATGAAACTGAACGTCAGGAAGGTATTGATGCTGGTGTTTCTGTTCTTGTCGGGGCTGAATATGGCAAAATTATTTCATTGAGTTCAGAAATATTGAATAAATCTCGTGAGGCTTCAAGATTACAAGCTCAAAATCCTTATGGTACAGGGAATGCTGCAGAGCTGATAGAGCACATTATTCGTCATTACTTTGATGCTAAAGGGTTGTAGTATTTATTTCTCCTGTGTTATAAATTAAAATAAAAAAGCAAGTTGTTAAACTTGCTATACATAAAATGTTTTAGGGATATATTTAAGTTTTCGAGGTTTAAACTTATTATTTAAAAGATGAAGTTAATCTTTCATCTATTTTTCTATCAATTTTTTTAAGCATTTTTTTCATTCTCAAATCTTTATGCATATTAATGCTTGTATTTGATTCCATTTCACTTCTATATCTTCTGTATAGTTCGATTTCTCTGTCTTTGATATCCTTTTTGATAAGAATTTTATCATCTTCTTCTGATATTTTTTTAGAAACTTTAAATATAATTCCGAATAGTGCCATTACAAATGCTATCCACAAAATTTTATCCATAGGCATTGTTTCTCCGACAAGCGTACTTTCACCGAGGATAGGATCCATGATAATTGAAGAATTTTTTATATTAGTCGCAGATACATATATTTTTAGCTTATTTGGAGCTGTATTTTCGATAACCAGTCCATCAATGCTATTTGTTCCTTTATATAAAGCGTTCACAGTATCTGAAGATGTAATTCCACTCAATTCAAGAATTAACTCATTTTCTGATGGCGTTTTTTTAGTGACTCTGGCTATTTTATCAGATTCAAGTATTACATTATATCCTGTATTATTTTTTTCTAGGGTTACTGTGTGTAAATAGTTAGCTTTTGCACTAACTGTTGTGTTGGTAAATGCAAATGTAATTAAGAATCCGAATATTAAAAATAACTTTTTCAATTCTTTTCCCTCCCTAATCTACACATATATACTATACTGCATTAGCAGAAAGTACATCAACCCATGGGTTTAGATGAGTAAGTCAAAAGTTTTAAATTAAAGTTAAGAAATGTAACGATAATATCTCATGCTGAAATTGCATGCTTTTTGGATACTTTATATAAGTGTAGATAATCAGAGATATTAGGAGAGCAAAATGATATTATTATTCGGATCAAAAGCTTCAAAATCAACTTTAGCAAGCAGTAAGAATTCAAATATTAACAATCATCCTGTTGAAAATTCAGGGATTCTTGCTATGAGTTTAAATGAGGCAAAAAGTACAATGACAATGGGCGAATATGATTCATATGTATCATCAAATCCTGTAGCTGTTGATTATTCAGCATATTCTGATTTTTCTGACTATTCAGAAGTTTCTGATGGCGGTTTTATGAGTGGATTTTCAGCTGCAGTTGCTACATTGTCTGACAGTGGATTTTCTACAGGTTCATATAGCAGTGGAGTTGGAAGTGTATCTTCATTCTCAGGCTGTTCATCATCTGGTTCTTCTGGTTCATTTGCTTCCTTTTGTTAATTAAGTTTATATTTAATATAAATCGATGGATGATATTAAAGAGTAGATTATATCTGCTCTTTTTTTATGCTTTTTAATTGTTACAAAAACTTTACAATAAGGCTTAAAGTCCTAAAGTTTTAGGGAACATGACCGATTAATCAGATAAGAAAAGTTTTAAGGAAAACGAAAGGATAACGCTAATATGGGTATGGCAGCATCACAAGCTCATTTATTAACAATAACAGCTAGGTTAGCTGATAATGAGTTAAGATCACAAACCATAAATAATGCAAAAATGCGTTTGGCATCACAAAGTGCTCAGGCTAGTGATACTTATATGAATGCATTGAATGATGCTAACCTTATGTTTTCTAATTATGACTCATCAGGAATGGCGCAGGCTCAATTGTTAACTTACAATTCTTTAACTCAATATAGTTCTTACAATAACCAGTATGGACTTGTAAATTCATCAGGACAACTTTTGGTAAGTGAATCAGAAGCTGCTATGTTTGATGCGGCTAATGGAAATTTAAATGCGTATTTAAAAGCCCATGGTTTAGAATACACAACATCTTATTTTGATGAACTTGGTAATCTCGAAAATCCGGATTATCCTATTCCATTTAAAAATATTGAAGCTTCTACATTAAAAGGATGGTATGAAGCTTATGGCAGTTATGAAAATTCACTTGAAGTTGATAATTATGAAAAATATTATGCAGAATATAAAGATGCTGCTTCAGAGTTGAATAAAGCTTGTAAACCTGTGGTACAAGAATATTTAAAATCTAGTTCTAATTCCCCTAAATTAAATGTGGATAGTAGTACTGGTAAACTTCAATTGGATGGTATGCCAGGTAACCTTCAAGGTATGGTAAACTATTTAAAGAATGCCTTTAATAGTGGTACAAATACTTATGGTTTAGAGTTTTTAAAGAATAATAACTTTTTAACTGATGTCGCATATAATAAGCTAAAAAAAGAGTTAGAGGCATTCGAGATTGTCTCATATGTTGATAATACTCCATTGGGGCAAATTTCAAAATCGGGTGTGAAAGTTTCTTATGGAGCAAGTGTTTCAAAGCAAGATTTAACTTACACTATTGATAATAATGTTAAAATTACTGTTGACTCCAATGGTGTGGTTACAAATGTAGAAATTCCACCTAGAGAAACTGGTGATGTTGAGTATAAATTTGAACAAACTGATATTACCGGTAATATAACTACTTACAATCCGGTTGGGCAATCAATAGAAGAAGCTTTAAAACATTTAGTTGCTCAGAATTATACTGAAAATGAGGATGGTTCTGAAACGGCTACCGGTAAAAGCTATTACGAGGCTACAAAAGATGCAGATGGAAATATAGTTGTAGATCGCTATGCAATGTTTAAGCAAGGTGATGAAGCTAATTTATTAGATGAAATTAACTCTACAATTGAGAGCATGTATGATTATATTCTTAGTTCAGAAAATTTCAATTATGAAAATTTTGCCATGGCATTAGCTGGTAATGAACAAAGTGTTGCAGGTAAAGTTACTGTCCCGGCTGAACTTCAAACCGTTTTAGATAATTATAATACAAAGAAAGAGCAATTCTTGGAATTTATCTTTGGTGAAGATGATCCTAAGAATAATAACGATTCGTTTGATGTTATAAATAAACTTATCAGAGAAAGTAAGATTTCAGCTAAAGATCTTCAAGATCCTGATTTTGTATTGAAATTAGTAAATGGTTCTGTTAAAGGAGCTGATGGAAATCCTTTGGTTGCTGCAGGAGATGTGACCTTATCCGAAAGCTACAATACTGTTGTAAAACAGTTTGTTATCGAAAATATGATTGCTAATACTGGTGAACCAAAATACGCCTGGAAAGATGAAAACGATAAGACTAATAAAGGTAACGCTGATGCTAAAGCTCAATGGTATACTAACTTGTTCAATAGAATGAAAGAAGGTTATAAAACTATTGAAAATGGTTTGGCTGCCTCTTCTGAATGGATTGAGTTTGCGCTTGAAAGCGGGCTAGTTCATATGGAACAAGTTGATAAATCTTTCAACTGGAAATCATTAGATTATAAAACTTGCAGTTCTATTACTGAAGAAACATCAAGTGCAGATGCTGTGGCTAAGGCTGAAGCTGAATACAACAGAGCAATGAAAGATATCGATGCTAAAGATAGTATGTATGATATGCAATTAAAAAATATTGATACAGAACATACTTCATTACAAACTGAGTACGAAACTATTAAAGGTATTATTAATAAAAACGTTGACAGAACATTTAAATTTAACCAAAACGGCTAATATTGTACTATAGAAGTAAATAATTATTAATCCAAATCCCTTCTTTCTTGTATTTTAAATTTGACCATATAAAATAAAGTTATATGACAAGTTTAAATAAGAAAGGGGTATTTAGGGTTAGGTATGATTAAATTTGACTACAGAAACGCAGATGCACAAGTTGTTGGTGTTGAAAACGGACTTAACCTTTCCGAAGAATTTGCAGCGTATAAAGATAAAATTGCAGAAATTATAGCTGATTTAAATAAAAGAAAAGATAAACCAGGACAATGGTTGCAATGGATGAATCTAGGGTATAGTGAAGAAACTGTTTGGTATGTTAAAGAGTATGCGGCTCTTGTGCAAAATAGATTTGAAAATATTCTTGTTTTAGGTATTGGAGGTTCTGCTCTTGGTGGAATTGCTGTTACTGAAGCATTGCTCAAGCCATACTGGAATTTATTGACTTCAGAACAAAGAAACGGTGCACCAAGGATTTTCTTTTTGGATAATATTGATCCTGATTCAATGTCAGGCTTACTGGATATGCTTGATTTGAAGAAAACTCTTGTTAATGTTATTACAAAATCAGGTTCTACGGCTGAAACAATGTCGCAATTTATGATATTGAAAGATAGGCTGGAAAAAGAGCTGGGAGATGATTATAGAAAAAATATTGTAGCAACAACTGATAAAAAAACAGGAATTTTACGTCAGATTGCAGAGCAAGAAGGGTATAAAACTTTTGTTGTCCCTGATGATGTTGGCGGAAGATTTTCTGTATTTTCGGCTGTTGGTTTATTGCCATTTGCTCTTTTAGGGATTGATATTGACGAAATTACAAATGGCATAAAAGATATGGATCTTGCATTGAAAAATACAGATATTAACGAAAATATTGCTGCACAAAATGCCTTGATTCAATATCTTATGGATACAAAAAAAGGAAAGCACCTGTCTGTAATGATGCCTTATTCTTCAAGATTAAAATATGTCTCAGACTGGTATGTTCAGCTCTGGGCAGAATCATTGGGTAAAAATGAAGATTTACAGGGAAATCATGTTCATATAGGTCCGACTCCTATTAAAGCTTTAGGGGTAACTGATCAGCATTCTCAAATTCAGTTGTACAACGAGGGACCAAATGATAAAATTATTAACTTTATTAGAGTAGAAGAGTTTGATACTACTCTGGAAATTCCGAAAATTTTTGAATATACAGGTATTGGTTATCTTGGCGGTAAAACTGTTAATGCTTTATTAAATGCCGAAGCCGATTCTACAAAAGTTTCATTATCAGATTATGCAAGACCAACAGTTACAATAACATTACCAAGGGTTGACGGGTATAATGTAGCTCAGCTTTTATATATGTTAGAAGTTCAGACGGCTATAGCTGGAGAATTGTATAACATTAATACATTTAACCAACCGGGTGTTGAACAAGCTAAAAATTATACTTATGCTTTAATGGGGAGAGCAGGATATGAAGATTCTGCAAGAAGTTTGCAATCTAAAATGTCTGCAACTGTTTAATGTGATATACAGGTATGGTAATTAGAATCAATATATTTTTAATAATGTTGTTGTTTATGGTATTGGGTAGTATACCTGTATTTGTTTGTGCTAAAACATCTGGTGCAAATATAACTCTTAGTGCTACAGTTACGAAAGTTCCTGATTCTTTTTACGGAACATGGCGTGTTACATCAAAATTACTTGATACGGATTCTCCTGTTACATTTAAACAAAGTAGTTTGGATTTGTGGAACTTATCAAGAACTAATAACGTCATAACGTTAAGTAATCCTTTTAACGGAGCCAGTGCGGATATAACAATTGATAAAGTTAATAATAATGCTATTGTTTTTACAAAATCTGGCAAGTATGGGGAACAGACATTAACAGATGTTGTTGAAATTAACTTAGATGGTAATACCTTTACAGGATTTGATTCTATAAAATTAGATACATATTCGAATGTTAATGGTAAAATTATCAAAACAGAGGTGGCAAAATATTCGATTTCAGGCGAAAAAATTGCCGGTGATAGTGTGATAGAAAATTGAGGATAAATAATTATGCAAACTTATGAATTTGATACAGTTATTTTGGGTGGTGGACCAGCAGGGTTTTCAGCAGGTTTATATGCATCAAGAGGCGCAATATCAACAGCTATTATTGATGTAAGTATGCTTGGGGGACAGCCTTCAAACTATTTGGAACTCGAAAATTACCCGGGTTTTTCTAAAATAGGAGGCTTTGAATTAATGGAAAAATTTGAAGAGCATGCTGATATGTTTGGTATTCAAAAATTTCCTATGCAGGAAATTCAGTCTGTTGATTTGATTTCTTCTCCTAAAGTTATTATTACTAATGACGCAGAATTTCATGCAAAAAGTGTTATAATTGCAACAGGAGCTAAGCCAATGAAACTTGGTGTTTCCGGCGAAGAAGAGTTCGTTGGCAGAGGGGTAAGTTATTGTGCTGTTTGTGATGGAGCGTTTTATAAAGATAAAGTTGTAGCTGTTGTTGGCGGCGGTAATTCAGCTGTTGAAGAGGCTATGTATTTGACGAAATTTGCTTCAAAAGTTTATCTGATTCATAGAAGAGATGAACTAAGAGCTGATAAGATTATTCAAGAAAGAGCATTTAAGAATCCTAAACTTGAATTTATCTGGGATTCTGTAGTAACAGAAGTTAAGGGAGATAAAGTTGTTACTGCTGTAGTTATCAAGAATGTTAAAACAGATGAGGTTTCTGATTTAAGTATAGATGGTGTTTTTCCTTACATAGGTATTACTCCAAACCTTGAACATATTAATGGGCAGCTTGAGCAGGATAAGGCTGGGTTTATTATGACTGATGAAACTATGAAAACTTCAATTGATGGAGTTTTTGCTGTCGGTGATGTTAGGAAAACTCCATTGAGACAAGTTATTACGGCTGCGGCTGATGGTGCTGTTGGTGCAGTTTATGCGATTAAATATGTTGAATCATTAAAAGAAGTTGCAGTTTAACTATAAGTATTTGTAAATCATGATAAAAAGCAGACAACTTTAATAGTGTCTGCTTTTTATTTTTTTGTATAAGCTTTTACTAGAGCTTAGATTCTTATTTGATATAAAGATAATATTAATATTACACTTCAGATATAAAGATTATGTAAGGAAATCAGACTTTAGTTAAATTTTATCTTATAATAATAATGTTAAGACAAATATATGGAGATATGAATATGCAATCATTAAATGATATTCTTGAAAACGTAGATAACTCAACTAAAAATCAAATTGAAAACGAATTAGTAAGTATTGGGGAAGCTGTTGTTCCACAATTGGTTGATAAATTGCAAGTGGTTAGAGGTATCAAAAGAGGCGTTGTTGCTATGACTCTTATTCGTTTAGGTGATGCTTCTGTTGAATATTTAGAAAAAGCTGCGCATGAAAATAAAGATTTTGAATGGGTTGCAGAATATTTAATTAGAGAAATTAAAGGTTCTAAAGCTGCATAGTCAGATAAAGATTTGATATTAGAAAGATTGGCAATATGCCAATCTTTTTTTATGCTAAAATTAGTTTATGAGAGAGCATAATGATTTCAAATATACTTGCCTATTTGGTGGTGGTGCTATAAGGGGAACCGCCCATATTGGTGTTTTAAAAGCTTTTAATAAACTGGGTATTGAACCTGCAACTCTTGGTGGGTCATCTGTTGGCTCGATTGTGGCAGCTTTATATTCTGTAGGTTATAATTATGAAGAACTTTCCGAAGTCTTTTTATCTGTTAATTTTGAATTGTTTAGGGATATTTCTCTAGGTTTTAATAATAAATTTGCACTGAGTAAAGGTGAGGTATTTTTAGATTGGCTCAGAGATCTCATTGAGCGCAAATATTATGGTGATAGCTATATTAAAGGGCAAGTTAAGAGGGTTACGTTTAAGGATATTAAGAGAAATTTAATTATAATATCTACGAATATGAAAACTTTTTCCTGTAAAGAGTTTTCTACTTTTGAGACTCCTGATTTCGAAATTGCAATGGCTGTTCGAATATCCTGTTGCATGCCAGGTTTAATGAGGGCTATGACATTAGGAGATGAGCTCTTAGTCGATGGGGATTTGATGAAGGGAAAACCAATGTGGTCTTTATCAAACCATATTGAACAATCAGCAGACAGAATTCTTGAAATTCGCTTAGAGGGTTCATTTTCGGGTTCGGATCAAAAACCTTTGGAGTATGTCAATGGTATGTATACATGCATGACTTATTCGGAAACAGATTTTATAAAAAGCATTTATGGAAATTGTGATAGGTATGATTATCTTGTTATAAATACTGGTGAAGTTATTGTTGTGGATTTCAACTATCCGCCTGAAAAGAAACAGGAAATTATTAATGAAGGTTTCAGGCAGACTATGGATTATTTTTCTCATTTTCTGCCGGAAAAAAAACAAAACTTAAGAGAAATATATTCTAATATTCGCGCTGAAATGTTTAAAGTTAAGTCTTTTTTTAGCAGAAAAAAATATCAACCTGCTAAAAATTCTATCTCTGAACTTTTTATTTATCTTTCGTCTGTTCGAGATATTATTGACAGGGATTTGTATGATAGCATTTGTGTCTTTCAAAAGCTCCTGTCTTCAAATGTTAAAGCCACATTACTCGGTCGTTCAAGGTGCGATAATGTTGATATACTGGCTCAAACATTAAATAATATAATTTGTGATATTGATAATCGAATTGTAAGTTTGGAAAAATATATTGAGAAATTTAAGGATATTAATAGTACTATTTTGTAAAATCGGTTAACTTTTTCAATACTGTTTGAAGCTTTTGCATATTATAAGCTGTCAGATGCTGAGATACATTTTGCCTGACTGACCTTTTGGCAAGTTGTAACTTGTTTCAATGATAATTACAAATGTTTTATCTCATATGGTATATTATATTATCTGTGTCCTTACAAAAAATCTATTCTGATTTAAATTGTTGTCTGGGACATTTGTTTTGTTGGTTAATATGACTTATGAAATTTTCTGTTTGACAATAAATTATGTTTATTATACTATAAATTTGTAGCCGAAAGGTTATTGAAAATTGAATAGGCTCCAGTGGCGGAATCGGTAGACGCGTTGGACTTAAAATCCAATTGGGCGTATAACCCAGTGCCAGTTCAAGTCTGGCCTGGAGCAATTTTAAAAGACCTGCAGAAATGCGGGTCTTTTTTATTTTATGATAAATTATAATTATGCGAGATATCTGGAACCCATGGCACGGCTGTAAAAGAATCAGTGAGGGATGTGAAAATTGTTATATGTATTATCTTGACTCACTAAGGGGAAAAGATGGTGCAGAAATTTACAAAGTCAAAAACAATTTTGATTACCCGCTTCATAAAGATAGAAACGGCAATTATAAAATTAAAAGCGGCGAATACATAAGAGTATGCATGACTTCCGACTTTTTCCTAAAAGAAGCTGACTGCTGGCGTGAAGAAGTCTGGAAAATAATAAAAAAACGTTCTGATGTTATATTTATTCTGGTAACAAAACGCGCGGACAGAATTGAAAAATGTCTTCCGTATGATTGGAACGGCGGATGGGAAAATGTTTGGCTTAATATTACCTGTGAAAATCAAAAACGTGCGAATGAGCGATTGCCTATTTTACTTGAACTTCCATTCAAACACAAAGGTATTATGGCTGAACCGTTAATAGGCAAACTTTCCATCATGAAATTTCTACAGAGCGGACAAATTGAAAATGTCTGGGCTGGTGGTGAAAACTACGGAAGCAAGAAACCGCTCTTCTTTGAATGGGTTAAATTACTGTCTGATGAGTGCAAAGCAACAGATACCACTTTCTCATTTTTTGAAACCGGAAATGTTTTCATAAAAGACGGCAAGAAAACAGTATTCACAAATAAAAAGGAACAGGCAAAAACAGCTTTCCTGCTGGATATAAATTATACCAGCAGCAGAGAACAGGTATTCAAACTGGATTTACCTGCGCAATATTCTCAAATAGGGCTATTTAATCAAACAGACGAAGAAAAATATTTCAAAAATGAATGTCAGTATTGTTTTATGAAAAGATACTGCGCCGGCTGTTCAAATTGCGGCAAATGTTAATAAAAAAGAGGAGAACCAACACAAGCTCTCCTCTTTTTAGTAAGATTTTTAATGGATTAACCTTCAAGACCTTCTTTTTGTTTGTTTAACATATCTTGAATTTTTTCCATAATTTCTTCGCTTTTTTCCTGAACATCTGAAACTATATTATCGGCTTTTCTTTGAAGATCCTTAACTGTTTCATCTGTTTTTCTAGCCACATCAGAAGCCATATCACCAATCATTTCTCTTGTTTCCGCACCTGATTTAGGAGCAAGAAGAATACCTGCTATAGCACCTATTGCAGCTCCTACCGCAAAGCCTGTTAAAAATTTTGTTACTGACATATTATTTTCTCCTTCATTTGTAGTTTAACTTTTTTTATTATTTTTAATATTGGTTAAGTGATTTACTTCTTTTTGGCAAAAATTTTGAATGCTGAACACAGCCCGCTGAAAAATCCTTTTGCAACTGTTCCTGTTACCGTTGACAGTTTTGATAAAAGGTGAAGCGGCGAATTTTTTATAGCCTCTTTTACCTTATTTACGCCTTCATCTGCCTTGATAATAATTCCGCTTACGATTTCTACGGACTTATTAATATTTTTCAAAGTAGGTACTAGCTCAGTTTTAATAATCGTTGCTGTTTCGTCAACATTATTTGCAAGTTTTGATAAATCAAACAAAACCTTTATAAGCATTGCGCCCACGAGGATTACAATAACACCCGTTGCGTAAGCCAAAAAAGTTAAACTTTGATATAATTGTACTGTTTCCATTTATTTTCCTTTATATTATTCAATTTCATTAAAAATCGAAGTCTGACACTTCTTCAAGTTCTTTTGCTTTTCTCATTTTTTTTGATTTAAGCATATTAGAAAACTTTTTGTACTGTCTTTCAAGTTTATATTTCAACAGGTCAATTGATTCCATAGCCTGTTTTTTAGCTTCATTTACAGCTGGAGAGTGCTTTTCAGCAAGATCGCATACAGTTTCTTTAACCTTTTCTCGCATTTCAGAACCGGGACGCGGTGCATAAAGTATACCTGCGATAATACCGCCGACTACGCCGGCTAAGAGCCCCATTCCAAAGCCGAATGAAGATTTATCTTTACTCATAATGTACCTCTTTCTTATTTATGTATTCTGTGCCCATCCATTATACCACATTTTGGAGAAGGGATAAACCCTTGAAGGCTGCTTTTAAGAATTTTGATTGCTTAAATTTCCTCATGACTTTTATATTAATACTCCAAAATAAAAATGCTGACATTAGACTCTCGAGTTTCGCAAGTATTATCTTATTGCGCAGGTCTTTTAAATTGTCAATCCAAATAGGAACTAACTCTGCCATTTGTTCTGAAATACCTTTTGCAAGCCCGGAAATATCCTTTATTTTTGGCTTTGCTGCGGCAATAAATTCCGATGCCTCGATAAAATATTTATCAAGTTTTATCAAATGAAATATTATAGTAAATGCAATTATTACTTCTGCAATAAAAACTATAGCTGTAAATAAGGTAAAAATCATACTTTTATGTCCATATTTGTATTATTATAAGATTATATTTTATAATGTTATAAAAGAAAATACACTTGGAGGATTATATTCTGGTGGGTAGTTTAAGATTTTATTTTTCACTTCTGGCCGCAAAAACAGCCTACAGGGCATTACAGCTTACCCGGCTGTCTGCGGGAACCTCCATTATAGGCAGATATGTTTTAAAACTCTGCCCTGATTTTCTCAAACAATGCAACCCTTACATCAGCACAAAAATTAATGTCACAGGTACAAATGGTAAAACAACAACCTCAGGACTTATTACCCATCTAATAAAAGAAAGCGGAAAATCCGTTATCAATAATGCAATGGGTGCTAACATGCTTACAGGTGTTGTAAATGCTGTTGCCGTTTCACTAAATCCGTGCGAACAAACTGATTTTTCTGTTATTGAATCTGATGAAGCTTATCTGGCAAAAATTTATGACCAATTTGATGCAGATTATCTGATAGTTACAAACCTTTTCCGCGATCAGCTTGACAGATACGGTGAACTTGCAACAACCAAAAGACTTATTCAGGAAGGAATTAATAAAAAAAGAGAGTTAAAACTTCTACTCAATGCAGATGACCCGCTTGTGGCATCATTTGAAGGGCGTAACAAAATTTATTACGGCATAGAAAATGTTTATTATGCAGACGAGAGCCTGAAAGGTAAATCTGATGTAGAAGAAGCTTTTAACTGCCTTTGCGGAAAACCTCTAGAATATGAGAAAAAATTTTTTGCACAGCAGGGGCATTATTACTGCAGCTGCGGTTTTAGACGTCCTGAGCCGAAATATAAAGCTGATGTTACTATTCATAGAGAATATTCGGTCATACAAATAGAAAATGAAAGCTTTACAATACCTCTTGTAGGATTATTTAACGCCTACAATGCACTTGCAGCAATTGCACTCTGCAAAGAATTAGAAATTAAAGATATCAATAAACATTTAGCAAGCTTTAAGGTTGCCTTTGGACGAAGTGAAGTAAAGGAGTTGAATGGAAAAAAGACACTGATTCAGCTTATCAAAAACCCTATCGGAGCTAACGAGGTTCTTAAAACAGTTGATAAAGACTCCAATCTGCTGATAATAATAAATGATAATTATGCTGACGGGCGCGATGTTTCGTGGCTCTGGGATGCAGAATTTGAAGTTATAAATAATAATAAAAACGAGATTGTAGTATCCGGCATAAGAGCCAATGATATGGCGTTAAGACTTAAGTATGCAGGGGTTGAAAAAATTAAAATTATTAATGATATTGAAAAAGCTGTTGAATATATTGGAAAAACAGCAGATAATAATATTACGATACTGCCGACTTATACGGCGTTATTAAAACTAAACAGGATGAGGATTTTGAAAAAATGTTATTAGGTGTAAACATAGATCATATAGCGACATTAAGAAATGCGAGAGGCGGGATTGAACCTGATGTACTTACTGCTGCAAGAATTTGCAAAGAATGCGGAGCAGCTTCAATTACAACCCACCTGAGAGAGGACAGGCGCCACATTAAAGATGCTGATGTAGAGGCAATAAGAATGCTTCCGAGAACACGCCTGAATTTGGAAATGGCAATGACAGATGAAATGCAGGAAATTGCACTCCGTATAAGACCCCATGCTATTTGTCTTGTGCCGGAAAAAAGACAGGAATTAACTACAGAAGGCGGTCTGGATGTCGAAGGACAGCTTGACAGAGCAATTGAATTTGTAAAACCTTTGCTTGCGAAAAATATAGAAGTAAGTTTCTTTATCGATCCAGACATCCAGCAGATAAACGCAGTATCAAAAACAGGTGCACCGTTTATAGAGCTTCACACGGGAAGATATTCCGAAGCATTCGGTACTCTTGAGGAAGAAAAAGCTTTTGAAGACTTAAAAGGCGCTGCAATATTTGCACAGAATTTCGGGCTAAAAGTAAATGCCGGCCACGGCTTAAATTACCATAACGTACGCAGAATGCACGAAATTCCTAACCTTGTAGAGCTAAATATAGGGCATTCAATTATTGCCCGCTCAATCTTTGTAGGTTTGGAACAGGCCGTTAAGGAGATGAAAGCTCTCTGCGAAGGGATAACTTAAAAATAAATATCCCCTCTCCATAGGGAGAGGGCTAGGGTGAGGGGGCTATTTTGAATAGATTGACTGAATTAGCTAAAACGCTTAGAAAAAATTCGACACCACAAGAAAGACTGTTATGGAAAATACTACGAAACTCTAATATTAATAATTTTAAATTTAAAAGACAATATCCTATTGGAAACTATATTGTTGACTTTATATGTAAAGA
>ERZ780223.1759-NODE-1759-length-20332-cov-16.264585_pt1 | contig 20332 bp, 16 predicted proteins | sample MGYA00511016_ERZ780223 | MGnify/ENA primary metagenome ERZ780223 (study PRJEB29588, sample SAMEA2159032) | human gut metagenome | biome: human gut; feature: human-associated habitat; material: faeces | place: Denmark | collected 2008/2010 ... | reverse complement strand
GCAGCGCCATGTGGCGCGCGGCCTTATAGAGATACGCCTTGAAGCCGCCGTCCCGTATCTTCGGCTTTTTCGTGAACAGATAGGCGAAAACGTCCAGCATCAGCTCCTCCGCCTCGTGAACGTCGTGCAGATAGCCGTCGATATACAGGGTCAATGGATCGCCGTATTTTTTCATCAGGGCCTCCAGCCCCGCGTCGTCGCCGCTTAGATATTGGCGGTAAAAAACCTCGTCGCAGGTCATAACGTTCACTTCCTTTTTGCGGATGCTAAAATGCAGAGGGGTATCCGTCAGGTGCTTGTCCTGCCGGGATCGCGGCGCTGTTCCTGAAAGCGCGGGTCGGAGGGCTTTTCCGCGTTTTCCGGGATCGCCCATGAGCGCCCGAACCGGGACGCGCCGGGGATCCGCCCCTCGGCGCAATACTGGTTGACCCGCCGCTCTGACACGCCCCAACGGTAGGACGCCTCCCGAATGGAGATATAGCCCTTGATCCCGTTCATACCGCACCTCCGCATGGATAATACTCAACACGATACATTATATACGAATATCCGAAGAAACACAAGTCATCCGACGAAGTGTTCAGAGAAAAGTTACCTATGCAGGGAAGCACAAGAAGCATCGCTGCGAAGGACGGGAGAAAACGTGGCAAGCAGGGCAAAGAGGTACCCACTTTGCTTTTCGGGCAATTTCCGCCGCCGCGAAAACTGCCCTCTGCTTGTCAGGGGCAGCGCCCCTGAAACCCTTTGAACACACATAAATGTGTGGCTGCGCGTTTCTGCGAAACGCTTGGGAGCATGGCCGTTACTGGCGGTCATGCTCCTGTTTCTTTTCCTCGCTGCGCTCATCCTTGCCCAGCATACGATCCACGTTCTGCTTGTGGAGCAGCAGCTCGCGCATCTCATCGCGCGAACGCCGGTAGGCGGCATACGCCGTCTTTTTCTCCGTCAGCAGCTTGGCGTATTCCTCCTGCAAGCTCTTGACGGAGGGCAGCTTTTTGACGCCCAGCTCGTCAAAGGCATTCTTCGCCGCCTTGTGCAGCAGAATGTCGCCCTCATGCTCCGCGAGATACTTTTTCGAGTAACCCGCCTTGCGGTAGCCCGCGTAAACGTCGCGGGTCTTGGCGTAGTTGATGATGTGCGTTTTCAGCACGGCGATCTCCGCCATGCGCGTCTCCGCCGCCTTGATCTGTGCAGACAGCGCGTGGAACTGTTCCGTTGCAGCAGAGGCTTTTTCCTCCAGCTCCGCATAATCCAGCAAGCCGTGCTCCCGCAGATAATTGTAGGTCTGCGCCATCTGCTTGACGTTGAACACCTTTGCCCAGCGCTCGTAACCGCCGCCCTTCCCGGCTTGCAGCTTCGCCTCGATGTCGATGAGCAGTATATTCTTTTTCCGCGTGGCCTGCGTCCGTTTTTTGCGCGGCGTATGCTCCTTTTCTCCGGCGAGGACGGCGCGAAGCTCGTCCCCCGAATAGCCGTCGATGGAGGAAAGACGGATAAAGCCCTTTTTGCCGGGGTGGCGCAGGGACAACGTATTGCCGCGCCGCCTGACCTCGCAGCCTGCCTCCGCCAGCAGCTTCAAAAGCGTGTCGAAGCTGTCAGGCTTCTGCAAAAGCGCCGCGTCTATGAGGCCGCAGAGCAGCTCCCGGTGGGAGGGCTTCGCGTTGTCGCCCAGCCACTTGCCGTAGTGATTGACGCCGCGCTTGGGGTCAGCAATCACGGAGAGCCGATGCTCGGTGCAGATGGCGTCGCTGAGCCGTGCGACGGCCCTGCCGGAGCCGAGAAAATCGCGGAACTTGTGCTTGCAGTCCAGCGTGGTGGAGTTCCAGATGATGTGATTGTGAATATGCCGCGTGTCGGTATGGGTAGCCACAAAAAAGGCGTGTCGTCCTTTCAGAAACCGCTCGGCAAACTCATAGCCCACGCGGTTCGCATCCTCCGGCGTGATCTCTCCGGGCTTGAAGGACTGGCGCACCTGATAGGCGATCACGTCGTGCCGCTGTTCCCGCCCGGTGACGGTCTGGTACTGCCGCTTGGAGTAAAGAAACTCCGCGTCGGCGGTTTTTGGGTCGCATTCATAGGCGGAGATCAGCTCGCCGCCCTGCGTCTTTTCTGGATTCTTGGAGTAGTCGATGCGGTCGGTCAGGCAGTCGGCAATCGTCTTGCCGTGACTGACGTGCATGGAAATGATGCGTGTGGTCGCCATGGGGCGCGGCCTCCTTTCGGTGGGATGGATTTGTAATTTCTTTTTTGAAGTCCTCCGTATTTTTCTTGTATGTTTGCGCTGCCATGTGCTATACTATGATATAAGGAGCGTGATGCGAAATGACCTTTGGCGAAGCCATCATCAAGCTGCGCAGTGAGCGCAGGATCTCCCAACGTCAGCTTGCGGAGGAATTGAACGTGAGCTTCACCTCCGTCAATCGCTGGGAGAATGGAAGGACGATGCCCAATAAAATGACGGTGTTCGTCATTCGCAAATACTGCGAGGAGCACGGTCTGGATTTTTCTTATGACGAGGGGGTCGGCACATGAATCACAGAATGACGATAGCGCAAATCTGCGGTGCGGTGGAATCGCCGCTCTTTGACCGAAAGAGCGCCCGCATCGATGCAAAAACGCTGGCGATTCATCTGATCGCCTTTGCCAACGCGGACGGCGGCATGATCGCTGTCGGCGTGGAGGATGACGGTACGATTACCGGCATCGACGGCCATGCGGAGCATATCAACGAGCTGCTTCGTGCGCCGTTTGACTTCTGCAAGCCCTCCGTGCGGGTGGAAACGGAACGGCTCTCCTGCGTGAACAAGGACGGAACGCCCGACCACATCCTGCTAATCGAGGTGTTGCAGAGCAATGACCTCCACGCCAATCAGGCGGACGAGGTTTTCTTCCGCGTCGGGGATAAGTCCAAGAAGCTCAATTTTGAGGAACGCTTGCAGCTCATGTACGCAAAGGGGACGCGCTATTTTGAGGATACGCCTGTCCCGGACGCGGCGATGGAGGACATCGACCTCGGCTTTGTCAAGGCGTACACGGAAAAGCTGGGCTACCGAAAAAGCCCGGAGGAATACCTGCGGGAGAACAAGGAGTTCGTTTCGGAAAAGGGCGGCAAGGAGGCAGTCAGCGCCGCCGCCATGCTGCTGTTTGGCAGGAATCCGAAGCGTTTCTTTCCCCGCGCCCGCATCCGTTTTGTCCGATATGAGGGTACGGAGGCGAAGGTCGGCGCGGAGATGAACGTCATCAAGGACGTGGTATTCGAGGGCCGCATTTTGCAGGTGACGGAAAAGGCGCTGGAGTTTGTGCGCGGGCAGATCAAGGAGCGCACCTATCTCGGCGCGGATACCCGGTTCGTCACAGAGCCGGAATACCCGGAGTTTGCGTGGAAGGAGTTGATTGTCAACGCCGTCGCGCACCGGGATTACAGCATCAAGGGTACGGACATTCAAATCAAGATGTTCGACGACCGGCTGACGGTGGAAAGCCCCGGTACGCTGCCCGGTATCGTGCGGCTGAACAATATGCGGCACGTCCACTTTTCCCGCAATCCGAAGATCGCGCAGTTTTTGCATGAATACGAATATGTGCAGGAGTTTGGCGAGGGCGTAGACCGTCTGTACGAGGTCATGGAGACGGCGGGGCTGCCGCAGCCGGAGTATCGCGTGGAGGCGTTCATGCTATACGCCACCATTCGGAATACGAAGTCGGAGGATAACTGTGGTGGAACCACACCAGTCACCACCACAGTTATCGCCACAGATACCAGTACAGTCGCAACGATTTTAGCTTTCTGTGCGCAGCCTAAAAGCCGTGAGGAAATCATGTCCATGTGCGGACTGAAGAACAAGAACCATTTTATTAAAGCACACCTGAAGCCCCTGCTGGAAAGCGGGCAGCTTCGCATGACCATTCCCGACAAGCCCAACAGCCGCAATCAAAAATATGTTGCGGTCAAAACGGAGGACTGATATGTTCACCTATATTTCCATTGAAGAATTTGCGGACGGCGTGGTAAAAAACAATAAGGACGCCAACCGCAGGGAGCTGATCGCCTCGCTGCGGGAGGCTCTTGCCGCCAAGAAAAACGGCGCAAGGTGCATGATCTGCGGCGCGCCCATCTGGGCGGCAGGCAGCGGCGTCACAGGGACGTACCTGTGCTTCACCTGCACCACCGGAGAGGCCGACGACAGCGAGGACTACGAGATCGAATAAACAATACAAGCGCGGAGCATATCGCTCCGCGCTTGCTGTGTAATATGGTGTTTCTGAAATTGCATAAAAGTATGTCTTTTCAAAAGGTTTTGCGCGTTTCTAAAAATGTATCACCCGTAAATCCTGTCCTGAATCGCGTAGCGCAGGACGTGGAGCTTTGCTAACAGCCACGTCGCCAGCATGGGCAGTCCGTAGGGGCTTATGAGGAACGCGATCACCAGCAGCCCCACGCCGTAGCTGACGGAATCCACGAAGATGATGAACAGACCGAAGAAGCCGAGAATGGCGGCGGGGATGCAGAGGATGCCGCTGGACAGGCTGACGACGAACACGAAAAACCATGTGACGACGGCAAGCACCGCGAGGATGGGCGCAAACAGAAGTTTCAAAAGAAAGCGCATCTCTTTTTCCTCCATTCGTTTTGTATTGTGAGAACAGGATACAGGAATATGCTCCAGATTGCAAGGATGACGGGGAACAAAAAAGCAGGGGCGGCCTGCGCGCAGCAAGCCGCCCCCACATGGGATAAATACCCCATTATTTTATGGCGGCAAGGCGGGACAGGATACCGCTTGCCGCCTGCCAGATCCGCTCCTGATTTTGGAGTATATCATCCATATCCGCAGCGTAAACGCGCCCTGTTTCATGCACCCGCCGCGTGAGCTGATTGAGGTTGTTGGAGGAATACCGCAGCAGCGACACCAGCTCCCGCAGCTCCGGCAGATCGAGCTTCACCACATAGCCGTCAATGGCCATTTTCCGAAGATATGCGCCCATGTTCGTCGTGCCGAGCTGCGCCATCTTCGCCTCTATCATCGCCCGTTCCTCCGGCGTCACGCGGACTTTGAGCTGGATGTCCCGTTTCCGCTTCGCCATGTCACAGCTCCAAATCCTTCTTCTTTGCGGCAGGCTGCTTCTGCTCCGCCGACGCCTGTTGCAGCTTGGAGCGGACGGAGGGACGCCGGAGGGACTGGCTGCGATCCTCGTCCTTGCCGATCATGGCATACACGCCCTTGCGGTCCTTCAGGTTGGAGAGGGCGAGGGAACGGAAGGGCAGCAGCTTTTGCAGCGCCGCAGTGTCCTTCGCTCCGGCGCGTTCCATGAAGTCACGGGACACCTCTGCCATGAAATGCGTCCCGCCGGGGCTGTTGGGCTGCACAGGCTCTTGCAGCTTGCCCAGCAGCCGCGCCGCCTCCGCTTTGATCTCGTCGGCTGTGAGTGGCTGCTCACGCCGCGCCTGCGTGAGAAACAAATCCGTCAGACCGGGATGTGAGCTTACCACAAACTGCACCGAGCGGTCGCCGTCCATGCCGTCCCCGTTTTGATAAGCGGGAATGGTATTCGCCCAGCGCTTGTTGTCCCGCGAAATGCGTCCGTCATAGTCAAAGTGCCGGACGGTGGCGGCGAGGACGTAGAGCATACGCTCCTGCCCGAACTGCTCCGCCACCTGTCCCACCGCCGCAGTGTCAAGGCGGTTGTCATGGTAATTGTCCCGGATGGCGGCTTCAATGGCGTCCTTACAGCTCACATTGGCGCGGAAGGACGCGCGGTAGGCGTCCAGCTCCACATTCTCCCGCGCGTGATCGGCGGGATAGGGATAAACCGGCAGCTCCCGGAGCTTTTTTGCTTCGTCTTTTGCCGTGTCCTCTATGCTGTCGCGGATCGTGTCCATGTAGCCGGTTTCCAGATCGGAGAACTTGTCGTAAAGGATCGCCATGGGCGAGGGGGACAGCAGCAGCGCCCGCGTTTCCGCCTCGCTGAGCGTCAGCTCCTCCATGCTCATCAAAATATCCTCCCGCACGGTGTATTCATAGCTGTGATGGAGGATTTCCTCCGGGGGCTGGCCCTTCAGCCAGTCCCGGTACTTGTCCTGCTCCCGCGAGAGCTTGTCGTATAACGATTGCTGTAATGCCTCGTTCATATTCATCGTGCCTCCTGTTCGTGAGATTTTTTCCGGTCGCCCGCACCGTGGACGCTGGGCGCTTTCAGCTTGCCGAGGACGGAGGGGCGTTTCGCCACCACATTCTCCGCCGCCTGTTCCATGGGCGTCCGGTCGTCGATGTTCAGCTCGGCGTTCAGCTCCGCCAGCCGCGCAGATTTTTCTTTCAGCTCCGCTTCTTGCGGGAAGGGCTTGCCCAGCTCCGCCTTGGCCGTTGCAAGCTGCGCCTGCACGTTTTCAAGCCTGCCCTGCACCGTTTTGTACCGCTCCGGCATCTGGGCGAGGGCGTTGTCGATGCGGACAAGGTTGCCCCTTGCGTCCTTGCCCAGCTCTACCCGGTGGCTCATCTTCCCCTTGAGGGTGAGAATGAAGTCCTTGCCGAAGTTTTCCACGGTCAGCGACATAGAAAAGCCCCGGTAAGTGCCGATGGGAACACTTTCGAGGCCCTTTGCGTCCTTGAACGCCTCCAGAATGGCAGCACCGGCATTGTCCTTATCGGTGAGGAAATCCCCCTTGACCTCCATACCCGCAAAGCCGTCCTTGGGGTGGGGATGCTGCTCCAGCGTTTTCATATCCGCCTCAAAGCCGGAGAGGAAGCCTTTGTTTTCCTCAATCTGCACCGGAAAATGCCGCAGGATGTTGTCCTCCAAGCGGTACTGCTGGCTCTGGTGGTTGGCTTTCATCAGCCGCAGCCGCGCCACGTCCACATCGAGGTCCATTTTTTCACGGATGCGCTCGTCTCCGGCGCACAGCGCCTTGATCTCGGCATAGGAGAGCGCCGCCTCGTCAATGTCCTCACAGCTTCTCACCGGGGATTTGCTGGTCATGATCTGTGAGATGAATTTCTGCTTATTTTCCACCGTCTGCCAGAGGTAGGCGTCAAACGTAGATTCCGTGACATAGCGGTAGATGTGTACCTCCTTGTTGCGGTTGCCCTGCCGGATGATGCGCCCGCTGCGCTGCTCCAGATCGCCCGGCCGCCACGGGCAGTCGAGGTCGTGGAGCGCCACGAGCCTGTCCTGCACGTTCATGCCCGCGCCCATCTTGAAGGTGCTGCCCATGAGCACACGCACCTGACCGGAGCGCACCTTTGCAAACAGCTCCTTCTTTCGGACTTCCGTATTCGCCTCATGGATGAATGCGATCTGCTCGCGGGGGATTCCTCTGGCAACGAGCTTTTCCCGGATGTCGTCGTAGATGGTAAAGGGTGGCTCCTCCGGTTCGGTTTCCGCGTCAATGGCAGCCTCCAGCGCGTGAAGCTCCGGGCTGTCCGTGCCTTTCGCGGCGATCCTGCCGCTCTGCGCCGCCTTGCCCTTGGGAGTGGACAGGTCGCAGAACACGAGCTGCGTCAGCTTCTCCGCCTGTCCGTCCTGCCAGATGCGGTGGATGTTGTTGACGCAGAGATTGACCTTGCTGTTCGGGTCGTCCGGCAGGTCGGGGTTTATGACGCGCTGATCGAGGCCCAGCTTGCGCCCGTCCGAGGTGATCTTGAGCATATTGTCGGTGCTTGCGTCCACGCTCCCCGCGTGAACTTTTGCGGCGCGTTCGGACAGCTCCTGCACCATCTGCTGTTGCAGCGCCGTGGGCTGTGTGACCTCGGTGTGATAGACGGCGGTGGGCGTGGGGAGGTTAAGCTGGTCGGCGGTCTTGATGTCCGCCGCCTCCCGGAACAGGTTCATCAGCTCCGGCAGGTTGAAGAACTTGGCAAACCGGGTCCGCGCCCGGTAGCCCGTCCCCTCGGGAGCCAGCTCGATGGCGGTGGTGGTTTCCCCAAAGGCGGAGGCCCAGCAATCGAAGTGGGTCAGTCTGTTGCGCTTGAGCATATCGTGCTGCAAATACCGCATCATGGTATACAACTCCGTCATGGAATTTGAGATGGGCGTACCCGTGGCGAAGGTAACGCCCTTGCCGTGGGTGATTTCGTCGATGTACCGGCATTTTAAGAGCATATCCGAGGACTTCTGGGCATCGGTGGTGGAAAGTCCCGCCACGTTTCGCATTTTTGTGTAAAGGAACAGGTTTTTGAAGCTGTGCGCCTCGTCCACATACAGCCGGTCTACGCCGAGCTGTTCAAAGGTCACAACGTCGTCCTTGCGGGCGGCGTCATGGAGCTTTTGCAGCTTGGTTTCCAGATTTTTCTTGGTGCGCTCCAGCTCCTTGATGGTAAAGCGCTCGGCGCGGCTGGCCTTGAGTTCTGCAATGCCGTCCTCGATCTCCCAGATCTGCTCCTGCAAGAGCCGTTCCTGCCGCTCTCTGGACACGGGGATGCGCTCAAACTGGCTGTGGCCGATGATAACGGCGTCGTAGTCGCCGGTGGCAATGCGGGCGCAGAACTTCTTGCGGTTTCGTGTCTCAAAGTCCTTTTTGGTAGCGACAAGGATATTGGCGGAGGGATAGAGCCGCAGGAACTCCGAGGCCCACTGCTCCGTCAGGTGGTTCGGCACGGCAAAGAGGGATTTCTGGCACAGGCCGAGGCGCTTTCCCTCCATGGCTGCGGCGATCATCTCAAATGTCTTGCCCGCGCCCACCTCATGGGCAAGGAGCGTGTTGCCGCCGTAGAGGTCGTGGGCGATGGCGTTGAGCTGATGCTCCCGCAAGGTGATCTCAGGATTCATGCCCGGAAAGATCAGGTGTCTGCCGTCATATTCCCGGGGACGGGTGGAATTGAAGCGCTCATTGTAGAGCTGCACCAGCTCCCGCCGCCTGTCGGGGTCGCGCCAGATCCAGTCACGGAACGCCTCCTTGATGGCCTGCTGCTTCTGCTGGGCGAGGGTGGTTTCCTTACTGTTGAGGACGCGCTTTTCCTTTCCGTCCGCGTCCCTTACGGTGTCGTAGATGCGCACATCCCGCAAGTTCAGCGTATCTTCAAGGATTTTATAGGCGTTGGCGCAGTCGGTGCCGTAGGTCATGCGGGCGTTGATGTCGTTGTAGGGGATGCTGTTCTTGCCGGAGATGTTCCACTCCGCCGTGAACTCCGAGTAGTTGACCTCCAAGGAGCGGCGGGCATACAGAGGCGGCTCCAGCAGTTCGAACATGAACTGCTGAATGTACTTTTTGTCGATCCACGTCGCGCCGAGGCGCACCTCGATTTCCGAAGCATCCAAATCCTTGGGCTGGGCGGCGCGCAATGCCTCCACGTTGGGCAGATAGCCGGGACTGTCAACGGCGGCTTTCTCCGCCTCCCGCAGTTTCTGGCGCACGTTGCCGGAGAGGTATTCGTCCGCCGTCTGCCAGTCGCCGTACACAGGGTCGAGGAAGATGACGCCGTTCAGCTCGTCGATGATGTCGTCCTCACTCTTGCCGGTGAGCTGGGACATATACGCCATATCCACGTGGGCTTTTTCCCCAATGGACAGGGCGAGGGCTTCTGCGGCGGTGTCCACGCTGGTAACGGACTGCCGCTGCCGGATGGTGCGCTTGGTGAACATATCCGCCTTGCCCTTGAGCTTGGTCTTGTCCTCATCGTCCAGCATTTCAAGGGAGCAGAGCAGGTAGTAGGAGCTGTCGTCTGCAAAGGCGAGGGCGTTGCCCCGGCTGTTGATGAGGCCGTATTTCTCCGTGAAGCGGTCATAGAGGCGGTTGAGCCTTTGCTGTTCGGCGCGGATGGAAACATCGTCGGATTCCCACATCTGGAGGTCGATGAGCCGGTGAACGCAGTCCCGCAGCTCTGCCATTCCCTTGACGCGCTCCTTTGCGGTGGCGTTCAGGTTGGGCTTGACCATGACGGAGTTCTCCCGGTAGTACACCTCACCGTCCACCACGGCATAGCTGTAATTCTTCACGTTGGGGTCTGCGGGAATGGTATCCTGTATGGTTTCGTTCTCACCGAGGTCAGGCAACTCTGCGGCTTCGTACTTGCCGCCGATATTCTGAATGGCGTATCTGAGCTGCGTGGCAAGGTCCAAATCCTCATACGGTTCCACAGTAAAGTCCTGTCTGCCGTACTGCGTACTCTCCGAGGTCTGTCGGCCTAATACCATTTCGGGGTTGTCGATGAAATACTGATTGATGGAAAATCCGTCCTCATTTTCACCGAGATGCACCCAGTCAGGTTCAATGTCGATGGGTCTGTCACGCTTTTGCAGGAAGATGATGTCGGACACCACCTCCGTACCGGCGTTGGCCTTGAACGCGTTGTTGGGCAGGCGGATCGCACCGAGCAGGTCTGCGCGCTGGGCGATATACTTCCTTGCGGCACTGTCCTTGGCGTCCATGGTATATCGGGAGGTGACGAAGGCCACCACGCCGCCCGGACGCACCTGATCCAGCGTTTTGGCGAAAAAGTAGTTGTGGATGGAAAAACCGAGCTTGTTATAAGCCCGGTCGTTGACCTGGTACTGTCCAAAGGGCACGTTGCCGATGGCAATGTCGAAGAAATCCCGTCTGTCGGTGGTTTCAAAGCCTGCCACGGCAATGTCTGCCTTGGGATAGAGCTGCTTGGCGATTCTGCCGGTGATGCTGTCCAGCTCCACACCGTACAAGCGGCTTCCTTGCATCTCCTGCGGGAGAAGCCCAAAAAAGTTCCCGACGCCCATGGCAGGCTCCAAGATGTTGCCGGTCTGGAAGCCCATGCTGCCGACAGCCTCATAGATTGCCTTGATAACCGTGGGGCTGGTATAGTGAGCGTTCAGCGTGGAAGCTCTGGCGGCGGCGTATTCCTCCGGGGAAAGTGTGGCGTATAGCTCCGCAAATTCGTCTTTCCAGTTATCCTTGCTTTCATCAAAAGCATCCGCAAGGCCGCCCCAGCCGACATAGCGGGAGAGAATTTCCTGCTGCTCCGGCGTGGCCTGTGCGCCCTCAAACTCCAGCTCTTTCAGAAGATTGATTGCCGCCATATTCGCCCGGAACTTGGCCTTAGCGCCGCCTTTGCCGAGATCATCGTCCATGATGCGGAAGTTTTCCGCAGGCGGCTTTTGCGGCACAGGCGGCTCCGGCTCGGTGGTGCGGATAGTCTGGATTTCAATGTCATAGGGAAGCTGGCTTTTCTCGCCGGGGTAGAACGCTACGGTTTCCGTGGTAAACTGCGGCTGCTCCGGTTTTGCTGCTTCCGGTGGTGTCTGTTCCGGTTGGGAAACTTCCGGCTCTTGAACGGAAATGCTCTGTTCAGCTTGCGCCTGTGTCCGGCTCTGCGCCTGCGCTTCCTCCAGAAAAACGGCGCGCAGCACGGGAGCGGCGTCCGGCCACAACAATCCGAGGGCGTGTACGCCCTTTTCCCCATGCACCTGCGCCTGAAAGCCGCTTCTTGAGGTGATGAAATCTGCCTCGGTGCCGTCCTCCAGCGTCATGGTGTCCGCGTCCGACGCGGCGAAAACGTTGGAAAGATACGCGCCGATGGCGGCATTGCCCCTGCCCTGCCGGAACAGCTCCCGCACCTCGTCCCGGATGTCAGGCGTGAGGATGCCGTTCATCAGGAGGTCGCGGAGGTCGTCGTTTCTGTTCCGTGCGGGAAGATAATCTGTTATGGTGGCGTTCCGCTCATCCCGGCGCAGCAGCTGCTCAAAATTCTCGCGGCTTTCGGCGCGGAATACGGGATAGCGGAGCGCAGGGTCACGAAGCTGCACATTGAGTGCGCCGACCTCCGTGATTTCAAAGGGTGTGTTGTCCAGATAGACGGTATCGCCCACGGCATACGGCGCACGGAAAATCATGTTTTCCTGTTCGTTTTCGGCAGTGACCTCCTTGACAGGTTGCGTCTGCTCCGTAGCGAAGAAATAGCCGGTGTCGAGGTAACGCTCAAAAACAGTGCGGTCTACGCTGACCGTTTCCTGTTCCGGGACGCTTGGCAGAGTGTACCAAACATTATCTTCGTCTACACGCTCGACCACCATCAGAGTATCCCGCTGTTCGGCTGCGGTGGAAGAAAAGCCGTCGCCCACGCGATAGGCATTCCCCAGCGGCGTTGTGAAAACCGGCGCGTCCGGCTCCATACCGCGGCTGCGCTGAATACTGGAGAGGTAGTCAATGGCGTTAGATTGTTCCGCGAAGCGAAGCACCTGCCCACCCTCCTCATAGAAGAGGTCAAGGGCCGAGTCCCAGATGCCGGTAATGCCGCCCTCGTTGGGGTGCAGACGGATGGAAAAACGGTCCGGTGAGTCCATGTGCGCCGCCTGCGCTTCCTGCGCCGCGATCCGCTCCACATCCGCCATGACCTGCCGGACGAAGGGGCTGTTGCGATTAGCTTCCGCATCCACAACCTGCCCATTTACAATACCGCGTTCAGCAAGCGCTTCCCGGATGGCGATGGGGTCAATATTGTCAAAGTTGTCCTGTTCCTGCTCGGTGTAGAAGTTGTCGTCCTTGATAAGCTGCGCGATCCGCCGCTGCACCTTGGCCCATGACAGCGTGACCGGCTCGGAATTTCCCACGGAGATTTGCAGCGGCTTGGAGCTGTCGTCAACGCCGTATTCCGCTGCCAGCCATGCGGCGGTGTCCCGGTCGCGGGCGTGAGCCTTCATATAGCGGACAACTGCGTGCTTGCTTTCAATCCTGCCGTTCCAGCTCTGCAAGGCCGCGTCAATGTCCTTCTGCGTCACCTTGTAGGGTGAGGACGTGACCGTGGTTGCCAGCGTGGGGTAAAGCTCGTCCAAAAGCTCCTGATGCAGCCGGTTGTGGAAGAAGGGCATATCGAAATAGAGCCGTGTGAGCTGCAAATCCTCAGACGCCATGACGATGCGCCGGATGGCCGCCGCGCCCTCCAGATAGGCGTTTTGACGGTCGGAGTTGCGGCAGGCGTTGAGGAAAGCGTCGTCCGCGACAAGCGCGTTGCCTACGGTCAGCTTATACCCCTCAAACAGCTCTGCCACCGTGGGCTGTGGCTGCTCTGCGGCAGGGTCGCGGAACACCCGTGTGCCGTCCGCGCCGAACTCGGCTTCGTATGCGTCAATGGCGGCTTCTGCTTCATGGTCGATAGAGCGCAGCGTGTAAATGTGGCGCTCACCTCTAAAGTCCGGCGCTTCGGCAATCGTCACATCATACTTATCGCGCAATCTCTCTACATACATCTCTAAATTGTGCGACGGTATACCGCACATCTCCACACGGCCAGCGCCGGGTATCGCTCTTGTGGTAAGGTTGAGGTCAAGCAGCTCCGCCGCCTGTTTTGCGTCCTCGCCGTACATCTCAAAGAAATCGCCCACCTGAAACAGCACGATGTCGTCCGGGTGGGCTTCCTTGATGGCATTGTAGTCGGTCTGCGCCTGTGTTGGCAGTTCACGCTCCGCTTCCTTTTCACGCTGAAGCTGGGCGTAGCGCTCCTTTTCCCTTGGAGAGAGAAAGCGGTCCTTCTGAATGAGGGCGTCAATCCTTGCGGCCACCTTCGTCCAGCTCAGCTCCACATTGGCACAGCCTGCTTTTTTCAGGACAATTCCGCGGCTGTCGTGGCTTTCATCACTATGGGATGCACCGGAAACGGCATGGGAGCGCCCGCCTATGCCGTACTCATCTTTGAGGAAAGCTGCCTTTTCCTTGCCGGTATGGTCGGCGGTGAAGTATTCGTAGATTCTGCCCTTGCCGCCCTCGACACCGCTGCCGCGATCCAGCGCGTGGTCGATCTCGTCCTCCGTGATGAAGCGTGCCAGCTCCGGCACTGCGGTCATTTCGGAGGAATACTCCCTGCGGGGCAAGGACAGGTCCCGCAGGCTCTGCCAAATCTGATCGAGCTTGTGATAGTGGAAGCGCAGCAGGCTTCTGTCCTGCTCATGGGCGGCGTAAAACTGCGCGAACTCACCGGAGAGCGTTTCACGGAAATCTGTGTTTGTCAGTTGCTCCGCCAGCCGTGCCGTTTCATCAGGGAAGCCGCCGCCCCGCAGAGCATCCATGCAGGAGAGATAGCCCTGTTCCCGTGCCTCGTCGCTGAGGTCGTGCTTCAGATACCAGAGGGCTTGGGCAAGCTGCATCCGCTCATGCTGCCCTGCTTCGGCAAGCTCCACATTGGAGGCATACGCGCCGCTGTTCATAAGCTCAGAAATGCGCACGGCGGCGTCCTGCCATGCGATTACCTGCGCGCTGCGCACATATTCCGCGCTCCTGCCGGGGGCGATGTGGATGCCGTCTACGGCGTACCACGCGGAAAGCTCGCCCTCCGGCGTCTTAAAGCCGTTACCGCCGTGGAAGGTGTTTTGCAGCAGCGCGGCAATGTCCTCCATAGACTTCTGCTTCTGGAACGCGGCGGCAATGACCATGCGGGTATCGTCCTCGTTGCCGCCCAGCCGCAGCACATGGTCAAGCTGCGCCTGAGAAACGGAAAAAGCGAAGGGCGCTTGTGCGCTCTCCGCTTCTTCTATGGCTGTAATCTGTTCCGCTTCGGTGGGGAAAAAGGATAGCTGACCGCCCCGTGCGGGGTGTTCTGTTATGCGTAGATCAGCTCCGCGAGAATCACTTCCTCCGCCTGCGCCTTGCAGGTGTTCATCAGGCCCACCCATTTCATTGGGTCGCTGGCTTTCAGAGCTTCCGTCACTCCGGCCTCCGACGCCAGCTTCGGCATCATCTGCTCTAAGCGGCTCTGCGCCGCCTGCTCGATCTCCAGCAGGTGCGGGAACAGGGCTTCCTCCAAGATCATCTGGTTCCAGAGGATGGGCCGATGCTCCTTCAGGTACTTCTGGCGCATCCGCCCGTACTTGCCGAGGGGCTGCTCCGGCACCTCGATCTTCAGGTCGGGGATCATGTAATCTCCGTTCATCGTGTAAGTCAGGTTGTTCTCCATGCTCTGCCGTCCTTTCCGCGCTGTGTTCGCGCTCATAATTTCGTATGGTGACTTCGATCTGCCGCAAAACCTGTTCATTGATCTCGCTGACCGCCGTACCGAGTGCCGCCACCGTGCGCGGGGTGTTGAAATCAAAGATGCTGAAAAAATCCTCGTGTTCAAAGTGATCCTCCGGCTGCATCCCGCAGCGGGACATGAGGGAGTAGGTGATGCTGACCGCCGCGGCGTTTTTGAACGCCACCTCGATGTTGTAATCATCATACTCCTCCAGATAGGAATCCGCAACGATGCCGAGAATGTCGCGGGAATGGTCGCGCCAGTATTCCGCAGCAAGCTGAGAAGCGACGCTCTCGAACTGCTCCGCAAGGCCGTTTTTGCCGGAAACGCTGTAATTACGCTCCAGCATGGCGCTCACGCTGTCGGTATGCGCGTCTTTCAGCTCCCACAAGTTGACGCGGCGGGCGTTTTCCTTTCCGCCGGTGTCGGAAACGTCAAAGACGTATTTGAGCCGCGGTTTGTAGCCGGAAGCGTCAATGAGGGCGATGCCCGTGCTGCCGCGCCGGACATAGCGCCCCATTTTCTCGTTCCAGAAGTCATACTCCGCGCAGGCGGTGGCCTCCGGGCGCTGCATATAGATCATGAGCTGCTCGTTGTAGGGGTACTTATACAGCCTTGCGGCGGTGGTCAGGAACGCCGTCCACGCCAGATGGCTGCCGGTGATCTGCCGCGCGGTGCGCTCCGCCTGCTCCGCGTAGGCTTGCAGTTTGTTTGGCATAAGCAAAATCCTTCCTTCATGGTTTTCTGGTGAAGCCGTTTCTTTTTGCCGCCTCGCTTGCTTTCCGTTTCCGCTTCTCACTGTACGGCGCGGTCAGGCGGAAGGACAAGCGCCCCTTGCGGATGCTGAACTCCATGCCGCCCGTGTCGGGGTCTGCGTCCAGTTGGCGGCACTCTGTGGGGTGCTGTGCGGCGTAGGCGGCAAGGCGGTTTCTAAGGTCAGTATTGTGGGTGCGGATATGGATAAGGGGTTCTTTTTCGTCAAAGGTGATTTCCGTGATTTTCTGCGCTTTTGTCAGTCCTGTTCTCATAAATGGCCTTTCTGCGCCTCCTGCGCGAAGCAGGCGCGATTTTGGGGTATTTTCTCCGGCTCATGACTTTGGAAAAACGGCGATTTTCAAACTGAAACGCGCCGGATGATACATTCCTCATCCGGCGCGCTCCCAGCGGCGAATCTGCGATTTTTCCGGCTCTTGACCGTAAAACAGTCAGCTTTGCTCAGAGGTCAAAATCCGGCGTCAGGTCAAGGGCGGCGTACTCCGCGTCGGTAATGTCGCGCAGCTTTGCGAGGGCGCTGTCCGTCAGCTCCCGCAGCTCGGCCTCCTCCGCGTCCAGATACCCCCGCATTTCTGTGAGGGCTGCGATCAGGCCCTCGCGGGTGCCTGCCGCGTTGTAGATGCTCATAAGGCTGACTTCATCGTGGGTGAAATGCTTGTCGTTCATATCAAAGCTCTCTTTCCGCGCTCCGTTTGGGCGCTGTTTTGTTTTTCGACTGCTCCGGCGTCCTTTCCCTGAGCTTTTCCAGCACGGAGGGCTTCTTCTGCTCACGGTGGGAGGCCGCAGCCAGCTCCGTCAGGGAGATGGAAAAGCCCGCCTTGACCTGCGCCTCCAGGTCGGCCACGGTGGGCTGCTTGGGGCCGTTGTTCAAGATGCCGTCTATCATACCGTAGTCGTCCTCCAGCAGCATCTCCGCGTTTTTGAGGTAGTTCTCCGGCTTGAGGAAATTGGGAAGCTCCCGGAAGCCGATGTTGTCAACGTAATGACAGGATACTACGCCGTTCTGCTTTAGGGCAACGATGTCGCTGACCGACAGGCTGTGTCCCTTGAAATCCGCAGGGTGATCCACGTTGAACCGCTGATAAATCATATCCAGATTGGTTCTGGCATTCCCATAATCCATAAACCCCCCGGTGTAGATCGCGTCGTAGCCGTCGCGCTCCGGCGTGACGCCCTTGCTCTGCAAGTAGTCATAGTTCATGAAGCGGTAAGCGTCCAATTCACCGCCGCGCCGAATCTGGTAAATGAGGAAAGCGTCCTGCGGGTTTTCCAGAAACAGCTTCTCCGTGTCCGCCTGTTCGCTCAGCGTCACAACGCCGCGCACCGCGTCCCATTCCTCGCGCTCCACGCCGAACACGCCGGTGTGGGAGGAAATATCCTCAGCGTCCAGCGCCATGGCCTCGGTGCTGTCGGCATAGAGCAGGAACACGGGAACGTCCTGCATGAACAGCTCCATGGCGCGCTCCTTGGTCAGCGGCAGCATAGCATTGCCGTCCGTGTAGCCGTACTGATACATTTCCGAAAAGCCGATGCCGGTATCCGGCATGGGATAGCCTTGCTCCAGCTCCGGCATGGGCGGCAGCTCATCCTCAACATTCGGCGTTTCTGTTTCAATTTCCGGCTGTGGTTCCTTCTTTGCCCGCCATTCCCTGCGGAACAGGCCGTTGAAGCGTTCCAGCAGCCCATGAGAGCCGTCGTCGATGCCGATCTCGTCTGCCAGCTTGACGAAATCCTCCAGCTCCTTCCGCAGCTCTGCGTCCTCCCCGGCAAGCAGCCGGTCCGCCACCGCCTCCGCTGTGGGTTTGTCCGCGCTGTCGGGAACGTTCAGATCCCGGCGCAGGAACGCCGCATATTCAGCGGCAAAGGCCAGCGCGTCGGCGCGTGAGGGCGGGATGGTGACAAGCTCATATTCCGTGTCCTTGGGAAGCTCGATGCCGCGCTCCTTGCAAACCTCCGCGAAATGCTTTTCCACATCGGTGATGATGCCGTTTGCGGTCTTGCTGATGGTATCCAGACTGGCGCGGAACTCCGGCAGCTCGGCGTTTTTTGACCACGTTGCCACATAGCCGAAGCTGTTTGCGCCGGTTTCGATGCCGAAGTAGGCGCAGACCATGAAGGAGATGCTTTCGGCCTCCACCTCCTCGGCATTGCGGCTTTTGGCCTTGCGCTCCGCCACCTGCTGCAAGCCGTAGTTGTGGAGCTTGGCGTGAGCGATCTCATGGACGGCGGCGGATACCGTCTGCACCTCGCTCATGCCCTCCCGCAGCGTGATGCTCTGGGATTTGGGGCTGAAATAGCCGTCCATCTCTGCGGACAGCGACTTGAACTCCACCGGCACGGGCGAGGACCGGCGCAGCGCCTCCATGAACGCCTCATAATTCTCCACGCTGCCGGTCAGGTTGGCGACGGGACTGGCCACGCGCTCCGGCAGGGGCTTTCCGTCCGTCTGGGCGTAGTCGAACACCTTTACCGGACGGAACATGGGTATTTCAATTTCCTTTTCCTCGGTGACGATTTTGCCGTCCGCGTCCAGAATGGGCAGCTTCGTGTCCGGGTCGAGCTTTTCCTGCTCGATTTTCTTCTTATACGGCGTGGGCGCGATGATGGTGATGCCCTTCTCGCCCCGCAGCACATGGCGGGAGAACTTGTCCCGCCAGCGGTTGTAGCCCGCCACAAGTGTGGCGTCCGGGCGCTGTAAGTGGATGAGCGCCTGATTGTTGAGGGAATAGTTGTGAAACCGACTCATGGTTCGCAGGTAATCGCGGTACTTTTCCATATCGCCGGATTCAAAGATGTCGCGGATGCCCGCCTCGATGCGGTCGGTGATCTCCTTGAGCTGTTCTCTGTTTTTACCGGGTTTCTCTGGCATAGGTTCCTCCTTCCGTCAGGTCGATACGCAGGAGCTGAAGCCCCCGCGAAAGATATTCCCGTAAATCCGTTTTTCCGCAGAGATAGCGGATGTCGCCTGCCTTGTCCTGCTCACGCAGCGTCCACAGGTCCGCCGCCCACCGGACAAATACCGCGTCCGGCGCGTTGAAGGGCTTTTTGCGGCGAAGATAGAGGCTGTGCCGCCCCAGCACCATGATCGTGCAGACGGTATTGACCACATCGAGAGAACATTCGTTGAGAACGGCGATCCTCCGTTCATAGGAGGCCGCTTCCAGCAGCTCGCGCAGCGCAGGCTTGGCATTTTCAATCAATGCCGGATAATCCGCTCTTGTCGGATACGGAGATTTTCGTGTCATAGGCACTTCCTTTCATTTCATGGGCTGTTTACCCCTAAAATGGCAGCGCCCGCGCAGGGGTAGGCTTTCCTGTGCGGGCGCTCGGTTCTTATTCATTTTCGGAGTATATACTCCTTGCGGGCGGCGTATATCCGGCGTTTTTGGCGCGTTCGCTGGCGGCCCTGCGCCGCTCGTCGCTGAACGGCTCCCGGACGCTGACGCAGCTTTTCGGCACGGCGTAGCTGACCGCTCCGGCATGGACGGTCCTATCCGGGTACACCTTGTCCGGGTATTTCTCCGCAAGGCGCTTGAGCTTGCGCTTCAGCTTGGGGTCGTGGGTGTAGATGCTGGCGGTGGATTCTTCCTCGTTGTAGAGGATGATACTTTCCTGCTCCAGCTTGGAGAGCTTCATGTCCTCGCCCCCTTGTCAAATTCCAAACGGAAGCGGACGCTCTCGCCGGTATCCTCCAGCACGGCGGTAGCGTCGTAGGTGCCGCCGGTCTTTTCGGAGTAGAGGCCGGTGAGTTTCACCCGCCCGTCTGCAAGCAGCGCGGCGGCGACCTTTTTTGTCAGCGCGGCACGCTTGGCGGCAAAGAACTTGTTGTCCCGCCACAGCCCGAAGCGGCAGTCGTTTTTCTCGCAGAAGAAGCCCTTTTTGCTCTCGGTCACGTCGCTGCCGCAGCGGGGGCATTTGCCGATGACCTCACGGCCGGAGGGGAACAGCACCTCCGCACCAGAGATGACCTGATAGGTTTTTACCAGCTCCGTGAGCATATCCGCAATGCCGGTCATGAACTCGTCCGGGGACAGCTCGCCGCGCTCCACCTGCTGCAAGCGGTATTCCCATTCGGCGGTGAGAAGCGGGGACTGGAGCTGCTCCGGCAGCACGGTGATGAGGGAAACGCCGGTATGGGCAGGCACAAGGCTGACGGCCTTCTTCGCCCGCTTGCGCTCCACAAAGCCCGTGGCTACCAGCTTTTCGATGATGGCGGCGCGGGTGGCGGGTGTTCCCAGCCCCTTTCGTTCCGCTTCTTCCGGCATATCTTCCTTGCCCGCGTTCTCCATAGCGGACAGAAGGGTATCTTCTGATACATTTTGTCAAGGTGGTTTTAAGAAATTTTCCCGCAATCGTTCATAATAAGCCGCTTGATTTTATCGCTCATAGTTTCCTTGCTGGTGGTGCTGAAGTGGATTTTCACCCGATAGGTCGTGTTTCCGATTTTCTTCACAATATCGGGCTGTTCTGCTTCCTTTACGGTCAGAGGGGAAGCGTTTGCGGGGGTGCTGGCTTTATTGCTCATAGGCTCTCCTTTCCATGAAAAAAGCCCTCATGCTACGGCGCACAAGGGCTTATAGTCATTCTTCTATAACTCTGAAAGTGCGAAAGTGCAAAGTGCAAAGGGTCTGCGTTTTGCACTTTCAGCTTGC
>ERZ780223.1753-NODE-1753-length-20376-cov-4.231928_pt1 | contig 20376 bp, 19 predicted proteins | sample MGYA00511016_ERZ780223 | MGnify/ENA primary metagenome ERZ780223 (study PRJEB29588, sample SAMEA2159032) | human gut metagenome | biome: human gut; feature: human-associated habitat; material: faeces | place: Denmark | collected 2008/2010 ... | reverse complement strand
AGCGCCTCGTCCACCTCTTTCATCAGTTCCTCGTTCAGATACGCCTTCCCATCGAAAGAGGTGAAGAATCCCCTTGAGATGTCTTTTCCGCTTCCGTCTACTTCTACTTCCAATAGCTGCTCGTAGTATTCCTTGCAGGCGTCATACATCACCCTGTGATACTTCTCCAGCGTTGCGAAGTCCATTTTTCCAACAGAGAATATTTCCCTCAGGGTCCGTGCGTATTGTGTACGCAGGAATACGAAGATTTTGAATCCATGCCCCTTTGGAGTGAGGAAACTGCCCAATGTATTGGGATCTTTATTTATTTTCTCCCTCAACTCTTCCAGTTTCTCCCCGGGCTGGTCGTCGATGTCCAGTACAATGGTATGGGTGTGCCTTGTAATGCTGTATGCCTGCCTTTTCTCCCTGTACCCTGCCGTTACGGTATAGAATGGCAACTGCTTCTTCACATGGTTCGCCTCCTCTATCTTTCCCTGGCTGACGAGCAGCCTGATTTTGAGTACGAGCTTTGCATACAATCCTTTTGTAATGTCCTCAATCACTTTGCTGAGAGTAATTTCTCCCCTGACGTTGCTGAATCCGCTGTAAGCGGTAACCGGAATATTTTCCATTTCTAATTCTTAATTGTTTTAGTCTGCCTTATGGCGGCACAAAAGAATGCATAATATTTTAAATGTGATTGCGCCTTTTCATGAGGAAAAGGCGCAAAAACCACAATTTTGCAGAAGCGTCCGGTTCTATTTCTGTTTCTTCCTTTTTCCGTCTTCCTTTTGCTCGTTCAGCAGTGCCTTTCTTAGTTTAATGATTTCAGTGTTAAGGCTTTCTACGGATATGAATCCTTTTTCGTTTTTGTCTTTCTCGAAGACTGTACTGCGGTTCAGCAATCTCGCCAGATGCTTGGTCCCTTTCAGTCCCGCCTCCTTTTTCTGCCCGATAAGTTTCCGTACCCACGGGGTCAGGAACTCTTCCCTTTCCCCGGCTTTGACGATCATTCGCCCGTCAAACGCTTCATTTTCAACTAACAGGATGTTGATCCTGTTTTCAGTTCTCTCTACCCGGATGTCATAGCCATCCTTCTTCATGAGTTCAATACTCAGGATTGTGTTTTTTTATCCATAAAACCACAATTTAAAAAGTTAGTAATTTATTGTTAGTTTGAAATACGAAAGCAAAATTAACGCTTATAATGGAAATATCTTCTGTTCTCGTCTGAAAAAGTGAATATTTTCTTTAGGTGTTGTTACACACACAGTCGAACAGGGTAGGGGGCTACCCCCTATTAATAATAATATGTGTGTAACAAGGTCTAAAGAAAAAATAGGGAAATACACGCCTGTGCGCATGTATACGTGGGTACATTATTATAAAAGAGAAATCTTCTGTTGATAGATTGAAAGGAAGATACTGCAATATGGACGTGATAGGGAGTGAAGCGGATGAACAGGGAGGGTGTCAATAATGATTGTGTTAAATTGGGGTGTTTTTTAATCGTTCGATTAATGTGCACAAAGATAGTGCAGAGAAATGAAACAACAAAATATTCTGATAAATAAAAGCTGTTTATTTTTTCTTTCAGTATGATATATTGCTAATCTATAACCGGTTATCCCTGAAATAAAATTGTGTTTTTTCCGCCTGCCTTTTGTTGAAAGAATCTTAGTGCGAGTATGCCCCCGGACTATGCACATTAATCGAACGATTAAAAGACGATAATTGCTCTTAATCCATTCGTTTATAGCTTTTTACCTGCCATTTATTAAGGTAATGAACAGCTACGGAAAATCAACAGGCAAGAGGAACACGAAACTTGCCGTATCTTACATAAAGTGTTCGCAAGTGATTGAAACTCAGGTGTATGCAAGGGTGTCAAAGCCCCGAAGGAACACCCTTTTCTGAACAGGACATAGAATGGAATCGGAAAAAGATACTGAAAAAGAGTCTGAAATCTGGTACGCTATGCGTGCCACCTACCGTCGGGAGCCTGATGCCATGCGTCTTCTTGAAAAGGAGAATTTGGACTGTTTCGTCCCTATGCAATACAAGATCAGCCTGAAGAAAGGCAGGAAAGTCCGGGTTCTGGTTCCTGTTGTCCACAACCTGATTTTTGTTCATGCCCGTCCTTCGGATGTAAAACGTGTGAAATCTCAGGTGAGTTACCTGCAATACATCACCGATACCCGTAGCGGACGGAAGATAATCATTCCGGATAGCGAGATGCAACGCTTCATTGCCGTAGCGGGCACTTATAACGACCATCTCCTGTATTTCCAGCCTGATGAACTGAACCTGTCGAAAGGCACGAAAGTCCGTGTCACCGGCGGTGACTTTGAGGGTCAGGAGGGTATTTTCCTGAAAGTGAAGGGTGCCCGTGACCGTCGTGTGGTTGTCGAGATACAAGGCGTCATTGCCGTAGCCATGGCCACCATCCATCCGGACCTGATCGAAGTAATCAAATAATTGGCTGTTGATAATCAATGATTGATCATTGACAGTTGATGAATCATAAATCTGAAATCATAAATTAAAATAATTATGTCTCTTTCTGCAGAAACAGCTGCCCTTCAACGTGCAGCACATGAGCTGATGTATTTGGGTGTTGACGGGAGTCCCAACTATAGCGATGACTTGTCCCGTCGTAACGGTGAAGTCTACCGCCTGACCACTGCCTTGTATGATTCCGGTGCCAAGGGTTCTACCATTGAAGAACAGGCGAATGTCTGTCTTGCACTGTTAATGGGTTATAGTGCCTCGTTTATTGACCACGGTGAAAAGCAGAAACATATCCAGGAAGTCTTGGATCGTTGTTGGGACATCCTTGATGCTCTTCCCGCTTCTTTATTGAAGCTTCGCCTGCTTACTGCCTGCTATGGCGAGGTGTTTGATGAGCCTTTGGCTGACGAAGGCCGTGCTATAATTGCTTCCTGGGATGTCGCATCGCTTACTGTTGAACAGCAAGAAGCTATTGAAGAGTTTCAGAATGTGATTGATAATCCTTATCCGTGGGAAGAACTGGAAGACTAGAAAAATAAAGACTACCTTTAAAAATGAAGTGTATGCATGATAAGAACACATCTGACTAGGTCGGGAACCTCTTTTTTTCATAAGTCATATTGGGAATCTGCACCAACAGACATTCAATATACGACTTCCAAGGGATATTTATTATGAGTATGCTTGATTTACTATACGGGAATAAAGAGGGGGGAGTTATAAAAATCAAATTTTATTTTAATGTTTTTGGTAAGGAAGTGCTTTTGGGGATATGGCATATCCCAATTGAATAATAATTAATATTCTATATTTTACTATTTGAATTTTACATTTTTTTGTAATAAACTATTGTGTATTACGGTAATAAAATAATATGATGAAAAAGATAATGCTCGTGTTTGGTACTCGTCCAGAAGCCATCAAGATGTGTCCGCTTGTTAAGAGGTTTCAGAAACATGCAAATGAGTTTGAAACAATCGTTTGTGTTACTGGTCAACATCGTGAAATGCTCAAACAAGTGCTCGAAATCTTTGAAGTTATTCCCGACTATGATCTCAACATAATGAAGCAAGGTCAAGATTTGACTGATATCACTGCTTGCGTACTAGTCGGTATGCGTGATGTTTTTAAACAGGTACATCCAGATATTGTGCTAGTACATGGTGACACTACTACCTCTGCAGCAGCGGCTCTTGCTGCTTTCTATCAGCAGATTCCTGTGGGACATGTGGAAGCTGGTCTTCGCACTCATAATATCTACAGTCCATGGCCAGAGGAGATAAACCGTCAGATCACTGGTCGAATTGCTACCTATAACTTCTCGCCAACCCCTCTTTCGGAGAGCAATCTGCGAGCAGAGAAAGTATTTGGTCAAATTTTTGTTACTGGAAATACCGTCATTGATGCTCTCCACATGATGGTCGATAAACTGAAGAATGATGCAACTCTTGTTAAAGAGCAGGATAGTATACTTGCTGCTGCGGGTTATGATGTCACTCGTCTGAAGGATGGTAGGAAGCTCGTTCTCATTACTGGGCATCGTCGTGAAAATTTTGGCGAGGCTTTCATTAATATGTGTACCGCTATCAAAGATCTCACCCAAAAATATCCTAATGTAGATTTCGTGTATCCAATGCATCTCAATCCTAACGTTCGGAAACCAATTCATGAGGTTTTTGGCGAGAATCTTGAAGATCTTGGTAATATGTTCTTCATCGAACCACTTCAGTACCTTGAGTTCATTTATCTGATGGAAAAATCAACCATTGTTCTTACCGATTCTGGTGGAATTCAAGAGGAAGCTCCTGGCCTTGGAAAGCCAGTACTTGTTATGCGTGGCACTACCGAACGACCTGAGGCGCTCTTCAGTGGTACTGTTCATCTCGTAGGTACTGATTACAATAAGATTATTAGCGAGGTAAGCACTCTTCTTGATGATCCAGATGCTTATGCTAAGATGTCTCATGCGACCAATCCTTATGGCGATGGAAAAGCATGTTCACGTATTATAGCAGCTCTCAATGGTGAGACTCCGAAGCCTTATGGGAAGTAAATAGTATGAAAGAAGATGCATAGGTAGAACTGTAAGATTTATTGTTTGATAAGGCTTTTTTTTGAGGAAAATATTGGTATTTAAGATATGGATGTAATTAAGACTGCTATTGAAGGTATTGTTATCATAGAACCCAAGGTTTTTAAGGATGCTAGAGGATATTTCTTTGAAAGTTTCTCTCAACAAGAATTTGAGGAGAAGGTACGGAAAATCAACTTTGTGCAAGATAATGAATCAATGTCCTCTTATGGTGTGTTAAGAGGTTTGCACTTTCAGTATCCTCCATTTACCCAAAGCAAATTAGTCCGTTGTGTCAAGGGAACGGTTCTTGATGTAGCTGTAGATATCCGCAAAGGCTCACCTTTCTACGGGCAACATGTGGCAGTAGAACTAAGTGAAGATAACCATCGTCAGCTCTTTGTTCCAAGAGGTTTTGCACATGGTTATGCAGTACTTAGTGAGACAGCTGTATTCCAGTATAAGTGTGATAATTTTTATGCTCCTCAGGCAGATGGTGGTATCTCTATCAAGGATGATTCTTTGGGCATTGATTGGTGCATTCCAATCGAAAATGCGCTCTTGAGTGAGAAGGATACAAGGTGTAATTTGCTCAAGGATATTGATAACCCCTTTGAGATTGAGGTAGATCTTTATACAAAATTTTAATAAAAATGGAAATAATAGCACTTCAATCAAATTTTGAGTTTTTGAACTTTAGTGCTTGGTTTTAGCCTTTTTGATGATGCTTATTTACGGATCGCGGGACTTGAAAAGTAGATGGAACGGAACGTTGATTATAAATTTCTTCATTTACTGAGATACATTGATAATGTAGAAGAGGTATTTGGGGTAGTAGGAAAACGGTTTAATGAAGAAGACAGTACAGAGTTGAAATTAGTGCTGTTCATAACAAAATAATTGGATAAGAATATTATTAAGTATAGACAAGGTGAATAAACATTTGAATATTATATTAGCAAACTGTACTGCAAGGAATGGGAATAAGGGTTGTGAAGCTCTTTGCATCTCTACAATGTTAATTATAGACGAAATATTGTCAGTTAATGGCATTAGTTATACTTTTTATCTACCTCATAGTGGTTATAAGCGATTTGGTAAATATTCAGTGGATTGCGGAAAAAAGAAGTTAACGTTTACAGCGATTTATGATTATAACTTATATGGTCTAAAGAGTATTATCCGCAATATATTCTATCTCAAAGACTCCCTTGCTGCAAGAAATGTATGGAAGCAAGCAGACTTTGTTCTAGATATTGGGCAGGGAGACAGCTTTGCTGATATCTATGGTAAACAGAGGTTTGACAGAATAAATTCTGCTTATAAAAATGGTCGAATTTTTCAAAAACCATATTGCATACTGCCACAAACTATTGGTCCATACAGTGATGTTGCTATTCGTAAAGAAGCTATTAAGAGTATTAAAAATTGTCATTGTGTAATGACTCGAGACAAGCAGAGTTATGATTATGTGAAAGATTTATTGCCTAACAAGGATGTATATGAAATAATTGATGTGGCGTTTTTTATGCCATATATAAAAAAGAGTTTCTCTGCAGAACATGTACATGTTGGTTTGAATGTGTCTGCACTTTTGTGGCATGGGGGGTATACAAGGGATGATCAGTTTGGGTTAAAAGATGACTACCAGAAAGTAGTGAGGGTGGTAGTGGATTATTTTCTTGCAATTTCTAATGTCATTCTGCATCTTGTGCCTCATGTAGTGGGAGGCGAACGGAGCATAGAAAATGATTATGCAGTTAGTTACGATCTTTGTGAGGAATATGATAGTCCACAATTGGTGCTTGCTCCTTTATTTCTTGATCCTATAATCGCAAAAGGCTATATCTCCGGTCTTGATTTTTTTATGGGAGCAAGAATGCATGCAACTATTGGAGCTTTTTCTTCAAACGTTCCAGTTGTTCCAATGGCTTACAGCCGTAAATTCAATGGACTATTTTTTGATACTCTCAACTACCATCACATGGTAGATTTGAGGAAAGATACTAAAGAACAAATACTTGAAAACGTGAGTAATAGTTTTAATAATCGAGCTTTACTTAAAGAAGAGATTGGTCATGCCATGAATACTGTAGTGGAAGGTAGAAAACGACAATTGGATAATGAACTTTCGTTATTTTTTGGAAATGGCAAAGATAAATGATATATTAAAATATGACTTGTGTTTGGGTTGTGGTCTCTGTAGTGCAATAGATAGCCATTGCAGTATGCGAATAAATAATCGGGGTTTTTATGAACCACATGACTTTTCAGACAAAAATTATGTGGTTATGAAGAAGCTATGTCCTGGCATTTATTTAAATAACTTAATCCCTGGTAATACGACTGTTTGGGGAAATGTTGAGAGTGTTTATAATGCATGGGCGGCAGATGAAAGAATTAGGAAACTATCTGCTTCTGGTGGGGTGACAACTGCTTTGGCTGTTTATCTTCTTGAAAGTGGCAAAGTAGATGGAGTTCTTCATATTGGACATTGTGATAATGATTATTTGCATAATCAGCTTTTTGTCAGCCGTTCTCGTGAGGAGGTTTTGAAACGTATGGGAAGCCGATATGCACCGGCAGCTGTTTTTGATCAGATTTTTGATATTCTAAATGAAAATGGGGAAGAAAAATATGCTTTTATAGGAAAGCCATGTGATATAGCATGTATGCAGTCTATTATTTCTTTTTATTCTCAATATAAGAATAAAGTAACTTATTTCTTGGCCATATTCTGTGCTGGAATGCCGAGTTATTATGCGACAGAAAAAGCAATTTCCACCTTTTCTGTAAGTAGCAAACCGATAAGCGTGAATTATCGTGATGAAGGTTGGCCAGGATTTTTCACAGTGAGATTTGAGAATGGATGCAAGAAAGAAATGTCCTATAATGATAGTTGGGGGAAGATTCTTGGTCGTGATTTGGGATTCCGTTGCAAGATTTGTCCTGATGGAATAGGATTACAGGCAGATATATCATCTGGTGATTCTTGGAATACTAAGGATGGTTATCCTGATTTTGCAGAATCGGAAGGTAAAAACTTTTGCTTTATAAGAACAAAAATTGGTCAGCGACTTTTTGATGATGCTTGTAATGCTGGATATATTATTCGAGAAGAGTTTAATGTGACCGTAGTAAAATATCAGCAACGTTATCAATATGACCGTCGTCATTATGTAGGATGGCGCATTTTAGTAGTGCAGCTGCTTACAGGAGGATTACTTCACTATCGAGGAATGAAGATGTACAAAATAGCATTGAAGGCAAACTGGATTAAAGCTATCCGTGATGCTTTAGGCACAGCAAAACGTTTACTAAAAGTACGACAAAAATGGGAAGTTCAAATAAAGTAGTTAGTGGGGTGTTTTGGAGTACCATAGTCAACGTAGTTAACGGTATATATGGTTTTATATCTGTACCTATGTTGATTGACTATTTTGGAAAATCAGAGTATGGTTTGATTGGTTTAGCTATGTCTATTAATGTTTATTTACGATTGATGGATATGGGATTCAACTCTACTAATCTTCGTTTCTTTTCAAATTGGTTGACAAAAGGTAATAAAGAAAAAGCTAGGCAGCTTTTTCAATCAAGTTTAGCTTTTTATGGTTCAATTGGTGTTATTAATGCGATTATATTATTTATACTATCAACTTTTTCTGAACAACTTTTTAGTCTTCAGCCTGCTCAGGCTGTCATATTGAAGCATCTTATTTATATTCTTATGGCAAGTGCTTTTGTGAGTTGGTTTTCTAGTTGTTTTGACCAATTAATTAAAGCCACTGAAAATGTAGCTTGGTGTCAGAGGTTAGCTCTTTTACCGAAAGCCATTCAGATAGTAGTATTATTCTGTACGATATATTTCCACTTTTCTATAACGATGTATTTTCTATTGACAACGTTTGCCATGTTTACGATGATTCCATTTTCAGTTAAGAAAATACGTGTTGAAACACCATTTATGTCTTTTAAACCTAAATTACATTGGACAATATTGAAAGAAACCTTGCCATACTGTTTGAATATTTTTTCTTTTGGTATTTTTCAGTTTTCATTTTATAATCTTCGTCCAGTATTTCTTGGAATTCAAGGTTCTATCGAGTCTGTAACTGATTACCGCATATTAAATGGTATAGCAGCTATAATAATGATGTTTGGAGGGGCCTTTATGACAACATTGCTTCCTTCATCAGCAAAAGTAGTAGCTCGTGGAGATAAAGAAGCCTATTTTAGAGTTGTATATGATGGTACGAAATATATATCAATTGTATGTAGCTTTTGCTGTTTTGGGATGATGTCCGTAAGTAGTGAGGTTATTTCGCTATATGTTGGTGATTCATATCTTTATCTAATTCCTTGGTTTAATCTATGGCTCTTATGTACTTTGGGTACCCATAACCAAGCCATCTCTAGTTTAATATTATCGGGGGCGAATATTAGAGCTATAACATACAATACATCGGTTTCATCAATAGTAGGATTAGTGACAACATGGTTGTTAATACCTGTTTGTCAGATAGGTGGCGTGGTTATTGCATATATTGTTTACTCTGTTATGCAGTTGTTATTTTACTATATTTATTATTGGCCCCGCAAAATGGGAATTAACTCTTGGAAGGTTTTTTCGCAATGTTTTGTTCCGACTGTGATATTGGGTGCAATTCTATCTGCTGTTATTATGCAGTTCAGTCTCAATGGTGTTTCTGTTTTAGTTTCTTTCTTTAGCAAAGGAGCTATATTTTTAATTTTGTTTGTATTGGGAACGTACTTTCAATTTAATAATGCTGATAAGGAATTTTTATTAGGGTTGGTTAAAGGAAAAATCAAGAATAATGGTTAATAGTTAATTTTTATGTAAGGAATCATGTTCTGAATAATATCGTCGTTTTAAATGTAGTAGCAATTCTGTTTTTATATCTATCATTCTTTTCATCTATATTGGAAATATATAACTTGCTTTTATTGTTGCTTCTTTTATTGTTGCTTCTTTTATTGTAGGTGCATATTGTCTGTTTACAGAAATCGTAGTAAAAAATGAAATAATTGAAAATAATTTAATTGCGGTATTTAAACGATACCACAAATAATAATACATATGATAAAAGTATTATTCTTAATATTAAACTATAAAACGTATCCTGATACAATTCGAGTGACTAATGAATTACTTGAAGCTAAGAGAATAGACTCAAAGATTATTATAGTGGACAATGCGTCACCCAATGAGTCTTTTCAAAAGATATCTGAAGCTTTTTATGGAAACTATTTGGTTGATGTTATTCAATCACTGGAAAATGGGGGGTATGCGAAAGGTAATAATTACGGCTTACGTTATGCAAAAAGATATGCTCCGGAGTATGTATGTATCATTAATAATGATGTTCACTTCTCATGGGATACAGTGGATGCGTTACTTGAAATTTATGGTAAGCTTGATAAACCTGCTATTATATCACCTATACAAATGTTACCTAGTGGGAAAATTGCGAGTTTTCCCACTCTAAAGATTCCGGATTTCTGGTATGATCTTCGTGCTAATTCGATATTATTTAGAATAAAACAACACGTGTATAGACAGAATACAGAACTTAAAGATGTTCAAAAGGTAGGTATTATACCTGGAGCGTTTCTTTTTGCTAAATATGAAATTATAGAACGGATTGGCTTTTTTGATGAGAGTACATTTTTGTTTTGTGAAGAACGATTCCTTGGGAAAGCAGTCAGAAATGCTGGTTTAAATAACTATATCGTTTTAAACTTAACTTATCTTCATGAACATTCTAAAACCATAAATTCTGAAGCCTCTTTGAAAAGACAACGTGCTATGATACATGATGGTCGTATAAAGTTTATAAAAAGATACAGGAAACTTCCTTGTCTTCAGATATTGTTGATAAATATTGTTAGAATAATGCATGAGTTTGAGATAATGATTATAAATCGACTAAGGGCTAGTTGAATATGAGTAAAAAAATAGCTTTTCTAACAATTCATGTAGGCGAGAATTTTGGTTCAAATCTTCAAACAATAGCAACGGCTGAGGTAATAAAGAAAACAGGGAATGAGCCTATCTTAATAAATTATTGCCCACGGCGTGTCGCAAGAAAACATTATTGGCTTGATGCTATTTATAAGCCATTAAAGCTATTGTGGCGCATATTGTATGCACCTATACATTATAAGAATCTTCACATTTACGAGGGCTTCCTTGAAAAGAATTGTGTTTTAACAGCTCCAATATATGATGAAGATGATTTTGTAGCTAGATGTCCTCAGGCTGATGTTTATATTACAGGCAGTGATCAGGTTTGGAATAGTGTACACAATGGAGAGTTGAATAAAAGATACTATTTTGATGGGATGGATGTGCGTAAAGTTGCATTCGCATCATCGTTTGGTATCGAGACTCTTCCCGAAGATGAATATAATGAAGTTAAACATATGTTGGCTTCATATAGTGCTATATCTGTTCGTGAATCAAGTGCAAAAGATATCGTAAATCGCATGGGTTATAATGCCACACATCTGCTTGATCCTACATTAATGCTTGATAGTTTTGAATGGGATAAATATGCTTCTGCAAGGATTATTCCTGATTCGTATCTCTTGGTGTATGTGCCTTACAATATTGCCGACAAGCAGAAGTTGTATGCATCTGCCCGTCAGGTGGCAAATGCAAAACATCTGAAAGTTGTGACTTTTTCGTGGGGCATGTGTAGCGAGAAACTGGCTGATCGAACTATTAAGTTTGCAAGCCCTGGGGATTTTCTTTCATTAATGAAGTATGCAGAGTTTATTATTACTAACTCGTTTCATGGCACGGCCTTTTCTATTAATCTAAACAAACAGTTCCTTGTATATATGCCATCTGCTTTTTCAACACGTATTAGTAGTATTCTGTCTATGTGCCAATTGGAAGATAGGTTAATGACAGGCGATGAAGTAATATTGCCATATAATAAAATAATAGATTACGAATCTACCAATACCATACTTGAGCTTGAAAGGCTTAAATCTCTCGAATTTCTGAAAAACGCATTACAATGATTAACTTTCTCCAGACAAATAATCCCTCGGAATGTTGTGGCTGTAATGCATGCATATCAGTTTGTCCAAAGAAATGCATCAAGATGAACTCCAATGATGAGGGTTTTCTGTATCCAATCAAAGATACTGTCTCCTGTATTGATTGTGGTTTATGTGAAAAGGTATGCCCCTTCTCCGATAATTATGTTTTTGAAACAACTATTAATCCTAAAGTATATGCTGCCTATGATAGAGTAAATCGCTCAGGTAGTAGTAGTGGTGGTATCTTTTTTGCTCTTGCCAAATATGTTATAGAAGAGAAACGTGGATGGGTATTTGGTGCTGCGTTCGAGAATAAGTTTCAACTTAGGCATGTAGGTGTAAATACGATTGGTGGATTGCAAAAGCTTCGTGGATCTAAGTATTTGCAGAGTTACATGGGTGATACGTATGTTAGGATAAAGAAATTATTAACTGAGGGGGTATTCATTCTTTTTGTGGGGACACCTTGCCAAGTTGCAGGTATTCGTGCTTTTCTTAGAAAGGATTATGAGAACTTGTTGTTAGTTGATCTGGTTTGTCATGGCGTTCCTTCACAATATTTATTTGATGAACATGTTAAGTTCCTAGAGGAGAAACATAAAGCAGAACTCGTATCCTACCAATTTAGAAAGGCAGATGGGTGGGGGGTTTGCGAAATCGCAGATTTCGCAAACCCAGAGAAACATAAAGTGCTGCCTTCTTACTATTTGAGTCCTTATCTCTATTCATTCATGTATGCAATGACTTATAGGGAGAGTTGTTATAAGTGTAAATTTGCCAAAGTTCCGAGACAAGGTGATATCACGCTTGCGGACTATTGGGGTGTTAAAGAGTTCTTTCCCAAGATGGATACCAGTAAGGGTATATCGTTGGTGCTTCTCAACACAAAGAAAGGAGTTGAGTTATATGATGCAATCAATGATAATTCTGATACGATAATAAGTCAACCATCTAAGATAAGTGATGCTTCCAAGTATAATAGCAACATGATGTATAAAAGCGTACGGCCGGAAATAAGAGATTTGGTATATGAAGAGATAAAAAATAAAGGGTATAGTAATGTAGTTTATACTCGATTTAGAGCTAAAAATTATGCCCTTCTGAGATGTAAGACCTATATGCTACAATGTGATATACTAAAAAAGATCATGACGAAACTATTAAAAGTCATTAGACATGGAAGGTAAAACAAATACGGATCTTTTACAAGAAAGTCATGGTAAGATCCCCTCACTATTTGCTAAAATAACCATGGTGGTACTTATAGTGTATCCTATTCTTCAGGTTTATGCGCTCTTTGGAATAAATTTGGCTAATTGTGCAACTGGATTTTTGGTTCTATACGGTTTGATCACTCATCAATATAAGATTAAGAAAACTATTATACCAAAGTTCCTGTGGATTTACTATGTGTATTTCATTGTCGTAACTATATTGTCTGGTATCTATAACATATCAGAGATGCCTAATAGAGTTGCAGGTGTTATATTTTCTTTATTACAATTTCTGATGTTCTTTGGGTGTGCAGATATTAAGTTTTTCTATAAAGCATATCGAACCATAGGTATAATAACGGTAATGTTCTTCTTTTTGCAAGAGTCCAGTTATCATGCTACTGGTTATCGTATTTCGGGTATTATCCCCTTTTTACCATTGGATCCAACATTTGCTGCTATGGATAGTTTTGGTTCGTTTCAAGAATATTTGTCTATTGTAGGGCGGTCGACCGCATTTTTTAGTGAACCAGCTCATCTTGCTCAGTTCCTGTTACCATTTCTTGCAATGTCCATCTATTTCGAAAAAGGTATTAAAAGATGGGCATTAGGAGGGGGAACTTGTATAGCTTTATTTGTACTGCAGTCAGGGAATGGAATTGTTGGGCTTTGCTGTATTGTATTTGCTTATATGCTATCATATTTTACAAACATGAATAGTAAGTTACGTCCTGTTGTTTTGGTTATTATGATATGTATAGCAGTTTTTGGCTATCGTTATCTGGCAGATAACGAATCTGCGGAATACTATAGTGAACGGTCGGAAGAAATAACAATGGGTGCTGTTGATGGTGAGGTACATTCTGGATTTTACCGTATATATAGGGGCTTTTTTGTCTATGCTGAATATAATTTTATAGAAAAGATTTTTGGTATCAATAATTTTGCAGAGATTCAAAATAAAATAAAACAATCTTCCGTCTCTTTCCTTTTTAAGGAAGAGGATATGTACTTTAATGTTATTCAGGCATTTTTAATCAAAACGGGCATGATAGGGCTTGTTCTATATGTACTGACGCTCATTGGACTATGGAAGAATAACACAATTTGTGGACGCTCATTACTGCTTACATTTATAGTATTCTCCTTTATGTCGGGATTGCATCTTACTTCCATTATGATTGTCTATCTCTTAGTGCCATATTTCTTTGTGAAAGATCGGATTCAAACAAGTAATCCAATTTTGATAAGCAAAAGCTAAACTATAAGTTCTTATGTACAAAAAAATAATTTTAATACAGGTGGATTCAATATTGTTGTATCCACCAACAATGGCATTGATTTATGAATTGGATAATGCTTGTTGTGATATAGTAGTACTTACTACTGTGGTTAACGATCAGCTGAAAGGAGTATTGCCTAAATCTGTGAATGTACATAAAATCGGCAAAGACTATATTTATAACAGGCCATTACTAGCCAAATTAGAGAACCTATTTTTAGTTCGTAAAAACATCTGGGACTACATTGATGAGTGCTATGATGAAGATACTCTGCTTTGGGTAATGTCTAACATTACAGTGAAGCACATGGGTATGAAACTTTTGAATTATAGATATAACCTGCATTTGTTCGAACTGGTGGAGAGGGTATCGTATATAGGTAAGCATACATTCGGTCTAGATCTTGCAAAGCTGGCATATACAGCTCATAAAGTTATTGTGTGTGAGTATAATCGTGCCCAGATTACACAAGCTTGGTTTAAACTGAAAGAATTGCCACTTGTAATCTCCAATAAGCCGATGCCAAATGATTTCAAACGTAACTCTGAAATTACACAATCTGAATTAACGAAGAAGATCATAGAAAAACTGAAAGACAAGAAGATTATACTGTATCAAGGAGTCGTTGATGCAGAACGACCAATTGAACCTATAGCAAAAACCGTGGAGGCTTTGGACGATAGTTTTGTGTTTATGGTAATGACTGGGAGTAAGTGTGAGCAGTTGAAAATTTACAAGAAGACTATAATTATGCCGTATATAATAGCTCCTTATCATTTGGAGGTAACCAGTCATGCTTTTGTGGGTATTCTGATTTACACACCTGTCTATGAAGTGTTCACATCACCTCTCAATTCCATATACTGTGCACCTAATAAAATTTACGAGTTCTCTCAGTTTGGCATTCCGATGATTGGTAACAATATACCTGGTTTAAAATATACCATTGAACATAATCGTATGGGTGTTTGTGTTAACGAGATGAATACAGAGTCATTTGCCGAAGCTATTCAGAATGTGGTTGATAATTTTGATACTTATTCCAAGAATGCCATTGATTTTAATCAGAATGATAATAAGTCAGAGGTTATACGGGAAGCCCTGAAAAAATAAGAAAAGGTTATGAAAGCAATACATCTATTAGGGTTACTGAAGGTAGGTGGAGGTCAAAGTGTAGCTTTGAATTATGCCAAGATATTAAAGAAATACAATATTGATAGTATTTTTTATGGTACAAAATACGGGAATGGAAAATATGAAGAATTTGCAGGACAGTATGTTGATATAGTACACGACATAGATAAGGATTTTATTAAAAGTATGGATTATATTTTCATTCATACTAATAAGAATCTATTAAAAGTATTACTTTTTCGATTATATCCCTTAGGGTGGTCAAAAAAAAAGGTAGTTTATTTTCAGCACTTAAATTATCCAACTTGGAAGTTTTTTATACTGTCTTTTATTATAAATTTTGTGTGTACTGATTTTGTTCAGATAACTCCAATTACGGCTAAGAATATAGAAAGATTTATACGAATTAGGAGCCGTTTTATAGTGAATTTTAAGCTTTTATCTTATAGGAGAAAGGAATGGCCCTGTATCCGCAGGAAAGTTAGAACAGAATTAGGATATACAGATGAAGATATCGTATATGTTTATTCAACACGTTTTATGGAGGGGAAAAATGTGGACAAGTTTGTAGCTTTAGCTAAGCAATCAGTTTGTAATAAACACATGAAATTTCTCCTCATAGGGGATGGTCCTGAAAATGAGGATGCAAAACTATACAAGGCAGACAACTATAAATGGTTGGGATTTCAAAGTGACGTAGAAAAGTATTTAATAGCATCTGATGTCTATCTTTTTGTTTCTCTTTATAAATTAGAAATGCTACCTATGGCACTTGTGGAAGCTATTAACTATGAACTGTCAATTGCTAGTTTTGACACTGACATTAATCGTTTTTTACTTGACAATAAAGTTTTTAAAGATATCACTGTTGATTTGATAAAAGATTGGAAATCTTTACCAAGTGGAAAAAATCTGAAAAAATATAATGAAGATTATGCCACAGAAAAGATAAAAGAATTACTATGAAACAAAAGAAAGTTTTGATAGTAGCCTCTGTTGTTTCCTTTATAGAGTGGTTTAACAAGGAGAATGTTGACTACCTGAATACGGAGAAGAAATGCGAATTGCATATCGCTTGTAACTTCGATTATATGGAAGATACCGATGAGGAAAGGACTTTGAAATATATAAAAAGAATCAAGAATGAGGGCGTGATTCTTCATAATGTACGCTTTGCTCGTTCTCCATTTAACAGTCAGAATATTGATTGCTATAAGCAGTTAAAAAAGATTATTGATAGGAATCATTTTGATCTTATCCATGTACACACTCCTACTGTAAGTATATTGACTCGTTTAGCTGCACGAAGAGCACGTAAAAAAGGAACTACTGTGATGTATACTTGTCATGGTTTTCATTTTCATAATGCAGCACCAAAGAAGAATTGGATGATATTCTACCCGATGGAACGCTTGATGGCAAGGTTCTGTGACTATATTGTGACCATTAATAAAGAGGACTTTAATCGAGCAAAGACATTTCGTACTACTAATGTGCGATATATTCCTGGTGTGGGTGTGAATATAAATCGTATTCATTACTGTAAGGTGGATAAGAAAGTTTATAAACGCGAAATAGGCGTACCAGAAGATTGTGTGCTTATACTTTCTATTGGAGAGATGATCGAACGTAAGAATCATGAGGTAATTGTGCGAGCACTGGCTAAGGTTGAGATAAAGAATGTGTATTATGTTATTTGTGGAAAAGGACCGCTTCGTGGTTATCTTGAACACTTGGCTAATGAATTGGAAGTTGGTGATAGGGTAAAATTTCTTGGATTCCGTAAAGATATTCCTGAGCTGTGTAATACAGCAGATATAAGTGCGTTTCCATCACGTATTGAAGGGCTTGGACTTGCAGGTATTGAGGCCATGGCGGCAGGAGTGCCACTTGTTTCAAGTAATGTTCATGGTATTCTAGATTATGTGATTGATGGTAAAACAGGATATGCTGTAGATCCAGAGGATGTTGATGGGTTTGCAAAAGCAATCTCGACATTGGCTGGTAATGAAAAGTTGCGTAATGAAATGGCAGCTAACTGCTGGCACGCAGTTGCTTCATTTGAAATAGATAATGCACTTCATGTAATGTGGAGAATATATGACGAAATATTGAGAAAGGAATAAATATGCCAAGATTACCAGTCCCCCAAGATTGCTGTGGGTGTTCATCATGTGCAAACAAATGCCCTAAGCAGGCGATTGATATGCAAGAAGATGAAGGTGGCTTTCTGCAACCAGCTGTTGATTCCACAATATGTGTGGAATGTGGGGTATGTGAGAGAGTATGTCCTGCTTTAGCGAAGATGCCAGAGGAAGTAACTATTCATGATGCATACTTAGTTCAGCATAAAGACGAAGTTATAAGAAGAGAATCTACATCAGGAGGAGCATTTACTGCTATATCTCAGGCAATTCTTGACAATAATGGTTTAATATATGGAGCCATTATAACTGAGGATAATGTTGTAAAACATGCTAGTGTGACTACTGTAGAAGGATTATCAAAGTTTAGAAATTCAAAATATGTACAAAGTAAACTTAGTAATACATTCAAGGAAGTGAAGAAGTACTTGAACGGTGGCATTATTGTTTGTTTTAGTGGTACTCCATGTCAAATTGCTGGCTTAAAACAATTCATTGGAAAAGAGTGTGAAAATTTGATTACGGTTGATGTCGTATGTCACGCAATTCCGTCTCCTCTTATATTCAGAAAGTACATAGAGTTAACCAAGAAAAGAACACCTACAGCACACAAAATAGTTTTTAGGGATAAAAAGAGAGGATATTCATATTCAACTATAGCTTGGTATGATAAGTATGGAAACAATGTTTATCGAGCAAGCTATGAACTTGATGAATGGTATAGACTCTTCCTTCATGATAAATGTGACAGAAGTTCATGTTATACGTGTAAGTATCAGAATCAGCCAAGAGTAAGTGATATTACAATTTGGGACTGTTATAACGCATGTGACCTTTGTCCTTCGATGGACGACAATAAAGGAGTTACAAATGTTATTGTATGGACAGAAAAGGGGAGGGCAATTTTTGAACAATCAAAAAAATACTCAAAAGTAATAAAAATAGATAGTAGACTGACGATTGACGCTACTAGAGATCACAGGCGAAATAGACCGGAATGGGATGAAAAGGTTTTTTATAAAGATGCTGTGATTTTACCAGTGGAAGATTTCTTTAGAAAATACGCTCCACGATCATTCAAAGCAAAACTAGCTTCAGATTTGCGTTATTTACTTTGGAAGGTTGGTCTTCACGATAGTGTGAGAAAAGTAATCCAAAGAAGAAGGTCATAGAATTAGATAATACTAAAAAAGAGAATATAAGATGTCAAAAAAAATAAGTTTAGCAATTACTACATATACACATAATTATGGTAGTTTTTTGCAATCATATGCAATGTTTGAAACGATTAAAAAATTGGGATATGATCCAGAGGTGATAAATACTGCTGGGGTACAATTTTCGATTAGTGCTGCTAGACGTAAATATTTTATAAAACGAATCTTTAATATTAATGAACTCCGCAGTTATTCAGCAATGTTGAGAGGTATTGCGATGAAGTATGTTAGTAAAAAATATGCCGAGCAATTAAGAATTAGAGGGACTGGTTATGAACGGTTTAGAGATAGTCACTTTAAGTTTTCTCCTGTTAAAACTTCGTGGAAGGAGATTTCTGAAATGTGTAAGGATTATTGTGCTGTTGTAGTTGGAAGTGACCAGTTGTGGAGGCCTGCTAATATTGAGGGTAACTATTATACCTTAAATTTCGTTCCGTATGAGATTAATAAAATTGCTTATGCTCCTAGTTTTGGTATTCCTTTCCTTCCAAAGTCACAGGCTGAAAAAGCAAAGAAATTCCTTCCGAGACTGAATCATATAGGTGTAAGAGAAGAAAGAGGAGCTGATATTATTAAGGAATTAACTGGTCTGAAGGTGCCAGTGGTTTGTGATCCTACATTGTTATTTACAAAAGAGGATTGGGATAAAAATGTTGGTGAGAGAATAATAAAAGATAATTATATCTTATGTTATTTTTTGGGTGATAATGAAGACAGTTTGAAATTTGCCAAGAAACTTAAAGAATACTGGAATGTAAAAATTGTAGGAATAGTTCATATAGCAGGGTATAATAAAAATATATCGAAGTATATGGATGAAACGCCATTTGATATTGATCCATTTCAGTTTGTGAATCTTGTTAAATTTGCAAAGTGTGTTTTGACTGACTCATTTCATTGTAGCGTCTTTTCAATTCTCTTTGAAAAAGAATTTTTTGCATTTAAGAGATTTAGTGATAAAGATACAATGTCAACAAATAATCGTCTTGTCACTTTGTTTAAGATGGCAGAAATCGAAGGAAGGTTGATATCAGGTAAAGAGGCTGTTAATAAAGAATTATTTAAACCAATTGACCATAAGAAGGTTTGTGAGAATATCCGAAAAAAGAGAGAGTTCTCGATGAATTATTTAATTAAGGCTTTGGAAAATAAAGAGTAGATTATTACAAAAGTAAAAAAGTTTTTGGTTTGTTCTCATGTTTTTTAAATTAGTTTTTGATCGTGGAGCTTCCCTCTTCGGTTTAATCTTCTTGTTTCCTGTTTTGTTGGTTATAGCTCTCTTGATTCGTATTAAGATGTCGGGAGGTCCTATCATTTTTAAACAGCAGCGAGTAGGGCAGTATGGACGACTATTTACCATGTATAAGTTTCGTTCCATGATGGTAAATCATTCCGGTAGTTCGATCTCTATACAAGGGGAGAGTCGTATCACTCCTTTAGGAGCAAAATTGCGGAAATATAAATTGGATGAATTGCCTGAATTGTGGAATGTGTTGATAGGGGATATGAGTTTTGTCGGTCCTCGTCCGGATGTACCGGGATATGCAGATAAATTAGAAGGTGAAAATAGAAGGGTGCTATTGTTAAAACCAGGTATTACTGGACCTGCGAGTTTGAAATACCGAAATGAAGAAGAATTATTAGCACAACAGGAAGATCCTCAAAAATACAATGACGAGGTACTGTTTCCTGATAAAGTGAGAATTAATATAGAATATTTGGATCACTGGTCTTTCTGGAATGACATTA
>ERZ780223.1746-NODE-1746-length-20456-cov-5.790795_pt1 | contig 20456 bp, 18 predicted proteins | sample MGYA00511016_ERZ780223 | MGnify/ENA primary metagenome ERZ780223 (study PRJEB29588, sample SAMEA2159032) | human gut metagenome | biome: human gut; feature: human-associated habitat; material: faeces | place: Denmark | collected 2008/2010 ... | reverse complement strand
CGGCGGCCAGCCGATCGTTTCGGCGTACAAGCGCATGGACGTCGATCCGCGCGCGGCGCGCGCGGCGGGGCTGTATGCCGAGGATGAATCCAAGACGATCCGCAAGTCCCACGAAAACCCGGATATCCAGAAGCTCTACGCGGAGTTCCTGGGCGAGCCGAACGGCCATCTGGCGCATAAGCTGCTGCACACCGAATACATCGACCGCAGCGACGGCTAAGCCTAACCGAAGCGAAAAACCGCATACACGTCACGAAGGGTCCCGGCAGAGCGAGACCCTTCGTTCAGCTTGTTGACATAAGCGCCCTTTAGTTCCTAAAAGGATTTTTCGTTCTCGTCAACTGAATGCTGTTACAATATTCTCGCTTTGGATGGCTTGTCGGAATTATACATCACTTGAACATTACTCCCTACTTTGGGAACAGGGTCGCCGGCGTTAATCCATTTTCTTTTTGTGTACGCCTTTCCATCTACGTTGTATTCAATTTTAATGATGTAAGGAAATTCAGCACCATCCAGTGCGTGCATTCTCATGGGTTTTCTGTTGACCTTTAACCACCACTGTTTTGTTGCAGCGATCACAATTCCTGTTGTTTGCTTATCCATAAATATCCTTCCTTCACCGCCTGAAAATAGAAAACCCCGCTGTCAAAATCCCCGTTCAGCTCCGCACTCAGCCCCAGATGCATCAGCGTCCTTCCCGCATAGGTTTTGCCCGTCTCTACGCAGAAATATCGAGCGTCCTCCCTCAGGGCGCGGAGCCTCACCCGCGGAATCACCTCGCCGCACTTTCGGCTGTGCATGAATAAAAAGAGCACCGCTTCGTTTTGATCCTTGGAAACGTACTCGGTCGCCGCGACATTGCCGCCGGACGGGCGCTGCAAGCGGTACAAATCGCCGTTTTGAACGACATGCCGCCACGTCTTATATCGCGCGATTTCCGCCGTAAACAGCGCCATTTCCTCGTCGCTCAGCTTCGATATATCCGCGCCGACGCCCAGCGTGCCGCACATCGCCGCGTGGAATTTATAGCGCCAATCCGCCCGCCCGCGCCGCCGTCCGTCCGCGGGCGTGTCCGTCACCCAGCAGCTCATCATCATCGGCGCATACATCAGCGTATACCCCTCCTGAATGAACAGCCGGTCAAACGGGTCCGTGTTGTCGCTGACCCAGAATTGCGCCGTTCGCTTCGCCATGCCCAAATCCACGCGCGCGCCGCCGCCGCTGCATGCTTCGATATCCACATCGGGGAACTCTTTTTCCAGCACGTCCAGGATTCGGTAGAGCGCCAGAACATGCCGCTCCCGCGCGAAGGGCGTCAGGCTTTCGCATACGTCGGTCATCGCGCGATTCATGTCCCATTTCAGATAGCGGATCGCGTATGTGTTCAGCAGGCCGCGCAGCATGTCGAGCGCGAATCGCTCAACCTCCGGCTTTCCGAAATCGAGCAGATACTGGTTTCTCTGCGTCAGCGGTTCGCGGCCGTCCAGTTTGTGAATCCAATCCGGGTGCGCGCGGTACAAATCGCTGTCCGGGTTGACCGATTCCGGCTCGACCCACAGGCCGAAATCCATGCCCAGCGCGTGCACACGGTCGATCAGCTCCTCCAGACCGTTCGGAAACTTCTCCGGGTTGACCGTCCAGTCGCCCAGCCCCGCCCGGTCGGAGTGGCGCGCGCCAAACCAGCCGTCGTCCACCACGAAAAACTCCACGCCCATCCTCGCCGCGCGTTCCGCCAGCCGCATCTGCGCGTCCGCCCGCACGTCGAACTGCGTCGCTTCCCATGAATTATAGAGCACGCGGCGCGGCGGCCTGTTCGGTTTGAGATGGTCGCGCTCGAAATCGTGCATCCTTCTGCTCAGCGAGCCCATGCCTTCCGCGCTCATGCACAGAACCATCGGCGGCGTTTCAAAGCATTCGCCGCGCTCCATCGGGCAGACGAGATCCGCGTCGTTCAGCCCTGCCGTGATGCGGTGATTGCCAAACACCGTGGACGATGCCGTGATCTGCCAGCATCCGCTCCACCCGAGCGCCACGCCGTAGGCCTCGCCCGTCTCCTCGTCCTCGCTGTTTGCCGCGATGAGGAACGGGTTCATGTGCGGGCCGGACATGCCGCGCACGGATTGCAGCCGCAGTTCCCCTTCTTCCAGCTTGGCCGTGCGCCGCCTGAATTCCCCCGCCCACGCGCCGACGACATAGTGCGCCGTCCACGGCTTCGCCTCGTGCGGCAGGAGACACGCGCCGCTGTCCATGCGCGTCAGCCTGATCGGCGCGTTCGCCGTCAGCCTTGCGTGCTTCTGAATCACATCGCAATCCTCAAACACGCGGTATATCAGGCGAACCTCCATGACGCTTACCTCGTCCGCCAGCGTGATTTCCGCCTGCTGACCCTGAACGCGCACGTCCTTCGTCCGCAGATTCAGCGGCACGTCGGCTTTCAGCGATACGTTTTCAAACGTCCGCCCGTCAAAGGCCGGGTATTCCATCCGCTCCCGCCACAATTCCGTGTCAAAGGAGCTATGGCCGCCGAGCGGTTCAAACATGTCCGCGTCTTCCGGCGCAATCTTCCTACCCCAGTGCAGGCAGACCGGCGCGGGATAGGCAAGGCCGATCCAATACGACGTTCGTTCCGTTTCCAAAATGAGAAGATTCTGCTTTTCCAGATAGCGGATCATGTTCTTTTCCTCCTTCGTCCGTTTCCAAACGGCAGAATATGGGTTCGGCTGTTCTTTATTTCTTCTCCGCGCCCCGGCCGTTCTCCTTTTCGCCGGCCGCATCTAAAAACAGCGACGGGGATTGCGCTTTCCCCCAATCGCCCCGCCGATTTTTCCACTGTTTTTTTAGATAATTCGCCGTAAATTCTTGCCTTTCGGCCGAATATTCATATATAATAATGCTGTGTCAAGCATACAGTCGCCGAGATGAAACCATCGCAAGCGCGCTGAGGCTCGGCGTTGCAGAAGGAAAAGAACAAATCGTGTACCGGGTTCGAAAGAAAAGGGGGAAATCGGATGAAAAAGTCGCTGAAAGTCACGCTGCTCTTGCTCTGCGGAATCGTGGCGGTACTTCTGGCCGCCGTGCTCGTGTTCGTCGGGATCTACTTCACGCGCATACAGACGATGAACAGCATCGAAAAGCTCTCTGATTATGACGACGGCTACAACCTCTACCGCATGGAGGTCAAATACGATTACAGCCTTGACGACGTTATCAACTACGGCATCAAGGACAATCAGACGATGATCGACGCCATTTTGAAGGACGCGCTGCCGCTCCTTCCGGTGAAAATCGAGGCGCCCAGCTTCGGCTGCACGGCGTTCACGCTGACGGACGCCGACGGCGATGTGCACATGGGGCGCAATTACGATTTCAAAAACAACACCTCGGCGATGCTCGTCTACTGCGCGCCGAAAAACGGCTATCGGTCTGTGGCCACGGCGGCGCTGGACAATGTTTCCGCAAACGCGCCGGATGAGAGCACCAAAATGAAGCTGGCCAGCCTGACCGCGCCGTATATCTGCCTTGACGGCCTCAATGAAAAGGGCGTATCCATCGCCGTGCTGACGCTGGACAGCGACCCGGTTCACCAGAGCACCGGCAAGCCCGCCATCGCCACCACCCTCGCCATCCGCCTTGTGCTGGATCGCGCGGCGAGCACGGAAGAGGCGGTGGAGCTGCTCCGCGGCTACGACATGTTCGCTTCCAGCGGGCGGGATTACCACTTCTACATCACCGACGCGACGGGCGACGGTCGGGTGGTCGAATACGACTGCGAAAGCGAAATGCGGGAGCTTGTGGCGCTGCCCATCAACGCCATCACCAACTTCTACGGAATCTACAAGGACAAGGTGCTCCCCAACCAGAAAAACGGCATCTACGGCCATGGCCGGGAGCGTTACGACGCTGTGCTGGAAGTCTTTGACCAGCAGAAGGACAGCCCCTCCAACGATACCGTGTGGGCGGCGCTGAAAGCCGCCTCGCAGGAACCGAACCCCGAAAGCATCACCAGCAATACGCAGTGGTCGATCGCCTACAACAACACCGACCTGACCGCCGAAATCATCATTCGCCGCCACTGGGCGGATATGACGCGCTATAGCCTGACGGCGGGCGCGGCGAAGTAACGTCGTTTACCGCCCAAAGCGGGCGGAGCCCGCCTGACTTTCCGCCGAAGTCTGCAAAGCGTCAAAGCCTTGCCTGCGCGGATGATTTATATCAAACGAGTGAACGGACGCATCCCTTCGGATGTTCCCGTTCACTCGTTTATTTTTGCTTTTGTCCGTTTTGCTTTCACGTTCTGTTCTCTTTCATCTCTTCCACGACTGGGTGGGCATCATAATCGTTCCGTTTTCTCCGACAACCTCCATCAGCGCTTCGATCACGGTCTGCGCGCCGCCGCAGACGTAGCCCATCCGTTTCAGGGACGTATGCACCATCACGGCGTCGCCCTTTTCCAGACCGACTTCCCGTAATTTTTGGACGATTTCTTCTTTGAGAATCACACGCATCTCGGTATCCCTCCCGAAACTCAATCCGCTCTTTTTCCCGCGTGCCAAATCGAATGGATAGGCCGGGTTCGTCCGGATTATTCCAGCTCAAACACGCCCTGCGGGTCATAGGCGCTCCCGCTTTCGTCAATCTCAATGCCGTAATGATCGTATATCGTTCCGGCAGCGTCCATGTCAATCCAGCGGCGGTTGAAGTCCGCCTCCCGCATCAGGCCGTAACCGACGCACGCCGGATCGTTGAAATAAAACACATTGCCGTCGCTCTTCTTCTGATAACCGACGCAGATGACCCAGTGCCCCTCCGCCAGATACGTGTCCGCATCGCTTGGGTCTTGGGTGTTGTATCCGTCCGCGCCCCATGCCTGAATGCAGACCAGCACGGGATGCCCCCGATCCAGCGCGGCGATCAGGTCATCCGTCGTTCGCTTTTCCCGCGCGATGACCCGCACATCGTTTTCCTCAAAAAAGGCGAGGATCGCGTCCGGAGACGTTCCGGCTTCCTCGGTTGTCCCAAGCGCTTCCTCATAGGCGGTCAGGTTCAAATCCGCCTGATAAGGCTCAAGCCAGTTCATCAGCATTTGGACGCACGTGGTTCCGCAGGTGTAGCCGCCGTACTGGCGCAAATTCGGAATGTCAATCAAAACGTCGGCGTCCTGCGTTCTGCCCGCGTAGAGGCTTTGAGGGGATGCGTCCGTCTCCCCTTTCACGGCGCAGGGCAATGCACACAGACACAGCGCGCCGACCAGGGCGGCCGACGCAAGGATTCCATAGCGTTTCTTCATGGTGCACCTCCAACATTGTACAACAAAAGCGGGGACAAAAACACCCCTGCATGAATGAAGGAGAAGGGGGAGTTGATGCGGGCATAGCGCGCTTTCTTGTTTAGTTTTCAGCCGTATCGACCCGGAAGCCGTACTCGCGCAGAATTTCCAGCGCGATCTCGCGGTTCAGCTCGTTATCCTCTACCACCAGTGCCTTCAAGCCTTCCGGCTCGGTGATCTTTTCCACCGGACGGTGCTCTGCCTGTGTGCGCATGGGCAAGCAGATGATAAATTCGGTACCCTTGCCCTGCGCCGTCTGCACTTTGATGGTGCCGCCCATCATATCCACGATGTTTTTGGTAATCGCCATACCAAGGCCGGTGCCATGGATTCTCAATACCGCAAAAAAGCTTTATAAAGCCTTTGAAAAGGCACAGGCACAGCACAACAATAACATGTAGATATTTTATCATGATAGTGACAGGTTTTCAACAAAATATTGCTTTGAAGCAGAGTCGCTGCCTGACCGTTGCCCAGCCTGCGGCAAAGCGGTCTATCAGAGCAGACCTGCCATTCGTTCGGCAACCCAAAAGAAGTACAGGATCTTCTGCGGATCAGGGGTGAGGAAGGGGAATAAGCCGACTGACGGCCTTCTGTGGTATCCACGGAGGGCAGTTTTTGACACTTCGCATCAAAAGCGCCCTTGCGCTCTCCGAGGGGGGAACGGGGGGCACGACGCGGGCTGGGCACGCTCCCGATGGCGTACCGCCCTCACGACAGGAACAGGAGCGTGTCACGCTCCTGTCAGCGGCGGAGAACGAACGGATTCACCAACGGAAGTCGGCGGGCATCCCGATGCTTTCGAGGTAACGCTGCCGCGCCTGTTCGCGTTCGGCTTCGGTTGCGGCGGTTTTGTACTGCGTGAAGCGTTCATGGCAGAGCATCGCGTCGAGCTTTCGGGAAAGTTCCCGGCGAATGGATTGTTACAGAGAGAATGCATATGAATGACATGATGAACCAAAACGCTTGCAATGATAAGACGAAACGTATATAACGTATATAATGATGGTAACGTGGAAAGGAGGGATTCCTGTGGGAAAAAGCAGTACAGATACTTGTTGTCTGACGTTGCCTTTGAAATTGGAAAAATGGCAGGAAGACCGACTTGCCAAAAGATTTGAAATTGCACGACAGATTTACAATACGATGGTTCGTGCGGAATTGAAAAAGCTGGATCGAGTAAAGCAACTGCCGGAATACAGAAAGAACCAGAAAGAAATTCAGGCACTAGATGGGAAAAACTCGGCAGATAAGCAAAGGCTAAAGGAACTGTACGGAAACCAGAGAAAAATTCTGCAGAAGCAGGGGTTTACAGAATACGGCTTTAAGGCGGACAGCAAGGATTATTACAAGCATTTTATAGAGAACATCGGATCGAGCGTTGCAACGCATGGTATTGCGCCTCAGGTTTGGAATGCCTTTGATAAAATGCTGTTTCAAAAAGACGGAAAGGTTGTCCATTTTAAGCGGTATGGCGATGTTCATTCGCTCAAAGGAGGCTCTGTTACCAATAAAAGCGGCGGTGCGGAAATCATGTTCCGCAAAACCTATATCGAGTGGAAGGGATTAAAACTGCCGCTGAAACTGTCGCCTAACAATGCCTATGAAGCGGAGATGCTCTCCTACCGTGTGAAATATGTTCGGATTTTGCGCACACGAGGAAAGACAAAAGACCGCTGGTATGCGCAGCTCTCCTTGGAAGGAAAACCGGCGGTAAAGTATGATTCAAGCACCGGAAAGCCCGTGCATCCTGTCGGAAGGGGAGCGGTTGGACTCGATATTGGACCGCAAACGCTGGCATATGCTGCGGCAAATGAGGCAAACCTCGTAGAATTGGCAGATCAGGTACAAAATATCGAGCAAGAAAAGCGCAGACTCCAGAGAAAGCTGGATCGCAGCAGAAGAGCGACCAATCCGGACAATTACAACGAAAACGGCACAATCCGGCGAGGCGTCAAATTGACTCACAACAAATCCAAGCGGTATTGCAAATTACAGAAGGAATTAAGCTGGATTCAGCATTGTCAGGCTGAAACCCGAAAACGGCAGCATATAGCGCTGGCAAACCATCTGCTTTCGCTCGGAGATTGCTTTTATGTCGAACCCATGGCATGGCCGTCGCTGACCCATCGGGCGAAAAAGACAGAGGTTTCCGAAAAAACGGGAAGGATTAAGCGGAAGAAGCGGTTCGGAAAGTCCGTAGCCAATAAAGCGCCGGCTTCACTGATTGGCATTTTAAAGCTGAAATGCATCTCTCTCGGGCTTACCGGAGTGGTGGAAGTTCCGATGCTGCTCAGAGCCAGTCAGTATAATCATCAGTCAAAAGATTATGCAAAGAAATCACTTTCCCAACGATGGAATGATATGCCGGATGGCAAGCGAATCCAGCGCGATCTCTATTCAGCGTTTTTATTGCAGCATTACGATTCCCAATCAGAAAGCTTTGACCAGGAAACCCTTGAACGAGATTATCCGCAATTTGTGCGGCTTCATAACCAAACGATTCAACGATTGTCCGCACTGCCGAAGACCCCATCCAGCATGGGGATTCGGCGAAGCGTAAGCTAACAGACTTTTTCGGTGCGGTTCGCACCGAAAACCGGTCGATTGTCCGTCCGAGACTGTCGATAATGGCAATATAGATTGCCTTGACAGTAGAAGAGCATGGGAAAATAGTCAGCGCGGATGCTGCTTTTGCGGCATCTGAAAAGCTATCTACCAGCTCACAGCATATTGCGTGGATTTGTGGCATTGCATCTGTGCGATTTTGCTGATGCAATCCGTGTGGGATGTGCTGAGGCAAAGCTGATTTCGCTGTGTATGACGGTGCTTTTTTCATGATGCAATCCGTGTGGGATGTGCTGAGGCAAAGGTCTAGACGAAACCTGCCTGTTTATGATTCAGCAGGATGCAATCCGTGTGGAATGTGCTGAGGCAAAGGCATCGCCGTCTGTCTGACAGCGGGGATGCCTGGATGCAATCCGTGTGGGATGTGCTGAGGCAAAGATTAGAGCGCGAAAAGAACGCCGCACGACTGGGATGCAATCCGTGTGGGATGTGCTGAGGCAAAGTTCCAAGACAAGGAGGTTTGACAAGACAATGAAGATGCAATCCGTGTGGGATGTGCTGAGGCAAAGCTCATAGCGGCGGCGGCTGCCGCGCTGGCGCTGGATGCAATCCGTGTGGGATGTGCTGAGGCAAAGATCGCTAACCGTGCGCACGGATTTAGCCGTTAGAGATGCAATCCGTGTGGGATGTGCTGAGGCAAAGCTTATACTCTTCTCGGTGATCTTCAATCGCTGGTGATGCAATCCGTGTGGGATGTGCTGAGGCAAAGCATAAACGCACCTCCTTTCTGCGTCCATTGTCGCAGATGCAATCCGTGCGGGATGTGCTGAGGCAAAGAGTTTTCGGTTGCTTTGCCGTTGCGATGCGCCGGATGCAATCCGTGCGGGATGTTCCGAAACGAACGGAAGGTCATTGTATTCAAACGATCATGCGCAGAACAATGAAGTAAATAGAAAAGAGAGCTAACCGATTCAATCATCGAATCAGATAGCTCTCTTTTATGAACAATGAAAACGGTTGTCCAATCGTTGCCACAAGCGGGAACGACACTCGAAAAACTCAGCTATTGCGTCGCTTTTCGGAGTGTGTATCTTATTCCCACTCGGCAAAGGGAACCATTTTCTAAACATATTTGCTTAGAAAATCAGCGGATTTCGACCGATTTTTGTGGAAAATCGGCTCGTTTATCCTGAAAATGAAATTGTTTTGGTAGCGGAAAAGTTGCGGTTATTGCTCGTAAATATCGCGGCGATGACCGACATTCAAAATCAGAATCAAAATCTTGTCGTCCTGAATATCGGCAATCAAGCGGTAATCGCCGACACGATAGCGCCATTGACCGCTGCGATTAGCAGTTAAGCCTTTTCCGTGTTGACGAGGATCAGAGCACCCTTCCAGATTTTTTCTAATCCATGCGAGAATCAGCATGGAAGTGTATTTATCTAGCTTTTTGAGCTGGTGCAACGCTTCTTTTGTAAATTCAACGGTATACTGCTTCATTTGAGACTAAGCTCGCTTTCCACTTCATCCAGCGTATAGGTGGTTGGATCATCTCGATAAGCCTTCATACCGCGCTGATAGAGCTTGAGGTCGAACTCATCTTCGATTTGATCGAGAACGCTCCGGCGAACCAGTTCGGAAACGGAAATGCCTTTCATGTCGGCATATTTGCGGATGAGAGCGGCATCTTCGTTGTTCAAACGCAAGGAAATCGTCATCAACATCAGCCTCCTTACGAAATACATTGTATTACAATGTAAGGCGAATGTCAAGCGAAAATATAGAATTTTCCTTGGGAAAATGAAAAGTTTGAAAAAAGAAGAGGATACAGGACGTTTATCAGGACATTTATGAGGACGTATATGGGCACATCATGCGGCCGTTCCATACTGGGTATAAACATATTCGAAAATACGCCGACGATATTCGTTGATTTGTTCGACGGGATAACTGTCCGGCAAGCCGTCGTAAAGCACGTCGCGAATCAGGTTATCGACGGAGGCTTTGGTTTCCTGCTTATCGACCCAATGATCCAGTTCGTGAATACGCGCTTTTACCTTTTGAAGTAGCTCGACGGAAACCTGTTTGATCCTTTTGATGTCCTGCGCGGACAGGCTGCTTTGGAAAAGCAGATCATAGACGGATAATTCTTCATCGGAGGAAAATCCCTCGCGGACATAGCGCTGCTGTTCGGTATCCATGGAGTTGGCTAAATCCATCAAATCCATAAACGTTTTTTCAATCGAAGCCTGATCCTGTTTGTCGTTATAGGTGCTGATGATCTGCTGATAGCGGTTATAATAATCCATGCGCTGCGGATTGGTAAACAGCAGTTTATCCAGCCGAACTTGGATCAGCTCATCCAAATCTTTAAGAATCAGGTGTTTGCGGTGTGAACGGGCAAATTCACGGCGGAGCAGATCAAAGTCAATCTGACTGATATCAAAGCGTCGGGATGGCGTGAGCCCTTCTTCTGGTTGTTCGACGGCGATGTATTCGTTGACAATGCTGTTGATTTGAACCATCAAATCCGTATTGTCCGCATGTTTGCGCTTCTTTTGCAGTTCGGCGTCGATGGCATGAATGGCGCTGCGCTGGGCGAGAATGTCGTCGCTCAATTCTCCCCGACAGATGAACTTCATAATGCGTTCCAGCTCGGAGGCATACGTTTGAAAGGATTTCCGGCTTTCGATGGATTCGCAGATGAGATCTGCGGCCTGCTGAATCATGGACAGGCGCGCAAAGCCCGTTGCGTTGACGAGCTGGTGAAAATCAAAATCTCGTTCGGACAGGAAAGTGTCAGCCGAGGCGATGATTTGCTCAATGCGCTTATACAGCTCGGTTTTGTCGATGGTTGGATCGACGGCCGGAGCGCTTTTGTCCCTTTGGGTATAATCGGCCAGCGCTTTGCGCAGCGCGTCCACAATGCCGATGTAATCCACGATCAGGCCGTTGCTTTTGCCGTCTGCGACGCGATTGGCTCGTGCAATCGCCTGCATCAAGGTGTGCGCCTTCAGCATCTTATCCAGATACAGGCAGGAAAGGGTCTTCACGTCGAAGCCTGTCAGCCACATGGCGCAGACGAAAACCACGCGGAACGGATGATTGCCGTCTTTGAAATCCTTATCCAGTTCGCGTTCCTCCATCTTTTTTCGGTGGGGTTTGATATCGAGCCCCCATTTCTGGAAGGTCTTGATTTCGTTCTGCTCTTGGCTGATGACGACCGCCATCTCGGTTTCCTGCATCCACTTGAGCTTGCGTGTCATCTCCTGTGCGTCCTGCTCGGAAGGGACGTTTTTGATTTGCGCCTGCAATGCGGCGATTTCCTGCTGCCAGTATTCCTGAACGAAGTTATACATGCGCACACACGTGACCTTGTTCAGGCAGACGACCATCGCTTTGCCGCTCGTCCAGAGCGAGGCATAGTGATGCACAAAATCCTTGGCGACGCTGCGAAGGCGGTCTTCTGCGGTCAGAATATGAATTTCTTTGGCAAATTCGCGTTCCAGCTTATCCTGCTGAGAGGGATCGAGATCGGCGGCTTCGATGGCTTCCAGAATTTCCTGCGTGATTTGCGGCTTGTCAAGCTGCTTGATTTTATCCGCACGGTTTTCGTAATACAGCGGAACGGTCGCGCCGTCATCCACAGCGCGCTTGAAATCGTAGACGGACAGATAGCCGCCGAACGTCCGCTCGGTGATGTTGTCGTTGGCAAAGAGAGGCGTGCCCGTGAAGCCGATGCGCGACGCCGTCGGAAGCAGCTTCATCATGTTGTCTGCGAAAATGCCGTACTGGCTGCGGTGCGCTTCATCCGACATGATGATGATATCGTGATCCGGAAAAATCGGCTGCACATCCGAATGATTGAATTTCTGAATCAACGTGAAAATAAAGCTCGGGTTGCCCCTGAGCTTGGCCATCAAATCCTCGCCGCTGGAGGCGATGAATTGTGACGCCTTGCTGCCCAGCAATCCGCAGTTTTCAAACGTGTCGCTGATTTGTTTATTCAGCTCGTCTCGGTCGGTCAGGATGACGAATGTTGGCGACCCCTCAAATTTCCGCCGAATCTTCTGCGCCAGAAAGACCATCGAATAGCTTTTGCCTGAGCCCTGCGTATGCCAAAACACGCCCAGCCTGCCATCCTTCAATTTACGTGCATGATAGGCTTTTACGGCCTCGTTGACGCCCAGATATTGATGGTTTCGCGCAAGAATTTTGACCGTCTTTCCCTCCGAATGATCGAACAGAATGAAATTTTCAAACAGATCGAGGAAATTCTCCTTTCGGCAGACGCCGCGCAGCATGGTTTCCAGCGCAACACAGCCGACCTCATCCTCTTTGAGACGCTTCCACTCGTGGAAAAACGCATATTTACTGCCCAACGTGCCGATTTTGGCGTCTACGCCGTTGCTCAGCATCACAAAAGCGTTGTAATAGAAGAGCTGCGGGATGGTATCCAGATAATCCTGATAGTTATCCGTATAGGCATTCTCTACATCGACGTCGTGCTTTTTCAGCTCGACAAACAGCAGCGGAAGCCCGTTGACGAAACCCACGATATCCGCCCGCCGATGATACAGCGGCCCGTCGATGTTCAGTTCTTCAATCGCCAGAAAGTGGTTTTCCTGCGGATGCTTGAAGTCGATGACCGCCGCAAGGCGCGTTTCCTGTCTGCCGCCCGATTTTTTGACCGTCACCGGGATACCGTCGCGGATGAGCCGATATTTCTCCTCGTTGATTTCCATCGCCGACGCGGTGGAAAGGCGGCTTTCCAAACGTTTTTGCGCTTCATCCATCTGCGCAGCCGTCATCCACGGGTTCAGCTTTTGCAGTGCCGCACGGAAATAACGGGTCAAAACGACTTCCTTGTAGCTTTTGCGTCCGAAGGTGCTGAACCCATGATTGGCGGGGATATCGAGCGCTTCTGAATGAAAGGCATAGGCGGTCTCCCAGCCCAGCTCGTTTTTCAGGCAGTCGATGGTGCTTTTCTGGATGAGGATGGCTTCGGAATCGGGGGAGGGCATGGAATCAACCTCCTAATAATTTCTCTTATGCGGAAACAGAGTGATAGGGCTGTTCAACATTCGTTTGCAAAAACGTTTCAAACGAATCGACCTGATTGAGGTTTAGACAATTTTCCTCGATCCTTGATTTGTTTTCATTCCAGTTAAATCTGTTTTTACAACACAAATTGATCTCATTCAAATGGGAAGAAACACATTCAATGGATTGAGAAAGATCATCCTCTAGAATTTGAAGAGTTTTTTTAACGAGAGGATAAGCGGATGTTACAATACAATCGGAGCCGTACCTTTTGAGATTGGTTAATCGAGTCGTGTAAATAGAAATCCGCAGATATATACAATGATTTAGGGAAGGCGTAATTTTCGATAAGATGGTTCTGTTGAACTCTGTCTGGAGTAAAGAAAGTTTGTTTTCTTTGTTTAAACATACATAATCACAGTTTTGCAATGAGTTTATGTACATATAGGAATTTTGAGCACTGAAATCACAAGAGTTTTCTGAAATTTGCTGTTCAGGGGTATCAAGCAGGTAACGTATATTTTTTCGTAATGAAAAAAGTTGAATATAGAGATTTTGCGAGTTGTAAAATAACGCATCTTCGATTTCGTGTTTTGTGTAATTGTAAGAAACGATTTCGCTAATAAAGGCGACGATAAAACCACAGAAAATTCCGCTAAAAACGGTTAACAAAAAATTATTGGAAACCCAAGGCGTGTTTAGAATAAGGAATGAAGATTCTATATTCAAAGTGGTTAAATAGGTCAGAATAAGGGACAATAAACTGAGTATAGCCGTGAATCTGATGACTTTGATATGTCTCCGCATAAAGAAAACCTCACTTTCAAATATAAACTTAGAGTATGGTCTTTATGCAATAATATATGATGCTATTGTATGTTTTAAGACTGTATTTTCATCAACAACGGCAACAACGCAATCCCGACATCGCAGCTTTTATCTGCGAGCCACTTTAGAACGGGCTTGGCTTTTTCCCATTTGTTTTTCTTTGTGTCGTTCGATTTGACAATATCTTCGATTTCAGAAACTTTTTGAAGAATTTCAGCAGTCTCTTCGTTAGTCAAAGAGGACATATCTTCGATTTGAGAACGAACTTGCTCAAACGTGACGTTGACGTTTAGATTTGTCGTGACATTGACTTGCGTTGATGCGGGTTCAGGAAGACGAATGGCGTTCATCTGGTATTGAAATGTTTCAAGTTTGGCCTTCATCATCTGAAGATTTTGAACGATTACAGTAGGACAGTCATATAATTGACCATAAAATAATGAGGTGCCTTCTCTATTTACACACCAAAGACCGATATACCAATTTTTTATACAGGCTTGATATCTTCCGTCAATTTCGCGATGTAAGGTGAGAAGTTCTTCTCCGGAAAGATTGATTATGTTGGAAAGTCGTTCAATATCCTTTGAAACCATATCAAGAAAGGCTTGAGGTACGTTCATATTAAACCTCCGTTTCTTTGCTCATTAGTTTAGGTATAAGTTGATTACGGACTTTAATTGCCTTGAAGCTATTGTCACGCAATACTTGTATACGCGACATGATGGATTGCACTATTGAATCAAAAGATTGGGCAATAATTCTTGTAGGAACAAGAACGACTGATTCTTTTAAATATTTGAAATGTCGAGCATAGTGATAGTTTGATAAATCAACGTGAATTAGACTGAAATAGAACAATGATTGTGGCATCCTGTCAGAGCTACTTATGATGAGTTGTGTACCATCTGCGCCTTTTGCAAATGGAAAGGTAATGTATTTTAAGATGCGCGTATGGTCTCCAAATACAATGATGGGTTCATTAAGCTCTATACGTGCTTCTGTATTATTTGTGTATCCTGCAATAAAATCTCTGCTTTGATCAATAATTGGAATAGTTCCATCTATTTGATAATCACAAGCTAGTATTTGTTTTGTGCGAGAAATTTTGCGCAGTAGAGAACCGACAGTTGCTCTTTCCCACCCCTCCGGCACTCCATCCACAATCTTCGTATTTTCCCACCCCGGAAACCGTAAATCGACAAACCATTTTTTGTAGAGCCGTTGTGCGGCTTCCTCGAGGAGCTTGATTTGTTTCTGGTTGTTTTCGATGAGATCGTCGTAAGCGGAAAGGATGGAAGCAATGTATCGTTGGGTGTTAAGAGGGGGCATGTCGATTACAATGGATTTTAGTTTTTCACCGGGCATATGTTTGATGGTTGAGCCTGTGAAATACTGCTCAAGCTCCCCGCGCTTTCCAGCCCATAAAAACCAATAGTACAGATAGCGATAATCCAAACAATCGTGAACTCGAATACGGTGTAGAGCTTTTTGTATTTTCATATTTGGAATTTGTTCTTTCCAAATTGCGCACCGTCCGGGTTCTCCTCCTTCACAAACGATTAAATCGCCGTATTGGATTCCGTATCTCTCGTTTTCAGAATCTTCGAAGCGCATTTGCGGGAGATTATCCAACTCAAAATTACCCCAACGGACGTTTATATTTGCCAGATATGGGTGAAGGTCTCCTTTGTTTTTGTGTTGGTCAAGCATTTTTCCTAGACAAGAATCTGTTACGTCGCCTAATCTAACTTTTTCCCAACTCATACCCCCATCTCCTCCAAATTCTTCGAGATGGTCTCCATCAGCCGATTCGATTCCTCTTGCAGCGTCAGCAATTCCCGATGAATTTCCGCCATTCGCGTTTTGAAATCCACGCCGTCATCCTCGACCGGCGCAACCCCGACATAAGCGCCCGGCGTGAGCGACGCGCCCTTTTCGTTTAGAATCACGTCGCGGGATTCGATTTTGCAAAGCCCCGGCACATCCTGATAAACGCCCTCGCCAAACTTTTCGTAAAGCCAGACAGCGTCTTTGGCGACGGCGAGCTTGTCCTCAAGTGCGGAAATCTCCCCGTTATACTGAGCCTGAACCGCCTTTTTATCGCGACGCGCGGCATTTTCAACGGCTTCCTTGGCTTCGGCGCGTTTCCGGGCGAGTTGTTCTTCCAAATCCGTTTGGATTTCGGCGAACGGTTTGTCGCTGCCCAGCGCGGCGCGATAATCCGCTAAGAGTTGATGATAGTGTTCGACTTCCCCGCGATACAGCCAGACGATGGCGGTCAGATTTTTGATTTGCCATTCCGTCCACTCGTTGAGCGTGCGATCGACGACCGTGTAATAATTGCGTGCGTCGATGAAAAGCATCTTGTCCAGCAACGCTTCCGGCTTGCCCTTGTCGAAGAACCAGAGCGAGCAGGGCAGGGATTTGGTGTAGAAAAAGTTATTGCCGACGCTCATCATCACATCGACGTGGCCGGTTTGGATGAGCTGTTCGCGGATGCTCTTGTCGCGGGCTTGGCTGCTGTCCGTCGCGGAGGACGCCATGACAAAACCTGCGCGGCCGGTATCGTTCAGATAGGCGTAAAAGTAGGAAATCCAGAGATAGTTGGCATTTCCGATTTCCTTGTTTTTGTTGATGCCGGGCAAACCGAAGGGCAGACGCCCCGCGCTGCTTGTGGATTCCGCCTTGACTTTATCGACATTGAACGGCGGGTTGGCCATGACATAATCGCATTGCCCGCAGAGGTTATGCGCGTCGTGATAAAAGGTGTTGGCTTCGTCGCCGGAGCGGATGACGCCGGAAAGGCCGTGAACCGCCATGTTCATCAGGCAGAGCTTGGCGTTGTACGGCGTTTTTTCCTGACCGTAGAAGGTCATGGCGTTGTTGGCGATCATGCCCGCGTGGTTGACGAAATCGCCGGTCTGGACAAACATGCCGCCGCTGCCGCATGCGGGATCGAGCAATACGCCGGAGGTCGGCTCGATCACATTGACGATCATCTTGACCAGCGATTTGGGCGTGAAAAATACGCCGTCGTCGGATGCGATGGTCTTCGCGAATTTATTGAGGAAATATTCGTAGATGCGGCCGATGACGTCGCCGCCCACGTCATCGAGCGCGTTGTTGTTGAAGATGCGCAGAAGCTCCGCCAACAGCGCATCGGAGAAGATGGTGTAGTCCTTGGGCAGTACGCCGACGAGTTGTTCGCTCTGCTGCTCGATGAGCTCCATCGCGTTGTTGACAACCTCGCCCAAACTGTTCATGACATGCCCCTCGATATTGGTCAGGCTTTGAGCGGGGATATCCGCGGGCAGGCTGACGAGGTAGCTGTATTGCGCGTCCTTAGGCAGGAAAAGTGCGCTTTTTTCCGCGAAGTCGCTGGCCTCGATGGGCAGCGGGCGACCGTTGCGCGTGGGGCGGCTTTTGAGAAGCTCGGCTTCGACCATCTTAAATCGGCTGTACGCATAGCGCAGAAAAATCAAACCCAGAACCGGCATACAGTATTGATTGCTGGTCAGCGCCGAACCGGAGCGCAGCAGATCGGCAGAGGTCCAGAGATCGTCTTCGAGTTTCTTAATATTGAGCCCATTGGTCATGATATGTCACCTCGTCGGATATTTCAATCAGTATAAAAATAGTATATCACGTGTGCCGTGAATTCTCAATTCAAAATGAAGATAATCCGAAAGAGGTGAAAAAAGAGAAAAAATATGTGTTCGACAAAAGCTCTGTTCTTTCGCTCTTGCAGAATATAAGCGATGTCTTTATAATAATTATAGATAAAATTATATGCACAACATAACGTGATAAATGGGAGGGATAAACGTGGATGAACGAAAAATTGTGGAACTTGCAGACGATGCGAAGACAATCGTGGAATACGAAGCAATAATACTTCGGTTTTTGCGAACTGGAATGCTAGATAGAGAAGATGCGATTGCCAAGTGCAAAAAATTTTATATCACACACCCCGAATATGTCGCATGGATGAATGCTCAAAACATCGTGTGTGACAACTTGAAACCATGGGAGGAACTGACCGACGGCGAGGTTGTGGGAAATATGAACCGGCAACTCATTTATATCGGCGGTAAGAATATGCTGGAAGGAATTGATGAGTTGACACGGAAAGCATGATAGTTCAAAAACCGTTTCTGCCTTTGATGGCTGGAAACGGTTTTTAATGGAATATTTAGTTTTCCAGCAACCTCATCGCCCTTTTCCGAACCTGTTCCTCCATGAGCTTGAGTCTCTTGGGCGGCAGATTATACCGTACATGCCGCTTAAACCGAAATCCCAGCAGCTTTCGGAGCTGTTCTCGGTTTTCGTCGGTCATAAAGCGTTTGGCGGTGGCGAAAAAGTCGTCGTATACGCACGGAACGAGGGTATCAATGTATTGTTGAAATGCTTCCGCGCTTTCGTAGTCTTCCGGTCCGGCTTGATTGAACAGAGAATTTCCGTGGTCAAAGAGCGGGGCGGGCGCGGCGATGGTGTTGGTTTTGTTGTCGATCATAAAGCCGAAATTGCCGTAGTGCCTGTCTGTGTTGCAGATCACAGCGTCAAACACCAGCATATCGCGGAAAGCCTTCTGGAACGGTTCGCCGAGTTTTTCATAATAGGCGGCAACCGCATCGAAACCGCCTCTTTGCACCAGATTGCCGATGGGCATATAGGCATGGTCGATGTCGGTGAACAGCTCACAGGTGGAGCAGAGCCGACCTTTCCATTGCGACAGACCGTATGGAATCGCGTCAATCCCCATGGCGGCGGCGACCTGCGCGGCGTAGTATTCGCAATATGGCTCTGCGCCCGTGTTGTAGCCGCCGTCTGTCCCGCCCTTGTACAGCATGACTTTTCCGCTGATTCTGCGCCAGCACTTGGGCAGCATGCCGTTTGTCGTAAATTCTGGGCTGGAAGCCAGCGATGAGCGGTTGCGGCTTCCATAGCCGGTGAAGGCGATGAGGGCCAGCACTTCGCTGAAACGGTTTTCAAAGAGATTGTACTTTTCAAAAGTGCCTTCAAAGCCTTCTTCGACGACCCAATAGCTGTCATCCACGGAAAGCCCTTTGCAGAGCGCGAGAATCCCCATCGGGCGGTTGGCGTTCAATCCGCATTTTGCCAGAAGCCGATTGACGTAGGCACGATTGCGGGGAATGGTGCGGCGGCGCATCCAACGGCTAATCCCTTCCGGCGACAGCTCCATATCCAGCGGCAGAAGATGCCTTTGATCTTCGTTGATCCAATGCACTTCGATTTCGGGCGTGCTGGAATCATTGGTCGCGGAAAAACGCAGAAGCGGAATGTTATACTGCTTCAAAATAAGTTCCATATTGCCGCCTCCCTGTCCTTGTTTTTCTGATTCCTACTCTACCACGAATGGCGCGAACGTTCAAGATTTTTCGGAGTATAGATTACACGGGATGCAAAAAGGAAATCCGTCCCCATCGACCACCCGACAGGGACGGATTTCCTTCTATTCAATTGCCGAGTAACAGCTTTCAGATATTCCTCACTTTTTCCGCTCATAACCAGTCCGACATACGCCAGCGGGTCGTTGTAGATGAGCCAATCCAGTTCGGAGCGCTGCTGCATGGTGTGCGCGACCGCGTCCTCGACGGTGGGCGTATAGATGGAAAGCACGAAACCATCTTCATACTCGACATCCACGCAGGCAGTGTCAATGTTGAACTGGCAGGATATAATTCTTCTCATAGCGATTCCTCCTTGTGTTTCGGTTGTTCTTTCGGTGTTTCTCTCAGCAGCTTTTGCAGAACATCGTTCCCGACTCTGCCGACCAGCGCATCCAGCGTGCTTTTGTCCTTTTTCAGCTCCCGATTTTCCATTTGTAGCCTGACCATTTCATGAGTCTGGTTCCAGTTTGCTGATTTGAAAGCGGTATTCTCCTTTTCGAGCTTCTGCATTTTGGCTTTCAGTTCGGTATTTTCCCGAAAGAGCGAGCGGGCGTATTTCAGAAGCTTTCCCAGAATCGGAAGCGCCTTTTTCTCCCGAAACGCCTTGCCGGATTCCAGCATCCCGGCTTCCGGAAGCAGCCGTTCGGGATCGTCGTATTTCTAGACAAACTTCTCGGTATTTTTGAGAATGGGCGCGATATCATCGAGCTGTTCCTGCTTTTCGGAAAGCATGGTTTCGGCAGTCGCTGTCTGTTCCTGCAATGCGCCGATTTGGGTTTCGAGCGCGGCGACTTCCTTGCTTCGTTCCTGCTTTTTATAATCCAGAACGGAAAGATGTTCTTCATGCGTTCCTTTCTGCTCCCATTCGATATCATGCCGCGCCATGATGGAAGCAAGTGCCTGCTTTTCGGATTCAATCCACTGGTTCAGCTCGGTATGGCTTTTCGTGCCGCCTGCAAAACCGAGTGCTTCCAATGCCTTTTTGAGCGACACACGGGTTTCGAGTCCGCGCTTGCTGCCAGTTGTGAACGGAATGAAATCAATATGAAGATGCGGTGTGGCTTCATCCATGTGCAGATGCGCGGAGAACACGCGGAGCGTCGGGTTGCGCTGCTCGAATGACTGCATATATTCGTCGAGCATTTGTCGGGCAAGCTGTCCGTTTTCGGATGAAGTGTTCATGTCGTCCTTGTTTCCGATCTGGATGATGAGTTCTTCAAATAGCTTTTCCTGCTTGCCCGTGCGGATTTTCTCGTAGTAATCGTCAATCACGCGAT
>ERZ780223.1745-NODE-1745-length-20492-cov-25.724421_pt1 | contig 20492 bp, 15 predicted proteins | sample MGYA00511016_ERZ780223 | MGnify/ENA primary metagenome ERZ780223 (study PRJEB29588, sample SAMEA2159032) | human gut metagenome | biome: human gut; feature: human-associated habitat; material: faeces | place: Denmark | collected 2008/2010 ... | reverse complement strand
ACTGACCATAGAAGTAGTCCAGCGTCATTTGGTGTGACCTCGGATTTTCAACTGTATAGGTGTATTCATGTGGAAAAATACCTCCTTTTTGTGATATGGAAAATTTTTTGAAGTTCCATTTTTGAGAAAAAATGGATGGAAAAATGGGTGAAAAAAGATGAAAAAATGCGTTGTAGTTTGTCCCGAAAACTGCAAAAGCAAAAATGTGTTATTTTCTGGAAATATTACGAAATGGATAAAAAATCGAATGCCTGAAAAAATAAATGACGTAAATGTGCATTTTCTTGTACTCTCTGTTTATAAAGTGCAGAACAGGCTGCTATCAAGAACCCCCGCAAGTAATTGCGTGAGCGCTTGAAAAAGCACAAATAAAGCAAACGAACCGCCCCGGTTTCCGTAACAGGAAGCCGGGGCGGTTTTTGTGTTGCAACGTACAGGAAAAGCAGAAAATATCCTTTACAGAAAGGACAAGCAAACTGTCCAACAGGATCGTTATAATAGACAGACAAAAGGGCATAAACGCCATCAAAGGAGAGTGCGCAATGAAAAAAATATGGATGTTTCTGCTGGGCGCGGCATTTGCCGCCGAACTGTTTCTGCTTGTCTGCATGGCAAGCAGAAGTGCATCACCGCGTCAGGTAATGTACACTTTTAAGGATGATGTATGGGATGTGATCTACCGGCTGAACCGCAGATGGAATTTGTGAGAAAAGCACTTGGCTTTTTGGAGGATGGACAGACAAGCTGGCCATCTTTTTTTGTATACTAGGATTGTGCAAAAGAGACAAAAATTTTGTGGCTGTTTCACAAAACAACAAAATTTCACACAAAGAATTGCGGCTGTTGTTGCACTGTGTTACAATGAACAGAGAAGGAGAATGAACTGTGCGTAATAGTAGATTAGACCGTATACTCTATATTCAGCAGATTCTGGTACAGGGCGGTGTGCTGAACAAACAGCAAACGGCGGACCACTTTGGCGTCAGTGAAAAAACCATCCAGCGCGATCTTGATACCCTGCGCAGCTATTTTGCAGACAGCGAGCCGCGCCGGGAGATCTTATACAACTCCGCAAAGGGCGGCTATCTGCTGGATGACACGCTTTCGCGCTTTCTTACCAGCAGCGAAATTCTGGCAGTGTGCAAGATTTTGCTGGAAAGCCGCTCCATGGTCAAGGAGGAAATGTTTCCCATTCTGGATAAGTTGGTGCAGGTGTGCACCCCGCTGGACCGGTTGAATCAGGTGAAAGACCTCATCAGCAACGAGCGGTTCCATTATGTTGAGCCGCAGCATGGTCGGAAATTTATTGAAAGCCTGTGGGAGATCGGTACGGCAGTAGAAAATCACAATGTTATGGAAATTACCTACTGCCGCACCCACGACGGCGAGACCCGTGTGCGCACCATTGAGCCGGTGGGCATCCTGTTCAGCGAGTATTATTTCTATCTGGCGGCGTTTATTGAGGGCATCGACAAGGATAAGCACTTCAAGAATCCGCAGGACAACTCCCCAACGATTTACCGCATCGACCGTATCCAAAACTATAAGACCCTCGACCGGCACTTTGCCCAGCGGTACACAGACCGCTTTCAGGAAGGCGAGATGCGCAAGCGCATCCAGTTTATGTACGGCGGCGAGTTGCAGACCATCCGGTTCGAGTATACCGGGCCAAGTCTGGAATCCGTTCTCGACCGACTGCCCACTGCAAAGGTTTTGCAGGTAACAGAAAAAGGTTGGATCGTAGAAGCTGAGGTGTTCGGTACAGGTATCAATATGTGGGTGAGAAGTCAAGGAGACTATATAAAAATTATAAATACATAGGGAGACTATCATCATGAGCAAAATTCAGGTGGAAGTACGTTTTACGGATAAACTGGAGTCTATCCGTGTGGGTGGGCAGGACATGGAAATCCCGAATGCCATCAAGACAAAATCTGTTGAAGAATGGTTTGAACCGGCGGCTGGCCGTGTGAATTGGGACGGTCTGGGGGCTGAGATCAAGGCTATGGGTTTCAGCGGTGAGAAAGATGCCGTGTACAGCTTTCAGTTCAATGGGCCGGAGGACAAAAAGCGAGAATTTATGAATTGCGTGGAGTGCTTTTGTCTGGGTGAGGAAGCGCAGCAGGAAACGCAGGAGGAAACCGAGCAGGACTACCTGCATAATGCCCAAAATTATCAGCAGGCAGGCAATGCGGAAATGGCGTTCCAGCAGTACATGGTCGCGGCCAGAGATTACGGACACCCCGAGGCACAGTTTAAAGTGGCCCGGTGCTATCAGAACGGCACGGGTGTGGAAAAAAGCGAAGAAAATGCGCTCGTGTGGTACAAAAAGGCCGCAGAGCAGGGCAATGCCGAGGCGCAGTGCGTTCTGGGCGGATGCTTCTATTATCAGACTCTGGGCGTTGAAAAGGACGACAAAGAGGCCCGCAAGTGGTACGAAGCGGCGGCGACTCAGGGAAATGTGACGGCCCAGTATATGACCGGGCGGCTGTATGCGGAACTCTCGTACAATGTACCGGCTGTGAAGTGGTACACCAAAGCAGCAGAGCAGGAATGCCCGGAAGCACAGTATGAGCTGGGTGTGTGCTATGAGGCCGGCGACGGCGTCGGCAAGGACGAGGCAAAAGCCGCAGAACTGTACCGCAAGGCGGCAGTGCAGGGCTATGCGGAGGCGCAGAACGAGTTGGGCGCTTGCTATAGTAATGGCACAGGTGTCGCAAAAGATTTGGAGCAGGCGTTTGAATGCTACCGCAAGGCGGCAAAACAGGGCAATGTGAAAGCGCAGTACAATCTGGGCGTTTGCTATGAGTGTGGTTGGGGCGTAACGAAAGACCCTGTGCAGGCCGCTGAATGGTCTGCGAGAGCCGCAGAGCAGGGATTTGCGGCGGCACAGTATAATCTTGGCTATTTCTACAGGAACGGAGAAGGCGTAGAAAAAGACCCGAAAAAGGCTGCGATGTGGTACGAGAAAGCCGCAGAGCAGGGATTTGCGGAAGCACAATATATGCTTGGCTACTGCTATTGCTACGGCTTGGGTGTAGATGAAAATGAAACGGAGGCGGTAAAATGGTATAAGAAAGCAGCAGAGCAGAACCATGTGGAGGCACAGCATGATCTTGGTAATTGCTACTACTATGGCTGGGGCGTGGCAGAAAACAAAGCAGAAGCGGTAAAGTGGTATCAAAAGGCCGCAGAACAAGGCGATACAGATGCACAGTTTGCGCTGGGTAAGTGTTATTATTATGGAAATGGCACCGAAGTGAACTATGAAACAGCCGCAAGGTGGATTCAGAAAGCGGCAGAGCAAGGCAATGCGGACGCACAGAATCTGCTTGGTGATTGCTATTGTTATGGCTATGGCGTAGAGCCAAACAATGAGGAGTCCGCAAAATGGTATGAGAAAGCAGCGAATCAGGGCAATACGAAGGCACAGTACAGTCTGGGACGCTGTTATAGAAATGGTACAGGCAAAAGAAAAGACCTTGCTGAAGCAGTAAAATGGTACGAGAAAGCAGCAGAAGGGGGCAACGCGGACGCTCAGAACAGTCTTGGCTATTGCTATGAAGTGGGAGAAGGCGTAACAGAAGACTTGGCCAAAGCAGCAAAGTGGTATCGCGAATCAGCAGAAAATGGCAATGAAGTTGCACAGTGTAATTTTGGCCTTTGCTATGAGTATGGAAAAGGAATAAAAAAAGACCTGGCCGAAGCAGCAGTATGGTACGACGAATCTGCAGAGCATGGATACGCAAGAGCTCAATTTAAGATTGGTCTGTTCTATGACAAGGGATATGGCGTGGCACAGAACAAAGAAGAAGCGGCGAAATGGTATCGGAAAGCCGCAGACCAGGGTGATGCGGATGCGCAATGTAATCTTGGCTATTGCTACAAGACAGGAGATGGTGTAACAAAAGACCCTGTCAGGGCAGTGGAGTTGTACCGTAAGGCTGCAGATCAGGGAAATGCAAGTGCGCAGAACAATTTGGGCTATTGCTATAAAAATGGAGAAGGCGTGGAAAAGAACAGCGCGAAAGCAGTTGAATGGTATCGTAAATCTGCGGAGAATGGTAATGCATTTGCACAGTACAATCTTGGGTTGTGTTACGAATATGGTACAGGTGTAACGTTATCGAAAGCAACTGCGGCAGAGTGGTACCGGAAAGCTGCGGACCAGGGCGATGCTGATGCACAGTATAAACTTGGCGTGTTCTATGAAAATGGATACGGCGTGATAAAAGATGAAGCACAGGCCATGCAGTGGTACAAGAAAGCGGCTGAGCAGGGCAATGAAAGCGCAAAGAACGCTATTGACAGGATGCAGAGCAGCGGTATGGGTGCGGCAGTGGCAGCCGGCGCCGCGGCGGCCACTGTAGGTCTGTTGTGGAAAATTTTGAGGGGTTAACAGCAGAAAGGAAAATAAATCATGGCAGACGAGCTTGAGGTGCTTGAAAAACAGCAGCTTTCCGCGCAGCGGTCGCTGAATGACCTGACGGACCAGCTGACCCTTGCAGACCATCTGGTGTATAAAAAATATCTGACGGAACTGCAGAACTATGGCATGGTGGAGCTTTCTCAGAAGATGCTGGAGGTGCAGGATCCCACTCAGTGTATCCGAATGTTCCAGCTGAAGAAACTGACCCTGAAAAAGGGCGAAGATATGTTCCAGAAGCTTTCCACGGTGTACTATTCCAGCATGGCACAAGGCTGTAGTCTGGCGGTGATGATCGATGTGCCGGAAGGAAATGCCGGTGCCAATATCTATCTGGGCGTTCGCGAGGATCCCCTGAAACAGAGCATGAAGAGCCGCAAGCTGGAAATTTCCAGCAAGGCGTTGCAGAAAGTGCTGCTCTCCAACTTCCCCGGTTCCGATATAAAAGGCATTTCTCAGAAAGATGAAAAAGAACTGCTGGATGAAGCCTTTGGCGAAGAGCAGGAGGCGGTGGCCTCAGTGTCCTGTGTGGCAGCTCTGCGCGATAAGTCTAAAACGGAAGACAAAGCTTTTGTGCAGGGCATTGAGCGCTTTATGGATGCGATGGAAGGAGAAAAGTATACTGCGCTGTTTTTGGCAGAACCTGTTTCCAATGAAACGCAGGCGGCTATCCGCAGCGGGTATGAAAATCTGTACAGCACGCTTTCGCCCTTCCGCAAGAGTACATGGTCTTATACCGAGAACCAGAGTACTGCTGTGATGGAGAGCCTGTGCAGTGGAACTTCCCATACCATCAGCGATACTGTCAGCACGACCACAACGGACGGTACGAACCAGTCCTCTTCGGTGACGGACGGCACACAGAAAACGAAAGGGGTCAGCGGCGGTATCAACGGCGGTGTCGGCAGCAGCTTCGGCACCTCGGTCACAAAAATCTCGCCGGTGGCTGGCGGCATTGCAGGCATTCTGGGTCTGGGCGGCTTGGCAGCTTCGGCCCTGATTCCGGGCGCGGGGGCCGTCATCGGCCCGCTGCTTGGCACGGCGGGCAGAGCCGTAGGCGGCATGGCGTCAGCCAGAACGGCTTTCAACAGCATTGCCCGGAACATCGGCGGCTCCATGGGCGTAAACGCCTCGTGGGGTACCAGCCACTCTACCACCGAGCAGACCGGCACTTCGCACAGCACCTCCGATGGAACGTCGCATGGAACATCGGACACCACCAGCCAGCAGGAGAGCCACGGCACAACGGACACCCGCGGCACGGGCCGTACTCAGCAGGTGGAACTGTGCAATAAATCGGTGGAGGAACTGCTGGAACGCATTGAAAACCAGCTCAAGCGTGTAAAGGAAAGTGAAGATTATGGCTGCTATAACTGTGCAGCGTATTTCCTTTCGTCTACTCAATCCACAGCACTTTTGGCGGCCAACACTTACCGCGCATTGATGGTAGGCGAGGGCTCCTCGGTGGAGAGCGGTGCCGTCAATGTGTGGAAGAACAATGAGGCAGAAGTGGCACAGCTGCGGGAATATCTCAAGCGGTTCATGCAACCGGTCTTTGCTCGCCCACTATGGGAGAATGCGCCGGATAGTCTGCTTTATACACCTGCAACGCTGGTCAGCGGGCGGGAACTGCCGATGCACCTTGGCTTGCCCACCCGCTCAGTGCATGGTTTGCCGATTATTGAGCACGCGGAGTTTGGCCGCAATGTGCCGGATGAGGCGATGCCGGATGAGGACAAGATGAATCTGGGCAAGATTTACCACATGGGTAAAGAGGAAGCGGCAGGACTGCTCTTGAACCGGCAGGCGATGGCTTCCCACACATTCATCACTGGCTCGACCGGCACAGGCAAATCCAATGCGGTCTACCATCTGCTGGATGAGATCACAAAGAACGGACAAACGACGTTTCTTGTGGTGGAACCGGCCAAGGGCGAATACAAGAACGTGTTCGGCAATTGTACAGATGTGCAGGTGTTTGGTACAAACCCCAGAGAAACGCCGCTGCTGCGCATGAACCCCTTTGCATTCCCTGAGAATATCCATATTCTGGAACATATTGACCGTCTGGTGGAGATATTCAACGCCTGCTGGCCGATGTATGCAGCCATGCCAGCGGTGCTGAAGGATGCTATTGAGCGCAGCTATCAGAAAGTAGGCTGGGATCTGCGCAATTCGGAGAGCGAGAAGGCAGTTTTCCCAACCTTCTTTGACCTGCTGGATATTCTGCCGGGCGTCATTGAAGAGTCGCATTATTCCAAGGATACCCAAAGCGATTATGTGGGCGCATTGTGCACCCGCGTAAAGTCTCTGACAAACGGTATTTATGGAAGTGTGCTTTGCGCAGAAGATGCGCTGACGGACGAAGCGCTGTTTGACCGCAATGTTATTGTGGATTTGAGCCGAGTGGGCTCTATGGAAACGAAATCGCTGCTGATGGGCATCTTGGTGATGAAGTTACAGGAATACCGGATGTGCAGCAGCGGGATGAACAGCAGGCTTCGCCATGTCACAGTGCTGGAAGAAGCACACAACCTGTTGCGCAAGACCTCGGCAGAGCAATCACAGGAAGGTGCAAATTTGCAGGGCAAGTCGGTGGAAATGCTGGCAAATGCTATTGCGGAAATGCGTACTTATGGTGAGGGGTTTATCATTGCAGACCAGGCACCCGGACTGCTGGATATGTCGGTCATCCGCAACACGAACACAAAAATTATTCTGCGCCTGCCGGACGAAGAAGATCGCAAGCTGGTAGGTAAGTCTGCCGCCCTGAAGGAGGCACAGATCGACGAATTGTCCAAGCTGCCGCTGGGTGTGGCTGCCGTTTACCAGAACGAGTGGCCGGAGGCGGTGCTCTGCAAGATTGAGGCGTATCCCATGCCGGAAAATGCTGTTTACCACAAGCCTTCAAAAATGCCGCATGAAATCAACGCAGAGTTTGTATTCGGACAACTGGCAGTGGGCAAAGAGCTGGAACCGCTGAGCATTTCGGAGATGGAGCAGCTGAAGCTCTGGCTGAAACGCCATGAGACTGTGCTGAAGCCGGAGGACGACCGCTACCTGGAACGGGTCTTTGCAGGCGGCGAACTGGATGTGGCTAAGACTCGGAAAGCTGTGTTCGATTTCTTTGGTGGGATTAGCACGGTCGTTGATTACTGTGCCGCAGCCGAAAAATCGCTCACACCCCGTAAAGAATTTCTGGAACAGCTGCAGGGACAGTACGGCCTGAAAGCTGCTGCTGCAGACTGGGTGCTAAATAGCGTGATAAGCATGGGCATGAGCCTGAACCCGGATGCAAAGGCTGTAGATAATCTAAGGACGAATTTTGAACGGCAGGGAGGTCGTGTGCTGTGAGGCGAGAAATCTCAGAAGCGAAACCGATGGAAGCAAAAACGCACATTGGGTTGGATGATGTCGTCAAACGGTCATTTGAGCGTCTACAGAAAGGCGTGACAGAAAAGGCAGAAGAAAAACTGGATGCTGCTACGGAAAAGTCATTTGCAGAGCTAGAAAAAGAGCTGGAATACAAAAATAACGATGATGGAATGCCGTACCGTATGGAGCAGGATCTTTTGTCGGATGCAGAGTATAAAAGAAACGGATATGAGTACACTACCGATCACCTTGGAAGGCTGTTTACAGCCGAAGGAGACCTGCATCTGAAAGAGCATGATGGTCGTCTGCAAATTAAAGACAGCATCCATGACATTGGAAAAGGATATGAAAAAAGTACCGATGATCGAGGTCATGCAATTGCAGATCGCTTTGATGGGGCAAACGATTTGGAAAATCTCATTCCGCAGGATTCTGGACTAAATCGGAACGAATTCAAAAATTTTGAGAATAAACTGGCACAGGAAGTGGAAGCTGGGAAAAAAGTCAATCTGAAATTGGAAATGCATTATCCGGGAGACTCCTTCCGCCCGGATGCCATTACTGCTGTGACAACGATTGACGGAAAGCAGGAAGTTAAAGTATTTCTGAACGATTAGTATTTATAAGTCCACTGCACTTTCAAGTTATTACAATCCCGGTCGATTGCACATACAATACAAGTATCACTTCACAAAACGGAGGGTACTTGTACTATGGTGGACTACGCCGACATCGGAAAACGCATCCGTGCCTGCCGCCTTGCAAAGGGCATGACGCAGGAGCAGCTGGCCAATGAGGTCGGCGTGGTGGTCACGCACATCAGCCATATCGAAACAGGCAACTCCGTGCCCAGCCTGAAAACGCTGATCGACATCATCAACGCGCTGGACTGTTCGGCGGACGAGCTGCTGTGCATTGAAATCAAAAAAGCAAAGCCGGTGTTCGACAGCTGGATGACCGAACAGCTTGCAGATTGCTCTGCCGATGAGGCAAAGATCATCAAAGAAACGGTGGTCAGCCTGAAAAAATCGCTCCGGAAAGTGTACGGAAAGTCCTCTAAATACAGATATGACTAAAATTTCAAAAACTAAATGCCAGTTGGTAGGCATTGAGTGTCTGAAAGAACACCAATAAACAGAATGAACCGCCTCGGTTTCCATAGTAGGAAGCCGGGGCGGCTTTTTATACAAAAAAGAAATCGTTTTTTGTAGCTTTGATGAATTGGCGCGGAGCCGTTGACAGCAGAAGGGCAGAAGCGTATCTTGGAAACAGAAAACGGAACCGGGCTATAAATGGCAGGTTTCTTTACCTTGCGAGGACACTTTCGTTTTGATGAGGCACGACCCGGTGTGCCGCTTTTTTCATTTGCGGAGATAAAATGCAAAAAGTACGGATTATAGTACACATTATCTGCTATGCTCGGTACACGGAAGGCACACACACCGGAAAAGGAGCAAAAATGCGCTGGACGTTGAATAAAACAAGGCTTTTGGCCGGTAAAACGGACCCGGAGAATACCAGCCTGTGGCTGCCGCTCTGGATGCACCTGTGGGATACGGCGGGCATCATGGAACGGCTGGTCCGGCAGTGGCTCCCGGAAAGTGCAAAACGGGCCATGGGCTTTGAGCGCGAGGAAGCGTTGCTCGCGCATGCCCGGTTTCTGGGCGGGATCCATGATATAGGCAAGGCTACGGTAGCCTTTCAGGCAAATATCCTGTGCACCCTGCCGGAGGCGCGGCAGCGGCTGGAAATGTTGACGCCGCTGGACTGTCCTGAACAGAACCGCCGGGAGTCGCCGCATGCCCGGGCGGGCGAGGCAATTCTGCTGTGGAATGATTGTCCCGGCGGGCTAGCCTCCATTGTGGGAGCGCATCACGGCAGGCCACAGAGCTGCGCGGCGGTCGATGATCAGTTGGAGTGCTGGGAGAGCAACTACTACCCCAAGGGACAGGAAAAGGTCTGGGAGAGCTTTTGGACAGAACTGCTCATGACTGTTTTGCAGGACTGCGGCTTTGATGATACGGCGGAACTGTACGATCTGGACCCGCAGGAGGAAGTGCTTTTGACCGGACTTCTGATCATGGCAGACTGGATCGCCAGCAATACGGAATACTTCCCCCTGATCCCGGTAGAGGAGCTGGGCAGCATGGAGGACTACCCGGCGCGGGTGGACAGGGCGTGGGAAAAGCTGGCGCTGCCCTTCCCGTGGAAGGCACAGCCGGGCATCGCAGACCCGCAGGAGTTTGCGGTGCGGTTCGGCTTTGCGCCCAATGCGGTGCAGAGGGCTGTTCTGGAGGCTGCAGATACCGCAGCGGAACCGGGTATCCTGATCTTGGAAGCACAGATGGGCGTGGGCAAAACCGAGGCGGCGCTGGCCGCTGCGGAGATCATGGCCAGCCGGTTCGGGCTGGGCGGTGTCTTTTTCGGGCTGCCCACACAGGCCACGGCAAACGGCATCTTTCCCCGGCTGCTTGGCTGGGCAGACACGCAGTCTGAGGAGACGCTGCCGCAGGCTATAAAGCTGGCGCACGGCATGGCAGAACTGAACGAGAACTATTTGCGGTTACAGGGGCGCGGGGTGCAGCTGGAGGAAGATGCGCAGGAAGAGCATCGGGTACAGGTACACCAGTGGTTTCGAGGAAACAAACAGGTACTGCTGGCAAACTTCGTGATTGGCACAGTGGATCAGCTGCTGCTGGCGGCACTTGCCCAGAAGCACGTTATGCTGCGGCATCTGGGACTTGCGGGCAAGGTGGTCATTATTGATGAGTGCCACGCCTACGATACCTACATGAACTGCTATCTGGACCGCGCACTGGAATGGCTGGGCTGGTACAAGGTGCCGGTCATTCTGCTGTCGGCCACCCTGCCCGCCCGGCGGCGCACAGAGCTGGTCGAGGCCTACCAGCAGAAAAAGGCTGCCCCGGACGCCCCATGGGAAACCAGCTGCGGCTATCCGCTGCTGACATGGACGGATGGCGCAGAGGTAAAGCAGACGGCCATCTCATCGGATGCACCCGGTCAAACGGTGCAGCTGACCACGCTCACAGAGCCGGAGCTGCCCGCGCTGCTGCGCCGGAAGCTGGCCGAGGGCGGCTGCGCGGGGGTAATCGTAAACACGGTCAAAAAAGCGCAGAAGATCGCACAGCTGCTGCGGGAAAGCCTGCCGGACAAAGAGGTGCAGCTGTTCCATGCGCAGTTCCTGATGCCGGACCGCGCGGCGCGAGAAAACCAGCTGATGGCACGCATCGGCAAGGGCTCTGCACCGGAGTGCCGGAACGACCTGATCGTGGTGGGTACGCAGGTGATGGAGCAGTCGCTGGACATTGATCTGGACGTTCTTGTCACAGAGCTTTGCCCCATGGATCTGCTGCTGCAGCGTATCGGGCGGCTGCACCGTCACCGCCGCAGCCGCTCCGCTCCGTTGCAGCAGGCCTGCTGCGCGGTGCTGGACACCGGGGAAGATGCCTTTGACGCGGGCAGCGAGGCGGTATATGGACAGTGGCTGCTCTGGCGCACCCGGGAGGCACTGCCCCGGAGCATCCGGCTGCCAGAGAAGATCTCTCCGCTGGTGCAGCGGGTCTACGGCTGGGAGCGGGAAGCTCCCGGCGGGGCGCAGGGCGAGGAAATGCGCTGCGTATATGAGCAGACACAGGAGAAAAAGAAAGCACGCGCCGAGGCGTACCTTGTGCCGCAGCCGGAAACGCACCGGCTGGCGCAGCTGAACACGCTGGACGACTGGATGCAGAACGAGGGCGCCTGCTCCGACCCGGCGGCGCGGGCGGCAGTGCGGGACGGCGACCCCTCGGTAGAGGTGCTGGTAATGCAGCGCCGGGCAGACGGCAGCATCCACTTTCTGCCGTGGCAGGAGGGCGGCAGTGCCGTAGCTGCCGACAGCTCGCCCCCGCCGGAAACGGCACTGAAGATCGCCCGGCAGAAGCTGCGGCTCCCGGCGGGGTTCGGCAAGGCGTGGAAGGTGGACGAGGTCATCCGGGAGCTGGACGCAGACGACCGCAGATGGCTTGCAGCGTGGCAGCTGTCGCCGCTGCTGCACGGAGAACTGATCCTGCTGCTGGATGAAAACCTGACTGCCCGGCTTGCGGGCATGGAACTTTGTTATGACCGTGAAAACGGCCTGTATTACCAAAAGGAGGAGACGGATGAAGGAAATTGAATTCAACTTGCTGACCGAACCGTGGATACGGGTGCGGCTGCGGGACAACACGGTGCGGGAGGTGTCCCTGACCGAGGCGCTGGTGTCGGCGCAGGATTATGCGGACCTTGCAGGCGAGATGCCCACCCAGAACGCCGCCGTGCTGCGGCTGCTGCTGGCGGTGCTGTTCACCGTGTTCTCCCGGGTGGATGCAAAGGGAGAGTCCCGCCCACTGATGCAGAGCGATGATGCACTGGAGCGCTGGAGCGCACTGTGGCAGCTTGGGCATTTCCCGGCAGAGCCTGTCCGGGATTATCTGGAGCAGTGGAAGGACCGCTTCTGGCTGTTCCACCCGACACACCCCTTCTGGCAGGTGCCGCAGGCAAAGATCGGCACGGAATACGGTGCGGCCAAACTTAACGGTGAAATGTCGGAAAGCAGCAATAAACTCCGGCTCTTTCCGCTGTATGCGGGGCAAAGCAAGGAGCAGCTGAGCTATCCGCAGGCGGCGCGGTGGCTGCTATGCGTGAACGGCTATGATGACACCTCTGCAAAGCCAAAAGGAAAGGGGCTTCCGTCCGTAGGAGCCGGGTGGCTGGGTAAGATCGGTTTTATTCAGGCACAGGGCGACAATCTGTACGAGACCCTGATGCTGAACCTGACGCTGCTGCGCGACGGCCGGGAATGCTGGGGCGAAAGCAAGCCCTGTTGGGAATTGGAAGCACCAAAGAGCGCGGAACGGACAGAAATTTGCTGCCCGGATAACCCGGCACAGCTGCTCACCCTGCAATCCAGAAGGCTGTTGCTGCACAGGACAGGGGAGAATGTGGATGGGTTCTGTCTGCTGGGAGGAGATTTCTTCCCCAGAGAAAACGTCTTTGCCGAACAGATGACCATCTGGCGCACGATGCCAATCAAGAAAAATGAACCGGTGGTGTTTGTGCCCTGCCGTCATGACCCGGCTAAACAATTCTGGCGGGAGTTCCCGGCGGTCTTTTGTCAGGACAGCGGGCATCGCCCGGGCATTGTATGCTGGATCGAAAAGTTGCAGGAAAAGAGATTGAAACTTCTGGATCCCCGCAGAAAGGTACATTTCCGCATCTCCGGTGTCCAATATGGCGATAAGGACTTTTTTGTAAATGATTCTTTCAGCGACAGCCTGACCTTTCAGGCAGGGATTCTGGATGAGATAGGGCGCCCATGGCAGAGCCGGATCGTCAGAGAAATCGAGCGCTGTGAACAGACAGCGGCGCTGATTGGGCATTTTGCGCAGGAGCTGGCAATTGCCGCCGGTGACCGGAATGAAAATGCAGGCGGCGCGGTTCGTGCACAATTCTACTTTGCGGTGGACCAGCCCTTCCGGCAGTGGCTGCAGGCAATCGACCCGGAGCAGGACGACCCGGATGAGGCGGCACTGCGCTGGCAGGCGCAGGCGCGCAGCATCGCGGAAAAGCTGGGAAAGCAGATGGTGATGGAGGCCGGAAACGCCGCCCTGAAGGGACGCCGCATTGTGGTGGATAAGGACAAAAAGACCGAGCGCACCATCCTGTATACCGCGCCAAAGGCCTATAATCATTTCCGCGCAAGGCTTTGGGAGATCTATCCCAAAACAGAACCATAAAGGGGGAATTGTATGAAAACACAGGATGTCAAACTGTATGCGGCGCAGCAGCTGCACAGGCTGCAGGCTCTGCCGGACAACCAGCGGCGGGCAGAACTGGCAAAGCTGCGGCGGGGCATCGGCCACGCACCCGGCGAGCTGCCGGAGCTGTGGGGAAGTTTTTTGCTGGAAATGCCGGAAAGCTTTCAGGGCCGCAGTGCTCCCTCGGCGGCAGAGTGGGCGGTCTACCTTGCCCTGACCCTGTATGCTGTGCATCAGCAGGGGAATGACCGCCCCATGAACTGCCCCGGCAACACGCTGGGGCATGCGGTGCGGCAGCTGGCAGAGCGGAACAGTGCCGGACAGGACTGGACCGAGGCCAGTGTGCTCCGGCGGTTCAATGCGCTGGCCACCGCAGAAGAAATTACCGAGATCAGCCACCATCTGCGGGGCATGATCCAGTTGTTGAGTGCGGCAAAGGATGGCGGCATCCCGCTGGACTATCCGCAGCTTGCGGCAGACCTGTATGAATTGCAATGCACCGACCCGCGATATGCACAGATTCCTGCCAATGTCCGTCTGCGGTGGGGACAGGACCTGTACCGCGACCCGAAGCCTGCACCGGATGAGAAAGAAAAGGAGACTTGACCATGAAGAAGCGCCTGTATGTTGATTTCCACATTTTGCAGACCGTCCCGCCCAGCTGCATCAACCGGGACGATACCGGCAGCCCCAAAACAGCCGTGTACGGCGGTGTGACCCGTGCCCGGGTATCCTCGCAGGCATGGAAGCATGCCATGCGCGCAGCCTTTGCGGAGAATGCTCAGCTGGACGTGGGCAAGCGCACCAAAAAGGCCGCAGAACTGGTAAAGGAGCAGATCCTTGCACTGGCCCCGGAACTGGATGCGGACAAGCTGGCAAAGAGAGCGCTGGAGAATGCGGGCATCAAGAGCGACGATAAGGGCACCAAGGCACTGTTCTTCATGAGCGTTGCGCAGGCAAAGGCGTTGGCAGAGCTGGCTGTGGAGGGCTCTGCGGATAAAAAGCAGTATCGGGATGCCCTGAAAGCAGCGCCCTCGATGGACATGGCGCTGTTTGGCCGCATGGTGGCAGATGACCCTTCTCTGAACTATGACGCCGCTGCGCAGGTGGCGCACAGCATCTCCACCCATGCCGTGCAGAACGAGTACGATTACTTTACCGCCGTGGATGACTGTCAGGCAGAGGACAACGCCGGTGCAGGCCATCTGGGCACGGTGGAGTACAACTCCTCCACCCTGTACCGCTATGCTACGGTGAACGTGATGGAGCTGGCCGGGCAGCTGGGTGCAGCGCAGGCAGCGGAAACGGTGCGGGCCTTTGGCGAGGCGTTCCTCTTCTCCATGCCCACCGGCAAGCAGAACACCTTTGCAAACCGCACTCTGCCGGACGCGGTATATGTGACCCTGCGGGAGGATCAGCCGGTGAACCTGTGCGGCGCATTCGAGCGTGCCGTGCCCCGCAGTGCGCAGGGTTACGCCGCACCTTCCAAGGCGGCACTGGCGCAGTATGCGCAGCAGATGTACAGCAGCTTTGCCGAGGCTCCGGCGCAAAGCTTTACCGTGGGCAGCGGGCTGGAGGTGCTGGCTCCGGCGCAGACGGCAAAGGCGATGCTGGACGCACTGGAAAAGGCTGTTCGGGATGCGCTTGCCGGAAATGAGGTGGGGTAATGGCAACGCTGTTGCTTCGGCTGGCAGCGCCTTTGCAGGCGTGGGGCGCGGACTCTAAATTTGAGACCCGCAAGACGGGCAGGGAACCCACCAAGAGCGGCGTGGTCGGCCTTCTGGCAGCAGCCCTTGGACTGCGGCGGGACGAGCGCGAAGCGCTGACCCAGCTGATCGGGCTGCGGTTCGGCGTCCGCGTGGAGCGGGAAGGGCAGCTGCTGGTGGACTACCACACGGCAAAGACGCAGGACGAAAAGACCTCTTATGTGACCTACCGCCATTATTTGCAGGATGCCGTGTTTCTGGCCGGGATCGAAAGCACCGACACCGCCCTTTTGCAGCAGCTGCAGCAGGCACTGCTGCACCCGGCATTCCCGCTGTATCTCGGCCGCCGCTGCTGCCCGCCTACCCTGCCGCTCTGTCTGGGCGTACGTCCGGGCAGCTTGCAGGAGGTACTGCAAGCGGAACCGCCCCTGTGCCCGGGACGGCAGAGCCGGATCTTGTTGGACGCCGATCCGCTGGAGCCGGGCACGGCTCCGCAGCGGGATGTGCCGGTGAGCTTTGACCCGCATCATCGGCAGTACGGCTACCGCTCGGTACGGGAACTATGGCAGAAGATGCCGGACAGCCCGGAGGCTACGGAGCACGATCCGTTCCGGGAATTGTAAAAAGGGGGCGAGAGAATGTATTTATCACGGGTAGAACTCGATCCCACCCGCCGCAGCACCATGGCTGCGCTGGCGGCACCACAAAAACTGCATGGCGCAGTGGAAAGCGCTTTTGCAGGGGAGCGCCGCCGCAGGCTGTGGCGGTTGGATCGTCTGGGAGAGCGGCTGTATCTGCTGCTGCTCAGCGAGGATGCGCCGGAGCTGTCCGGCGTGGTGGAGCAGTTTGGCACCGGAGCGGCTGCAGAGACCCGCAGCTACGACCCGCTTTTGCAGCGGGTGGAGCCGGGCAGCTGCTGGCAGTTCCGGCTGACTGCAAACCCCACCAAAAGCTGCAAAGACCCCCAAAACCCCGCAGCGCGGGGAACCGTGGCCGCACATTGCACAACACAGTACCAGAAGCAGTGGCTGTTGGAGCGCGCTGAAAAGCACGGCTTTGCCCTGCGGGATGAGGGATTTACCGTGACCCGGGTGCAGTGGCAGCATTTTGCCAAGCGCGGCACCCGGCCGGTGACCCTGCTGGCAGTGACCTATGAGGGCGTTTTGCAGGTGACCGATGCAGAGCAGTTCCGGGCACTGCTGTGTCAGGGCATGGGACGCGGCAAGGCCTATGGCCTTGGGCTGATGACCGTTATGCGCGGAGGAAACTGAGAGGGACGAGATGCCGGGCATGATCCGGCGGACCTGCAGGCGCTGGCGCAGCATTTTCAGCTGGCAGAAAAAGTGGAGCATCGCGCCCTGCCGGACTGCCATTTGATACAACAGGTTTATTGCAAACTGAAGGAAACAGCGGTACAATAGCAACGGGAGATACGGTGCTACGGGATCTTTTTAGTCTTTTCCCCGCATACGCGGGGGTGATCCTTGCGGCTCGAAACTTGCTTTTCGGACGATGTTCTTTTCCCCGCATATGCGGGGGTGATCCTAAAGAAATCAGCGGGCGGGTGTATTCACTTGCCTTTTCCCCGCATACGCGGGGGTGATCCCACTATCACAGCGAGTCTGACTGAGCGTATCATCTTTTCCCCGCATCCGCGGGGTTGATCCTATGCATATGGCTGACTGCAAGCGTCAGGTGGCCCTTTCCCCGCATACGCGGGGGTGATCCCCATAGCGACCCATGCATAACGCTACTGTATGCCTTTTCCCTGCATACGCGGGGCTTACCAAAAGACCCTCGCAAGGTTTTGCGTGAGCGCCTGAAAAAGCGTCCCTAAAGCAAACGAACCGCCCCGGTTTCCGTGATGGAAGCCGGGGCGGTTTTGTATGCAGGAGGCGGGGGCAAGGACTGTTCCTCCGACCTTGCGCCTGCCTGCATTTCGCGGAAAAATGCGCAAACAAAAAGCAGGCAGTGTCGTGGAAAGGAGGAGGAAAGCGACACTGCCTGCTGTATAGGAACCCCTGAACATTGCGGCTTGATCAGGAGGGATTTGGTAGTCTGTCCGCCGTTCTGGCTATTGCCTCGCATAGAAACGGGAGACAGTTTTTTATGGGCCTGCTGTGCGCCGCTGCTGCGGCCGCACCCGCAGGGAAATGTGCCTGCATGGGTTTTTGCGGGGAGAACCTTTCGGAGGTTATGGGGGATGTCCGTTCCGTTCTCCCTGAGTGCACCCTTATTATGCCAGACAATCGTGGCAATTCTTTGTGGTAATTTTGAACAGTTTGCAAATATTGCAGTTTGCGTTTATAATGTCCGAGCAACATCCGCAAACTGCATATCGCAAATATGCCGTTTTGACAGGCACTGTTTTTGAAAATTGCGATAAACGCCCTGCCCATAAAAAAGACTGCTGAAAAGTCCGCGCTTCTCAGCAGTCCGAATCTGTAATTTTTCCGCGTTACACTCCAAAGAACTCCTTGGCGATGTCGGCGCTGCGCTTGGCGTCCTTGGCGTACCAGTCCGCGCCGATCTTTTCGGCATATTCCGGGGTCAGCACGGCACCGCCTACCATGATCTTGCAGTCCAGCTGCGCGGCGTGCAGGGCGGCGATGGTCTCTTCCATGCTTTTCAGGGTGGTGGTCATCAGGGCCGAAAGACCTACCAGATGCACGTCCTTTTCCCGCACGGTGTCCACCACCGTCTCCACCGGTACGTCCCGGCCAAGGTCCAGAACCTCAAAGCCGTAGTTTTCCAGAATGACCCGGACGATGTTCTTGCCAATGTCGTGTACATCGCCCTTGACGGTGGCAAGGACGATACGCCCCTTGCTGGCGCTGCCCTCGCCCTTTTGGGCAATGGCTGTCTTGATCTCCTCAAAGGCGCTCTGGGCGGCACTGGCAGCCTGCAGCAGCTGCGGCAGGAACAGGGTGCCTTTTTCGTACTTGGCGCCCACGATGTCCAAAGCGGGGATCAAGGCCTCGTCCACCACCTCCAGCGGCTGCTTTTCCGCCAGCAGGGCGCGGGTATGGGCGGCGGCGTCACCCTTCAAGCCCTTTTCCACCGCTTTCATCAGGGCGGCGTAGGGACCGGTAAGTTCTGCTTCGGCAGCACTGGCGGCAGGCGCGGCTTTTGCAGCCTGTGCCAGTGCGGTGCTGGCGGGCACACGGTCGGCAAAGCGCTCGATGTACTTTGTGCTCTGCTTGTCCCGGTTGGTCAGCACGTTGTAGGCGTACACCGCCGCCATCATCTCTTCGCTGGAGGGGTTCATGATGGCAAGGTCCAGCCCGGCGTACATGGCCATGGTCAGGAAGGTGGTGTTCAGGTAGGTGCGGCAGGGCAGACCAAAGCTGATGTTGGACACGCCCAGCACGGTGCGCACTCCCAGCTCCTTTTTGCAGGCTTCCAGTGCCTGCACCGTGGCCAGCACATCATCCTGCTGGGCGCTGGCGGTCAGGGTAAGGCAGTCAATGTAGATATCCTCCCGGGGAATGCCCGCTGCCAGCGCTGCCTCGGTGATGCGGCGGGCAATGGCTACGCGGTCTGCGGCTTTGGGCTGGATGCCTTTTTCGTCGATGGCAAGTCCCACGATGGCGGCACCGTACTTCTTGCACAGCGGCAGGATGGCGGCAAGCTTTTCCGGCTCACCGTTGGTAGAGTTGACGATGGGCTTGCCGTTGTACACCCGCAGACCCCGCGCCAGCGCCTCCACGTTGGAGGAGTCCAGCTGCAAAGGCAAACTGGTCACGCTTTGCAGCGCCTTGACCACCTGCTCCATCAGCACTGGCTCGTCTACGCCGGGTGCGCCTACGTTCACGTCCAGGATCTGCGCACCGGCCTCTGCCTGACTGACGGCCTGTTCCAGCACATAGTTCATGTCGCCTTCCCGCAATGCCTGCTGGAAGCGCTTTTTGCCGGTGGGGTTGATGCGCTCGCCCACCACCGTGATGCCGTCCACCGTAACGGTGTCCACCGGGGTGCACAGCACCGAGGGCATCCGGTGCGCGGGACGCCCCGGGGTGCAGCCTGCAAAGGTGCCGTTGAGCAGCTTGATGAACTCCGGGGTGGTGCCGCAGCAGCCGCCGGCGGCAAACAGGTGCAGCTCCCGGTAGGGCTTCATCTGCAAGGCAAACAGCTGCGGGGTGATGTCGTAGCCGCTGCCGTCTGCACGGGGCAGACCGGCGTTGGGCTTGACGAACACCGGGAAGTTGCCGGGCACGGCTTCTGCCAGCCGCTTTGCCATGGGGAAGATCTCCTTGGGGCCCAGTGAACAGTTGATGCCCACGGCGTCTGCCCCCAAGCCCCGGGCGGTGGCGGCAAAGCTTTCCACTGTGCAGCCGGTAAAGGTGCGCCCGCCCGCTTCAAAGCTCATGCTGGCCAGAATGGGCAGGTGGGTGTTCTCCTTGGCAGCCAGCAGAGCAGCTTTCAGCTCGTACAGGTCGGTATAGGTCTCAAAAAAGATCAGGTCTGCCCCGGCGGCTTCGCCTGCCTTTACGATGCGGGCATACTCGGCTACGGCATCCTCAAAGGCCAGCGTTCCGCTGGGCTCCAGCAGCTCGCCCAGCGGGCCTACGTCCAGCGCGGTCAGCGCACCGTAGGGCGCGCAGGCGCGCTTGCAGTTTTCAATGCCTGCGGTGATGACCTGCTCCAGCGTATAGGTGCTGCCCGCCAGCTTGTGGGCAGAAGCACCGAAGGTGTTGGCGTTGACGATGCGGCTGCCCGCCGCAGCGTACTGCCCGTGGATGCCCTCGATGAGCGCCGGGTCGGTGATGTTCAGCTCTTCCGGGTGTGCGCCCAGCTTAAGCCCGGCAGCTTGCAGCATGGTGCCCATGCCGCCGTCCAGCAGGATGGTATTGCTCTGCTTGAAAAGTTCATTCACTTGCACAGGTCTTTCCCCTCTTTCTGTATTCGCAGCGGGTGCGCAGCACACAATGGCCGCACCCGGCCAGTTGTCCTTTTACCGGGTGGTCGCTGACCCCCAGCAGGGCGGTCACGCTCTTGCGCGGGGTCATCAGGTTGGTGTCGGTGACACACAGCCCGGCCTTGCGCACGGTGTCCAGTGCCGCTGCCACCAGCGGCTGCACCGCGATGTCCCAATCGCCGTAGCCGGGCGAAAAGCGCCCGGTCAGATACTTTCCCTCTGTGGCCGCCCACTGGCGCAGCTGCGCCTCGGCGGCATCGGCGGCCTGCTCG
>ERZ780223.1735-NODE-1735-length-20627-cov-4.024110_pt1 | contig 20627 bp, 18 predicted proteins | sample MGYA00511016_ERZ780223 | MGnify/ENA primary metagenome ERZ780223 (study PRJEB29588, sample SAMEA2159032) | human gut metagenome | biome: human gut; feature: human-associated habitat; material: faeces | place: Denmark | collected 2008/2010 ... | reverse complement strand
GATCGGCTCGTTCCTCTTTCTTGGCCCGACGGGCGTTGGCAAGACCGAGCTGGCCAAGGCGCTGGCGCAGGCGTTGTTTGACGACGAAAAGAACATGGTTCGTATCGACATGAGCGAATACATGGAAAAGCACAGCGTCTCCCGTTTGATCGGCGCCCCTCCGGGATATGTCGGTTATGACGAGGGCGGCCAGTTGACCGAGGCCGTGCGCCGCCGTCCGTATTGCGTCGTGCTGTTCGACGAGGTGGAAAAGGCGCATCCGGATGTGTTCAACGTCCTGCTTCAGGTGCTGGATGACGGCCGTATCACGGATTCTCAGGGTCGCACGGTCGATTTCAAGAACACCATCATCATTTTGACAAGCAACCTCGGTTCTTCCGCGATTCTGGAAGGCATCGACGAGAACGGCAACATCACCGAGGCGGCGCGCAAGCAGGTTGAAGGCATGCTCAAGACGCAGTTCCGCCCGGAGTTCCTCAACCGGCTGGATGAAATCGTGTTCTATAAACCGCTGACGCGCAATGAAATTGATAAAATTGTCGATTTGCAGGTGGCCGATCTCAATCGCCGCCTGAGCGATAAGCAGCTGACCATGCATCTCACCCCTGCCGCGCGCAGCTACATTGTGGCGCAGGGCTACGATCCGATTTATGGCGCGCGTCCGCTCAAGCGCTTTATGCAGCGCTCGGTTGAAACGCTCATCGCGCGCAAGCTGATTGCCGAAGACGTGCAGCCGCGCACCGATCTGTTGGTGGATTATGACGGCGATAAGCTGGTCATTGACGCCGAACCGGAATGTACGGTATCCTAAAACCCAATCAAAAAAGACGGTTTTCCCGCGCGGAAAGCCGCCTTTTTTTACAATTAGGGAATTGCGTAAATCGCCCGCGTGAGCAGGGCTTTGATGCTTTGTTCACGCGGGCGGAGATGAACACCCTTACTTTGCGCCCAGCTCTGCGAGCTTTTCGTCGATCATTGCCGGAGTGGCGTAATTCAGCGGAGAGAAGAAACCGCCGCGCGCCGTTTGAAGCCGCTCGACAGCTTTTTCCCGGTCGCCCGCCTCGATGTCATACAGCGAAAGAAAGTAATTCGTATCAATCGCCGTCGGTTTGAGCGCGATGGCCTTGTCAAAATACGTCTTGGCGGTTTCCTTATCGCCGACAAGGCGGTAGTAGGTCTGCCCCATGTTATCCAGAAATACCGGGTCTGCGTCGTCGTAATCCAGCGCCTCCCGGTTAAAGGCGAGCGCCGCCTCCGCATCTCCCTGTTCCACCTTCAGATAACCGATAATGCTGTACATGGTTCCGTTTTTCAGGTGCCGAAATTCATCTTCCAGAATGTCCATCGCGCGGTCAAGATGCCCTTTTTGCGAAAGAATAATCGCGTAATTGACGTGGAGATCCGTCTTTTCCGCGGGGGTAAGCCCCGGCTGCGCTTCAATTTTTTTCAAAACCTCCAGCGCCCTGTCGAGACGCCCCATGCGAATCAGCAAAACGCTGTATCCGCGCAGCAGCCGCGGCTTGTCCATCCCCTTTTCATATGCCTCGTTGTAAAGCTGCAAGGCCTTTTCATACTCGTTTTTTCCGTGCGCGGCAAGCGCTTTGTTGCCGATCATATTGCCCATAAAGCTCATGGCTGGTTGCCTCCCTGTTGTGCTTTTTGTTTTCGTTTCAGCCGGTCGATGCGCTTAAAGATGGCGGCAGAAAGCTGCTCGTCTTCCCCGCCGAGCGGCGCGGTGTTGAGCGCATATTGCAGCGCTGCGGCTGCACAACGCTGCGCCCTGTCGTAATCCCGGCGCACATGCTCGTAATATTTGGCCAGCTCGATATACGGCCACACGCCGCCTTCGCCCCGTGCGATCATATCCTTCCAGAGCGCGGCGGCTTCGTCCCACTCCCGTCCGCGCTTGTAGCTCGACGACAGATACAGATGCGCCTGTGGGGAAAGCGTGCTGTGCCCGAGAATTTTGAAGCACGCCCTCGCCTGCTGTGTGCGCCCGCCGCGCAAAAGCGTCTTTCCGACGCTGAGGATATCCTGCTCGTGCCGAAGGGCTTCCGGCCTGCGATAGGCCGAGCAGATCACGGCCGTCAGTTCGGCCAGACTGCGCACGTCGTCGAAATTATGCCGAAGAACGTCCTCCAGCAGCGCAAATTCGCCGGTTTTCAGATAGGTGAAATATCGTTCGGGAACCTGAGCGCCCGGCAGATCATCTTGTCTGGCTTTGCCGAGAACGGCTTTCTCCAGCGCAGTTAGGCTGCATCGGCCGAGCCGCAGTTTATAGACGCGGCGCGCGGCATGCAGCAAATCGAGGTGCGGCATATCCGTTATATGCGCCCGGATGCGGTTCATCACCATGCGCGATTCCAGCAGCGGTAGATCAAAGCTCTTTCCGTTAAACGTGACGAGCGTATCCGCCCTTGCGGTCAATGCAGCGATTTCGCGGAGGATGTCCGCCTCCTGTGCGTAATTTCGCATGACGTATTGGCGAATGACCATGCCGCGCGGTTCAATCCATCCCACGCCGATTTCAAAGGCAACCGTTCCCGCGCCGCCGCTGAGCCCCGTCGTTTCCGTATCCAGAAACAGCAGCCGCTCCGCGCTCCAGCAATCCCCCTCAAAATACGGATCGCAGGCGCGAACGTCTTCAAGCGTAACCCGGTCGATATCCCCCAATGCGCCGCGCGGAACAACGCCCTCCCGGCAGAAAAAGCCTTCCGTCGGCTCGGGCGCGCGCGGCGGCTCCGCGCGTTTATTTTCGGCACTTTTTGCGATATCCATCAGCCGCTGGCGCAAATCCCTCATAGCGCCATCAGCCTTTCCGTTAGCAGAAGCGCCGTTTTTTTGCCGTGCTCGCCCACCTCGTTCATCGGCCCCGTGCAGGAGGGGCATCCCGCCTCGCAGGGGCAGCGCGCAATCAAATCATGGACGTCGCTGAAAATCAGCGCGCGCATGCCGAAAACACGTTCGCTCAGGCCGATACCGCCCGCGTAATTATCGAAGACAAGCAGCGTAGGCAGCTTGGTGAACGGGTCGCGCACCCGGTATTGCACACAGATATCCCGCGGCGAACACATTAGGTACAGCGGAATGATCTGCCGGAGCGCATTGGCAATGCCGAGCATGCCGCCCTGCAAATCATCCATGGAAAGCCCTGACGTAACGCTTTCGTCCAGCGCCCACCAGCAGGCGTTGGTCGGCATTTCCAGCTCCGGCAGATCGACCGGGCCGAAGCCGAGCGTCTCCTGCGTGTCCAGCTTGAATTTCTTGAACATGGTCACCAGCCACGTGACCAGCACATCGCCGAAGGCCAGCGAACCATTTCCAAGCGGCTGCTCCTTGAGCACGTCGAGCACCTTGACGCTCGTGTTCAAATCCGCGTCCGTATAATAATCGACGTCAACGCTGCGCACATAGGCCTTTTTCTCGGTAAAATCCAGCTTTTCAACCTGGTATTGCTGCCCTTCATGCATATAAATCGCGTGCTCATGCAGCAGCATCGGCACGGTGTAGCGATCCATTTCACCGATCACAACGCGGTGCTCCGGCCTTGTGATATCAATAATCAGAAAATTTTCGCTGGTGACGGAGCGAAGCGACAGATCTGCCGCCGGAAATTCCTCCGCCATCCAGTAATACCGCCCGCCGGTCAGATTCAGAATGTGCTCTTCGCAGAGGTAATCAAGAAGCTCGCGCGTCGATACGCCCTTCGCGTAGCTTTCGCCCTCTTCAAACGGAAGCTCATATGCCGCGCATTTGACGTGCCCCAGCAGCACATACAGATTATCCGGATGTACCAGCGCGTTTTCCGGCGAACGCGAAAAGAAATATTCCGGGTGATTGACGATGTACTGGTCAAGCGCCGAGGACGAGGCAACCATGATCGTCAACGCCGTATTTTTGCGCCGACCCGCGCGCCCCGCCTCCTGCCATGTGCTGGCAATCGACCCCGGATAGCCGCACAGCACACAGGCGTCCAGTTGGCCGATGTCAATACCCAGCTCCAGCGCGTTGGTGGAGACTACGGCGCGAATCTCGCCTTTGCGCAGGCCGCGCTCAATCTCCCGCCGCAGCGTAGGCAGATAGCCGCCCCGATAGCCCCGGACGCGCCCCGCGTTGCCGAACGGGTCTTTGACCCTTTCCTTGAGGTGCCGCGTCAGCACCTCAACCGTCAGCCGCGATTTGCCGAAAACGATGGTCGAAATATCATTATCCACCAGCATGGACGCGATGTGCAGCGTCTCCTGCAAAACGGATTTGCGGATGCCGAGCTGTTTGTTGACCACCGGCGGGTTATAGAAGACGATGTGCTTTTCTCCGCTCGCCGCGCCGCTTTGGTCGATCACGTCAACCGGTCGGCCAATCAGCGTCGAGGCCAGCTCCCCCGGATTGGCAATGGTCGCCGAACAGCAGATGAACTGCGGATTTGAGCCGTAAAATTTGCAAAGCCGCGTCAATCGGCGAATCACATTGGCCAGATTGGAGCCAAATACGCCGCGATAGGCATGGATTTCGTCGATGACGACGTATTGCAGGTTTTCAAACAGCTTGACCCACTTGGTATGATGCGGCAGAATACCGGAATGGAGCATGTCCGGGTTGGTTACGACGATATGCCCCGCCTGCCGCACCTGCCTGCGGGCGGCCGCCGGCGTGTCCCCGTCGTATGTAAAAGTTTTAACGTCAACGTCCATCGCTTCGATCAGCTCGTACAGCTCGGAAACCTGATCCGCCGACAGCGCCTTTGTCGGAAAGAGATACAACGCTCTCGCGTCGCCGTTTTTCAAAATGGCGTTCAGCACCGGCAGATTGTAGCACATCGTTTTGCCGGAAGCCGTCGGCGTAACCACGCAGATATCCCTGCCCTCCGCCACACGGTCAAACGCCTCGCGCTGATGCGTATAGAGCTGATGCACGCCCCTTGCGGCCAGCACTGGCGGCAGGCGGCCATCCAGCGCTTCGGGAAAAGGCGCAAAGCGCGCTTCTTTTGCCGGAAGGGTTTCCCAATGCGTGACATTTTCCATAAAGGAGGGCGTTCGTTTCAGGCGGTCAATCAGTTGTTCAAGATTCATGAACGGCTCCTTTCTTCAGCCGCCGCATGCGCGAGACGGCAAGCCCGCACAGCGGGAAATAGGTTGAAAGCAAAATCGGCTGGGCGACGTTGATCGCTATGACGATCGAATATCCTGCAAGCGCCGCAAAGCAGCCGCAGAGAATCGGATCATCCCCCATGGCCTTGGCGCAGGTATACAGCATGGACACATAAAAGGCCAGAAACGCCGACGCGCCGAACAGACCGCAGGTCAGAAGAAATTGCAGAATCTGGCAGTGCGCATCCGTAAACACGCCGCCCGCCTGCGCAATCGCATCCGGGTCGTCAAAATAAGGCGTCAGAGCGGCAAGTGCCCGCCCAAGCCCTTTGCCAAGCAGCTTATCGGCAAGTGAATAATCCGCAAACGCGCGAAGCGAACGAATGTAGACAAAGCCGCGATAATTCCCCCACTGATCGTCAAACCGGAGGAAGGCGGATAATTCGCCCAGATCCGCTTCCGGTTTCACAACCGTGAACCAGACCGTGGCGCAGATGAAGCCGACGAGCATCACGGCCGCCGCAATCAAAACGACGCGGCTTGCCGCTTTACGGCTCGGTGCACGAACGCCGCGGCGGCCAAGCCAAGTAAACACGGCGGCCGCAACCACAAGGACGACCGGCAAAACGTGAACGGCGTGCGTCTTCATCAGGAGGCTTAACAGGCCGTCCATTTGGGGATGATAGGGATTTTTGTTCAAAACGGCCTGTGCTGCCGGAATGAGCGCCAAGCAGACCGCCAACAGGATGGCCGCGCAGCCCATTCTCACCCAATTCCCGCACGAAAGCACCAGCATGGTCAGGCAGACCAGCAGCATTCCCGCCGCCGCGCTGTCCGTTCGGGACACGAGCATCCCCAGAATCAGCAAAATCGCGCATCCCGCCGCCAACAGACGAAACGCCCTCTTTTTTGAAAAGAGCATGACGCCCGCCGCCATGCCGAACATCATCAGCAGATATGTTCCGAAAAAATCCGCGTTTCCGATGGTGGAAAAGAAGGTGATTTTCAGCTTTCGTTTGATATTCTGATAAAACCCCAGCGGATCAATGCCCGCCGCGTTGAGAATCCCGAGTCCGGCGCAGATTGCCGCACACAGCAGCATGCAGGCCGCAAGCAAACGCCCGTCGATTTCGCCCAAGGCGACGATGTAATATGCCGCGCAGAGGCAGAGCATCAGCCACAGCCCCAGATTTCGTCCGTTGGCCGCCTCCGTCACGTCCTCGTTAAAGCCCTGTCTCGCGCAGGCAATCACACAGGCCAAGAGGAACGCCGCCATGCAGATATCCGGGGCAATCGGCCTTTCAAGGCGCTTTTTTCCGCCCGACAGACGGCTGGCGCACAGCGAAACGGCCATCAGCGCCAGCAGCCAAGGCGTAGCCGTGCGAATGAGGCTCACCTTGCAGCGATTGATATTGAAAAAAGCGTCGTCAAAATACAGGGGAATCACACAAAGCATCAAAGCCGCGCAGCAAAACGAAGCGATTTCTGGCAAACGCAAAGCAATTTGACGCAAAACCGATTTTTGACGGGTCATCAGACGCACGGCCTCCTTTCCACGCTGTAAATGCTTCTCTATTTTATAGCAGATTTTCTATCGGCGCAAGGGGCATTTTAACCGGGTATAAATAAAGAAGGATTCCCCCTTCCGCGGAAAGAATCCCTCTTTGACGGTCAGGCCGGAGCCAAAGCCTCCTGCTCACCCGTGACGGTGATTTTGTTTTTTTCAACGCTCAAACGCACCTCGTGCCCGGCTTTTCCGCGCAGAATCAACTCGCTGAGCGGATCTTCGACGAGCTCTGCAACAACACGGCGCAGATTTCGCGCGCCGCTCATGTCGTTTACGCCGTTTTGCGCAAGCAGCATCGACACCTGCGGATCATAGCGCAGGCAGATTCCGCGGCTTTCCATTCTGGCCTTCACCTTTTCCAGCATCAGCGCGGCAATCCTCGCGCCGTCCTCCTGTGTCAAGCTGTTCATAACGATCATTTCGTCCACTCTGCCGAGAAATTCCGGCCTGAACGTCTGCTTGGCCTGCGCCATAATGGCGCGGCGATGGCTGAGCGCCGGCGCTGCATCCGTCTTTGAGCCGACGAAGCCGAGCCGTTTATCCATTTCGAAGGTCACGCCCGTGTTGGAGGTCATCATAACGATGGTGTTTTTGAAATTGACCTTGCGCCCCACGCTGTCCGTCAGTTGGCCGTCGTCCAGAAGCTGCAGGAGCAGGCTGAAAATTTTCGGATGCGCTTTTTCAATTTCATCAAACAGCACCACGCTGTATGGACGCTTCAGCACCGCGTCCGTTAGTTGGCCGCCGTCGCCGTAGCCGACGTAACCGGGCGGCGAACCGATCAGCCGGGAGGCGGTCGCTTCCTCACTGTATTCGGACATGTCAACGCGAATCAGCGCGTCCTCGCTGCCGAAGAGCGCTTCGCTCAGCGCCTTGCACAGTTCGGTTTTGCCTACGCCGGATGGGCCGAGCAGCATGAACACGCCGAGCGGGCGCGTTGGGTCGCTCAAACCGGCGCGGGCGCGCCTCAGGGCTTTGGCAATCGCGGAAATGGCTTCATCCTGCCCGATGACGCGGCGGGAAAGGCGCTCCTCCAAGGTAAGAATATCCTGCTGATCGTCCGAACCGATGCGCTCCACCGGAACGCCCGTCCACTGGGCGATCACCCGCGCGATTTCATCCTCTCGGATGATAGCGCTCGGCAGGCTGACGGCTTCGTTTTCAAGCGTTTCCTCCGCGACGCTCTGTTTCCAAAGCGCGACGTTGGCCATGGACGCCGCCTCATCAATCAGGTCGATGGCTTTATCCGGCATAAAGCGATCTGTCACATAGCGCGAGGACAGCTCAACAGCCGAAATCAAGGCCTCGTCGGAAATTTCAACGTGGTGGAAATTTTCATATCGTTCGCGCAGGCCGCTGAGAATCTCGAGCGTCTGCGCTTTATTCGGCTCATGCACGTCAATCCGCTGGAAACGGCGAGCCAGCGCCGCGTCCTTTTCGATGTATTTGCGATATTCCTTGTATGTCGTCGCGCCGATAACCCTCAGCGTGCCGCGTGCCAGCGCGGGCTTGAGAATATTGGCCGCGTCCAGAGAGCCTTCCGAGCTGCTGCCCGCGCCAATGAGCGTGTGCAATTCGTCGATAAAGAGGATGACGTTGCCGCGCTCCTGCGCCGAAGAGACAACGCCCTTGATTCGTTCCTCAAACTCGCCGCGGAATTTGGTTCCGGCAACCAGAAGCGCTAGATCCAGCGCATAAATCTGCGCGCCGAGCAAAGAAGGCGGCACGTCGCGGCTGGCGACGCGCATGGCCAGCCCTTCCGCCAATGCGGATTTGCCGACGCCCGGTTCGCCAAGCAGCAGCGGATTGTTCTTCATCTTTTTGCCGAGAATTTGAATCATGGCGTCAAGCTCCGCCTCTCGGCCGATCAACGGTTCGAGTTCGTGGCGGGCAGCCGCCTGCGTCAGGTTTCTCGCATAGGCTTCGAGCGGATCTTCCTCCGTTTTACCGTCGCCGTTTTGCGCGGGCGCTTTCGCCCCCTGCTGTGCAAAGGCGGCTTCCTGTCGGGAAATCGGCTCGGACGAAGCGGCGATTCGCGTCGCCTGAAGCGGCCGCTCAATTTCGCCGACGGTATTGAAGAGCACCGTGCGCATGGCGTCCACCGTCCGCCCGAGCGAGTCCAGCACGATCAGCGCCGTGCAGCCGTCCTCATACAGAAGCTCCTGCCAGATATGCGCGATGCCGGCGAGTATCTTTTTTTCCGGGTTTGCATACGTAACCGCCCGCAACAGCGCGCGCTGCGCATGCGGCGTCAGTCCCGTCACGCGGGAAAAGCCCACTTCTCCCCGACCGCAGCGGCGCAAAACTTCTTCTTCAATCTCTCCGGCTGTCAAATCGCCGAGGATGCAGCGGGTCAGCTCGTCACCGACGCGGCACAGACCGCAGAGCAAGTGTCCGCTGCCCATCTTTTCGTGCCCCATCGAGGCCGCGCTGATCTGCGCCTGAACCAAGGCTTTCATCGCGCCTTGGGTAAAAACATTGGGAACATTCAACAATTGGGTATACCTCCTTGCCCGCCCGGACGGGTCAGCCGTTCGGGCGACGCTTGGCCAAAGCGAGGATCATGCTGCGCAGCGTTCCCGCGCAAAGCGCGTCCTTCATGGTCAGCGGCAGCGGAACCGCCTGCGGCGAAAGCGCGGCCTTCATCAGCTTTGCCTCATCCGACGAAACGATCTTTTCGCTTTCCAAATGATCGACGATTTTCATCGCGTCCGCCGAACTGATGGACATGCCGATGCGCTGGTAGAGCGATTGCAGCAGCTCTTCCCTGCTGGTAGACGCCAGCCGCATGATGCGGATATAGCCGCCGCCGCCGCGCCGGGATTCGATCACGTAACCATGGTCGGGCGTGAAGCGCGTGGCGAGCACGTAATTGATTTGAGACGGCGCGCATTGGAAATGCTCGGCCAGCTCGTTTCTGCGAAGCTCGATGGCCTGCTGTTGATCCTGCTCATCCTCCATGAGCGCCTTGATAAAATCTTCAATCGAATCGCTGAGTAATCTCATGCGGAACACCTCATCATTTAACTATCTTTGACCTTTTATTATTATACTCAAATCAAACCTGTTTTGCAACCCTCGCGCCTGATTTTTTTCGCTTTCGCGGCCGATGTGCAAAATCGCCTTGCCTTGATGCGCCAACTGTCGTATAATAAAAAAGTATGCAGTTTTAAGCCGGTCGAACGGCTGAACATGTCAATGAAACAGGAGTTTGCCTTTATGATTATCTTATCCGCCCAGCATATCGCCAAGTCCTTCGGCGTCAACGCTGTGCTGCGCGACGTCTCCCTGACCGTGCAGCAGGGCGATCGAATCGGCCTTGTGGGCGTAAACGGCTGCGGCAAATCGACGCTCATGCGTATTCTCGCGGGGCTGGATGCACAGGACGGCGGCGAGATTTCGCTCGTCCGCGGCCTGCGCGTCGGCTATCTGGCGCAGCAGAACATGGTGACCAGCGGCGAAACCGTCTGGAATGAGCTGCAAAAGGTGTATGAGCAGGTCTTTGCCATGGAGAAAAAGCTACGCGAGCTTGAGGATGAAATGGCGCACGCGCACACCGACGCGCAGCGCTTTGCGCAGCTTTCCGCCGACTATGACCGCCTGACGCAGCGCTTTGAGGAGGCGGACGGCTATTCATGGAAGAGCATGGTTTCCGGCGTGCTCAACGGCCTCGGGTTTAAGCCCGCGCAATACGATCAATGTGTGGATTCGCTCAGCGGCGGCGAACAGACGCGCCTTTGTCTGGCGCGCCTGCTGCTGCAAAAGCCGGATCTGCTCCTGCTGGATGAACCGACCAACCACCTCGACATGGAGACCCTGCAATGGCTTGAAAACTATCTGGCCGCTTACAAGGGCAGCGTGTTGGTGATTTCCCATGACCGCTATTTTCTGGATCACGTCTGCACGGGCATTGTGGAAATCCTGATGGGGGCTTCCGAACAGTATAACGGAAACTACACCCGGTATATCGCGCAGCGTCAGGAGCGTTTTGAATCCCGCATGCGCGCCTATGAAATCCAGCAGAAGGAAATCGAGCGCCAGCAGGCAATCATCGCCCGCTACCGCATGTTCAACCGCGAAAAATCCATCCGCGCGGCGGAAAGCCGCGAAAAGGCGCTCGACCGCATGGAAAAGCTGGAAAAACCCGTGGATGAACGCGCCATCCGTTTCTCCTTTGAGGCGCGCAGGCGCACCGGCGAGGATGTGCTTCAACTGACCGAGATAAGCAAATCGTTCGGCGAAAAGCATCTTTTTCACGATCTGACGCTGCGCGTGCGCGCGGGCGACCGTGTCGCGCTCATCGGCCCGAACGGCGTCGGCAAATCGACGCTGATCAAGATCATCGTCGGCGAGGAGCAGCCGGATACCGGTTTTATCCGCTACGGCTCCAATGTGGATATCGGCTACTACGACCAGCACCAAAGCACGCTCCATGCCGATAAAACCGCTCTGGATGAGATTTGGGATCGTTTCCCGCAGATGGAGCAATCCAATGTGCGCGGCGCGCTGGGCATGTTCCTGTTCACGGGCGACGATGTGTTCAAGCCCATCCATACCCTCTCCGGCGGTGAAAAGGGGCGCGTCGCGCTGACGGCGCTGATGCTGCGCAAGGACAATCTGCTTTTGCTGGATGAGCCGACCAACCATCTCGACATGGATTCCCGCGAGGTGCTGGAGGATGCGCTGACCGATTTCGGCGGCACGATCATCACCGTTTCGCACGACCGGTATTTCATCAACCGCATCGCCAACCGCATCATCGAAATGCAGCCGGACGGCGTGACGGAATACATCGGCAACTACGACGACTATATCGAGCGCAAAAACCGCCCGGTTGCCGTCGAAGCGGAAGCCGGAAAGACGAAGACGGAGCTTGAAAAGGAAAAACGGCGCGAGAAGCTGAGCCGTCAGGCGCTTCGCCAGCTCAAAATCCGCGCGCAGGAGGCGGAAAAAGCCGTCGGCGTCAAGGAAGCGGAAATCGCCGAGCTTGAGGCGCAGATGGCCGATCCGTCTCTGTACAGCGATGCGCAAAAATCCGCGGACGTTCAGCGCGCCTATCAAAAAGCACAGCAGGCGCTTCAGACGCTTTACGAACAGTGGGAGGCTGCCGAGGCCGCCCTGTCTCAGGAGGAAGCCTGATATCTTTGCAACAGAAAAAGGAGAGCGAATAACCATGCTTTTTATCGGAATCTGCGGCGCGAGCGGCAGCGGAAAGTCCACGCTGGCCGAGGAGCTGGCAACGATGGTCAACAAAAGCATCCTGATTATCAATCAGGATGCCTATTATAAGGATCATCCGGATCTGAGCTTTGAGGAGCGCTGCTTGCTCAACTACGACGAACCTTCGATCTTTGATCACGATCAGCTGTTGGAAGATGTGCAGAATCTGCTGGAAGGCAGGCGCGTTTCCAAAAAGCGCTACGATTATTCGCACCATTGCCGCGCAGACGTGCCGGGCGAATATCTGGAGCCGCACGACGTCATCATCGTCGAGGGCATCCATGCGTTTTACGACGCGCGCCTTCGCGCGATGATGGATCTCAAGCTCTATATGCATGTGGAATCCGACATCTGCCTGCTGCGGCGTATCCAGCGCGATATCAACGAGCGCGGCCGTCAGATCGACAATATCTCCTCGCAGTATATCACGACCGTCAAGCCGATGTTCGATCAGTATATCCGCAATTACGAGCAATACGCCGACGTCATCGTCGCCGGTGGCGGCAAGGACGCCAAGATCACGGAAATCCTCGCCGGATATATCAACAACGATCTGCACCTCTATCGCGGCCTGAACCGCAGAAGGGACGAGAAAAATGCTTAAAGGCTATACGAAGGCGGAAAAGAGCTGGATGCTCTATGACTGGGCCAATTCAGCGTTTGCAACGATCATAGCGGCCATCATTCTGCCGATTTTCTTCAAGGAAATCGCCCATCAGAACGGCGTGAGCGACGTGGACGCAACCGCGTTCTGGGGATATGCCACCTCCTGCGGCACCCTGATCTGCGCGGTGCTTGCGCCGTTTATGGGCACACTCGGCGACTTTAAGGGCATGAAGAAGCGGCTCTTTACCTTCTTCATGCTGCTCGGCGTCATCAGCAGCGCACTGCTTGCATTTACGGGAAATTGGAAGGCGCTTCTGGCGCTGTATGTCCTCGGCACGCTCGGCTTTAACGGCTCCTGCGTGTATTACGACAGCTTTCTGCTGGATGTGACGACCGAGGAACGCATGGATCGCGTTTCAACGCTGGGCTACGGCTTGGGTTACATCGGCGGCTCCACGATCCCGCTGGTGCTCTCCCTGCTGCTGATTCAGCTCGGCGACGCAATCGGCATCGGCACCATGCTTGCCACGCGCATTTCCTTCCTGCTGACGGCGGGCTGGTGGCTGGTGTTCACGCTCCCCATGCTGCGCCATGTCCATCAAAAGCACGGCATTGACCCGGAGCGAAACATTGTTCTGCACACGCTGCGCAATGTAAAGGATACCTGCTGCATGATTCTCAAAAACAAGAGTGTCGTGTTCTTTATCATCGCGTATTTCTTTTACATCGACGGCGTGGGCACCATCATCCATATGGCGACGGTATTCGGCGATTCCTGCGGGCTGGGCAGCATGGATATGATGGTCGTGCTGTTGGTCGTGCAGATTGTCGCGTTCCCCTTCGCTATCCTTTACGGCAAACTTGCGGAAAAGGTCGGCTCCCGAACGATGATTCTGACGGGCATTGCGACCTATATCGTCGTCTGCTTCGTGGCGTTCCGCCTGAGCACCCTCCGCGATTTTCTGATTCTCGCGGTGCTGGTGGGCACCGCGCAGGGCGGTATTCAGGCGCTTTCGCGCTCGTTCTTCGGCAAACTGGTGCCACAGGAATCCGCCAGCGAGTATTTCGGCTTCTTTGATGTGTTCGGCAAATTCTCCGCCGTCATCGGCCCTACGCTGTTCGGCATTGTCGCGCAGGCGACCGGCGTTTCCCGTTACGGCATTCTGCCGGTGCTCGGCATGTTCATCCTCGGCGGAGTGATTATGGCGTTCGTCGTGCCGAAGAATATTCAGCGGATTCATTGATCGCAATCAAAAGCGCATAAAAGGTCGCCTGCCTTACCTTCTGAGGGGTAAAAGCAGGCGATTTTTGTATTATACTATTCTCAATCTAAAAACATTCAATTATCCATTGACGACCAGTAATGCTTTTGACCATATCTGTCGTCAACAAACATATGGAAAGAATTTTGTCAAGGAATATTTTATCTTTTTCAGTTCTTAATAGCTGAGAACCTTTAAGAAGAGATGTGGCTCTATTTGCAACTCAGCCACGCACTTATCAAGGTGAATATAATGTATCACATTTGATTTAATTTCAATTCTTTCAATACGAGATGAGAATGTCGTAATATTTTGTCCCGGATAAGAAATTGTAAGTTCAATTTTTTCCCCATAAATATCCAAGTAAGCTATCAAAGAAAGACCATTAGAATAGTCTTTTTTGAATAACATTTCTCCACTTTGATCATTACCAATATAAATTGGAAGATCTTGAAAAGCATCAATAAAATCAGATTCTTGAAAGTTTTTAATCATGTGCTCACCTTCTATTTTGGGATTACAGTAATAACATCGCCATTTTCATTTACAACCACTCTAATATCAGATTTATCATATACAAAGGTATTAGGAGTGTTGCCCGAAGTCTGAATACCGTTCGCAATCGCATCCTCAACTACAGATGGAGGAATACCACGAGGATCAACATAACCTCCCCGGCGGTTGTCATGAGATTGCGATTGTAGTGACCTCTCCGATAACCTTGCCGTTGTTCGCTGCGTTCATAACGTCCAGCTTGTGTCAACTTCTCCGCTTCTGCTTCCAGCAGGCCATTTAGCGTTTCTTCGACGCTTCCCCGCACAAGTTCTTTCAGCTGCCCCTTGATTACTTCCTCGTTCAGTTGTACAATCTTCTCGGACATAGTTTACTCTCCTTTTTGAATGGCGTGTAGCAACTTTCATTCTACCAGAGTTTGTAAACTATGTCTTTTTCTTTTTGCGCAATTTATTGTACCTTATCCAACTCGTGGTGCAGCAAGAGAGATTTTTGTTCTCGACCTGCGGTATCAAAAAAAGGGACAACCTTTTCCGCTGTCCCCATTATATCATATGTTTCATCCTTTGTAGTGACCACTGGGCATGGTTATTTTATTTGAAAAATTGTCTCGGCGCTTGTTCTTATATTTACATAATTCTTCCCAACTGTCTATCTGCTTCTAGCTGCATCTCTTTTGTTTTGCTCCCCATATATTTTTGAGCCTTTTTTAATATACTTCTGTCGTTCCCCAGACATTCAAGAATTGTTGTCTGTATTAAGTTTTTCGAATGTTCATCATTTTCATTTAATTCATTTTCTATCAAATCAAATACTCTTTGTATTTCGTTCGAATCGTTTTCAGAAACTAACATATCGATTATACACGGGACAAATAAATCTTCCATAGCTACAGTCTCTAATATTTTTCCATATGTTTTATTCATATTTTCAACTGCAGATTTATTCTGTGGAAAAATAGAAAGCATTTTTTTTAAGAAATCCATTTTTTCCTCCTTTTTACTTGAAAAGATCAACTGCATATTGTAAATCATCCCGTATTGCGATAGCAATATCAAGATCGTTCATTCCAAGTGTGCCGCTAGTTATCAGTCGATTTATACTATTTCTCGTCTAAAATATAGATAGAATCCATTTTCTGCCCGTGATGCTTTTAATGACAGTCGCGGGCAGATTTTTGATTGTAAAACATAATCTGTCGATAACAGCTTCAAGGGAGTCAAACACTTCGTTCTGGAAGCCACGCTTTCGAATTTCTTTCCAGATTTGTTCTATTGGATTCATTTCAGGTGTGTAAGGTGGAATGATGAACAGTTCGATGTTTTCTGGAATAATAAGCTCCGTTGATTTATGCCATGCTGCTCCATCACAGATGAGCAGAATATAGTCATCCGTATATTGCTCTGAGAGCTTTTCCAGAAAGAAATTCATGCTTTCAGTATCGCATCTCGTCATCACCCAGAAGCAGCCGTCTCCAGTTTCCGGTTCTACTGCTCCATAGACATATCTGTATTCTCGAATATGGTGGCATGGAACAGTTGGCCGCACTCCCTTTCTGCATCAGCACGCTTTAGGTTTGCTGATCCGCCCAAACCCCGCTTCGTCCTGAAACAGAATTCTTACTCGTTTTGGCAAAGCCTTTTCTACAAGTTTATCGTATCGAGACTTAATTTTTTTGAGTCAGCCTGCTCTTTTTCATCGGCTGACTTTGGATGCTTCGGCCGCGGCATTTTCTTCACCCAGCCATGTCGCTTCAAAACACGATAAACATAGCTTACTGCGGTAGTTCCCCCGATCTCTGCATTCAGTGCCTTGCGGACTTCTTCAACTGTTGTGATATGGCCTTCTTCTGCTTTTCTCTCGCATTCTTGAAGAATATCTTCTTCCTGCTGGTAGCTGAGCTTTCTGTTATGGCTAGTGTATTTATTCCTTGCAAACTCTTCGAGACCTTGTCTCTTAAAGCGCTTGACTATTTCTGAAATATACATCCAGTTCATATCAAGTTTCTCTGCTATTTCTTTGGATGTCTTTCCTTCGTATCGCAGTTCGATTACTCGAAGCCGACGTGCTATTCTCTTGTTTTGCGTGGCTTTCCTTGCCTTTACGACTGCTTCATATTCTTCAGTGGTTATCTCGTATTTCTTCATTTTCATCACCACTTACAGTATAACACATTTATCGCGTTTTTAGAAGAAAAATAGTATTACATCGTTTCGGTGCTTCCATGCGCGGGTTAAGGCCTCCTGAACAGCGTCGCAGCAATCCGCGTCGCTACTGAGAATCGTTCTGCTGACGCGGTAAAGCGTTCGCTCGCAGGACTGCACTTCGCGGATAAAATCCGCATCGGTCATCATCCGTCATTCCTCCTTTGTTTTGAGCGCTCTCACTGATTAGACGCTTTTGCCGCTTAAAAAGTTGGACTGTAAACAAAAAAGGCGGAGTTTTTTCCGCCTTTGAGATTCTATGCCGAAAATTCTTCTCAATCCGCATATCCATTCGGGTTCTGTGTCTGCCAGCGCCATGCGTCGCGGCACATATCCTCAAGGTTCTTCTGCGCCCTGCCAGCCCAGAAGCTCCTTTGCCTTGGCCGGGTCGGCCCAGCACTCGGCGATATCGCCAGGACGGCGCGCCTCGATCTTATAGGGCACCTTCACACCGTTCACCTTTTCAAACGCTTTTACGATATCCAGCACGCTGTATCCGTGGCCGGTGCCCAGATTGATGATCTCCGTGCCGGTGTGCTTCATGGCATAATCGGCCGCCGCGACATGGCCGCGCGCCAAATCGACGACATGGATATAATCGCGAACGCCCGTTCCGTCCGGGGTCGGATAGTCGTCGCCAAACACGTGCAGATAGGCCAGCTTGCCCGCCGCAACCTGAGAGACATACGGCAGCAGGTTGTTCGGAATGCCGTTCGGCATTTCGCCGATACGGCCGCTTTCATGCGCACCAATCGGATTGAAATAGCGTAGAAGCACGACCGACCAATCCGGGTTCGCCTTTGCCACATCGGTCAGGATGCGCTCGTTCATGTACTTTGTCCAGCCGTAGGGATTGGTGCAGCTCGTGGGCATGGTTTCATCCAGCGGCATATGATCCGGAATGCCGTACACCGTAGCCGAAGAGCTGAAAATGAACCGCTTCACGCCATGCTTCTTCATCGCTTCGCATACCGTCAGTGTGCAATCCAGATTGTTGCGGTAGTATTCCAGCGGCTTGGCGACGGATTCGCCCACCGCCTTATAGGCCGCAAAGTGAATCACCGCGTCCACCTTGTTTTCAGAGAAAATCCGATCCATCGCATCGTGATCGCAGGCGTCCGCGCAATAGAACTTCACGCGCTTGCCGGTCAGCTCTTCCACGCGCTCAACCGCCTTGGCGCTGCTGTTGTACAGATTATCCACGATGATGACGTCGTGCCCCGCGTTCAGCAGCTCAACTGCCGTGTGAGAACCGATGAAACCGGCGCCGCCGGTCAAAAGAATGTTCATGGAATCATTCTCCTCCCTTTTCTTTGGCTTGTTTTATTATAGCACGATGAATGTCATATGGCAACGCATGCCCGATTATTCTTTTTCGATCAAAACCGCGCGGCACGGCGCGCCGTTTTCGCCCATCAGCCGAATCGGCAGCGCGCTCAGCTCGTAGTTCTCCTTGTCCGCTTCCTCAAGCCGAAGCCCTTCCAGCAGCGGAATACCGGCCTTCAGCAGTGCGGCATGCACCTCGCCGTCGCAAAGCTCCATGTTTTCCACCGTCGGCGCGTCGATGCCTACCAGCTTCACCGGGAGCTGCGCCAGATACTGCGCCGCGCGCATGCTCAGCACAGACGGATTAAAGCGCGCGTGTTTGTTGTATTTTCCATTCGGGTCGGTGCGCAGCAGGATGCGCTCGCCCGGCTGAACATTCAGCTCCTGAAGCGCCTTTTCGCTGATGACGGGATACGGAACGTTCAGCACGCGGCACGGGCCGATAAAGCAATCCAGCGGGAAGCTCTCCAGCGGCTTACCGTCCGGCACCATATGCGTCGGCGCGTCGATATGCGTGCCGCAGTGGGTGCCCATCGTCACCTCGCTGACCTCGCACATATCCCCCTGCTTGAAGCTGTTCACACGATGGCTTTGAAATGTCGGGTCGCCGGGATAAACGGGCATGCCCTGATAGATTTCCTGAGAGATGTCGATAATTTTCATATCAATTTCCTGCGGCCTGATATGCTGCCGCAGCCTCCTTCCATTCGCTCGTGAATTCTTCCAGACACAGGTTGTTTTCACGCATGTACTGCGCGATCTGAACGCCGACATAGCGCAGATGCCACGGTTCATAGGTGATCTGGGTGATTTCTTCCTTTTCCTTCTGATAACGGATGACGAATCCGTAATCCCAGCAGTGCTCGGCGATCCATTTGCCCTCTTTGGTATTGGCAAATGCGGATGTGAACTTCTTGCCGATACCGGCCTTATTGATGACGTCAATGCCCAGCCCGGTTTGGTGATCCGACGCGCCCGGATAAGCAACAACCCCGTCGTCCTTGCCGTTATTCCGCTTCAGGCGGTTGGAATACATGGTTTTTTGCGTGCGATAACTGCGATAACCGGAATGGGCGTAGAGCGTAACGCCGTCCGCCTTCGCCGCGTCGAACATGTCCGAGAGCGCCTGCGCGGCAACCTCGCGCATCTGGATCGGATCGGAGCTGATCTTTCGGCAGGTCAGCTTCACCAGATCCTGCGGCACGTAGGTTTCATCCAGCAGGCTTTCCTTGTTGGCCAGCACGATATAGTCGCTGGTCATCAGCAGATCGTATGGGATGGGATATGTCCACGCGCCGTCCTGCGCGTCCATGTCGATCATCTGCGCATCCTGCGCGTCCGCCAAATCCGCCAGACTGAGCGACTCTGCCGCGCACGGCAGCGCAATCGCAGAGGCCAGCGCGGCGGCCAGCAGCATATTATGGATTCTGATCATCGTATTGCGTTTCCTCCTGCAACCATTGAATGCGGTCGCTGCGCACCATGGCGATATATTCCTCAAACGTCACGTCAAGCGCCGTGATTTCCTGCGCAGCCTCCCTGCCCACATACCGAAGATGCCACGGCTCGTAAATGTAGCCCGTGATCTTCGTCTTATCCTTTGGATAGCGGATGATAAAGCCGTATTCCGCACAATGCTTCGCCGCCCAGATTCCCTCCGGTGATTCGCCGAAGGCCTCCGTCAGCCCGGTTCCCTTTGTGGTTTCGCCCTCGATATCCATCGCAAGGCCGGTTTGATGCTCGGAATAGCCGGGTTTCGCGACGCTCAGATTGGCCTGCTTTTCGCTCATCCGATCGAGCTTGCGCTCAAAAATCGCCTTTTGCGTGGAATAACTGCGGTAGCCGCTCGTTGCGTACAGCGTCAGCCCGTCCTCCGCCGCGCCCGCGAACAGCGCTTCCAAGGCCGCCGCCGCTTCCGGCCGCATGTAAATGTTTTCGGAAGCCGATTCTCTCGTCGGCTGCACATTCGGCTTCACCAGCGTCACGGGAACCGCCGGCGCTTTGTTGGTCTTGTTGACCAGAATCAGCAGATCTGTCGGGTTCTGCTGTGGCAGCATATACCCCCATGCTTCAAACATCATCGTCGTGCCAAGCGTAAGGGCGGCCAAAGTCTGTAAAGAAAACACCGTTTTTTGCCCCTTTTCCTTAGTCCTGCCACGTGACGGCCTGTTCGCCCAGCTGCGCGGCCAGACGGCCGAAGAGCTGCTCGTCGGCCAACGCCGTCACGTCGATGCCTTCCGCCGTATATTCCTCGCCGAGCACCTGCCCGTCGGCGTGTATTTTCGCCAGCAGGCCGCCCTGCGCATAGGGAATCACTGCGTGCATCGGCCTTGCCGCGCCGCGCAGTTTGAGGCGGATGGCTTCCAGCAGCGCGTCCAGCCCTTCGCCCTTCTTGGCGCTGATTGCAATCGCGCCGGGCCATTCGTTTGCCGTGACGCCGGGCAGATCGGCCTTGTTGATGACGTCGATCATCGGTTTATCTGCCGCGCCGAGGGACGAGAGCACTTCGAGCACAACGTCGTGCTGGCGGATCATCTCGCCGGATGCGCCGTCGGAAACGATCAGCAGCACATCGGCCAGCAGCGCCTCTTCCAGCGTCGAATGAAACGCATCGACCAGCGCATGTGGCAGCTTGCTGATGAAACCAACGGTATCAACCAGCAAAAACTCGCCGCCGGCAGGCGTTTTGACCGTGCGAACCACCGGATCGAGCGTGGCGAACAGCTTATCCTCCGCCAGCACGTCCGCGCCGCTCAGCGTATTGAGCAGGGTCGATTTTCCGGCGTTGGTGTAGCCGACCAGGGCGACGACGGGAATGTCGTTTTTCTCGCGCTTGCGGCGC
>ERZ780223.1726-NODE-1726-length-20734-cov-9.789352_pt1 | contig 20734 bp, 8 predicted proteins | sample MGYA00511016_ERZ780223 | MGnify/ENA primary metagenome ERZ780223 (study PRJEB29588, sample SAMEA2159032) | human gut metagenome | biome: human gut; feature: human-associated habitat; material: faeces | place: Denmark | collected 2008/2010 ... | reverse complement strand
CCACTGTGGATTTTTTATTTTATTTTTTGTTCAAGTTGATTATACAATCTACCAAATAAGTATAGTGCTGAAATTGAAGAAATGAAGAATAATGCTTTGATGTCTGAGCGAAGGACAGACTGGGGGTTCTTATGGGGAGAATATTCTGTTGGGCAGAATGATTTTGAAAAAGCATTTTTTGTTGCTACGCAAGAACTGAAGAAAAGAGCACTAATGCTTGGTGGAGATGCTGTCGTTTGTATGCGTCAGGACATAGACCTTGATACTAATGGATTTCAATATTTTTATTTGCAGATGTATGGAACTGTAGTGAAAAGAATAAATAAGTAAAATTTTCTAGTTCCCCAGCTTTACGCTCACGTAAGGCTGGGGAGATTTTTGTAAAAACAAAAAACATACAACGCAAACTTCACAGTTTATTCGTTGTATGTTTATATTCTGTATGATAAAATACTATGCAAGATGACCGTGTTGCAGGGTGGCATTGCCAAAATTCTTAGGAATGGAGGTGATGTCTATGGTATATTTCAGTTTTCAGGACTTAATGTCCTTTGGAATTTTTATCGTAGCGTTGCTGACGTTCATTTTTCAGAACCGAAAGTAATAAGACAGTTACGGACATAGAAAAACTACTCCTGAGTTTTTGAAAATGCACCTGTAATGGTGTTTTTTATTTTAAGCAGCGCACTCCAAACCATTGCGCGTCGTCGTCCCAGAAAAGCTCAAGCTGCATCTGGACGTCGTTTAAAATAAAACGGCCATCACCATTCTTGTTGATGCTGGATGCAAGCCGATGCCATTCGCTAAGGCTATAGCCAAATTGAAGAGTATTGCTTAAGCCTAATAACCTGATAAGCGTTTTTATCAGGTTATTTTTTTGTGTGCGGTCAGCGCAAAATTTGTAAAGCTGCGCTAGTGTGATGGTATTTTTTATTTACATGTTTATTCTGTCTACGGGGGTTATGAAAGCTTTTTCTAACGGAGTGAAGAATGAGATGGATAATAGTATAAAAATTAATTCGATACAATTGACAAAACATATGTAAATATAATATACTATACTTACAAACAAGAACATACAAATAAGAAAAAGTACAATTAAGATAATTAAATAAAGTATCTTTTAATTACTTTAGTAATAAAATAGCGATGCTTACCTAAACAGGAGACCGTGAAGTCGGTGTATATTAAAGTAAACGTAAGATTAGACTGTTGGCTTAATTTTATGATGACAGAAATGTTAAGCTTTTTTTATTTATATAAGTGATATACAGGGGTGTGTATTGTTTTGTGGGGGATAAAAGAAAGGTTTGCTTTAGTCGAAACTTAGCAAAGGATATTCAGAAAAGGAGTTGTTAGTTGTGAGAAAAATTAAAGCTTGGCAACATTCAAGAAAATTAGCGTTAGGCATTGCCTTTGCGCTTGGCTGCAGTATGGCAGCAAGCGCTAGTGCGCAGGTGATTGAAGCACCTATTACCGGTGATGCAGCTGTGGACACAGCGTATAAGGATTTTATTGAATTAAATGGTTCTACTCCATCTTATGCGTTTGACAAGGATGCAACTATTAAAGTTGACAGCAGTGTCAATACGCCTTTGCAGTTTACAGCTAATGGTAATACTTATGATGTGGCTGCCGGTATTGCTGCAATGAGTACAAAGGCTACGTATTTGTATCTGAGTCCTAATGACTCGACTTTGAGTATTGACGTTACTGCTCATGGTGACGCTATTGGTGCAGGTATGCTGCAGACTGGTGCACAACAGGCTATTTTTACTACTAATGGTAAAGTTGCTAATTATAATATTACGGTAACCGGTGCTGATGATAATACTAAAAAAGCTATGGCATCTGGCGTTCAATGATTAATACCAACAATAAAGGCATGTTTATTAATTCCAATAAAGGGGATTATAGCAGCAAAAAAGTCAACATTGATATAAAAAATGCTAATGGTGGTTATGGTATTGCTGCATCTGCTCCGGAGGGTGTCGATAATCTTGCCTCTAATGCCAGCGCGATTTGGATTTATGGTAATGTTAATGTTAATGTAAGTGAAAATAAAAAGGCAGCAGATTTGTTAGATAACAGTGCAGGTCTTTATGTTAATCTTAAAGATAGCAAGATTAATATTGACGGCTATGCTGATCTTAATGTTGCAGGCAACGGCATCGTTGTTAATGCAGCAGATGGACAAGCAAGCGTAACTGTTACCAAGGGCGGCAGAATAAATGTTCTTGCCAGCGAAGATGGCAGCGATCGTTATGCAATCTATAATCAAGGCGGTAGGGTGTATTATGGCGCTGCTACTTTAGCCGGACTTAATAATTATAGAGGTCCAGTAATCCAAGGCAATCGTACGCAGATTGATGGTGACGTTTATGTTGGTGATAGCAGCGCCGGCGTTTTATGGATTGGTGCTACCGGAGCTGATTCGTATTTGAAAGGCGTAATCAAAGAAGCCGGTGAGTTCAGCAATGTCGGGATGGCCTTGAATGATGGAGCTGTATGGTATAATCAGGCTGCTAATAAAGGTAATGTTGGCACAGATACAGTTTTCAACAAGATATCCGGCACTAATGGCCTTATTTACCAGAATGCTTTAAGCGGTAAAGTAACTATTGACTCACTTGAAAGTAATGCTTTAAATATTGCTTATGAGCATGACAAAACAACTCCTGAAAAAATTCTTGGCGGCGATGTAACCATCGTTAAGGCAGAAAACAAGAGTGAGTTGAATGTTTTCACTGATTATGACAGCAATATGAATACAGATGCTAGTCGTGAAGCTGTGCTGAATGCGCTGGCAAAGAAGATTTATTATACTGGCTACAAGACAGGCGAAGACAATATCAGCGGTACGGTCAGCATTGCTGAGGGCCTTACCACGCGCTCCGCAAAAAAATATTTTGCTGATATGAGCTTTGATAAGACAACAGGTCAGGGCTACTTTGCTAAAGATACAACTGTTCAGGAATTTACCAAGCCTGATGCACAAAAAGAAACTGAATTTACCAAGGCTATTCTTGGTGACCGCAGCAATAAAAAGTATTATGAGGATGCAGGTGTATTTGTAAACGGAAAATATAATTTTACCGCTGATACTACGATGAATGTCGAGAACAACAGCCAGGTTGCAGGTACGTGGCTTTGGGCAACTGCTGCGGGCATTTATAGCGGCTATAATCAGGAGAACGTTAACCTTGATTTAAATGGCAAAAAGCTGAATATCAATTTGGTAACAGATCAAGACACCGCTGGTATAGCAGCTATTGCTGCGAATAGTAAGGTAGAAATCGACAATGCGGGACCGATGAGCGTCTATGCTGAGAGCACAAAAGGCTCTAATGTTGCTACTCTGTTTGTTAATGGCGGCGGTCAGTTGTTCATTCATAATGGCGGCGATGATGCGGAAAGCAAGATTCTGACCTTGCGCGGCAAAACGACGAACAGTACGAATGGTGTTGTTATCAAATCCAAGAATGGTGTGTCAGGCGAGCGTTCCTGGCTCAAGGTCGATGGCTTGGTTGATATCGAGGCAGATACGACTGACGGCGTTGGTATGGCCGAAGGTCTGCTCGCTGTTGCGTCTACGATTGACGTCGGCGGCGGCAGAATCATCATGAGTGCTTCCGGTAAAAACCCTGGCGTAAGCTATGGTGATAATGCAACGAACTGTGCAATCCGTGCTTATGGCGAATTTGTTTCTCCCAATACTGGTATTGCTAACGTCAATGTTATTAAAGATGAAGACACTGCTACAGGCAAGGCTATTGCTGCCGGTAATAATCGTACGCAGATTAATGGCAACTTCAACACTGTCGGCGGCATGGGCACGAAGGGCACGATTAACGTCGGTCTGAATACTGCTGATTCCTACTGGATCGGCAACTATATTAATGGCGCTGGCTGGGGCGTAACACCTGGCGATTATGGCGTTGTAAACCTGTTCATGGGTAATGGGGCTCAATGGAAGGGTCATTCCAAATTTGCTACTAACTTAAAAATGGATAGTGGCGCTTCCTGGGAAGGCTATTCTATAAATAAGGCTGTAGCGGCAACAATTAAAAATGGTGCTACCTGGTATAACAATAATACGCCGGAGATTGGCAAGGATGGGCTTAATACAACGTTGAAGGCTTTGCGTGGCGGCGCAAGCATTGCTGAAGCAGGCTTTGTTGATATGACGACCGAGGGCGTACGTGATACAAGCGTAGATAATTATAGCGGTCATACAAAGCTTATTTATAAGCGTGATGCTGATACACCGACAACTGTTTTAGGCGGCAACTTTACCGTAGGCAGTGCTGAAAAGGGCTCCTATATTTCCCTGCTTACCAATGATAGCGGCCTTAACCTGAATAATAATACTGTAGTTAGTGAGACGCTGGGAAATCTTGCCAATAAGCTGTACTACACCGGTGCTATGACAGGTGAAGACAATATCACAAGCTTTGTTAGCATAAATGATGCCTTGAAGGGCGACAGCACGAACAAACGCGTAGGCAGCGTAATTTTTGATGAAACTACCGGTCAGGGCAAGCTGGACTGGGTTGCAGAAAAGGCACAGACGAAGCTTGCTTATACAGATGCTATTACGGGAAACATTGATACCAATATCAATTATGTCAAGGATGGTGTGCTGGATATTGAAAGCAAGGAATACAGCTTTACAAAGAAAACCACGAATTTGACGGTTGATAATCACACCATTCCGGGCGGTCCGTGGATTGCAGCTATCGGCGCAGCAATTTCTGGTGCAGCAGGGACGAATACACAGATTAATCTCAACGGCAACAGCATGAATGTTACCGGCATTGCTAACAGTCATTCGACAGGCATTGCTGCTATCGACGATGGTGTTGTAGAAATCCACAATGCAGGAGCAATGAACGTAACTGCAAACGGTACAGGCCAGACAGCAGCTTTGTTTGCAAACGGCGGCGGCCAGCTGACTATTCATAACGGCGACGGCGACCTGGAGAAGAAGGTTTTGACAGCACGTGCAAGCGCAAGCTATAAGAATAACGGCGCAGTTATCAAGACCATGAACGGCAAAAAAGGCGTAACCTCGAAGATTACTATTGACGGTCTTGTTGACGTATTAGCAGACGGCGTGAACTCCAACGAAGCAGTGAGCGCAGTTGCTTCTACGATTGACATCGGCGGCGGTCGCATTGAGGCTGCCAACGGTGCGTGGGCTGCAATCCGTGCTTACGGTGAATTTGTATCGCCGAACTATGGCGTTGTGAACTTCAACGTACTGAAGGATGAGGATGGCAATGCTATAGGCGCAGGTGACAACAGAGCAGTTGTTATCGGTGATGTCGTAACGAACGGAGGCATGGGCACGAAGGGCCGCATAAGTCTGGGCATGAAGGGCGAAAACTCCTATTGGGAAGGCAACTATGCTGATACCCGTGGCTATGGCGTAACCCAAGGCCAGCTTGGTGCAGTAAATCTGTTTATGGAGGATGGCGCACATTGGAAGGGCTTTGGCAACGGCTCGATGAATGTTAAGCTTGATGGTGCAAAGACTAACTGGTACGGCTTCAGCATCAGCGATGGCCTGCAGCTGTCGTTGAAAAACGGTGCAACCTGGTATAACGCAATCACTGCGGAGCAGGTTGACCAGAGCAGCAAGCATACAGATGCAAAGATTGGCTGGCTGACAAGCGACAACGGCTTCATTGATATGACAGGCAGCAGAGTATTTACAGCTAAGAGCAGCAGCCTGAATGGCGGCACAACTGCTGACGGCTCGTCCTCTATTACCGAGAGCGAGAACGGCATAACCGGTAATGTTGTTGTCAATAACTATAGCGGCAATGCAACTGTAATTTATAAGCATCAGAAGGATAAGGATGGCATCAGCATTGTTGGCGGCAACTTCACGATTAAGAATGCAGCCGAAGGCTCTAAGATTACCTTGAGCACTGACAACAACGGCATTGATATTGATAATATCTATGATGTTAACGATACCTTAGGCGGTTTGGCGAAGAAGCTGTTCTATCTTGGCTATATTGACGGCGAACGTAATCTGGACGGTTATGTGCAGATTGCTGAAGGCCTGACCTCTCGTTCCGCAGCTATGCGTGCAGGCGATGTAAGCTTTGATGAAGGCACTGGTCAAGGCAGCTATGATGCAAGCAGCCTGAAGCCGGAAATCAAATATCCGACCTTCCAGACGGATGTTGCTTATAGCAAGGCGATTACCTGCAATGTACGTAATGATATTGAATATGTCAAGACAGGCGTACTGGATACCGAAACAGGCAAATATAACTTTACGCAAAATACTAAGCTTGATGTAGAAAACCACACCATTCCGGGCGGTCCGTGGATTGCAGCTATCGGTGCAGCAATTTCCGGTGCAGCAGGTACAAATACGCAGATAGATCTTAACGGCAAGAGCATAGAGGTTAATGCAGCTAATAAAGGTCATTCGACAGGCATTGCTGCTATCGACGATGGTGTTGTAGAAATCCACAATGCAGGAGCAATGAACGTAACTGCAAACGGTACAGGCCAGACAGCAGCTTTGTTTGCAAACGGCGGCGGCCAGCTGACTATTCATAACGGCGACGGCGACCTGGAGAAGAAGGTTTTGACAGCACGTGCAAGCGCAAGCTATAAGAATAACGGCGCAGTTATCAAGACCATGAACGGCAAAAAAGGCGTAACCTCGAAGATTACTATTGACGGTCTTGTTGACGTATTAGCAGACGGCGTGAACTCCAACGAAGCAGTGAGCGCAGTTGCTTCTACGATTGACATCGGCGGCGGTCGCATTGAGGCTGCCAACGGTGCGTGGGCTGCAATCCGTGCTTACGGTGAATTTGTATCGCCGAACTATGGCGTTGTGAACTTCAACGTACTGAAGGATGAGGATGGCAATGCTATAGGCGCAGGTGACAACAGAGCAGTTGTTATCGGTGATGTCGTAACGAACGGAGGCATGGGCACGAAGGGCCGCATAAGTCTGGGCATGAAGGGCGAAAACTCCTATTGGGAAGGCAACTATGCTGATACCCGTGGCTATGGCGTAACCCAAGGCCAGCTTGGTGCAGTAAATCTGTTTATGGAGGATGGCGCACATTGGAAGGGCTTTGGCAACGGCTCGATGAATGTTAAGCTTGATGGTGCAAAGACTAACTGGTACGGCTTCAGCATCAGCGATGGCCTGCAGCTGTCGTTGAAAAACGGTGCAACCTGGTATAACGCAATCACTGCGGAGCAGGTTGACCAGAGCAGCAAGCATACAGATGCAAAGATTGGCTGGCTGACAAGCGACAACGGCTTCATTGATATGACAGGCAGCAGAGTATTTACAGCTAAGAGCAGCAGCCTGAATGGCGGCACAACTGCTGACGGCTCGTCCTCTATTACCGAGAGCGAGAACGGCATAACCGGTAATGTTGTTGTCAATAACTATAGCGGCAATGCAACTGTAATTTATAAGCATACCAAGACTAATGATGGCATTGATGTTATCGGCGGTAACTTCACGATTAAGAATGCAGCAGAGGGCTCTAAGATTACCTTGAGCACTGATAACAACGGCATTGATACAAGCAACCCGGATGATGTTCAGGGTACGTTAAATCAATTAGCTAATAAATTGTATTATCTTGGCGCTATTGACGGTGCGGAAAGCAATCTGGACGGCTATGTACAAATTGCCGAAGGTTTGACCTCTAGCTCTGCGGCTCTTAAGCTTGGTGATGTTGAATTCTCTGGCGAGGATGGCAAGGGCAGTCTGGCAGCCGGTTCTGTAGTAACTCCGGATAGCAAGAAAAATCCTGCTGTCATTTACGGCGATAAAGAAACCGCAATGATGAAGGGTGCAAAGACGGCGATGGTTTCTAACGCTCTGGTATGGCGTGCAGAGAACAACGACCTTATGAAGCGTATGGGCGACCTGCGTCTGAGCGAGGGCGAAAGCGGTATCTGGGCAAAATACTATGGCGGCAAGTACAGCATGGACGGCCAAAACACTAACATGAGCGTAAGATACAACGCTTATCAGGTTGGCTATGATAAAGAGGTTGCCGATGGCTGGAAAGCAGGCGTGGCCCTTTCCTATGACGATGGCAGCTCTTCCTACGGCACTGGTCATGCTGATCTCAAGAATACAAGCTTAGGCCTGTATGGCACCTGGACCGGCGAAGACGGACAATATGTGGATTTGATTGCTAAATACAGCCGTCTGGAGAACGAATATGATGTACGCAACCTTTATGGCCATAAGTTGAGCGGCGACTATAAGACCTGGGGTGCATCACTGAGTGCTGAGTATGGCAAGCGCTTTGAGGGCAAAAACGGTATGTATGTCGATCCGAGCGTAGAGCTGACCTTGGGTCGCGTGGCAGGCAAAGACTATAAGGCAGCAAGCGATTATCTTGATGCTTTTGGCAAAGCCAAGGATCTGTATGTACATCAGGATGCCTTCACAAGCCTTATCGGACGCGTAGGTGTACGTCTGGGACAGAAGCTGGATAATGCAAGCTATTTTGTGAAGCTGGCAGCAGCACATGAATTCAACGGCGATTTCGACAGCAGCTATCATGTTGAGGGCGAGCCGGACGGCAGCACAAGCATCAGCTTCAGCGATACCTGGTTCGAAGCACAGCTTGGCGGTAGCGTGAAGCTTAATGACAACAGCATGGTTTACGCAAGCTTCGAGCGCTCCTTCGGCGGCGACGTTGAGCAGAAGTGGCGTGTAGATGCCGGTCTGCGCTGGAGCTTCTGATTGTAGCTGATAACTCCTTGATTAAATAAATCATATACTCATACTCCTTTTAAAAGCAGAAGGGCGGAACGGCGATAGCCGGGCCGCCTTTTTTGCGTTTGGCAGGTAGTATGTGGCTATAAAAAATGCTATAATAAAAAGCAAGAAAGTGATATCTTGATAGCAGTCGTTGTGCAGGAAAGTGAGGTAGGCAGTTATGCAGAGAAAATTACGGCTACCAATAGGTTCGACAAATTATAAAGAGGTATGCACGCATTATTATTATCTTGACAAAACCTTGCTTATTAAGGATGTATTAGATGATGGAGCAAAGATACTGCTGCTTACACGTCCGCGACGCTTCGGCAAAACGCTGAATATGGATATGCTGCGGACTTTTTTCGAGAAAACTGACGAAGATACGAGCATCTACTTTAAAAATAAAAAAATCTGGCAGCAAGGAGAGGCTTATACTAGGGAGCAGGGAAAATATCCTGTAATTTATCTAAGCCTGAAGGATATCAAGTCTAGTGAGTGGGAAACTGCGTTTGGCCTGCTGAAGCTGGTAATAGCAAGTGAGTTTTCGCGGCATAGGGAACTGGATGACAGCACTAAAATAGCCGAAGAGGACAGTTCTTTTTATAAAAAAATAGTGAATGGTACGGCTGCCAAGGAAGATTATATGCTGAGCTTGCGGCGTTTGTCGCAGATGCTGCAAGCATATTATGAGCTGCCTGTGGTAATCATTATTGATGAATATGATACGCCGATACAGGAAGGCTATGTAAATGGGTATTATGCGCAGTCCGTGGAATTCATCAGAAACTTTTTTTCGGCAGCGCTCAAGGATAATCCTTATGTCAAGCTGAGCGTGATGACGGGAATTTTGCGGGTAGCTAAGGAAAGTATTTTCAGCGGTCTGAACAATGTACGGGTGTATTCGGTGCTAGATAAAAGGTTCAGCAGTTATTTTGGCTTTACGAGCGCAGAGGTGCAGACTATGGCAGAGTATTATGAGGCAGAAGCAAAGCTGCTGGAAATTAAGCAATGGTATGATGGCTATAAATTTGGTGAGGTAGAAATTTATAACCCGTGGTCGGTGATTAATTATTTTGCCAATGATTGTGAGGCAGAGCCATATTGGGTACAGACCTCCGCTAATCTCACCATCAGAGAGATTATTAAAAATCTTGATGAGTCTGCCTGCGAGCAGTTACGGGAATTATTAAACGGAGCAACAGTGCAGTCTGTCGTGGAAACCGATATCATCTATCCTAGCTTGCGGGACACAACAACGAATATTTTTGGCTTTCTGCTTTTAACAGGATATCTGAAGGCAGTAAAAACAATGAAGCTTGAGGGCATGAATATCTGTGAGCTGGCTATTCCTAATAAAGAAGTTAAGACAGTGTATCGGCGTGAAATTTTATCGCTGCTTCAGGAAAGCAGAAGCAGTGATACGATAAATAAGCTGCAGCTTTATCTCATTACGAAAAACAGCAGGCAGCTGCAGGCTGCTCTGCGAAAATTTCTACTGGAAGCTGTCAGCTTCTATGACGGGTTGCAGGAGAACTATTATCAAGGACTGCTTCTAGGTATGACAGGCATGTTTACTAATGACTATTATCCTTTGTCGAACAGAGAAAGTGGCGAGGGTCGCTTTGATATTCAGCTTACTCCGAAGACGCAGGGGATGCCAGGAATAATTATCGAAATTAAGGCTGCCAAGGATGCTTCTGCCGAGCAATTGAAGATGCTGGCAGAGCAGGCGCTTGAGCAGATTGAAGTAAAGCATTATGATACGGAGCTGCGCAGGCAGGGAATTGGTACGATATATAAATATGGCATTGCGTTCTGTGGCAAGAAGGTGGAAATTGCAACAAAGTGAATAGATGAAAGAATAAAATCCCACAACTTTACGTAGCTGTGAACCGCCCCCCTAAAATTAGACCTAAAAATCTAATTTTAGGAGGTCGGTTTTTTAATGGCAAAATACAGTTTTGAACTAAAGAAGAAAATAGTCCTGGAATATCTAAACGAAGAGGTCGGATACAAAGCTTTAGCAAAAAAGTATGGTATACCTGCCATTAAAAGTATAAAAACGTGGGTATATAACTATAATGCTTTTGGAGATAAAGGCTTGTTTCGTTCTAGAAAAAATGAAACCTATTCTTTCGAAAAGAAGCTTTCTGTTGTAGAATTATATATGACAACAGAGGTTTCATATCAACAGCTTGCTCTGCAAGAGAACATACTCAATCCGTTTATGGATATGTATAACAGTGAAATTATAAGCTATAGTATTAGTCGAAACCCATCTTCACAAGCTATTGTTTCTGCATTGACGCAAGCTATAGAAGTTACTAATGATTGCAAGTATAGAAGGACGTTCCATTCCGACAGGGGCTGGGCGTACCAAATGAAAGTGTATAACAAAATGCTAACGAAGAATAAAATTTTTCGGAGTATGTCACGCAAAGGTAATTACTATGACAATTCAGTCATGGAGAATTTTTTCGGAGTACTAAAGCAGGAAATGTATTATGGTGTAGTTTATTACAGTTATGATGAGTTAAAAAATACAATAGGAAAATATATTACTTATTACAACAAATATAGAATTAAGTCTAAACTTAATTGGATGAGTCCTGTAGAGTACAGGCTTAGTTTTGTTGCATAAAAAATACGCAACAGATTCTAAATTCTGCTGCGTAATAAAAGTATAACTTTTTTGGGTCACTACATTTGACCGGTAACGGAGTGGCTTTTCTACACTTTTTTACGGGCAACCCACTTTGTTGCGGGTGCATCCAAGAAGCGAGTCCGTAGGACAATGCTGATTGGCTCATGCACGCCATGCGATAGTGCCCCAAGAGGCGTAGCCGATTGGATTGGCACGAACCGCTTAGGCAGTTGTCTTCTTGCCTATAATATAACATAAAGAAGTATTTTTCGCAAGCGAGTGTTTGTGACGTTTTGGTTAAAGACTGAAGTTCAAATAATTTATGTTAACAGAGCAGGATTAAGAATAATTCTTCATTTGGATTGTTAACATATGACTTTAGCAGTAAGAAGTCTGAAGATGTGTATTATAAAATTTTGGCAGTGCAAGGCTCTTCACTCCTTGACTTATCACATTGTCTAATGTATAATATTAGCGTTTATTGATATTTGCTAACGCGATGAAAAAGACAGTAGCTTGCGGCGCAGGTTAAGCGAGCCGGGGTATGGTGCAAGCCCGGACGAAGTAAAGCAGGTGAAAATCACTTTGGAGCGGGTGCGGCGAAGCTTAGTAGCTGCATACGGGAGCGCCCGATATTGCGCACACGAGTGGCGTGCGGCAAAGGCTGTCGTCATGAGGGTGGTACCACGGAGTACACGTTTGTTAATGATGCATGATACGCATGCGTATTAATCGTTGTTAGTCTACAGCTTCGTCCCTTATTTGAGGGACGAAGCTTTTTTATATTGTTAATTTTTTTGTTTAATAAAATTGGAGGTTATTAGTAATGGACTATGGTAAAACACTGAATCTGCCCGAAACAGAGTTCCCTATGCGTGCCGGTCTGCCGCAGCGCGAACCTGATTTTCTGAAATTCTGGGAAGAAAACGATATTTATGGCAAAAAGCAGGCTCTGCATGCAGGCCACAAGAAATTTGTTCTGCATGACGGCCCTCCGTATGCAAACGGCAAAATCCACATGGGTCATGCCCTGAACAAAATCTTAAAAGATATCATCATGAAATACAAATATGCTCGCGGCTTCGACACCCCGTATGTTCCCGGCTGGGATACTCACGGCATGCCGATTGAGCACGCTGCTATCAAAGAGCTGGGCCTGAACCGCAATGAGCTGGATCCGCTGACTCTGCGCCGCAAATGCCATGACTTCGCTCTACAATGGGTTGATATCCAACGCGAAGACTTCAAACGTCTGGGCGTTCTGGGTGATTGGGAAAATCCGTACATCACTCTGCATCACAGCTTTGAAGCTGAGCAGATCCGTGTATTCGGTACTATGGCTAACAAGGGCTATATCTACAAAGGTAAAAAGACCGTTTACTGGTGCCCGCACTGCGAAACCGCTCTGGCTGAAGCAGAAATCGAATACGGCGAACAAAAAACTCCTACTATCTTCGTAAAAATGCCGCTGGTAAAAGACAACGGCCAGACTCCGGAAGCTGCTAAAGGCAAAAAGGCTTACATGGTAATTTGGACCACCACTCCGTGGACCATGCCTGCCAACGTTGCTGTTGCTCTGAACCCTGCTCTGGAATATGCTTGGGTTGAATGCGAAGGCGAAGTTCTCTTCATGGCAAAAGACCTGCTGGCTCAGGTTGGCGCTGTCTGCCATAAGGACCTCAGCAATATCCTTGGCACTACTCTTGGTAAAGATATGGAATACGCTGAATGCGTGCATCCGTTCCCTGAATACAACAACCGCCGTTCTCTCGTAGTTATGGCTGATTATGTAACTACCGAAGCCGGTACCGGTTGCGTACATACCGCTCCCGGTCATGGCGATGTCGACTTTGAAACCGGCCTGAAATACAAGCTGCCGATTCTCTGCCCTGTTGATTCCCAGGGCAAGCTGACCGAAGAAGCAGGCGAACGCTTCAAGGGCATGTTTGTATTCGACGCTAATATCCCGGTACTGAAATATCTGGCTGAGCTGAACTGCCTGCTGGGTAAAGAAAACATTAAGCACCAATACGCACACTGCTGGCGCTGCAAAAACCCGATTATTTTCCGCGCAACCTCTCAATGGTTCGCTTCTATCGACGGCTTCCGCGATGAAGCACTGAAATCTATCGACGATGTACAGTGGATTCCTTCCTGGGGCCAACAACGTATCCATAACATGGTAAGCGACCGTCATGACTGGTGCATCAGCCGTCAGCGCGTATGGGGCGTTCCTATCCCGGTATTCTACTGCGATAACTGCGGCGAGCATCTGATTAACGAAGCTACTATCGACTCCGTTGCCAACTGGTTCGAAAAAGAAGGCAGTGACGCATGGTGGGCTCACACTGCGGAAGAGCTGCTGCCGGAAGGCACTGTCTGCCCGAAATGCGGCGGTAAGCACTTCCACAAAGAAAGCGATATCATGGACGTATGGTTCGACAGCGGTTCTTCTCACATGGCTGTTGCCGCAAAACGTCCGGAGCTGTCCTGGCCAGTTGCTATGTACCTCGAAGGCAGTGACCAGCATCGTGGCTGGTTCCAGTCCTCTCTGCTGACTTCCGTTGCTGTTGCAGGCCGTGCTCCGTACGAATCCGTACTGACTCATGGTTATGTAGTGGACGGCGATGGCCGCAAGATGTCCAAATCCGTAGGCAACGTCATCGTTCCGCAGGACGTAATCAAACAATACGGTGCTGATATCATCCGCCTGTGGACTGCTTCCTCCGATTATAAGGCAGATATCCGTATCTCCCCGAAAATCCTGAAGCAGCTGGCTGAAGTATACCGCAAAATCCGTAACACCATCCGTTACATCCTTGGCAACACCAACGATTTCAACTATGAAACCGATGCTGTTCCGTTCAACGAAATGCTGGAGCTTGACCAATGGGCACTGATGCATCTGCAGCTGCTGAAGAAGGAAGTTACCGCTGCTTACGAAAGCTATGATTTCCATGTACTGTACCATGCAATCCATAACTTCTGCACCGTTGAAATGTCCAGCTTCTATCTGGATATCCTCAAAGACCGCCTGTATGCTTACAAGGCTGACAGCAAAGAGCGTCGCAGCGCACAAACCGCGATGCATGAAATCCTCATGGATCTCATCGTTATGCTGTCCCCGGTACTGAGCTTCACTATGGAAGAAGTATGGCAGTTCATGAAGAAACCTGCTAATGCTCCGGAATCCGTACAAATGCTGCCCTGGCCGGAGGTTAAGGAAGAATACATCAACGAAGAGCTGGAAACCAAATGGGATAACTTCATTGAAATCCGCAGCGAAATCACCAAAGTGTTGGAGCTGGCTCGTCGTAACAAACAAATCGGTCACTCCCTGGACGCTAAGGTTGAGCTGCACGCTGAAGGCGAAGCACTGGCTATCCTGAAATCCGTAGAAAAAGACCTGGCAACCCTGCTGATCGTTTCTCAGGCTGTTATTGTTGAAGGTGCTGCAGAAGGTGCCGAAGCAACCGGCCGTGAGGACCTGAAGGTTACCGTTGCTGCTGCTGAAGGCCATAAGTGCGAGCGTTGCTGGATTTACAGTGACGAGGTTGGTCAGGACGCTGAGCATCCGACTCTGTGCAAACGTTGCGCTGAAGCAGTTAAAGCTTGAGTATAAGGCATCATCTTTGCATAAGGCTGTAGTCAACATAAAATAAAAGCTTAAAGCCGTCGTATCATGTAAATTTTTGCTGATACGGCGGCTTTTTTGCTACATATTTTACAAAAAATTATTTTGCTTTATCGTCTATCTATGGTACAATACTGTTAATATTATATATTTTACGGAGGTGAAACTGTTTTTCTGCAATCTGCAGGATTACAGAGATTTTTGGACTATCTCATATGTTTGTTTAATGTTATAGCGATTTTATTTTTGGTGGCGCTGAACGGCTTTTTCGTTGCTTCGGAGTTTTCTATCGTCAAGGTACGCCCTTCGCGTCTTGATGCGCTGATTAAGGAAGGCAATACGCGGGCAGAAAGCGCTAAGCAGGTTACGGAGCATCTTGATGCCTATCTTTCGGTTACGCAGCTTGGTATAACCATTGCTTCGCTGGGCTTAGGCTGGATTGGCGAGCCGACGGTGGCGAAGCTGATGCATCCTGTATTTAACCTGTTGCAGCTGCCGCCGCAGGTTGAGCATACAATAGCTTTTGTTGTCGGCTTCGGTGTTATCACTGCTTTGCATATTGTTTTAGGTGAGCTGGTGCCTAAATCATTGTCTATTCAAAAGACTGAGCAGATTGTTCTGTTCGTGGCAGCTCCGCTGATTTTGTTTGATAAGCTGATGTATCCGGCGGTGTGGTTTCTCAATCACGTTGCCAACTGGGTGCTGCACAAATTGGGCGTTGAGGCTGCAAGCGAAGCGGAAGAGGCGCACAACGAGGACGAAATCCGCATACTGATGGAAGAAAGCCACAAGCATGGCTATATTGATAAAACAGAGCTTACTTATCTGGACAATGTCTTTGACTTTTCCGACCGTCGCGCCAGCGACATCATGGTGCCGCGTACCGATATGATCTGCCTGTATCTGGAGGATTCCTGGGAGGATAATATCAAGACGGCGCTGGAGGAGCGCATGACGCGTTATCCAATCTGTGATGAGGATAAGGACCACATTATCGGCTTTTTGCATATCAAGGATTTGCTGCGCAGCTTAAATGCCGGCGAGCGTCCTGATTTGCGCAGTCTGGCGCGTAAGGTGCTGCTGGTGCCTGAATCTCTGCCTATCAGCAAGCTGCTGCGTATTCTGCAGAAGCATCGCAGCCAGCTGGCAATCCTCGTTGACGAATACGGCGGTACCGCAGGTATGGTTACCGTTGAGGATATCCTGGAGGAAATCGTAGGCGAGATTCAGGACGAGTTTGACGAGGAACGTCCGGAGGTAGAAGAAAAGGGCAGTAAAACCTATTCTGTCGACGGCAAAATGCTGCTGGAGGATGTCAATGATACCTTCGAGCTGGCCTTAGATACCGAAAACTGTGATACTATCGGCGGCTGGGTTTACTCTCAGCTTGATTATCCGCCTAAGGTGGGGCAGAAGGTGCAGACACCTGCCGCTGCTTTTACGGTAGAGGAGATTGACAAGATGCGTATTGTGCGCGTCGGCATCCAGCTTTTGCACGAGCCGGAAAAGATTCACGAGGAGCTTCAGGAAGAACACCTGGAGGATGTAAAATAATATCTGCATAAAAAGAGAGCACGCTGAGATTGATTTCTCAGCGTGCTCTTTAGCATTCATGCTTATAAATCGTGGAATTTCATACCGATGTTGCTGTGACGCAGGAAGTTAAGAGTTACCTCAGGGAAGGAGGCATAGCTTAAAACGTCTTCGATCGGTGCGTTGGGGAAGCCTTCCTCAGCCAGCTTTTCGCGCAGCTTTTTCATTTGCGGCGGAATATCGTCGGCAGGACGGTGGTCGATTTGCGGTGCGTCACCGATGGCCAGGCGTTTTACCTCAGGGTCAATCGGTCCCGGAGTGCGGCCGTATTTGCCAAGGATTAAATCCTTAACCTCGCGGGGAATCATCTTATAGCGTCCAAGTGCAACGTTCAATACGGACATAGAACCTACAATCTGGCTGGTAGGAGTAACCAGCGGCGGATAGCCGAGCTCGGCACGTACGCGCGGCATTTCCTCAAGCAGCTGCGGATATTTATCGGCAACGCCCATTTCCTTCATCTGGTTCAGCAGATTGGAAAGCATACCGCCCGGAATCTGGAAGGTGAGCACCTTGGGATCTATGGGGATGTTGGCGTTCAGGTTGAAATCGTGGATAAGGTTCTTGCGTACATCCTTGAAATAGTCAGCCAATGCATTAAGCTCGGCAAGGTTGATGCCTGTATCGTAGGGAGTACCCTCCAGCGTTGCTACCAGAGCTTCGGTGCAGGGTTGGCTGGTAGATTCGGAGAACGGAGAAAGCGCGGTATCAATCATGTCCGCACCGGCTTCAACAGCCTTCAGGTAAGTCATATCACCCATACCGCTGGTGAAGTGGGTGTGCAGGTCGATAGGCAGGTCAAGCTCTGCCTTCAGGCTGCGGATAAGGCTTTCGGCAGCGTAGGGACGCAGCAGACCGGCCATATCCTTGATACAGATGGAATCTGCACCCATCTGCGCCAGCTCCTTACCGAGCTGTACAAAATCCTTGTCCTGATGGTAGGGGCTGATGGTATATACAATGCAGCCCTGAACATGTGCGCCTGCTTCCTTAGCGGCACGCATTGCGCATTCCAGGTTGCGGGTATCGTTAAGAGCATCGAAAATACGGATGATAGATACGCCGTTATCAACAGAACGGTTTACAAATTCGCGTACAACGTCATCGGCATAATGGTTATAGCCTAAAATGTTCTGACCGCGTAGCAGCATTTGAATCGGTGTTTTGCGCAGATGCTTTTTGAGCGTGCGCAGACGTTGCCAGGGATCCTCGTTAAGGAAGCGCAGGCAGGAGTCAAAGGTGGCGCCGCCCCAAGCCTCCAAAGCATAGTAGCCGGCGTTATCCAGCTGTTCCAGTGCCGGCAGCATGTCGCTGATGCGCATTCTGGTGGCAGCAAGAGACTGGTGGCCGTCACGCAGGACGGTTTCAACTATTTTTATGGGTTTCTTCTCCATGGCAGTACTCCTTTTATTAGTATAGTTCGTTAATTAAAGCTGATTTATAGCTGTCATTATTATAGCATAAATCTGTATTCATGTATACAATATACTAAGTTTTGAGCAATAAAAAATGGTGGGCACACTTGGTGACCACCATAAAAGTGAATTAGTTACGCGGAGTAGGCTGGTTGCTGACAACAGGCTTGCCCATAATTTCGTTAACGCGGTCCTTCATGCTGCGTTTCTTTTTAGTGGGCTGGTTGCTTACTACAGGTGCCTGGTTGGCATTGCCTTCAGTTGTTACCGTAGCGGGAGCCTGCTTGTCTTTGTCCTTATCTTTATCCTTGTCTTTATCTTTGTCCTTATCATCCTGCTTGATTTCCGGTTCCGGCGGAACAGCTACGCCCGGATTGCTGAAGCCGGTGCGCGGAGTGGAGGCCAGAGCGTTGACCATGAAATCATGCCAGATAGAAAGCGGAGCGCCGCTGCCGTACATACGGTTCATAGATTTGTTGTTATCATCGCCAACCCATACGGCAGTACTGAGGTCGGGAGTGTAACCAACGAACCAGGCATCAATGTAGGTATCGGTAGTACCGGTTTTACCTGCTGCCGGACGGCCGATTCCCATGCCGCCTGCAGTGCCGCTGATAAGAACATCCTGCAGCATATTAGTAGTCAGGTAAGCAGCTTCGGCATCAATAACACGTTTGGGTTCAGGCTTAGCTTCGTACAGAACCTTACCCTCGCGGTCAACAATCTTCAGCAGAGCAATAGGCTTGCAATACATACCGTTGTTTGCCAGAACGCCGTAGGCTGCAGCCATTTCCAGAGGATTAAAGCCCTTGCTGAGACCGCCGAGTGCCATAGCAAGGTTTGCATCGCTGTAGGCGCCGCTGTCAACCAAAGTAGTAATACCCATTTTTTCGGCATTGTTAATAATTTTGCTTACACCAACCTCTTGGGCCAGCTTAACGGTAGGCACGTTCATAGAACGTACCAGAGCAGTACGCAGGCTTACCTTACCATGCCATGCTCTGTCGGAGTTCTGCGGTTTCCAGCCGGGAGAGAATTCTTCTTCCTTATCTTCGATAACGCTGGCAGGAGAGTAACCGTTCTGCATTGCGGTCAGATAGACAAAAGGCTTGAAGGCAGAACCGGGCTGACGTACTGCAAGAGTAGCACGGTTGAACTTATCCTGGCCGCGGCCGCCGATCATAGCTTTAACATAACCGTTATGCGGGTCAACGGCAACCAGAGCCATTTGCGGCTGAGTCAGCTTCTTGCCGTCTGTATAATAGCCCGGCAGATGCTTCATAGCATTTTCAGCAGCCTTTTGCATATCCGGGTCTAAAGTGGTGTAAATCTTAAGACCGCCCTTATAGAGAGCGTCTGCACCAACCTCTTCGATAACCTTTTGGGTAATCATATCGAAGAAATAGGAGCGGGGATCGGAATTGGTTTTATGTGTTGTGCTGAAGACAAGCTTTTCTGCTTTGGCAGCATTACCGTCGGCAGCAGAGATAAAACCGTATTTAACCATCTGGTCGATAACAAGCTCCTGACGTTTTTTACTTTCCTGCGGATTTTCAAAAGGATTAAAGTAGTTAGGGCTTTTGGGAATAGCTGCCAGAGTAGCAGCTTCAGCGATATCCAGATTCTGGACATGCTTATTGAAGTAATACATGGAAGCACTTTCAATACCGTATGCACCCTGACCGAAATAAATCTGGTTCAGATACATAGTGAGGATTTCATCTTTGGTATATTTGTGCTCAAGTTCCTTGGCAATAAAGGCTTCCTTAATTTTACGGATTATGGAACGTTCCTGGGTAAGGAAAGCATTCTTTGCCAGCTGTTGGGTAATGGTACTGCCGCCCTGTACTTCGTGACCGCTTAATGTAGAAAGCAGAGCACGTGCTGTGCCGCGGTAGTCAATACCACCGTGTTCATAGAAGCGATTATCTTCAATAGCAATAAAGGCACGCTGCACATGCTTAGGAATCTTATCAATAGTAACAGGTACTCTGCGTTCTTCCGAAAGCGTAGTATAGATTGCGTTACCATTGATATCGTAGAACTGTGAAGCAGCGTCCGGAATCAGTGTTTCATCCATATTAGGAGGTGCAAAAAGACTGGAGAAGCCATAAAGCACTGACGCTCCCATTATAATGAGGCAAACAACACTGATGACAATGAATTTTAGTACTTTAAACATTTTCTACCTCTTCTTCATTATATTGACTGCGCAGCCAATACCAAAGGCTGCAAATAGAAGTCATCTTATTATAGCATTTTCAGACAACTTTGTCATAGAATTATTGAAAACTCAGCGTATTTATTTTAAAGGAAAGTATGTAAAAGCATGCTCTGGAAGGATATGTATTGAATCGGCAGCTTGCGGATAATGAAGATAGAAGAAAAAACCTACATGATTTTAAGAAAAAATTCGCGAAAAAGAGAAAAATTTTACTGATTTTCGGCGGTTTTTATGGAAAAAACAGCTGAAAATGCTACTTTTTTTGAGATTTTTTGAAGAAATTTTAAGGCCGATAAAAGCGATAATCAAGCATGCCTCTTTTTCCACTAACCCTAGTGTTTCACGAAAAAATCTTAAAAAAGTGCCGAAAAAAGTGTTGACATAACCTAGGTCACGTGGTATTATATACAAGTCGACGCGATACGGCAACAAAACAAAAGCCAAAATCGCT
>ERZ780223.1719-NODE-1719-length-20777-cov-5.087105_pt1 | contig 20777 bp, 21 predicted proteins | sample MGYA00511016_ERZ780223 | MGnify/ENA primary metagenome ERZ780223 (study PRJEB29588, sample SAMEA2159032) | human gut metagenome | biome: human gut; feature: human-associated habitat; material: faeces | place: Denmark | collected 2008/2010 ... | reverse complement strand
CTTATTAAACTAAAATTATTCTGTGAAATTGATAAATATCAAGATTTGGATATATTCAACACGGATGTAAAAATAGAATGTGCTAATGCTTTTTATTATAATGGAGAAATTGAAAGAGCAAAAAAACTACTGACTCAGTGTAATCAAGATGATGAAAGAGTTTTGCTACTGAAAGGTAAAATTAAATTCGATGAAAAAAATCTGGATGAAGCTGATATAATATTTAATAAAATTGGCAAAAATTCCCAAAATCCGGAAGTTCTTAACTTCTTAGGATTGTTTGATTTAGAAAAAATGGATTTAATTGAAGCTATTAAAAACTTTTCAAAAGCAGTAAATATTGACGGTTCAAATTCAAAATATTTTTACAATCTGGCAAACGCATATTTTTACAACGGCTGGCTGGAAGAAGCTCAAAAAGCTTATACAAAAGCACTGTATCTGAATCCGGATAACTTGGATTATAGATATTCGCTTGCTTATTTATATTTTGACAAAAAAGAATTCGGCAAAGCAAAAAAAGAAATTGACGCAATTCTTGATATTGATGCAAACCATTCACAAGCCTGTGTATTAAAAGCTTTATTACTGGCTGAAAATAAAGATTTTCTCGGGGCTCAATCTTTACTTGAACAAAATCTCAAAAAAGGTTTTACCGATGATTTTACAAAAATTTCACTGAGTAAAATATACTCGGAATTAAATATCTTCGACAAAGCTGAGGAATTAATCAATGACGTTATCAAAAATAATCCGGAAAACTTGAACTATTTGAGTGATATGGCAGATATTTATCTAAAAGAAAAAAATTATGATAAAGCTCTTGAAATTGCTAATAAGATTATTAATATAAACCCAAATTATATTTCAGGTTATATAATTGGGGCTAAAACAGCATATTCTCAAGAAAAATTTGAATTAGCTAAAGATTATGCACAGAATGCAATTTCACTTGATATTAACTGCTCAGAAGGATATTATTATCTTGCGCTTGTCAGAGAAAAGCTTAACGATATCGATGAAGCTGTTGAATGTATGAAAAGAGCTATTCTGTATGATTTGAATAATCCAAAATACTATGCAAAAATGAGCGATTTTTATAAAAATAAAGGGGATTATAAGACTGCGCTTGAATATGTTTCAGAAGCTGAAACCCTTGATAATTCTAATGAATATAAATTTATGTATTCTGAATTGGTAAAATTAAACAGAAAAATAAAAAATTAACAAAAATTAATTTGATTTGATAAAAAACATCAATATAATACATATTAAGAATTTATTTAAAGAGGACAGCTGAAAATATGAAGATAAAAAGATTTATTGGTAAAATATTGAGTACAGCAGTAATTTTTGCGATTATGCAAACAGTAGTTTCTGCCCAACCGGATATGACTGTTCCACATCAATATCCTGCAAAATATACACCTGAGTATATTAAACAAATTACGCCAGGGTACAAAGATGTGGGAAATGACGAGGTATTTTACGTAGCTCTGGATATGCTCAAAGATACAGAGGGAATGTTTTCGCGAAACGCAATACTTGGTAATAACTTGTCGCAAAGACCTGTAAAAATAGAATTTAGAAATCTTGGTGATATAAACAAAGAGTATGCGACATTTGATGCATTAGGATGGAAAAAGGGGAAAAAATTATATATATATATAAACTCAAAACATCAAAATGCACCTGCTGGAGCTATAGCAGCTTTATTAGCCCATGAAGCACTTCATCAGGATGAATATAATTCCCTTGCCGAAGAAACATACGCCTGGACCATGGAAGCTGTTGTATGGAATGATATTGTAAAACTTTATCCGGAGAGTAATCAGGAAGAGCACGCTCTTGTAAAACGAGAAAATACACTGAAAAAATTGTTAGAAAAAGGAAATTACACAAACAGGTATATAAAGAAAGCTGTTTTGCAGAACGAAGGCTATAAAAATCTTCCGTCTTATTCGCCGGGATTTGATAGTTTATAAAGATTTTTAAATACTTATCTGTCTTAAACAGAAAGTATATTGATTCTTAAAAAATCTTGATGTTAAATTGAATTATGAGACAAAGAGTAAAAGCATTAATATTTTTAGTAGGAGCTGCAATAACTTTATTTGCAGCGAATGCTCTTTATCTGTCAAACCATAACCCGATGTTGAACGCTGAAATCAAAAACATAGATACAACACAAGTTTCAGCGCAAAAGCTTTTTGATGAAAGCTGGCAAACTATAAAAAATGAATATTATGATTCAAGTTTTAACCATCAACACTGGGTCAGGTGGAAAAACCATTATCAAGGAAAAATAAAAACAGAAGCAGATGCTAAAGTTGCTATAGAAACAATGCTCGCCAGTCTGGATGACCCATACTCCAGATTCTTAACAAAAGAAGAGTTTGCAGAACAAAATACATCATTAGCTTCCAAAATTTCCGGAATCGGTGTTAATATTGTTAATGATTCAGGTAAAATTAGAATTATTAGTGTAATAGATGAAACACCGGCTCAATTTGCAGACTTAAAACCGGATGATATTATTTTGTCTATTAATGGTATCAAAGTCAGCGGTTTATCCTTAGCAGAAGTTTCTAACCTTGTAAAAGGTCCTGTAAATACTTTTGTCAATATGGACATTTTAAGACAAAAAGAAAAAATAAATAAAAAAATTATACGTAAAGAAATTAAAATAAAAACAGTAAAAAGCACTGTTGATAAAAATATAGGTTATATTCAAATTTCCAGTTTTATAAGTACATCAACTCCGAACGAATTTATAGAAGCTTTGGAAAACACACAAAATACCAAAGGATTAATTGTGGATTTGCGTGGAAATACAGGCGGACTACTGACAAATGCAATATTTATAGCAAATTTATTTATAGATAAAGGGAAACTGGTTAGTATTGTCGGTAGAAATGGTTACAAATATGATGTAATGGCGCAAGATTCAAATTTGCAAATAAAAAAACCTATTATATTACTTGTAAATGGGACTAGCGCCAGTGCAAGCGAAATTCTATCCGGAGCAATGAAAGATTATCACAAAGCAAAAATCATCGGAACAAAAACCTATGGCAAAGGCATGGTTCAAAAAATTATTGCTATGCCGAACGAAACAGGTTTAAATTTAACCATAGCAAAATATTTAACTCCAAAAGGTAAAGATATTAACAAAAAAGGAATTTCACCTGATATAGAAGTTCGTTTTACAACAAAAGATATTGCAGATAAAAAAGATATCCAATTAGAAACCGCAAAAGATGTAATGCAGAAAATAATTGCTCAAAACAATAATCAATAGCTTGACTTATATACAAATTTGCCTGCAAATATAAAAAATATACCTTAAGTGTGGTTAAAAACTACAATTAAATAAAAGTTTGGGATTAATTATTTTCGACTTTTATATTTAAAAATATTTATTTTTCCAAACAAGAAAATATACTTGCTATGGATACTTTCTTTTATGGTAAATAGGGCTTTTCCAAAAATTTTAAATCTATAAACTTCTGCTTTATATAACCCATCCGGCACATTGATGTTATGTTCTTTTATAAAATCAAGAACCTGCTGTCTGACAAGAATATAATGTTCATTTTGAACTTTATTAATACCTTTTTTTACAATAGATTTTGGATTTACAAAATATCTGTAATATGTATTTGGAACAGTTACTAAATTTTTTGAATAATGTAGTGAACGTGCAGTAAAATCTCTATCTTCATAATACATTCCGGGTACAAATTTTAAATTTATTGATTTTAGAAATTCTGTTTTATAAATTTTATTCCAAACACAACCTTCTCTGTATGTTTTGCAAACAATATATTTTTCCTCTGTAGTTTGGTAAACTTTTTCTTCTGTTAAATTTAAACGTTTTTTCTTTTTTGTCGGATGTTCTCTTATAAAATCTGCAACTGCAATTTCACAATCATATTTTTTTGCAGTGTTATAAAGTTTTTCAAAAAAGTCTAAATCAACCCAATCATCTGAATCAACAAATCCTATATATTCTCCATTTGCATTATCCATCCCATTATTTCTGGCAACAGATAATCCTGCATTTTCCTGATTTAATACAACAATTCTTTTATCTTTCTTAGCATACTCTTCTAAAATTTTAGGAGAAGAATCTTTTGAACCGTCATTAACACAAATTATTTCAATATCTTCAAGAGTTTGATTAATCAAACTATCAAGACACCTTGATAAATATTTTTCTACATTGTAGACAGGTACTATTACTGAAACTTTTGGCATTTGTTTTATCCTTTCTTTGTGAAAATCTCAGCTCAAAATATATTTTATTTTAAACTTTTTTTATTTCTAAATCTGCAGGCAGATGATTATCTGCTTTTTGTTGAAGTTTTTTATAATTATTATAAATTTTCTTTTTAAGATTTGTAGAACTTACGCCATCTCCATAAGGGAAATACACAACATCAACACCTTGCTTTTTTAAATAATCGTATTTACCAGCCCAGTCATCTCCGACAACAAATATATCGAAATGTAATTTATCAACTTTATCTGTATGATCAAGTGATTTTTGCGGAATAACAATATCCGGTCCTTTTATTGCTTTCATCAGAGCTATTCTCTCTTCAAACGGTATAATCGGTTGTGATTTATAAGAAGCAACAAGTTCATCCGTATTAACTCCAACAATTAAAATATCACCTAAAGCTCTTGCGTATTCAATCATTTTTAAGTGATTAAAATGAAGCATATCAAAAGTTCCGGATGTGTAAACTACAGTTTTATTCCCAATCATTTATTTAACTCCTTTAATGTTTCTTTCATTGCAGATAAAAATCTTTCAATATCTATTTCGGTTATTGCACCAAAATTGCCGACTCTAAAAAGTTTAGTTTTTAAATCTCCACCTGATGGTGCTATTTCTATATTATGTTTTTCTCTCATAATTCTGACAATTTCAGACGCGTCATATTTATCTGTTAAAATCCCTGTTACACAGTTTGCAGGATTTTTAGCAAGGACTTCAAAACCTAACTCTTTTAGTCCGTCTCTTATTAAATTTGTTAGGTAATAATATCTTTTTCTATAAGATTCTAACCCTTCTTCTTTTATTTTTGCAAGACGTCTGTCTAATTGGTTTAACAAACTAACAGCTGGTGTAAAAGGTGTTTGATTGCGTTTCCAATTTGAAATATGGTCAAAAATATCAAAATAAAAAGTTCTTAAATCTGATTTTTCTGCAAATTTCAAAGCTTTATCACTTATTGACATAAATCCTAATCCGGGAGGAATTGCCATTGCTTTTTGAGAACTTGAAACAGCCACATCAACATACCAATCATCTGTCTGCATAGGTTCAACAATAAGAGCTGAAACACAATCAACTACAAAAATTGTATCTGGATAATTTTTTACAATTTCGCCAATTGATTTTATGTCTGTTAAGGCACCTGAAGAAGTTTCATCAAGAGTAGCAAATACAGCTTTAATTTCAGGATGTTTATCCAATTCATAACGGACAAGTTCAGGATTAACACTATCGCCGAAATCAACTTTTATTTCAAAAGTTTCTACTTGGTGAAGTCTGCAAATTTTTCCCCACCTGTCGCCAAAAGATCCTCCGTTTATATATAAAACCTTATCACCTTTAGAAAGAACATTTGTGACAGCTGCTTCCATGGCGCCAGTACCGGATGAAGCAAAAAAGACAACAGGATTTTTTGTTTGAAACACATATTGAAGATTTTTGAATATTCTTTCTAGTTTTTCAGAATAATCAGAAGTCCTCATATAAACCTGCGGCTCTGCTCCAAGTTTCAAAATATCTTCTTCAATTTCTGTCGGTCCTAATACCATTAGCAACTTTTTATTCATATTTTTCACCTATAAATTTGTCCAAATCAGCTTCCAGTTTTGTATCATTAAAATGAGTATGTGTTGGATAGCAATCATTTGGAACACTCATATAATTTCCAAAAACCTGTGTTAAAACGAAATCTGAATCGTTAGGGCAAGGAAATTCTGTATCCTCAAACTGAAATTTTTTCAATGGGAAAATTTTATCATAATCAAAGAAATAATTATCATAGCCGTGATTATAATCAATACCGTAAAAAACTGATGGTTCTGATTTCTTATCTCCAAAATTATTATTTAAAATTTCATTATCTCTTATCGTAAAAAATCTTTTACGCATTTTATCCGGATGATTTGCAAAAAACGGATAAAGAAATTTATAAAGTTTTCTATCAATAATTTTTCTTATTTTCTTTGTAATTGCTAATTTTTCAGCATAAGTTGTTTTTTTAAAGTATAAATCATATGGGAAAATATCAATGGCTAAATCCTGAATATATCTATGTTTAACTTTAATAAAACATCTATTTTTACCATTATTATTAAATTCAAGATAAATATCTTTGTATTTAGGAATTCCGTTTTGAAAAAGTTTTATAAATTTTTCGTAATCATCCCGCAGCATTCCAAAATCAACATCATCATCCCATGGGATAAAACCTTTATGTCTAACAGCACCGAGTAGATTTCCAAAATCAAGCCAGTATTCAAGTTCGTTTTCTTTGCATAATTCATCAAAAATCTTCATCATTTTAAGTTCTGCAAATTGAATTTTTCGAAGCATACCATCAGCAGGCGGAAGTTCATTTACAGGGCAATTCATATTTAAATATATTTGTTTTTGCTCTTTGCAAGCCTTTTTAGTATGTCTTATCCTAACCCCTAAAATGTTTATAATAGTATAATTTGAACTTTCTGTATCTATTGAAAAAACTCTCTTAAATATATCTTTTATCAAAACACGTTCCTAACTAATATCTTGTTTTTTTGTTTATAACTATTTATATTCAATGTTACAATAACGAAGTATAAAAGTAAACAACATATAAATAAATATCACCCTGAAAACTTTTAGATCCTGAAACGAGTTCAGGATGACAGTACTACGTACGTAAGTATGCCACCAGTTGTAACCTAAAGTAAGTAATACTATCCAGCTCTGCAAGGATAGTACGCACATAGCATACCCTCAGAATGGCAAACTAATATATCATTCCGAACTTGGTTCGGAATCTCTTATCCTGGGACACTTAAACTATTTCAAGGTGATACTTTGAATCATTATTAATCGAATTTGCCAAATAAATCCCATAATTTTAAACTTGATTTTATCCCTAAAATAGTATATAATAAGTGACTGTAACCAGTATTTTAGAGGTAGACTTTTATGACAGAAAAAATTACAATTCGTTCAGACAGAGACACAGATTACAAATTCATGTACAAAGGTGAAGAAGTTGTCTTAGGTGCAGGCAAAATTATCGGTATTGCAGATGGTTTAGAGCATGTGGTTCTTCCAACCTGTGCAATGAAAATTATGAATAACTTAATTGTCATAAAAGATGATGTAAAAAAATAAAATATATATACATAATAAAATGCATATTTTAAAGACCGAAAAATTTTCGGTCTTTTATTTTATATTAGTAACACTATTTTTGTTCAAGCCAATCCAACATCGCCCGGATTTCTCCACTTTCAAGTTCATATTTCTCTGCAAGCTGACTTTTCAAAACTCTGTCAATTCTTAAATTAACTTTCGGCACATTTTGAATATTCAAGGTACGGGTATCAGCATCATAAAATTCCGAATAATTTAATCCGTCATGTACACAATCCGGAAGTTTTACGTACCCATTTATATCATCATAATAACAAAGACCAAATGTCCTGCACACAATTCCTCTATATTCATAAACACAACATTCTCCATTTATCAAAAATGGGCACTGATGCTCGTATCGTTCTTCTTTAAAATACTTTCTTTCAGTTTGGTATTGTCTTATATTGTGCTGAACTTTTATTTTCAGTTCTGGTGGTAAACTCAAAAAACCTTGGGTTAAATAAGCAAACTCCAGTTGAGAGAAAGGATAATCACCTTTTTCACAACATTTTGAACATCCTTTTTTGCAGTTAATATAACGTTTTTGATTTTCAAATAAACTGTTTATAATTTCATCAAATTCTTTTAAAAAAAGTTTGTATCTGTCAAGCACTATTTCTTACCTTTTATCATTGTATACCTGCGACCTTTTTTAATGATAACAAAGTCTAATTTATCCTGAACATCCTCTAATACTTTGTTTTTGATAATTACAACATTATTTGTTTTTTTCAAATCTTTTTCTATAACATGATAATCTCTATCCAAAGGGTTGTAATCAACCTGTTCATCATTATAATAAAGCAATGAATATTTTCTATCCATACCATTTGCAGAGATAGTGTAATTATAATCTTTTGCATATTTTGCAAATTCTATCAAATCCTGCTGGCCAAATTTATAATCAACTTCAAAAAATTCCTCTGTTGCAAAAGCTGAAACAACTGCCATAAATAGAACATAGAATACAAACACACCGAGATATTTTTTGAATTTTACAAATAATAATGTCCCTGTACCAAAAACAAGTAGACAAATTAAACTAAACCATCTTATTTCTGCAATATCATGATTTAATTGTGCCGGTAGATAATATGGCGTGAACATCGCGGCAATACCTGCGACTACACAGAACCATCCAAAAATTTGAACAGAAATACTAATAGGTTTTTCATGTTTTTGTTTATCTACATAATCTTTCCACATCAAACCGGTAATCACTGCGAGAGGAAAATATACAGGTAATATATATGTTGCAAGTTTTGTACTGGACATAGAAAAGAACAACATTATCCAAAATGCTGTTACCCAGCATAGCGCAAGTAATTTATGGGTATTATCTAATGTTGAAAAATCAAAATTTATAACTTTTTCCACATAATGCAGTTTTCCCCAATTTTTAATTTTATCAATAAAGACTGCAATTATTGAGAAAATCCATGGAATAAATCCCCATAAAACAACTATAAAATAATAATAAAACGGTTGTTTTCTGCCAATTTCGTTATGAGGGGTGTTCAAAAATCTATGCAGATGATGTTTTACTATGTATTCATTAAAAAATAACGGATCATGAATTTTGAACATTAGTATATGCCACGGTAATACAATTAAACAGAATAATATCAATCCTGGAATTAAAAATACCGGTTTAAAAATTTCTTTAAATTTCTTAGCCATAATCGAAGTAAAAAATACTGTTCCAAAAGGTATAGCAATTCCGGGGATACCTTTTGCCATTACTGCAAGTCCGGTAAAAATATAAAAAGCCCACCAATAAAACTTTTTATGATTTTCTTTGCAAAAATATACAGAAAAATATGCAACCAAAGCTAAACCTATATAAAAAGTTAATACAATATCAAGTATTGCATATTTTGCAAGCATAATAAATTCAAGGGATGTAGCAATTATCAAAGATGTAAAAACACCAAATCTTCTGTTTATATAAATTCTTCCTATACCATACACAACCATTGAAAAAATAAAACCCAATGCTGCTACCGGAAATCTGGCTGTCCACTCATTGACTTTCCCACCCCAGAGAGCAAAAGACAAGCATTCCTGCCAAAAATATAATGGAGGTTTTTCAAAGAAATATTCCCCATTAAGATATAAAGTCATAAAATCTTTTGAATGAAACATATCTCTTGCCATTGCAACATATCTTGTTTCATCCACATCCATGAGAGAATATGTTCCTATATTATGAAAAAAGATATAATAAAAAAGTACACATAAACCTAATATAGTCAAATGTTCAGGATATTTTCCACAAAATAATACAATTTCATCCCACAGATTTGACAACCTATCTTTTAATTCCATACTCCCTCCTGAACTTTTTCTAAGATTTAATGGAATTATACAATAAATATAACAGAATTTCTATTAAGTTGTGCCTGTTTTGTTTTCTACCATAACCTACAATACTTAATCAATTTTGTCCGCTCCGTAAGGGAATAATTGTAATCTTGTGGCAGCTAAAGCTAAGCCGGGCTTGTTGAGTCATGGGTAATAATTGGTAACATGCTTATGTACATAATAAACTTGCGGAGCTGAGATGTTGATGTTAGGAGTAATCAATTGGCAGCAAAGTCCTCAATTTCTTGAATTATCTATACCTCAACTGCTTAAAAAGCCCTCTTGTTATGGACGTTTCACCCCGTCAAAATCTGCTCCGACGAGCACTAGATTTCACCAAGAGAATCTATTTTGAAAGTGCAACCGATTTCTTCCTGTGCAAGAACTGTAATATTATTAATGTACAGGGACAATAATGTGAAAAACATTTGTCTGTATTCCATTGGTACAATTAGTTTTGGTGCATAAATATTTAATTTTTTTGCTTTTCTGATAATCTTATTGGCAAGTTTTTCTGCTAATGTTCCGTCAATTTTTATTAAAGCATCTTCTGTTTCATCACAGCTTAGTATAATATCCGAAAATGTTTTTTCTGATATTTCAAAAGCACTAATGGTTTCCCCATCATTATTTACATAATTACGACAAATTTGTCTTGATAAAGTTAATCTGATTTTGTTTAGAATGTCAGCTTTAGCTGTTTCATCAGCAAAATCATTTATTTTTTCGAATAGGTATGTGATATTTTTGATTGAAACCTTTTCTTTGATTAAACTTGTCATTATATATTTTAAATCAGCATAAGTGAGCAAATCCGGTATGATGTTTTCTACAAGAAATTCATTTTCTGCTTCAACGACTTCAATATATTTGTCGATATCTTCGTAATCTAGTAAATCATCAACATATTTAACAGAAATATATTCTAAAGCTTTTGCGATATATTCTGATGGCGTTATACCTTTTTGCCAAAAGTCTTTTGTCTTGTCTTTTTCTACCCAAATGATTTTTCTGCCAGTTATTTCATCAATTGCATCAACAGAGTTTTTAATTTTATGTTCAGTATGAAGTTCATCTGCGTAAAACATTAAATAATTCGGGCAAACACCTGCTCTAAAAACTTCCATTCCACGAATTTTTATACTGAATTCACAAGGGTTGAGATTTTCATCATCTTTGAAGATAACTTTTGGAATGATATAACCGATTTCTTTGGTTAAATTTAATCTTGATTTAACTGTTTCTGCGATAAGTTCCTCACCTGAGTTATCTCTGTCAGAATCAACAAAACCAAGAAGTTCTTCACTCAGATATATAGCAAGTTTTTCTTCTTTAAGTTTTGAATACATTAAATCTGGAGAAGTAGCTTTGTTTAACTGTATTTTTAATTCTTCAAGTTCTTTTAGTCCTGCAGAAATTTTATCATTAAGCTTTTTGCGTGAAACAGATGCCGGAGCTTCCCCCTCTAGTTCAGCTTTAATTCTGTTCATTTTTTCTTTCTGGCTTCTTATTTTAGACTGAATTTCAAGACAGTTTTCGTATTCAGTAAGTTTTGGAGACAGCATTTTTTCCATCTGACTTTTAAAGTCGGAAATATTAACGATATCACTGTCAGAATTATTTTCGGATTTTGCTTCTCTCATGAAAATACAGTTTAACTGGTTATTGTCTTCATCGTCACCAACTTCATGCATGCTGTATAATTCCCATCCATTCATGGACATTTCGTTTAACAGGTTTTGTAATTCTTGAGCATTGTCAGCCTGACAACTTTTTATAACATATTCCATTCTGTTTTTTCCAAGCATAATATTATCCTTTTAATTTTTTTATTGCTTCTATTGCAGTCTTTATTGCTTTTTCAGTATCATGGACAACTGGATTTTCCAAATTTTGTTTTTCTCTTTCCTGGTTTGCTACAGTCAAAAAGACTGAACCTACTTTAACCCCAAGATAGCTTGCAACAATAAAAAGTGCAGCTGATTCCATTTCTGAAGCTAAACATCCGAGTTTTTTCCAGGCTTCCCATTTATTTTGTAATTCATAACTTACAGGCATTTTTTCAGCACTGTGCTGTCCATAGAATGAGTCTTTGCATTGAACTACCCCTGTATGGCAGGTATAACCAAGCTGTTTGGCTGAGTCAACAAGAGCGTTGGTTATTTCAAGATTTGCTACTGCAGGAAATTCGATAGGAGCATATTCTTTACTTGTACCTTCCATTCGTATAGCAGCTGTTGCAACTACTACATCTCCGCCTTTCACATTAATATCTATACCGCCACAAGTTCCTACACGAATAAAATGTGTGGCTCCAACTTTAACAAGTTCTTCCATTGCAATAGCAGCTGACGGGCCGCCAATTCCGGTGGATGTAACACTTACCTTTTCTCCGTCTAAGTACCCTGTATATGTAACATATTCACGATTATCTGCAACCAGCTGTGGATTTTCAAAATATTGTGCAATCTTTTTGCAACGTTTAGGATCTCCCGGTAAAATTACATACTTGCCGACATCTCCTTCTTTTAAACCTATGTGGTATTGTCTTTCATCTTCTGAATAGTTCATTAGCCGCCTCTTTTTAAATATCAGGTTAAACATATAATAAGCGGATAATTACGATAATAATTTATCCGCTTATATTATAATTTGTTCCTATTGTCCTTTTAATTTTTGGATAATTAAATCAGTAATATCAACACCGCCAACAAAAATTACTTGATCTGCTACAACTGCGTCAAGTTTTTGTGAAACCATAATAGCTTTTGCTGCTGTCTGAACTTGATTTAAAATTTGAGCTTCTTTATCATTTCTTAGTTTAAACAAAGCTTCTTGTTTTGTTTTAAATTCGTTAGCAGTTTGAGTTTCAAAGTTTTGTTTTTTTAGCGGAGTATCTAATGATTTGTATTGTTTTTCTTTATCAACCATATATTGTTGAAGTTCTAAACTTTTTGCATCAATTTCTTTCACTGCTTGCTGAGCAGCAGGGTAGTTATCCAAAACTTTCTGGTAGTTTAAATAACCGATTTCTGCGTTAGCTTGATTAGCAATTGTGATTGATAATCCGGCAGCTAATACTAAAGCCATTAATTTTAATTTTTTCATAAATCCTCCTATTTTAATTTTATTAGTATAATAAATCACCTACACCAAATGTGAAGTATCCGTTAGGAGAACCATTGTCTCCCGGATTGGTAAGAGGGATACCGTAGTCGACTGACAAAGGTCCCATCCCTGGAATGTATATTTTCAAACCGACACCGGCAGAAATTGCATACATAGGTCTGTCATAAATATCATTGGAAACTGTACCGTCAAATACTTTACCTGCATCAGCCCAAACAGTGAATCTCAAGTTATTAAGGAATGCAATTCTTGTTCTGTCCAAGAATGGAATAGGAGTGGCAAATTCTGCAGAACCCATGATAAAGGCATTACCTGTACCAACACCACTCATTTTGAATCCTCTAACTGTATATGGTCCACCTAAACGATATGCCATAACTTCCGGAATATCTCCATGTATTGCGCCACCACCTTTAACTGTGAATGACAAAGATGATTTTTTAGCAATTGGTATGTATTGTTTAATCATACCTGTCAATTTACCATTTGTTTTATCAAATCCGTTAAGACCAATATTTTCATCAAATCTAATGCTTGCCATTGTACCATGTCTTGTTACAGTTGCGGAATCTCTTGTATCATATAATAAAGCCGGACTTAATGATAAGAATAAACCGCCTTCTAATTGTTTAGCACGTTCTGATATTGGTATATTATATTTGTTGTAAAGAGCTGATATTCCTTTAAAATCACCTTCTGAAACGTCAATATTTTCAGCACCTAAGCTAAATGTTGCTGTTGCGTGTCTATTTTTCTTTAATTTATGCGCAACAGTCATTTCTGCACCATATCTTCTTTCAACTGCAAGAGGAACCTGATATGAACCAAAGTCTCTAAAGAAGATTCTTGTGTTCAAAGATGTATCAGCGTTATAAAAATATGGCTTGAAGTAACTTAATTCAGCCTGAATATTCATGTGATCTTTAACTGACGAATTGTTAAGAATTACACCTGTACCTGCCAACCCGGTCAAAGATAGTCTTTCGCAGCGTCCGCGGAAGTTATTTTCAGAAATTCCAAGAGAACCGAACAAACCTGTTACTGTATCTACACCACCACCAACGGATACGCTTGCCGTTCTCTGTTCCTGAATTTTTATTGTTATATCGTAAGCGTCAGGTATTTCATCACTTGGTTCAATTTCTCTTGTTACATCTTTGAATGCTTGAGTTGCATATAATCTTACTAAATCTTCTTTAACCCTGTTTTCATTATATATCATACCGGGTTCAGTTAAAATATTACGGGCAAGAATATAATCTTTGGTTTTTTCGTTACCTTCAATCATAATTTTGTCAATAATACCTTCTTTGATACTGATATTGATTGTCCCGTCAGGGTCATCAGTTACAGAGTCTACTCTGGCCAGTATATAACCTTTAGAATTGTACAATTCTTGAATTTGTGAGATTGCTGTATTTAATTTTGCTATATTTTGGGGTTTACCTTTCATTCCGTCAAGAGTAGCCAGAATATCCTCTGTAGGAACTACTGTGTTCCCTTCAATTGTAAAATCTTTTACCGGAATGTTTTCCTCAACAACAATTTTGACATTAACGGTTCCATCTCCATTCACTGATGGAATTGCTTTCATGTTTTCTGTAAAATAACCTGTTTCATATATGGTTTTTAAGTCATTTTGCATTAAATCACGGGAGTATTCCCCCCCTTGTTTCATTTGCAATTTTTCCATTAATTCATTTTGAGTAATAGAGTTCAATCCGTAAAATTCTATTTCTTTAATAGTTCTTTTTTCTTTGTCAAGCTGATTATTTGGAGTTGTCTTAGAAGATAAATCTGTTGGGTATTTTCCTTGAGAGTAATCAGGAGTTTTGTTATCCGAATAGTTTGTATACTTGTCAAAAACAGTGTTGGCGTAGTCATTGTTATACTTTACGGCATCATCAGTCAGACCCATACCACCCCAGACATCTTCAACGGCCAAGCTTGTAGTTTGTGTCATCAAGACCAGAATTATTGCTGATAATAATTTTTTTGTGACGTCAAATTTCAAAAATACAGTTCCTTAACAAACTCTCACTATTCTCCAACAAAATTGTAGCATAAATGAAAAAAAAAGTACAAAAATTTTACAACTATTTACCAACAGTCATTTTGTAAATTTTATTTTTATTAAATCCGTATAATTCAGATAAAATAATGGAAATATCTTTCCCTGTAAAACCTTTGTCCTGTAATAGTTTTATTTTGTTTTGTATATCTGTTTCTTCATAATTTTTTTCGCTGCGGAAAATCATTACGACAAATTCACCTTTAGATATATTTTTTTCAAAATGTTCAATAACATTGTCGATATTATTAACAACAATCTCTTCAAATATTTTTGTTAATTCTCTTCCGACTGCAATTTTTGCATTTGGTCTTATTGTTTGAATTGTTCGCAATGTATTTAGAATTCGATTTGGGGATTCGTAAAATACAACATCTTCAAATTCGTAATGCGTTATGATATTTTGTATCTGGGTTTCTGTTTTTGGGAGGAATCCAATAAATGAAAATTTTTCATCTTCTCTTGAAATCTGAGAAAGAAAGGTTGTAACAGCATTTGCACCGGGTAGTGATGTTATAGAAAAATTTCTGTCTCTTAATTCTTTGACAATAATAGAGCCCGGATCGCAAATTAAAGGGGTTCCTGCATCGGAAACAAGAGCCATTTTTTTTCCGCTTTCTAAAATTTCAATAATTTGGGATATTCGTTCTTTCTCATTGTATTTATGGTAAGAAACGCATTTTGTTTTTATATTAAAGTGATTCAATAGCTTTTGAGTAACTCTACTGTCCTCACATGCAATCAAATCAACTGTTTTAAGAGTATCTATTGCTCTTTGTGTAATATCACCAAGATTCCCTATTGGAGTTGGAACTATATAAAAATCAAATTCTTTCATATTTTGATTTTATCACAAATGGGTATGATATCTATAATTATTTTATCTTTTTTTGGTTCATTTTTAAATATCTTTGGCATTGCTGAATTTTATCATATCCAAGTAATGTTCCCAATATAAAATCCTGTTCCGGTGTATATTCATTTAATTTGGGCTGGTTAAAGGATTTGATTACGTTTATTGAATCAGGATTACCGAAGAATACATTTATTTTTTTATCGTCAACATTTTGAATTAGATAAGATATATTTTCTCTTTCTAATCTATCTGTTATGATTTTTCTGTTTGCTTCTTTTTCAGTTGTGAGTATCAGGCTTCTTAAACCTTTTTTGTATTCATATATGTGGTGGGAAAAAACTCTTAATTCGTTCCATTGTTTTGTTGTAGGTGTGATTTTTATTCCTTGAAAATTTGTTTGTGTCGGATAATATCCATTATATGTTGCGGTAATTTGCATGTTTGTCTCCTTAAGTGTTAGGTATACCTAACATATTTGTATACTATTTTTTTGTAAATGTCAATAACTATATTTATTATGCTTGATGGTGCTTATGCGGTAGTGGTGCTTAGTTAGGATATCACCTATCATATTTTTATGAATTTTGAAGAAAAGATTTATTCAGACCTTGGTAAAAATATTCGCAAGTATAGAATTGCGAAAGGTTTGTTGCAGGAAAAATTATCTGAATTGCTTGAAACTAATTCAAAATTCATTGGTCATATTGAACGTGTTGAAAGATATATTAGTTTGAGAAAACTTATTCAATTATCACAGATACTTGATGTACAGTTGAAACAGTTATTTGATTTTGGCGAATAGTAATAGAAATTTTTCTAATTCAGCGATAAATATTTGGTAACTACAATCTTCTTTTACTATTGTCCTAACTCTTTTTAGATTTTTGTATTGCGATAAAGTTTTCCATGTTTGTTAAGAAATATTGTAAATCTTCCACTGGTAATGTTTGTGCAAGGGCGTATAATTTTTCTAAAAGCGCTTTATTATCAGGCTTTTCAGCATCAATTATATGGAAGTCGAAAAATTCCTCATAAGAAACATCCAAAATTTCGATTATTTTGTCAATATTTTTGGCAGATATCTGATGTTCCGCAGTTTCAATTCTTGCAATTGTTGAAACGTGTACGTTTAATTTTTCAGCCAATTGTGCTTGTGTTAAGTTTCTTTTATTTCTATAGAGTTTTAAATTTTTTGCAAAAAGCTCTAAATACTTCATTTTATAAGTGTATTTAATAAACAAGAATTCATAAAGAGCAAATTGTGGTATTTTATATTGCCAATTATTTCATAATTTGCAAAAATAGCCTAACTGGATAGTAGACTACCGATATTTGTATGTGTTAATTTAATATTTAAGTTGGGTGGAAATCTAAATTAAATTTGATATTGAAGTATGAAAAATAGTATATTAAGTTGGCTGGAAGGAAAAAGTAAAGATGGTTTTGTAACCATCTTTTTCTCTTTAATTATTTACGTCCCATTTTTATTCCTGATAATAAAAATTCCAGTTTTTCGAGGTCGTTGTTGTTCTCGAGCGCTTTTGTTGCCAGGTTGAAATAGTCAAACATACCTTTATTTTTTATAATTTGACTAATTTCATTTATAAGTATATCAAATTGTGATGTTTTATCGTCTTTTAAAATTTTATATGAACCATCCGGGTAGTATTCAATACTTTTGTAGTTTTCGTTGTCATTATAATATTGTACAGTTATTGGCTTTTGAGTTTTTTTAGCCATATTTATCATTTTTGTGTCAATATCATTTGTGGAATTGATTTTTTCAACTTTTTGTTTTCTAAAGTTGTTATTGTCAAGGTATACAACATTTCCTTCTATTACAGCCTTGTAGGTATACTTGTCTCCTGTTCCTGTTTCAGCAACGATTTCTTGTAAATTGAAATTAAAAAGTTCTCTTGGTGAGATTGACAAAGAAATACAAATATTTTCCAATGTTGTACTGTTTGGAAAGTGTTCCCCTGTTTCTATTTTTGAAACTTGCCGCGGATGAATACCTATCATTTCAGCAAGAGCTTCCTGCGTAATATTTTTTGATTTTCGGATTTGTTTTAGGTTTTTGCCGAATGCTTCTTTAAAATTCATTATATTACCTCTTAATATCAGTATATAAGATTAAATATTATTTAATAATGATTTATAACACTCTTAATATTTCTTATCCTAATATTTACATAAGTGTTTTACACTCTATAATTATACATGTTGAATAGATATAAGTGTAATATATTTATTTTAAACTTCATTTGGTAAATATATTGAGGTATGGATATAAGGATTGATAGTATGAATTGTTCCGGTGGTGATATTGCAAAACTTTGTAAACAGTTAAAAAATATGTTTGATTTTTTAATTGTTTCTATTGAGATGAACAAAAATGTTTCTGTTTCTGATATTCATTATTTTTTGAGAATAATGGATATGATTATGGTAAAAATTTGCAAAAAAGTTGAAAAATAGATATATTATTTGTAAAATTTTGAAAAAGGTTTAACTGTTATGAAATTAGATTCAGATTTTATAAAACAAATATTGTTATTTATTGAAAACGAAACTGATTATGTAATCAGTTCGCATGCTCTTATGAGAGCATTGGGTATAAAAAACCGTAAGTTAGAACGCAAATTTATGGGGCATATTTTGTTATTGGCGGATGATAACTTACTGGAATCGTTTCCTGCCAAGTATCCATTTGGATTTGTGTATTGTGTTGGTGGTGAGTACAGTATTGTTGATGTTAATTACAGATTAACAGCAAAAGGGTATGAACTTATTGATATACTAAGAAACAAAGAAATTTTTGAAAAAGTTAAAGATTTATCAGTAAATAATGCTCTTGAAGTTTCCAGACAATTGTTAATTAAAAAAGCTATTGGTGATAGAAGAAGAAAACTGTTATAATGTTTGACGTATTTTATTGATTGACAACCTATTATTGTTATAATAGTATGATTTGAGAAAAGGAAAATAATAGACTATGCAGAATAATGCAATGATGATGAACTTAATGATGATGATGTGCCTGTTTTCGGGTGGTCATTGTTGTGAAGATTGAATGCATTAGTTTCTGATAAACAACAACTTGAAGCCACCTGATAACGGGTGGCTTTTTTAATGTGTTATTTTTGAAACAAAAAGGAGAATTAGATAAATGATACCGGCTATTGATTACAAAAAACCTGATAATAAATTTGCATATAAAGCAATAGGCAATCGACATGTAACATTCCAAAGTAACAATTTTAGTAAAAATACAAAACTATTGGATAAATTTATTAAATCCCAAGAAAATTTATCAACAACAAGATTTATTCAAGGAACATTAACAAATTGGTTTCCAAAAGCTATTTTATCAAGAAGTGTTGCGGATTTTTCAGAATTTACATTTTTGGAATTTTTAGAATCCGGGATTTTTTATTTTGCAGCTCCATTTTTTGGGGAACATGCGTTTAGAAATGGATTATTTAAAGCAGTACAACCTAAAAAGTTGAAAGATACTGTATCTAAAAATGTAGCTAAAAATTTAGAAGAAATTAAAAAGGCCAATATAGATGAAAATCTGAAAAATAGACTTGTTGCGACAAAAGCTGGTATTATTTTAGGATGTATTACAGTACCTGCATTGGAGTATGCGCTTGGTTTTGCTAAGAATTTATTTACTCTTAAAGTTTTTAAAATAAGCGATTTTAATAATGTAGCAAATTTAAATAAAGATAAAAAAGAAGATATTTCACAGCAGCAAAAAGTTGAAACTCATTCCAAGTCAGTACTAAAAAAAATGGGTATTTTATCTGCTGTTGGAATTTCTTCAGGCTTGTTACTTTCAACTAAGGGGTATAATTCCAAAACAGCCCTAAAATTATCTGAAATTCTTTTAGAGCCCGGTGAAAATATTTCGAAATTATTACATAAAATTGGAATAAAATCAGAAACGACAGATAAGTTTTTGAAAGAATATTTAAAACTTGATTTTGTAAATAATGATGGGAAATTGTCTTTAAGCAAAGGGCAACTTGCAGTTACTTGTATAACAGGCTTGTTTGGTTACTCTTCTGCTGCAAAAGATAGGGGGAAATTAGATTTTTACGAAGTTTTAACAAGAGTTCCGCTTGTTGTTTTGTATACAATTTTCGGGTCTTCAATTTTAGATGCAGGGTTCAAAAATATTTTAGCTAAAAAAGGAAAATTTCCTGAACTAATAAAGAGAAATAAAAATGGTTTTATTGAACAAATTCCAACACGAAAAGAACTTCCTCACATTGCTGAAAAACTTGCTAAAATTCATAAAACTTCTAAAAATTTTGAACTTGAAAAACTTATTCGACAAAAATCTGTTATAACAGGTATTCCTTATTTATTCAGTCTTGTTGCTATGGGATTTACACTAAGTGCTGTTTCAAGGATTTGGACTAAATACAGATATAATCACCAGATTAAATCTGCTCAAAATACTCATGATACAATTTCGAGGTCGGATTTTACTCCTATAAGTCCAGTATTTAGCGGGTTTAAATCAACTTCAAATATTAAATTGCCAAAATAAATTCTGCGAGTTTATTTGCAATAATTGTGTGTGATTCTTTTGTATAATGCAGTCCGTCCTTTTGAGCGGGCGAAGTTATTTGGTTAAAATCAAAATATAAACAATTATTTTCTTTGGCAATTTGTTCAAAAATTGGAAAAACTTTATTTATTTTATCAATTGATTCGCGATTAAACATCATGGAAAATCCACTATGTAAAATGTTTTCGGTGATTTTTACAGGTGGAACTATGATAATGTTAGTTTTAATATTGACTTCACGGACAGAATCAATAAGATTTTGTAGGCCATTTTTTGTAGAATTTTCGTCAAGATTATAGAAGAATTGAGCATCATTTGTGCCCAGAGAAATAATACA
>ERZ780223.1671-NODE-1671-length-21227-cov-8.178018_pt1 | contig 21227 bp, 17 predicted proteins | sample MGYA00511016_ERZ780223 | MGnify/ENA primary metagenome ERZ780223 (study PRJEB29588, sample SAMEA2159032) | human gut metagenome | biome: human gut; feature: human-associated habitat; material: faeces | place: Denmark | collected 2008/2010 ... | reverse complement strand
CAGTATTATACAGCCCTACAGAGCCATCATTTGTAAAATATGGGTGAAATTCGTACATATACTTATTATAGAGGGTTTTCCTAATAAGACAAATTATTTAAATATCTTATTATAAATGGTATTTTTTACTGTTTTTGTTATAATAAGGCTGAAAGGTAGAGGTAAGATTAAGATTATGAAAGTTAGTGTAAAAGTACCGGCAACAACTGCTAATATAGGGCCAGGATTTGACTGTCTGGGTATGGCTTTGCCAATATATAATATTATTACAATAGAAGAAACAGTGCTGCCTGGTACCGGAATTGAAATTAATGTAATAGCTGAAGATAGTGCTATTGACGAACTATCACTTGAGCACATTCCGCTAGATGAAAATAGTCTTGTTTATAAGGCTGTTGAATTGTTATATAATTCTATCGGTCAAACACCGAGCGAGCTTAAAATAAATATCCATTCAAGTATTCCGGTTGCAAGAGGTCTTGGTAGCAGTGCATCTGTTATTGTTGGAGCTTTAATTGCTGCAAATGAGTTGCTTGGTAGACCAGCTGATGATGTTGCACTTTTAACAATTGCCTGTGAACTTGAAGGGCATCCTGATAATATTACTCCTGCAATTGTAGGTGGACTTGTTATTTCCTCTCAGGAAGATGATGGTTCCGTAGTTTACAGAAAGCTTGATTGGCCTGAAGAGTGGGCTGTAACTGTTTGCGTGCCTGATTTTGAACTTTCAACTGATATTGCCCGTTCCGTGCTACCTAAAGAAGTTCCTATGGGTGATGCGATTTTTAATGCAAAACGTTTAGCCATGTTTGTTGAAGCTGTTCATACTAAAGATTCTGAATTAATGAAACTTGCCCTGCAAGATAGATTACATCAGCCTTACAGAATGAAGTTAATGCCGGGATTAGACAAAATTATGGAAAATCTAAAACATATTGATAGTGTTTTAGGTTGCGTTATCAGCGGTGCCGGTTCTTCCATTCTTGTTGTATCTAAGAAGAATGATTTGGATAAAATTAGAAGCATTGTCAAAGATACCTGGGAAAATCAAAATATTAAAACTGATATCAAGACTCTTAATATAGAGAAATCAGGTGCTCAAATTTTGTCAAACGAAGATTAGTAATCTGTATTGTAAAAAATACTAATATAAATTCTAAAAATATCCTCCATAATATCTCTGAACTGATAATGGAGGGTATTTTTATGAAAGTTAGTATTTTAGATTCCTGCGTAGGGTGCGGGGCATGCGCAATTATCAATCCTGAAGTGTTTGATATGAAAGGGAATAAAGCAATTGTAAATCAAGCCAATATAGATAAAACTGAAGATTTATGTATTGATGCTGCTATCAGTTGTCCTGTTAATGCCATTGAAATAGACGAATATTAAGTTTTATAAAGCCTTAAGATGCAGATATAGCAAGAAAAAATTGTTCAAATAAAATATTTGAGCAATTTTTTTCTATAAATTAACTTAAATAAAATATAAGGTTGGTAAGTTATGTGTATTTGAAAGGTGGTTATTTATGTCAACAATTAATTATGCTGGTCCTATTGCTGTTATGGTAGATGGAACTAAAGGTAGTTTTACAAATAGAGCAGAATGCTCCAAGGAACATTTCAAAAATAATCTAAAAGCAAATGCTAACTATGCATTACTTGGTGCTACTGCAGGGGCTGCAATTGCTTTCCCTAAGCACACAAATAAAATTGCAGCAAAAGCTGGTACTACATTTGGAAATGTATTAAGTAAAATGGGCACAAAAATTGCAAATAGTAAAATTACCCAATCAATTATTAAAAATCCTACAAAAGCAGGGAAACTTGCATTTTTGGCAGTTGGTCTTGGATATTTAATGAATACAATACAGCAGCACGCATTTAAAGCCGGTCAAATTGATCAGAAGTACACTGATACTGCAGCTCTTGAATCACACTCTAAAAAGATTATTTTAGTTTAACCATTAGTAGAATAATTATACTTAAAGACGCATAATTTATTTATGCGTCTTTTTCAAATGTAATACTAACTTTTAATTCTGTATCTGACAGGTCAATTACTGCCCATCTTATAATATTGCCATATTTATTTTGCAACTCCTCTTCGATACATTTAGTATTCAGCGGTACAGTCTTTTTTATAATTGCAATATCCGAAATAATTTGTTTTGACATAGTAATTATCCATTTATTCAACAGTTACAGATTTTGCAAGATTTCTAGGTTGGTCAACATCTTTACCAAGAAACTCTGCAATATAGTAAGCAATAAGCTGCAATGGAATCATTGCAACAATTGGAGAAAGAAGTTCAATGACATCAGGGACATTAATAATGTAATCAAATAAATCATCCAATTTTGCATCTGTAGAATTTGTTAGCGCTATCATTCGTGCATTTCTAGCTTTGGCCTCTTCGCTATTTGATAAAAGTTTTTCATAAACAGAGCCTTTCATTAAAATTGACAGGACAGGCATAGTTTCATCAAGCATCGCAATAGGACCATGCTTTAATTCTCCGGCTGGATAACCTGTAGCATTTATATAACTAATTTCTTTTAGTTTTAAAGCTCCCTCCAACGCTGTAGGATAATTTATACCTCTTGCAATATAAATAAAATCTCTTGTATTGGCGTATTTTCTTGCACAAGCTTGAATATTTTCTTTGTTTGCAAGGATTTGCTCAATTTTTTGAGGCAATAAAAGCATTTCGCCTTTTAAATTCTTTAATTCAGAAAGAGCCATTGTCCCTTTTACTTCCGCCATATACAATGCAAGTAAATATATTGAAGTTAATTGTGCTATATAAGATTTTGTAGCCGCGACAGAAACTTCTATGCCTGCACTAACAGGAATTAAGCTGTCAGCTTCTCTTGCCATTGCACTGTCAGGTCTGTTTGTAATAATGAGAATATGAGAACCTCTTGTTTTTGATTGTTTAATAGCAGTTAATGTATCAGCGGTTTCTCCTGATTGAGAAACTCCAATTACAAGAGTATGCTCATCAGTAACTGTTTTTCTGTAAATATACTCGCTAGAGGCTTCAACGTCTACTGGAACACCACAAAAATCCTCAATAATATATTTACCAATCATGGCAGCATGTAAAGAGGTTCCACAGGCAATTATTTGTATTCTGTTTAAATTTTTCAAAGTTTCCTTTGTTAATTTAACCTCATTCAAAACAACAGGTGATTCAGAGGTATGTAGTTTTCCAACAAGAATATTTCTTATAACATCCGGTTGTTCATGAATTTCCTTTAGCATAAAATGTTTGTAGCCCATTTTACTTAGAGCAACAGGCTCCCAAGGTAGAACTTCTACTTTAGGCGTAATCTCATTTCCATCTTTATCTTCAAGTTTAATTGAAGTTGGAGTCAGTGTTCCCACCTGATTATCAGCAAGATAAATAGCCTTTTTAGTGTGTTTAATTATTGCAGGCACATCAGATGCAACGTAATATTCGTTTTCGCCAACACCAATAAGCAGCGGTGCATTTCTTTTTGTTACAACAAGCTTGTCCGGTTCATCATTATGCATTATACAAAGTGCATATGCTCCTTGTATCTCTTTTACGGCTTCTTGTACAGCTAAGGTTAAATCTTTAACTTCTGCATATTTTTGAGCTACTAGATGAGCAACAGTTTCTGTATCCGTCTGAGAACGGAATTCACAGCCCTTAGCTTCTAGCATAGCCTTTAACTCTTTATAGTTTTCGATAATCCCATTATGCACAACAACAAGCTTACCGCAGTTACAAGTATGCGGGTGAGCATTCACAATAGATGGAGCCCCGTGAGTTGCCCATCTTATATGCCCTATACCTATTGTTGATTTTGATAATTCGTAAGCATGAGAAGATAATTCTTCTCTAAGATTTTTTAACTTGCCTTCAGCTTTATAAACTTTTATAGAATCAGAACATTTAACGGCAATACCTGAAGAGTCATAACCTCTGTATTCAAGCTGTTCTAATCCGTCTAATAATATATCAACAACCGGTTTTTTACCAACATATCCGACAATACCACACATATTGTATCTCTCCTTAAAATGATTACAATATATATGGTATCATCAAAATAATAAGATTTTTATAACTTAATATATTTTTTACATATTAATTTAGAATTTGGACACCGGCTCCGGTCATCGTTGGTCTGTAGCTATTCTGGTATCCCCAACCGCGGGTTCCAGAATAACTGTTATCAAAACCTGGAGCAAAACCGTTCAATATATGTGAACCTATTGCCGGTGTAAATCCAGTGGGTCTACCTACAAAGTTATTATAAAGTCTGTCTCTAAATGATGTCGGGTTATAGTAGTTATTAAATCCGGCGCGCCTTGTGTTGTAGTAATTACCATAATTATTCGCCGTGTATGCCCGATTTGATTTGTTCTGGTATTGTGATAGGACATTATTCATTCTTTGTGCAATATTCTTTGTTGAATAAGTTTTATTAAATAATTTATGCTCTATTCTGTTGAGTCTTACAGCATTATTGTCATTTCTGTATGTTCTTCCAAATAATGAGTCCTCAACTCTGGATAAATCCGTATCATATGGATTATTCTGAGTATCCGAATGATAATATTGCGGATTTTCGTAACGCATAATGTCTGCATTTGCACTGTTTAAATTAAGCAGCATGCAAAGTGATATTAAACATGTTGTCATAATAAATTTGTTCATTGCTCACCTCTTCATTCTAGAGTATAGTATTATACATTTTTGTTTATTTTATTCCTCATTTGGTCTATCTTAACAATTAGCCAAGTTTAAAAATCAATGCTAATATAAATGTATTATGAATAATAAAGATAGAAAAAAGAAAGTAATTGCATATTTGCATTCCCATTGGGATAGGGAGTGGTATAGAGAATTTGAAGTTTTTAGACTCAGATTATTAAGAGTTTTTGATAATGTTTTGAATTTACTTACAACCGATAAAATTCCTTCATTTTACTTTGATGGTCAGGTTGCAGCTTTGTTAGATTATCTGGAATTAAGACCTGAAAAAGAAGAACTTGTAAGAACCTTAATAAAAGAGAAAAAATTATTTATTGGGCCATTTTACTGTTTGGTTGATGAGTTTTTAACTGATGGTATCTGCTTTAGAAAAAATCTTGAAATAGGTCTTAATATTGCGCGCGAATTTGGCTGCGAAGATTTTATAGGGTATTTTGCTGATACTTTTGGGCATAGCAAAAACATACCTGCAATTTTAAAAGAAAATGACATTGATAGGGCCATTGTCTGGCGTGGGTGCAAACAGGACCTACCGTCCGAATTTATTTTTAGCGGTGTAAATACTGTAAACCTTGTACGCGGGTATTTTATGGATATATTCTCCTCTAATAAATCATTAGAAGAGAAAGCAAATTTTATAAAAGATAATTTGGATAAAATTGCAAAAAAATCATCTAATACACTACTATTGCCTATTGGAGCTGACCATTTAGGTATTCCTGATGATATTACAACACAAATAGAAATTGTTAATTCCTATTTGGAGGATTATGAAATTGTTCTCGGTTCACCTTTTGATTATTTTGATGCAGTCACATTTAAAACAAAATATGACGATGAACTTCGTGACAATTCAGAAACATTTATACTACAAGGCTGCTATTCAGCAAGGACAAAGTTAAAACAGCTAAATACTGAGTGCTCATACAAACTTGATTTGGCAAATAAATTGCAGCTTAACTTTGGGAGTAAATATGAGGCGGCTATTGAATATGCTTACAAATTGTTGTTGCAAAATCAGGCACATGACAGCATTTGCGGCTGTTCTACAGATATGACGCATTATGAAAATATTACAAGGTACAATAAGATTCTGCAAATAGCAAATACTATAATTGAAGAAATCCGGTTAACTCAGCCTAAAAACCTATCTATTACATTCAAGTACCTGGATAAATATAAACTTTTAGAAGTGGAAAGAACTGAAATTGAAGATAATTCTCAAGTCGTTGCTAAACGAAAAGGTTTTCCAACGGAGTTGCTTCATGATACCGGTAAAATTCCTGTAACTGAGGATTACACAACGATTTACACCTTGTTAAAAGAATTTAATGTAAGCAGAGCGTCCTCAGATTTGGTAGTTGATAATACAAATTTATTTAATTCACAAATTCGTATTGTGATAGAAGACGGACAGCTTAATGTTTATGACAGGGCTAAATGTTATAAAAACTTTATTGAATTTGTAAGATACAAAGATAAAGGTGATACTTATAATTATGGGCCTGTTGAAGATGATATATACGAAATAGCTAAAATTAAATCTGCAAGGGTTCTCATGGATGGTCCATTGCGTTGTACTTTCCGTATAACAACGTCATTCTTCAATGTTGATGTCTCTTTGAACAAGAAATCAAAACTTCTTAATTTCAAAATAAAATGGCCAAATTTATCAACAAATAGACTGTGGCAGGTAAGATTTAATCTGAATAAAAGTATTTCGGAAACTCAATCAGAAGATATGAATTTGCTGGTTAAGCGGAAATTCAATTCTGACTATGAAATAAGAAAAAATCTGCCAACAGAAAGGGGCCATGAGGCAAAAACAAATACAGCTCCAATGCAAAGATTTGTTTGGGCAAACGGTTTTGGAGTCATAACTCACGGGCTTACTGAATATGAAGTGTACAAAAATACTCTATCAGTAACACTGTTAAGAAGCATTGGAGTTATTTCAAACCCTAAAAACCCTGCAAGGACAACTCCTGCAGGACCTCCTATTGAGGTTCCCGGAGCCCAGCAGCTTGGTGAAAATACTGCAGAGTTTTCTATAGGCTTTTTTGATATAAAAGACTGGGCAAGTTATGTAGAAGAAGTATATCCTCAAACAATTATATTCTAAAGCAAAAAGCGGTCATAAGACCGCTTAGTTTTACATAATTTATCCTATCCTTTTTCCTTACTTAGTAATCTTTCTCAAATTTCCTATTGATTATCCAGCAACTCTTGATATAAAATTTGCTACTTCAAGAAATGAATCTTTAACAAATTCTTTGGCTAAAACGCTCACCGGTCTATTTTCAATGCAGTCAAAAACATAATATATAGGATCCTGAGAGTTGTTAAATCTCATTCTTCTGTCTTTATTTTCTAAATATTTGAACTCCTCAACAGATTTTCTTCTACGGCGCTGAGGTTTTACCATTGTTCCAAATGCTTGTCCAGATGTGGCTAACATAATTTTTGCTCTTTCTCTTCTTTGTTATATCTTACATATATATAAAGTAGATATTCACAAAATAATTGCTTTTTTGACAATGTATTTGTTAACAAAACTTAACTAATTTATTAAATTAACTGCTTCCTCAGCATTTACAATATTTTTGCCGATAGCTTTTTCTAATTGAGCTCTTGCAGAATTATACTCATATAGTGCGCCATAATAAGTAAGTTGAGCCTGCTCATAAGTATTTTCTGCGTCTTTCAATTCTGTAGGAGATGCTTCACCTACTCTGTATCTTCCGTATGAAAGTTCATAATTTTCTTTAGATTGTTTTACCTGCAGTATCGCAACAGGCAGCTGATTACGTTTTTCATCAACTTTCAAATATGCATTTTGAATTTCTAAATATATAGAATTTTGAGTATTTTTGGCATTTGCAAGTTCCCTATCATACATATATTTTGCTTCTTTGATTTCATTTCTTATCAACATTGCATTTATTGTTGGAAATATCAAATATCCGCCAATATTGTAACCATAATTAGAATTCCAGGATTTACCACCTCGTTGATATTGCCCTTCAAATGAAAGTGTAGGATAAAAAGATTTTTTAGCTAATTTAACTGTTTGATTCGCCTCTTCTACTTTAATTTCTGCAAGTTTGAGCTCAGGACGGGCTTCTCTTGCAATATCAACAGTCTGTTCAAAGGTTAAATTAACAGGTTGATATTGAAGTCTGTCTGTGACGTCATACTTTTCTATATAAGGCACTCCCATGACATTATTTAACTTGGCTATGGCAAGATTAACAGCATTTTCGGATTGAATAAGTTTTAATTTTGCACTGCTTAAATTAGTTTCTGCAATTGTTACGTCAACTTTAGGATTCATACCTATTTCATATAGAGCTTTAGCCTGATTATAGAATAATTGAAATTTATCAACTGTATCCTGTGCAACGCGTTTACTTTCGTAAGCATAAAGTAGATTATAATATGCATTTTTTGTTTGATAAATTACATCATTAACAACAGCCTCAAAAGTTTTTTTATAAGCATCATAATCCAGTCTTTTAATAGTTGCCTGATTCTGAGTTACCCCAAAGTCATATAGCATTTGCTGCAAGGTTACCTGTCCGGCTAAGTAATAATTGAATTCTAAATTTTGTCCCAATGCATCAGATAATTGCAATTGCCTAAGGTGTGTATAACTTGTTTGCCATGAAAAACTTGGGAAATAATTAGACCAAACTTGTTTAATGCGGGCATCAGAAGCCAGTATATCTTGAAAAGCAGCATTTATTTGCGGATTATTTCCAAGCGCAAGTTTGATACAATTGTCAAGGGACATATCAATATTCTTTTCTACAGAACCTGATATAACAAAATCAGCATTGACCTCGATATCAGGCAATACATTTTCAGACATTGGGAATTCGTTTGTATTTATTTTATTTCCTAAGTCTGAAGAGAATGCAGGAAGAGCAAATACTAATGTAATTATCAGGGTAATAAATAGTTTATTCATTTTTCTTTTTTTCCTTCATTTCATGTATTTTATGTGCAAAATTAGCCTTAAAATTTTCAATCATAACGTAGAATGCAGGAACTAAAAAAGTTCCGATAAATGCAACAGCCATCATGCCTCCAAATACAGTCATCCCTACAGAATGTCTGGATGCTGCACCTGCTCCGGATGCAAATACAAGGGGTAACAATCCTAAGATAAAAGCAATATTAGTCATCATAACAGCTCTAAATCTCAATTTTGCAGCTTGCAGTGCAGCTTCTTTTATTGGTAATCCTTCTTGGTGAGCATCTTTAGCAAATTCAACAATCAAAATTGCCTGTTTTGTACTTAAACCAATTAACATAACAAGCCCTATTTGAGAATATATATCAAGTGCATATCCTGAAACGTACTGGAATAACAATGCCCCAACAAGTGCAACCGGTGTAATAAGAAGAACTGTAATAGGTAACAGCCAGCTCTCGTATAAACCTACAAGAAATAAAAATACAAACACAAGTGACATAGCAAGTATAGGACCTATTTGACCACTTGATTGTTTTTCTTGCAAAGATGTTCCAGACCAGGCATATCCCATATCTTGCGGCAATGTTTTATCAGAAAGTGTTTCCATCATTTTTATTGCCTGCCCGGAACTTACACCTGCTCTTGTATTACCATTAATAGTAATTGCTGGATACATGTTAAATCTTGTTCTAATGTACGGTCCTACGATATTTTTTGTCTTTATTACCGCAGATAAAGGAACCATTCTACCTGTTTTATTTTTTACATATATTTTATCTAAATCAGAAATCTTTGATCTGTATTCCGAATCTGCCTGAAGATATACACGATAAACTCGTCCATATTTATTGAAATCATTTACATATGATTTTGCAAAATAAGCTGCTATAGCATTATAAACTTCGGCAATTTCTACCCCTTGAGCCATAGATTTATCGACATCAACATCTATTTGCAATTGTGGCAAATTAGCACTGTAAGAAGTATAAACCATAGTGAAATTTGGATCAGCTAAAGCTGCCCCTATGATTTTCTTTGCTTCCTCAAATAATTCGGCTGAGGATCTGTCTCCTTTATCCAAAAGTTGATATTCAAAGCCTCCGAACATCCCTAAACCGGAAATCGCAGGGGGTGAAAACGTTGCAATAGTTGCAGATGGATAGTGCGCAAACTGTTTATTTATATTTTGAATTATACCATTTAATGATTCCTCTTTACTTTTCCTTTTTGACCAAGGCTTCAGCCTTGAAACAATAAACGCGGTATTTTCTCCATTCATACCAACAAGTGTAATTGTGCTCTTAACCCCTGGGATTTGCAAAATTTTATTTTCAACATCTGTAGCCACTTCATCTGTTCTGGAGGCTGAAGAGCCATCTGGAAGCTGTATTTGAGTAAATATTGCACCTCGATCTTCATTTGGTAAAAAGCCTTTCGGAATCAATAAAAACATCCCCAGTGTGAATACCACAATTATGCCTAAAACCCCAAAAGTAAGTTTCCATGATTCTACAAAACTTTTTGTATATTCCAAATATTTATCACGAACATTATTAAACCATTCATCAAATTTTTGAATAAACACAAAATCAGCCTTTTCTTCTCCTGATTTCAAAATCATAGAACAAAGAGCAGGGGCAAGAGTCAAAGCCACAAGGGTAGACAAACCAATTGATGAGGCAATACAGAGTGCAAATTGTCTGAACATACGCCCAGTAATTCCACCCATAAATGAAACAGGAACAAATACTGCCATCAAAACAAGAGAGGTCGCAAGTACTGCACCAAAAACTTCTTTCATTGTGATTTCCGTAGCTGTTTTGGCGTCTTTACCCTCCTGAATATGGCGCTGGGTATTTTCAAGCACAACAATAGCATCATCTACGACAAGCCCAACAGCCAGTACAAGCCCGAATAGAATCAATAGATTAATTGAAAATCCGAACAAATGCATAAATATAAATACACCAATCAATGAGACAGGAATAGCACAAAATGGGATAAATGCAGCTCTTGCTGTACCTAAAAACATATATGTAACTATTGATACAAGTATTACCGCAAGAGCAACGGCACTTATTACTTCATCAATAGATTCACGCACAAATTCAGTCTCATCGTGCTGAATTTTATATTCAATATCCTTAGGAAATGTTTTACTAAGTTCTTTCAGTTTATTTTGGATTTTATTAGATAAGTCTATAGCATTTGCTTCGGGTAGCTGACTAACTGTAATAATTGCAGCATTTTTACCGCTTATACGAGAGAAAAATGAATAGCTTTCAGCGCCGAGTTCAACTCTTGCTACATCTTTCAAACGAATTTGTGCCCCGTTAGGAAGCGATTTTACAATTATATCCTCAAATTCTTTTACATCTTTTAAACGTCCTTTTGTTCTCATTGTAAGTTTTATCAGCTGTTTATGCTTCATTGGTTCAACACCCAAGTCACCAGCCGGAGATTGGATATTTTGTGACTGAATAGCAGCTGTAATTTCGCTGGTTGATAAGCCGTAATTTGCCATTTTTGCAGCATCAAGCCAGATTCTCATAGAATAATTTGAAGAGCCGAATACTGCAACTTTACCAACCCCTTTTATACGTGCCAATTCGTCTTTAATAAAGATATCGGCATAATTTGAGATAAACAAATTATCATAAGAATTATTTGGAGAATTAACAGATATCAAAAGCAAACCGGGACCGCCTGTGGATTTTTTCACAGATAGACCATACCTTTTAACTTCTTCCGGCAGACGTGGAGTTACCAGTTGCAATTGGTTTTGAACGTTAACAACTGCCATATCTGGATCAGAACCAACTTCAAAATACAAAGTCAAAGTGTATGAACCGTTCTGAGAAGTTGAAGACATATATATCATATCCTGCACTCCGTTAAGCTGAGCTTCAACAGGAGCAGCAATTGTAGATTCTATAACGTCTGAACTGGCACCGGCATATGTGGCGCTTACAACAACCTGAGGAGGAGTAATAGACGGATACTCTTCAAGAGGTAAAGTTTTTATCATTAAAATGCCGGCAAGCATTATTGCTAAAGATATTACAATTGCCAGTTTCGGTCTTTTTATAAATAAATTGCCTTGTTTTTCTTCTGACATAAGTCTCCCTAAATATATTTTTCAGTACTTAATTATCTTATTTCTTTTTATTTAAATCAAGGTGTAGTTTGTTTTTTAAGCTGTCCATTTTTTCTTTCGAAACAATATTAACAGGATTACCCGGTGTAACTTTTAAGATACCCTCAACTATAACTTTGTCACCTTTTTTTAGACCGTCTTTTACAATCCAATTTTCTCCGGTTTGTCCCTGTACTTTTATATAAGTGAGCACAGGAAGATTTTTCTCATCAAGCTTGTACACATATTTTCCCTCCTGATTTTCCTGAACCGCAACTACCGGTACTACAGGAACTTTTACCGGATTATTAGCGTAAACTTTGACATTTACAAATTCACCATGTAAAAGCCTGTTATCCGGATTTTGGAATGTTGCTCTCATTGTAACTGTTCCGGTTGATTGATCAACTTTATTGTCTAAAAAATCCTGAACACCTTCTAAGTTATATTTTTCCCCGTTTTGGAAAAATAATTCAACTCTTCTTTTTTCATTAGCTTTGCTATCAATAGTTGATATTTCTGTATAATCATCAGACGATAGAGGAAAGGTGACATAAATAGGATTTGTACTATTTATTGTCGTTAGGGAACCGGAAGATGGTGAAACATAGTTTCCAACAGTAACATCAATAATACCAATTCTACCATCAACCGGAGCCTTTACTGATGTATAGCTTAGATTTCTGTTTGTATCATTGTAGGTTGATTGTGCCGCTTTTAATTGTGCCTGAAGAGCATTTCTGCTTGCAAGAATTTCGTCATATTTAGATTTTGCAATATAGTCCTGCTTTACAAGTTCTTCAGCTCTTATCAGTTGTTTGTTCGCATAATCAAGCTGAGCTTTAATATTTTGAATATTTGCGCCTGCAACATTTGAAGCGTTTTGATATTCAGCAGGCTCAATTAAAAACAACGTTTCACCGGCTTTTACATAGTCACCCTCTTTAAAAAAGCTTTTCTGTAAATAACCAGAAATTCGCGCCATAATACTTACTTGATATTTTGACACAACCCGGCCCGGTGCCTCAAAATTCCTAATTACACTATCCTCTTTTATATCTTCAACAACAACATTTGGAGGAACAATAGTTGTTCTTGCTTTTTGTTTCATTAAACTTCCAACTGAAGACCATAAAAAACGTAGTGCGACAGCTGCTATTGCAATTATTAAGACTAATAATATCTTTTTTTTCATCAATAATATCCCCTTTACGTTTATTTAATTTTTATATCATCTGGTATTTCTAAAATTTTGATGGGTAAGTAATGAGTTAATTGTAGCACAATCACATAAAAGTATTTTTGATATAATTAAGAATTTTATTTAGGGCAATGCTTCTATGTGAAATTGTATTTTTCAGTTCTTCAGACATATCAGCCATGGTAACGTTATAACCATCTACCAGGAATATAGGGTCATATCCGAATCCATTAATGCCTGATGGGGTTTGGGTAATTTTACCATAACACTCTCCAATTTCTTTATCAAGAATATTGCCAAACTCATCTACAAGTGTCATAGCACAAACAAATTTTGCATTTCTATTACCGTGTGGGGCTAGATTTTCCAGTAGTTTATCAATTCTGGCTTGTGGAGTATCAGCATATCTAGCAGAATGTATACCGGGTTCGCCGTTGAGCGCTTCTACACATAATCCTGAATCATCGGCTAATGAAAATGTTTTTGATAATCTGGCAGCCTCTTTTGCTTTAATATATGAATTTTCTTCAAAAGTTACTCCATTTTCTACCGGATTGAAATTCGCAGGAGGAAGCACGAATTCTATCCCCGAATCTCTTGAAATTGCATTAATTTCAGCTAATTTATGGGGATTGCCAGTGGCAAATACAATTTTAAACGTGTTGTTATTTTCCATATCGTCTTTGCCTTTTGGCGAATTCAAGAATTGATTCTTTCAGCGCCTGCTTATCAAAATCCGGCCAGTATTCAGATCTAATTATTATTTCAGAATACGCTATTTGCCAAAGCAGGTAATTTGATATTCTCTGTTCGCCACCCGTTCTAATTAATATATCGGGATCTGGTAGACCCTGCGTGTATAAATTTGTATTAACAAGGTCTTCTGTTATTTTATCTGCTGAAACGCCAGTTTCAACTATTTTTTTTACAGCATTAACAATTTCTGCTCTGGAGCCATAATTCAGGGCTATCTGGAGATGAACGCCAGTATTATTTTTAGTTGTATCAACAGCATTATATAAAATTTTTTGCAAATTTTTATTAAAACGTGATAAATCACCGATAAAATTAATTTTTACATTTTCATTATGCATTTCATTCAGCTCATTGGTAAGGGTAACGGCAACTAAATCCATTAAAAAATCAACTTCTTCCTGCTTTCTATTCCAATTTTCCGTAGAAAAAGCATAAACTGTAAGGTACTTAATACCAAAATCATTACAGGCTCTCAAAGTAGTTTTTAATGCTTCTACCCCTTTTTTGTGTCCAAATGCTCCCGGAAGATTTTTTTCTTTAGCCCAGCGCCTGTTACCATCCATGATAATTGCAATATGTTCTAATTTTGTATCTTGTATTATAGTTCCTATATTACTCAAAGTCATTGTATCTACCATCCTAAACAATCGCACCATGTGAGGCATCCTGTACATTTTTCGCATATTTTGCAAGATATCCTGATTTACATTTCAAAACAAACGGTTTTAAATGTTTTCTTCGCTCAATTAGTGTTTCATTGGAAACATTGAGAGTAATTTGTCTTGTATTTATGTCTATACTAATTTTATCACCATCTTCAATCAAGGCAATGTTACCACCCTCTGCAGCTTCAGGACAAACATGTCCTATACATATACCTCTTGTTCCGCCTGAGAATCTTCCATCAGTAATCAAAGCACAAGTTTTTCCTAAACCTTTACCTACAAGTAAAGAAGTTGGAGCAAGCATTTCACGCATACCAGGACCGCCTTTTGGTCCCTCATACCTAATTACTATAACATCACCGTGCTTGATTTCATCATTTTCTAAAGCTGACATTGCAGCTTCTTCAGAATCAAATGTTTTAGCTACTCCCTCAAACTCATAGCAGCTTTCATCAATTCCTGAAATCTTGGTAACACAACCATCAGGAGCGATATTGCCATACAAAATTCCAAGCCCAGGTTTAGTGGTAAACGGTTCATTATATGGATGAATTAAACTTTTATCAATATAAGCTTCTTTTGTTATTTCGGATAGTTTTAGACCACAGATTGTATTTTTATCAACTATACCAATATCAGCATCCATGAGAGTCTTTAACAATGCAGGAATTCCTCCGCCTTTGTGAAAATCAGTCATAGTTGGCTCACCGGCAGGATCTAATTTAACGACCTGATGAATTTTATGACTTAATTCTTCAAAATCTTTCAGTGAAACATCAATTTCGCCGGCATTAGCTAAGGCAAGAATATGTAAAAATGAATTTGTAGAACCCCCAAGTGCCAAATCACAAATAATAGCGTTTCTAAGAGTATCCTTATCCACTATATCTCGAGGCTTTATATCCCTCTTAACCAAATTGACAATTTGAACTCCGCTTTCAAAAGCTATTCTGCGTTTTTTAGCAGAAACAGCAGATGCAGTTGCACATAACGGCAAACTCATCCCCATAACTTCGGTCAAGCACGCCATAGTGTTAGCTGTATACATGCCCTGACAGGAACCAGCACTCGGGCATGATTCTTCTTCAAGCTCCAGTAGTCTTTTTTCATCAATAGCACCGCTTCTAAATTTTCCCACCGCCTCGAATGAAGCCTTAATCATTGATAATTTTTCACACCTGCTTTCTCCATCTAGCATCGGGCCCGCAGTCACAATGATAGTTGGAATATTTAATCGAAGTGCTGCTATAAGCATCCCCGGTGTTATTTTATCGCAATTTGAGAGAAGAACAAGTCCGTCAAGCTGATGAGCTTCTGCCATAGTTTCTACACAGTCAGCAATTAAATCTCTTGAGGGAAGGGAATACCGCATTCCGGAATGCCCCATAGAAATACCGTCACATACCGCTGGAACACCGAAAATAAATGATTGCCCGCCGCCAGTATGTATACCTTTTTCAATCTGCCTTTCCAAATCACGCATTCCAACATGACCGGGAACTAAATCCGTAAACGAACTTGCAATACCTATAAAAGGTGTATTCATATTTTTCCGGCTCACCCCTGCAGCCATAAGCAGACCTCTATGTGGCGTGTGAGCTATCCCTTTTTTTATATTATCACTTCTCATGATTTTTATTATACCATCAACAACTAATGTTGCATTATCATATATAATATTGTACTATAAAAATAAAGGAGAGAGTTTTGACAATAAGAAAGGAGTTAAAAATGCCAAAATTCAGTAATAACAAGAAAATCGGGGGGGGGGGTACCTTTTAAAGGCTTATTCTGACGACATTCTAAGGTCTTTAGAAATATTTATTTTAAATTGTTTTCAAAATCCAACTTCGCATTGTCCCCCTGAATTGACAGGTCATGCTGAACTTGGTTTAGCATCTCAAGATAATAGATTCCGAAACATGTTCGGAATGACGCATAGCAAAGCAGCATTCACCCTTGCTGAAGTTCTTATTACTCTTGGTATTATAGGTATAGTTGCCACAATAACTTTACCAGGGGTGTTAACAAAATGCCAAAAACTTGTTATTAAAAATCAATTTAAGGAACAATATTCGCGCATGCAACAAGCTTTTAAAATGGTTGAAAACAATATGGATATGACTCCAGAGTGTTATTACTGGCTCAACACACCATATCAACCAGCTAGTTGCGTTGAATATAATGAACAAGGTGATTGTAAAAAATATGAAATGCCTGATGGAAGTCCACTTCCAAGTGATTATAATGGACATTTTAGTCAATGTAATGCTGTAAAAGATGAAATGAAAGGAATACTTAAAGTCACGCAAATTTGTAAAAATAAAGCTTATCAAAATGGTTGTATTCCTAATTACAAAGGTATTGATACTATAATTGCTGACATTAATCCGGATAAAGATGAAAATGATATAAATAAACAAACTAGTGGTTGTGCTGGTTGGAGACAATCCCGCATTCACAATGATAGGGAAGCCTGGGTTCTCTTAGATGGTACAATAATATTATTTTATTCAGGATTTCAACTTTTTGCGATTGATGTTAACGGTAAGAAAGGACCGAACAAATGGGGGCACGATATATTCTCTTTCGTAGCTCGTTCTAATGGTGACCCCATACAATTACAAGACGGAGCTTGCGCTCAAATAGAAAAAGGTGGAGTAAGAACAGAAACAATGATAAAAAATTTATTTAATAAGTAACTGATACTATATTATAATCATCATCCCACTCAATTTCACCCTCTGATACAAGATTGTGGTAATCATAGGAATTCGATATGTATTGCTTTATAAATAAATCTTTTTTACCAAGAATTTTCACTATATCAGGGAGTAATTTAGAACTTCCTGCAAGCGTACCACTTGCAGAGGTTGCTTTAAATCCATCATAATAAATTTTTTCACCGGCAAACTCAAATTCTTTTAGAGTGCTATGCGTGCAAGGCAGACAGTCTGATACAAGCAATATTTTATTCATTTGCTTGGTTTTACACAAAAGTTTTATTGCTGAATCAGAAACATGAACTCCGTCTCCAATTATTTCAGTATAAATATTATCATTTATCAGTGCACTGAGAGCTGTACTTTCACCTCTGTGCGTAATTCCGCTCATCGCATTAAATGTATGAGTAGTCGCATCACATAAATTCAAATCAGAACCAGTACAGTGCCCTGCTTGCACTTTTACTCCCTTTGAATGCAAATACCTTAACAATTCTGCATCTGCTAATTCCGGAGCTAAAGTCACAATCTTTATAAAATCATCTTCAAGAGTTTGAAAATTCTCAATAGTTGGGGGTAGAAAATACTTCGCATTATGAATTCCCTTTTTGGCAGGGTTTAAAAATATACCCTCAAGGTGAACTCCGCAGATTTTAGCCATATCAGAAGTAGTTTTATCAGCTGCATCTTTGATTATTTTAATTTGCTTCTTAGTATTTTCAATACTATCAGTAACCAGTGTCGGAAATATAAATCCGACTCCCTCTTTTAATATTTGATAAGCCAAATCTCTGATATCGCTTACCGATGCAGTATTAAAGTCTACACCATAGCAGCCGTGAAAATGCTGTTCAACTAATAGTTTTGTTTTCATTATATAACACTTCCTGCAAAAACTTTTCTTGCCTCTTCTCTATCATCAAAATGAATAGTTTTATCTTTCAGAATTTGATAATCTTCATGTCCTTTACCTGCAATGAGTACGACATCATTATTGTTTGCAATTGTTTTTAGTAAAGCGATTGCCTCTCCTCTATCCGGTTCAACAGTGACAATATCAGGATCTACGGATTTTAAACCTGCAATAATATCAGTAATTATCTGCTGCGGATCCTCAGAACGCGGATTATCACTTGTGATAACTATTTTATCTGCAAGCTTTTGTGCAATAGCTCCCATTTTCGGTCTTTTTGTCGCATCTCTATCACCGCCGCACCCGAATAAACAAATCAATTTCCCATCTTTTTGAGTTATTTCTCTTGCTGATTTTAATACATTTTCCAACCCGTCAGGAGTATGAGCATAATCAACAATAACAAGAGGTTTTTTATTTACAACTTCAAATCTTCCGGCAACTCCATGCACATTTTGAAGAGCTTTTAGAGCTATGCTAATATCAATATTCATAGCAATAGAAGCGGTTAACGCAGCTAAAACATTATAAACACTGAACATTCCGTTCATATGCAGGTTAACTGAATATTCTTGACCGTTATACAGCAATGTAAATTCCGCACCATTCAATGAGAAATTAATATCCTTTGCCATTACATCAGCTTGATTTTTTACACCGTAGGTTAATTTTCTAACTCCGTCAGGCACAACAGATAAAAACTTTTCACCATACTCATCATCCAGATTTATAACGGCAAAATCTCCATCGGTCAATCTTTCAAACAACAAAGCCTTAGCTTTGAAATAATTTTCCATTGTAATATGATAATCCAAATGATCTTGAGTCAAATTAGTTAAAACAGCGCCATTAAATCTGCAGCCGCCAACCCTATTTTGTTCAAGAGCATGAGAACTAACTTCCATTACAACATTATCAATCTTTTCAACATCTTTAATCATTCTGAGCGTTGCCTGAAGTTCTGGAGCTTGTGGTGTTGTATGCTTTGCATCTCGATACTCACCTCCGGAAGACAATTTATATCCAAGAGTTCCGATAAGTGCACATTTCTCAGAGTTTTCTTCAAATATCTTTTGTATCAGGTGAGTAACAGTAGTTTTACCATTTGTTCCGGTTATACCAATCAAATTGATGCCTTTTGACGGGCTCGAATAAAATCTGTCGGCTATATCTGCAATTTTATGTCTGGTTGATTTTACCTGAACTTGAGGAATTTTTATACCATCAACTTTGTGCTCAACAAGAAGTGCTGCAGCTCCATTTTCAACGGCCATCTGCGCATACTCATGACCATCAGTGTGTTCCCCTGCAAGACAAACAAAAATATCACCCTTTTTAGTTGTTTTCGAATTATATGATATCCCTGAAATTTCAACATTTTTAAAATTTATTAAATCTCTATATTCTAAATATTCAATTAACTCATCTAATTTCATTTTATTTCTCCCTTAACTAATTAATCTTTTTATTCTGCGGAGCCGGAACTTTGTCAGGTTTTAAATCAAGTATTCTAGCTGTCTGTTCCGCTACTTCATGAAAAATAGGACCAGCAACGGTATTTCCCCAGACTGGGCCTTTTTTTGCACTATCAACAACTACGTAAATCAACACTTTTGGGTCACTTGCAGGCAGATAGCCAATAGTTGAAGTATACATAGCACCGGAGTATCCAGTTCCATTTTCAAGCGGTTTTCTGGAAGTACCTGTTTTTGCTGCAACATTATATTTATCCATCTTTATGCAAGATCTGCCATTATTTACACTCATTGCAAGAAGTTTTGTTATGGTTCTGGCAGTCTGCGCTGAAACGGTAGGAATATGTTTAATTTTTTCAGCCTCTTCTTCCGGAGAATACTTGATAATATGCGGGGTAACCCGAACACCATCATTAGCAAGAGCAGATACAGCTGAAACCATTTGCATAATAGATACAGATGTTCCATATCCATATGACATAGTCATATGCAGACCTCTATCCCAGAATTTAGGAGAAGCCAGCAAACCTGAAGATTCTCCCGGTAAATCAATACCGGATTTTTCTCCAAATCCAAACTTTCTAAGCATATTATAAAATTCAGAATGAGTCATCAAGAATCCGACATTCACTGAACCAATATTACTTGAGTGCTCAAAAAGGTATACCAAATCAATCTTACCTGGAGCACCTTTTTCCTTATAGTCATAGTTTTCAATCGTATAACCGCCAAATTTCATACGACCTTTATCTTCAATAATCGAATTTTCATTAATTTTCCCTAATTCCATAGCACTTGTAACAGTTATTGTTTTAAAAGTGGAACCTGGGGGATAGACATCTGTTAATGTCCAATTTTTAATTTCAGTATTTGTTGCTTTTTGAAATTTGTTGGGATCATAAGTTGGATACACAGCATAAGCAAGAATTTCACCATTCTTAGGATTCATAACAATAACAGCCCCCCTAAGGGCGTCTTTTTCTTCAATAATTTTTTGGAGTTCTTTTTCACATACGTGTTGAATTGCTGCATCGATTGTAAGAACAACATCTTGACCTTTTGGATTCATAGTTGGAGCCACAGGATCAGTTGAAAAATTATATATAATTTTTCCATCACGTGTTCTTTGATAGCGTGTTGCTCTCACAACATGCTCTAACTTGTCTTTAGCAGTAAGCTCAACCCCATTTGAGACATTTGCATCAAAATTATAAAAACCCAATACGTGTGAGGCAAAAATACCTTGCGGATACTCCCTGGTATTCTTTTTATCTAAACTTATTGAACGAAAACCGTTATCTGCAATAACTTTCATTATTTTCTTAGCAGTATCTCTATCAACATCTTTTTTTATTGCAATTACAGGAATTTTTTTATTAGATATTTTATTGCACAATATTTTTTCAGGAATACCCAGAATTGGTGCAAATAATTTTGATATTATTTGTGGTGTTTCTTTATCAGAATAATCAACAGGTCTAGCATATATATTGTAATAAATTCTATCCGTCGCAAGCTTTATACCATGTCTGTCAAAAATATCACCACGAACAGCAAAATCATGACTTGCACGTTGCATTTTTCCTCTTTCGCGGTATTTTTGAAAATCAAATATTTGAACAATAAAAA
>ERZ780223.1668-NODE-1668-length-21252-cov-3.430108_pt1 | contig 21252 bp, 14 predicted proteins | sample MGYA00511016_ERZ780223 | MGnify/ENA primary metagenome ERZ780223 (study PRJEB29588, sample SAMEA2159032) | human gut metagenome | biome: human gut; feature: human-associated habitat; material: faeces | place: Denmark | collected 2008/2010 ... | reverse complement strand
GGGGTCAGCCAGTAGGTCCCGGACCGAACGCATCCCCCGAACCCGTAAAACCCGGTCTATATCCATTCTTAGGGAATGGTGATGCCCGGAAAATAAGGGAAGTCTCAATCTATGGGAACGATACCTTTCCGTGAGGAATTCTCACAGGGAAGCTCGTGACTTTAGTCATGAGAGGACGTCACCAACGAAAAAGAAGCCTCCAAAAGGAGACTTCTTTCTGTCTGCTTGTTGTACACCTGTTACTGGGCTGCCTGTGTTTCTGCTTCCGTTTCCGCTTCTGTTTCCGCTGGCTGAGCAGCATCCGCTACCGGCGCTGCGTCTGTGCCAACCTGCGTGTTGTCAACCCATACTCGGCCGAGATCGGAACCGTTGACATTGATGGTGTAATTGCCAGCTTCCAGTCTCGGCAGACGGAATACCTGCTTACCATACTCGTTCACGAAAAGGTTACTCGGGGTCGTCTCTTCGGAATATCTCTCTCCGCTCGGTGTCACGATCTCAACCTTAGCGGCATGGTCTTTATTCTGCCAGGTTACCGTAATGTCGTTCTGGACATCGGATGCTTCCAGGTAGATATTTAAGCTGCCATGGCTGCCGCTCTGGATGTAGGACTTCGCATTACCGCTGGAAACATCCGTGGAGATCGTGCGGTAGATATCCTCAAAATTGTAAAAACGGAGTTCCCAGGAACCTGCTACCGCGCCGTCGATTGTTGCGGTCGCGTAGTACATATCGGACTCATCCCCGCTTCCCTGGGTCACCGCAAGCTGGGTTGCCGTGCCTGTTGGGGACATCATGACGATCTTCGGGAAGTTTCCGTGCTGTTTCGCCTTTGTTTCATCTTCTGGTGTGTGGTACTGATAGGAAATCGAGAAATTTAAGGCGTTCTGGGAAGAATCCGTATTCAGGGTGATCACGTCATTTGTGGCTTCCAGCGTGGACGCCTGTACCTCCGTGTTACCGTTTGTCTTTCCGGTCTCTTCCTGGTATTCATAATAGGTCAGGGTCTTTCCATCTTTCCCGGTGTAATAATATGGTTCTGTCATATCGATATCACCGGTCGATCCGCCGCGTTCCACATCATAATATTTCACCAGTCCGGCATTGTTGATCAGGTAATATCCACTCTTTAAGTAATCCGGGATCGTGACGATCGCGTATCCGTCCGGGGAGTTGCTGTAGTCCTCGGTGGTATAAAGCTCAAAGGAAGTGAACATCTGGGTATCCGCTGTGGCATTGATGCTGACTAAGGTGGTGCCGATATAGGCGTCGCAGTTTGCGACCGCATCCTTGGTCAGTCCCGCAACGATACCGCCGGTGCGGAGGTTGTCCTTTGTGATCGATGTTCCGTTGATCTTATCGATCACGAAACCGTTACTGATATCGTAGCCGGCCTGCTGTTGCGCCATTAACGCCTGTACGATGCTGGAATTCGCTTCGCATCCGGATTTATCCTGGCTGAACTGCACCTTTCCGGCGCTGTTCGCGCTTAACCCGTAAACACCCAGGGAATACCCCTGGTCGATGAAACGTTCCCATACAAAGGATGGCACGTTTCCGTTGGACTTGAACACCAGCTGGTCATTTTTATACATGGTCGGGATCGCCCCGTCTTTGTACACATAATCGACGATCCGGTTCTCTTCCGGTCGGGTCATGCCGTTTCCGGTATCATCCGTGGATGTTACGGCTTTTGTTGCGTCAAAGCTGATGCCCTCAAGCGGCAGCTCGTAAAAATCCCCGGCATTCTTCACATAGTAGCTGCCGGCCTGTAAATCATTGACAGTCACTGCAGTCAGCGTCTGTTCCGTCGGCATTGCCGGCGCTTCCTCTTTCTTTTTGCATCCTGTGGCCGCGATCGCGGTCAGGGCAAGGAGAGAGGCAAGATAAAGGTATTTCTTCTGCATAATTGTTCCCTCCGTTTTTTCTCTCAGTATGTACTGGCAGGTAATCCGCGAAAATTTTTGCGGATAACACTTTTTGGTCATTTTTAACGTCTTGGATGTTTATTGAAGTTCTTGATGATTGTCGCGTTATAAAGTGCGGCAGCCCCAAGGAAAACCACGATCAAAAGGATGTTATCCTTTAAAAAGTCGGAGAACATCTTTCTTGCCCGGTTCTGCTGGAACTGTATGGTATAACGGGCATTCTTATAAATGCTTATGGTCTGACCGGAAGCCACTAATGGCATTGACCCGCCATCCTTTATGGAGGCGACCTGGTAGTCGCCATGCTCAAGCTCCACGATCTGTCCGGACGACCGGATCGTGATCTTTTCTTTTATGCCCGTATCTACCTCTTTTAAGATGAGGTTCACCGGGTACACCGGCTTTGTTCCAGATGCGTTCGTAAACTGGAAACTGACATTTACATGGTTCTTATCTTCCGGCGCCGTATAAATATCTTCCTGCGAGGTGTCCGTCTCTTCAGGTTCTGCCTCTTCGGTTTCGTCTTCATCCTGTTCCGTTTCCGTGTCTTCCGTCTCGCCCTCTTCTTCCCCAATATCAGACTCTTCCTCTGTGGATGTCTCCGGCGTGTTTTCTGTTCCTTCGCTTTCCAGTGCTTCCTGAGTCTCCGGCGTTTCCTGCGTCGGCTCTGCCTGCGGGGTTTCTGTTTCCTGCACCTGCGTTTCTATCGCAGATTCCGGCGCGGCATCCTGTGGCGCGGCAAGGGCCGGGGATGTAGATAAGATCACTGCTGTCCCGCACGCAACGGTAAACAGCCATGCCCTGGATTTTATGATATTGCCCAATGTCTGGTCCTCCTTCGTGATGTTCTTTTTATCTGATCGTTTTCTGCTGCATACGGAGGATCGTATACAGGCAGTAAAACGGGTCTTCCTGTTTCAGTTTGGGGCGCATCGCGATCTTGGCAACCGCGATCGTGGATGAAAGGTCGTACATTTCCATGCACTGGTAGTTCCTGCAGATGATGTCGCATACCTGCTTTTTAGTCTCTGCCGGTTCCATCAGGACCGACGCCAGTGCATACGGGAACATATGTCCGAACCGCTTCTCGAAGTCCGCATCCAGGCTCATTTTACCCTGTTCTTTCTGACGGTTGACGATCCCTAACAGTTTATCGCTTTCCTGCCCGATATCGTCCCGCTCGTTATTCCATCCATACATGGATGCCTGGCGTAAAATCAAAACCAGTTCCTGGTATCTGATATCTCTAATCATATTATTTTCGCAAATGTCTGTGTCAGGTTATTTACACAATCATATGTTTCTCCTTTCTCGGTTAGTTATATCAGCGCGGTTCCCGGTGCCGCACGTTTATACTGAATACAGTATGTCACATCTTTTTGAAAACTATCCGAAATCGGAAGGACGCATACATTTTTATTTGTTTTTTGCCGCAAACCGTACAAGCCGGACACAAAAAAAGCCGCAGCATTTCGCTGCGGCTTTTCCGGGTTAGATTATTCTCCCTTTTCGCGGTCCTTGCCGAATCCGTGATAAGCTTCCTTGATCACGTGGCCTCCGCTTAAGTTGTAATCTTTGTCCATGCGCTCCTTGGCCTCGCGCTCGCGTTCCGCCTGGTAAGCCTCGTCCTCGGCCTTCTTGCGTTCTGCTGCCGTACGGATGGATTCTTCCGCCGCGATCTCGGCACGTACCTGGTCGGATACCGCCTTGTCGTCGAAATCCGGATCATAATAGAACTGCAGGGTATCCGGGCTGAATAACATCTGAAGCTCATTGCACTCCGCATACATCGGGTCATGTGGCTGCACATTGTGGAAGATCGGGTTGATGGCCGCGATCATGGCGCCTTTTAAACTCATCGGGCGCACCGTCACATTGAGTCTCGGCACGTACGCGTCGTCATGTTTCCCGTAAGAAAATTCCGTCAGTTCCTTGGCGAAATCTTCCAGGATCGTGAGCATCCGGGAAAAATCCGTTGCGGTCGCGTATTTATAGGTTACGCGCAGGGTTGCGTACCCGCCGATATCAAATACGCTCACAAGCGGCTCTCTCGTTGTCAGCTCGTCGAGTTTTTTTGTGACCTCGCCGGTCAGTGTATCCAGTAATTCCAGGGTAAAATTGATGATGGTCAGGTTGCCCCCGTGTGGATCCTTGTCCCACAGGGCTTTTATGATGTCATCCGGTGTGATCGGCGGCTGTTCCGCCTGTGTTTCCGGTTCCGGCTGTCCGCCCGGTCCGTATTCCGGCTTTATGGCTTCTACCTGCTCCGGAAGGTCCTGTTTTAATTCTTCTGGCATAATTAGCCTTCCTCCTTTTCCTGATGGAATGTTCTACCCGGTCGCTTCCGGCCGGGCAGAATCTTATATACAGTATGTCGGATCTTTTCTGATCTTGTCTTTTTGTTTCTGGAGTTTTTTGTTATTCCCGTTCCTCGTGTTCTTCGCCTTCCCGCTCCTGATCTTTTGTCTGCTCCTGTCCCTGGCTCTGTTCCGCTTCTGCTTCCGGTTCCAGGATTTCCTGTAAGGAACGGTCCGGATCTAAGGCGGCTGCGTTCAGTTCTTCCAGGCTCCACGCGAACGGGCCGTTTTTCGCCGTAGGAAGGACCGTATCAAAGATATGGCGAATATCCTGGCGCTCCCGGTTTACGTTTTCAATATGGATCGCGCGCGCTGCCTCAATCTGCTTTCCGATCGCGTCTTGCGCCGCTGCGGCCTTTGCTTCGGCTTCCTCCAGGGTCATTGCGCCGCATGCTCTCTCGATTGACTGGATGCGTTCTGTAACCAGCTGTTTCTGGGTTTCCAGATATTTCCGAAAAGCGTCCGCATTATCTATAGACGGCGGGTCATTTCGCAGTGAGTGGTCCGCTTGCTGTTTCGCGCTCAGATCGTCAACCAGGTCTTTTAAGGCTCCACTGATCTGCTGTTTTAATTCTTTGCACTGGTAGTTTAAGATCTTATTCTGCTTGGCAATTTCTGTTAACTCCGAACTTTCTGGATTGCGTTTTCTTAAGTTATCTTCTTTCGCACGGGATGCAAACAGTTCTTCCTGTTTTTCCCACAATTCTTTCGCACTGACATCGATCTGATCACAGGATTTTAGATATCCGTTAATCATAGCTTCCGTCTTTTTTGCTTCCGCGAAGGTGTGGAATGTAAAACCGGCTGCCTGCTGTGCATGGTCGCTTGGGATTTTAAAGGTTTTTCCCTGTCCGTTTACCGGAGTGAATACGATGTCGTTCATGGAAGTACTCTTATTGTCTGTGGATGTATATCCCATGCTCTGCACGTGGTACAGCACGTTATCGATCCGCACGTCCCCATAATCCTTGCCTCGGCCCGGATTAACGGCATTCCATGGGATAATGCGGAGCGGTTCCGGGTCCTTGACGGTGCGGGTGACGGCATCTGCGAAGGTTTTTCCACTTAACACGTTATGGACATCATCCGCGCGGTTATAATCCTCCCGGAAGTTTCCGGCAAGATCTGCGGCGATGTATGCGCCAAGGGTTTCCGTGACATCCATTTCCTGGTTGTTTTCATCCCTTCCCACCGCTTCGATGATGTTGTAATTGGAATCCATGGTGACATGGATATCGGTTGCTTTTAAGAAGGATGCCTTTGTTCCCATTTCATCCTTGCTGCAGGCGATATCGAAAGTGATCGTCCCGTCGCCGTTTCGCGTGGCTTTTGTATCTACTGGCTGATGTGCGATCTTTTCCAGATGCTCTGCCAGACGCTTCTCATAATTTGCAAGGAATTTGTTGCTCTCGGCGGTATCCTTGGTAAAGACCTCATAAAGGTGTTTTAAAGGTCTTTCCGGCTGCGGTTCTGGTTTGTCCGGCTGCCCTTTTTCGCCTTCCTGTCTTTCTGTCTTTGACTGGTCCGACTTATTAGCATCCGGCATCGGCGTCTTTGACCCGCCATTTCCATCCGGCTGGGATCTTTGGGAATCTCCCTGAGATGCGCGTGCTGCTTCCTCCTTTGCTTCCCGTTCTGCCTGTTCTCCCATCTGGAGGGCATGCATATAGCCTTCCCGGCCAAGCCCCCTTCTGGCGATGATATGGAAGAACAGGTTTCCGTAATCGTGTAACGAACGTTTCTGTTTTGCCTCCTTGGTACGTTTCTCCATGCGGGAGACCTCGTCCGATTCACGGGCGCCAGATTCCTGCTCTTTCTTCTGTCCGGACTGTTTTCTGGTATCTTCCTGTTTTTCGGTTTCTTCTTTGGAAGTACCCTTCTTGTCCGCATCCTTCTGTGTTTCCTGGCCTTTCCCTTTCTTATCCTGATCCTGGTCCTTCTGTTCTTCTTGCTCTTTGGACGGATCTTCCTTCTTCGGATCTACCTGCTCTTCGGCCGTTTTCTGGCGCCGCTCAAACGGGCGGCGGCGTTTCGGGATGATCTGGGAATCCGGCTGCGGGTGCAGGATGTGGTGGAAGAACCTGCGGATCCTGCTTAATAACAGTCCGAACCGCTCAAAAAGCGACATCTTCTGCGACGGTGACTGCTGCATTTCCTCCCCGGTCTTTCCAGTCTGTTCAGGGGCGTCCTGTTTTTTCTTCTTCTCCGTTTCTTCACGCTTTGCGTCTTCCGTCTGCTCGGAGTTGGATGGTGCGTTCTGACCTGCTCCGATTTCATCCTCGCGGGATGGCTCTTCCAGTCCGCCCGGGTTTATTTTCTTTTCATCTCTTTCTTCTGCCATTGAGTTTTCCCTCCTTTATTGTTCTTTTATCAGTATGCGGATGGTTGCAGGATTGCGGGAACAAAAATAAGCTCCCGCAAAAATGCAGGAGCTTGTAAAAGGGTATAGTATCCCCGTAGTCAATCTGTTATCTCGGTCTGGTATAAAATTGTCGTCTGCTTATCGCGCGGGCTTCGTATGCTCCTTTGCCCTTGCACATGTTTCTGTCAGGTAATATTTGGTGCTGTGATCCATATCATCGTACATCACATCAATGTATCTCCACTTTCCATCTACATAGACCATGTTACAGTCATGGTCGATATGATCGTGGTCGATAGCGATCTGTAATCCGTTCGCGTTACCGAAAATGTAGAACATACCGGAATACACATTGCATAATCCGATATGGTCAGCCAGCGCGGAGCCCATGCCATGAGCTCTCGTCGTTTCTTCCATGCCATGCATACTCGGTGTATCTAATTTTTCTATAAGCATGTCATGAAGTACGCGAATCTTGGAAGCTGTGTCCAGCCCCTGCATGCTCTGCTGGGCTTCCAGGTACGCCTGATAAAACAGACGCAGCTCCTGATAATTTGCTTCGTTGATTCCATTTTTATTCAAGGATACCGGAGTAATGGTTCTTACTTCCTGTCGCCCATTGGACCACGTAACCAGTCCTGTCTGGATGTAGTCTATAAACATGGAGGAATCAATGGATTCGGCCTCCGATGGCGACAGGATACAGAGCAAGTCGCCCAGGTAATTACTTTTGCTGTTTTTGTAATTGGCACCAAAGACGCTCACCATGCAGGCATGATATAAAAATTCACGTTCCGCCTCCGGAAGCTTTTCCGAAACCGTTTTGGCCATTTCCGAAACTTCCTGATAATACGGATGATTCGTCACATAGCAGACAGAGTTTTCATTTTCATATGTTAATGCCGCGTAACCCGGAAACTGTGCGGATAACGCCATGCAGGCCGTCATACAGAGCATCGCGAGGGATTTGATCAGTCGTTTTCTCATATAAGTTGTCCCCTTTCTTTTCTTATAACTATATTATACGAAATTTTTCATGAAAATCCAACGCGATCGGCCATTTTTTTGCGGATAACACTTTTTGGTTCTATTTCTTGTTATTTATCGATTTTTCAGACACAAAAAGCCCCCACCCGGATGGGTGAGGGCTAAAACAATCTTTATGCGATTCTGGCGCCGGAGCCCAAAACGGGACGACGCACTCTTTGTTCCGGAAGAACGCGTAACTTTTACGTTCACGCTCTTTCTGGATTTTTTTGGCTTCCGCGGTCCGCAGCACATTTGCGGATAGCAGGAAACCTGCTTTTTGTTCACGGTCTCGTCGGCATTGCGTTTGCCAATGAAACCGCTACTTATAAGGAGCACCAGTCCAAACGCTGATGCTAAAAAAGCATACAGCGGCAGGCTGGAGTCTCCTGTTTTCGGCAGTTCGGATCCCGGAGTTTCCGGGATCTCCACTACCGGAGTTTCCGGTACCGGCAGCGTATCGCCGCTCGGTACCTCAAACGTCTTTACTACCGGAACCTCATCGGTCTCGGTAGTAACAACTGGCATCTTTGGGATGACGATGATGGTGTCATCGTCATCATTGTCGTCATCGTGCCAGCGTTCCGGCTCCGGAGTAGGCTCCGGTGTTACCGGTTTTTCCGGTTCCGGTACTACTGGAACTACCGGGGTCTCCGGTTTTTCCGGCTCCGGAGTAGGCTCCGGTGTTACCGGTTTTTCTGGTTCCGGAGTTGGCTCCGGTGCTGGCTCTGGTTCCGGGAAGTCCCACTCATCAAACGATGAATGGTCTTCCTTTTTACCGGAATCGAAAGACGACTGATTGTCGTCTCCCTTTTCCTCCGGTTCCGGAGTCTCTTCTGCCTCCGAACCGTCCGGCTCGGAATCAGAGTTCGGTGCAGCCGTTCTATCTGCTTCTGCGTCGGTTGACTCGGAAACAGATGTGTCTGCCGTAGTATCTGCCGTATCGTCCGTAACGGATTCCACGGCGGGCTCCGCCGGTGCTGCAACCTCATCGCCAAACGCGATAAAGTTGCAGCAAATTGCCATAATCAATGCCACGATAAGGGCGCGGCACCCTTTCTTCATTTTTTTCATTTGTATCGGGCCTCCCTGCCCGTCTATTGGGATTTGATCCCATGCGGAATAGGGCCACCGCACAAAGTGCAGCGCCCCGGGTCAACAGTTACATATAGCATGAAGCCGGAAACCAATACTGGCTTCGATGCCTCTATAACCGTTGCCCAGGATAGGGAAGCGGTTGTAAAGACGGCAGAAAAACTACCGCCAAAATTTCATTTCCCACCGGTCAAGGAACCACAAGCGGTTCAGATGGGATGTCATTTCCCCTTTCGGGGTTACTCATGGTCAGGATGGTATCGGTTTCATATCCAGGGGATATCAAAACGATAAAGCCGGATTCAGCAAGTTAGAATCGCTTTATGCAAATAATCCCCAAGAGATGTACCGGGTATTTATTCGCGCGATGACTAAACCTGCGTCATCCGACGCGAATATTTTCAAAAACTTTCCTGACCTCTCGGATGTCCCGTAAGATTACGGGAACTTCAGGCATATCGATTGTTTTGTTCTCTATGCCTTTTCTCCGATTGTATTATCAGTATGCGCACGGATCAGCTTAAAAAACAGCAAAAAAACAGGCAGCACTTTCGTACTGCCTGTTCTCTGTTTTGAATGCCCGGGATTAACGGATGTTGGCCCGTTTCCGTTTCTCGTCCGCAAGAAGTCCAAGCATGACGATCGCAGCAGCCCAGAAACTTAAGCTGAATGCGGAAATGTCGTCAGTCTTTGGAAGTTCACTTGGTGTCGGTGTCGGCTGGGTCGTCTCTACCGGTGTCGGTGTGACGGTTTCGGTTGTATCCGTTATCACCGGCGTTTCCTGTACTGCGCCAGGACCGCCGCTTCCACCATTGATTACACGGTGGCTGTGTCCGCCGCCGCCACCGCCGCCGGATGATTTCTTCTGGTCAAGCATTACAACCGTTCCACCTTTTACCGTACCATTTTCAACGGTAAAGGTAATAGACTCTGCAACCAGATAGCCGCTTGGAGCTGTCGTTTCGGTCAGCGTGTAAACACCGTCTTCCGGATTTTCGATCTTCTTCGGGCTGGATGTGGAGGTCCAGGTTGCAATGATGTCACCATCCTGATTGGTCAGTTTGAGCTGTGCCCCCGGAAGCTCCGCAGAGGTCGTCGCGTCGCGTTTGGAAATATAGAAGTAGGTGTCTTCATCTTCTTCCGGCTCAGACGGAGTTGCCTTTGTCGGAGTATCGTACATAACAACACTGCCGCCTTTTACGGTTCCATTTTCCACCGTAAAGGTGATGGATTCCGCTACTTTATATCCGTCCGGAGCGGTCACTTCGGTCAGAGTGTATTCCCCATCCGCCAGATTCTTGATCTCGTGCGGCTTTGAACCGGAGATCCATGTTTCTACGATGGAATCGTCAGAATCGGTCAGGGTTAACTTGGCGCCCGGCAGTTCCTTGCCTGTGGTAATGTCACGTTTGGAAATGGTAAAGTCCTGTTTTTCTTCCGGTTCAGACGGGGTTGCCTTTATCGGAGCATCGTACATAACTACGCTGCCACCGGTTACGGTTCCGTCTTCCACGGTGAAGGTGATGGATTCCGCTACTTTATATCCGTCCGGAGCGGTCACTTCGGTCAGGGTGTATTCCCCATCCGCCAGATTCTTGATCTCATGCGGGGTTTTTGTAGATACCCAGCTGTCGATTTCTTCCCCGGCTTCATCGGTCAGTGTTAGCTCCGCACCGGCGAGTTCCTTGCCGTTTGTGATATCCCGTTTGGAGATCACAAAGCTGTGGTCCTCATCCGGGGTCGGCGGAGTCGGTGTATCGCCCTCAGGCTGATCTAACATGATCACAATATTTCCGATCACGGCGCCGTCTTTTACGGTAAACACGACGCTTTCGGCTACTTCATAACCGTCCGGCGCAGTTACCTCGGTCAGCGTATAATTACCATCCGCAAGGTTTTCGATCTCATGTGGGGTATCTGTGGAAGTCCAGGAATCCTTAACTTCACCGCTTTCATCTGTAACCGTAAGCTTTGCGCCCGGGAGTTCTTCTCCGGTCGTTGCGTCGCGCTTAGAGATCTTTACGGTGTTTGGAATGGTTTCAGACGGCTTATCATACATAACAACGGTTTCACTGGAAACAATCCGGTCACGTACGGTAAAGGTTATGGTCTCTGCGATATCATAGCCGTTCGGGGCTGTGATTTCAGTCAGCTCGTAAACACCGTCTTTTAATCCGGTAATCTCATGCGGGGTGTCCGTTGAGATCCATGTGTCAACTACCTGTCCGGTTGCCTTATTGTTCACCGTTAATTTTGCTCCAGGCAGTTCGGTATGAGTTGTGATATCCTGTTTGGAAATCTTAACGGAAACCGGGTTGTCGTACATGGTGACCGGTCCATTCTCAACGATGCCGTCTCTTACAGTAAAAGTGATGCTTTCTGCTTTCTGATAACCATCCGGGGATGTCACCTCTGTTAAGGTATACGTGCCATCCGACATGTTTTCGATCACATGCGGGGTTGTGGTTGACGTCCATGTTTCCACGGTCGTGCCGTCCTTTGTGATCGTAAGCTCTGCACCTGGAAGTTCGTCGGAGGTTGCAGCATCTTTTTTGGAAATGGTAACCGTCTTCGGCACCGGTGCGTCATACATGATAACCGTGTTGTCCGTCCAGACTCCGATTACTTTGCCGCCTTCGATCACAAAATCAATGCTTTCAGCTTTCTGGTAGCCATCCGGTGCCGTCACTTCCGTGAAACGGTAAGTGCCGTCTGCCGGCATCTCGATGGTCTTCGGGGTGGAGCCGGAGGTCCACTGTGCGGTCACCTCGTTGGTTGCCGTATTGGTCAACGTCAGCTCTGCACCCGGCAGTTCCTCTGTTCCGGATACTGCTTTTTTAGAGAGGGTGAGTGTTTCAACCTGCGGGCGGACAACGATCGTATACGGGACGGACGCTGTTTCCGTGTTGGTTGCGGATACCAGGACATGCTGGTAATCGCTGCCCTGCGCCGGGTCGTAGTAATCGAGTGCTGCCTGCTTATAGGAGAAGGTAACCGGCTTTGCGTCTGCGGATGTATCCGGTTTCGCAGCGGCACCCAGACGGATTGTTTCTCCGGTATGGAATACATTTCCTGCATGGTTTACAACGGTAAAGCCACTGCCTGTCATGGTCATTTCGATCTGGTAAGCATCTGTTTTTTGGCCATCGCCGTTATATGCATAAACAGAAAATTCATCACTTAAGTAACTGCCGTCCTCCTGCTCCCGGAAGGTGAGTGCATTACTCTCTCCGCCCAGTTCGAATACAGGGGCAAAGGTATACTTTCCGCTCTCATTCGCTGCTGCTTCCAGGTCGCTTAAGTAGGAATCGACATTTTCTTTTGTAAAGCAGTCAATGGAACCGATACCCTGAATTATTTCAAAGGATTTGCCGGATACCGTCTTGTGGATCGCGGATGCTACGGCGTTTAAAGCGGCGTTATCCTTTTTATCGGATACAGCCAGTCTTGCTAATGCTTCCTCGTAAGAGCAGCCAAAGTTCTTTTTGAAGAGCCCAGCTCCGTCATACGGGACGCCTGCAAACATGATCGCGTTCACCTTCTGGTATTTATCCTTTCCGATAAGCTCGGAGAAGTTACCATGCTTTCCATCCTGCAGCTCCAGGTTGATAACGTTGTCCGGAACTGCCTTGTCGTAGTTAAAACAGAAACCAACATCGCCGTTTACCATGAATACGCTGTTGTTCTGATTATAGAACTGGAATACGGTGTTTTTCATGGATGCTTTGACATTGTCCGGGATTTCCGGGTACAGTTTCTGATACTGCTGCAAGCTGTCAAATGCGTCCTTGGATACGGATGTGATCCTTGTCCAGTCAACATCTGAGGCTCCTGCGTCAGAGGATAACTTCAACAGCTCTCCATCATCCGTATACAGATAGTTGCCGTTCGTTTTCAGGTAAGCGCCGGAATCATTTGTTTTTGTGTCTGCTACGATAAACTGTTTTGCGTGAAGCCCATGACCGGAAAAATGGACATTCTTACTTCCATTGTTGGTCTTTAAGTTATCACGCAGAGTCAGAGTATCGACATACGTACCCGCAAAAGAATCGTACGCTACAAGGTTTACCTGGTTTAAATCCAAGGTGCCAAATTTGGCGTTATCCATGGAATAGATTACCGCAGTCGCGTCCGGAACCTTAAAGTCAGCTTTTTCTGCTGCAGATGGGTAATCCATGAGGACGGTACCATCATATCGGTATAGGACTGGATTTTCCCCCGTTTCTACTTTCAGAATTCTGTTTTCTGCGTTTACCTGATATCCTTTGACGGATAACGCCTCCAAAAACGCATCCGAGTTAAAGGCGCGGATGTTTTTTCCAATCGTGACCGTTTCAGCGCCAGAATTTGCCATGAAACGCCGATTCAAAGCGTATACTGGCTTGCCATTTGCTTCGTCTGGGATCGTCAGCGTTCCGCTTTGGATGGCCGCAGCAGAAGCATTCTCCACTGCGTATCCGGATGGCAGGGTCGTATCACTCGGCGAATAATCCGAATAATCGATGCCATCTGCGCTATGCGTGATCTTTACTGACGCTCCGGATGCCATGGACTGGATCGGAGTCGTGAGTGCCATCACGCCGCATAAGGAGCAGGCGATCGCTTTTGTGATCCTCTTCCTTTTCATAATGACATTCTCCTTTCTGTGTCTTTTCTCTGTTTTTTGACCCCGGAAAACAGAACCGGTGTCCGACAGATTTTTTCACAGTTTCAGTATGGAGGATGGATGCGAAATGGCGGCTTCAAAATTCTGGTTTTGCGGATACGGCATTTGTGATTTTTGCGGATAACACTTTTTGGTCACAAAAAAACAGCCAGATGGCTGTTTCTTTCTGGGTGCAGCAGACCGTGTGCCGGCCCACTGCGTATATACTTACGGGTTATATTTCTTCTGCCTGTTCCGCTTCCAGTTTTTTGTCCTTGCGTTCCTGTTCCCTGCGAAGTTTTTCTTCGATCGCGCGGCCAAAGGAATCGTCCCCGCATTTGATGTTCTGGCAGAGAAGGTTGATCGCACGGTATGCTTTCTGCTCCTGTGCGCGGTTATCCTGCTTGATGAGCGGTTCGTTTCCTTCCCAGGTGAACTGGCAGGCTGAGAAGTTCTGGTTTGTATCCTTGACCATGGTTTTTAAAGCTTCCTCATTGACGATCGGCGGCATGAAATGCGGCGCATCGGCTGGTACTTTCTGTGCGTTGTCTGCTTCCGCAGCTGGAAGCACCTTTTCCGGTTCCTTGGACTTCCGTACGGTATCCTGGAGCATCTGGCGGATGCTCTGGTCAACAGCAGCTTCATCTGCTTCATCTGTGTCGTCCGTGATCGGTTCCAATGCATCTTCCCCGATGATGGATTCGATCTGCTCTTTACTATATATGGAATGGACGTCCGGCGTCTGCTTCGCGAGCTCTTCATCCGCCTGGATGGTTGCCAGGGAACGGTCTTTTGAATATACGGTTTCAACGCCGTTGGTTTCAAAACCGTTGAACAGGTTTAATGCCTCCCTGAAATAATCCTGTGATAATGTCAGTCCTAATGGTCCCGGGCCAAAAATCTTCATATTGTATTCTGTTTTTTTACCGTCATCCGCAGCCGCACAGATGAACACGAATGGGATCCTTTTGATTATCATTTTCTCCAGGTAATCCTTTTTTAATCCCTTATAAAGTTCGTCACATTCTTTCTTTTTGTCAAAGCCCATGTTTTATACTCCTTTCAGATGAATTTGGCTTTTTCTTCTGTACTTTTTTCTTTCGTGTGATTTGTCCGTTTTTGCGGATAACGGTTTTTGATCAGTTGTTTTTTATACTCTGGAACATCTGGTACACATCGTAATCGTCATCTGCGTCTTCATCGTTCGTCAGGTTATCGTCCGGTTCCTGCGTTGTGGCAGCAGGTGCGGGCGTCTTTTCTGGTTTCTCTTGAAGCACAGGCTCCTGTGCTCTCATATTTTCCCTGGTATCCGGTATGGTTTCCAGTTTTTCTTTCTTTAATACAGACCCGTCCAGTTCTTCTGGTGTGGCTGGTTCTTCTTGTATGATACCATATTCCTGTCCATCTGGCGCATCTTTTTTACGGATCGCCGGTTCCTGTGGGAACAGATCCTCTGCTGTCATATCTTCATCCTGCCGTTTTTCCCACTTTGGCCGCTGCGGGGTTAATAACTCCTGCAATGGGGCTTCCCGGATTTCTTCCACGGCTTTCTCTTTTGCTGCTCCAGTAAGCCCGTGCCTGGTCTTCCCGGTACTGATACGGTCCAGCCATTCATCCGGGTCTTCCTTCTTTCTGGTCCGCTGAAGGAGTGGGACTTCAATTTCCTTTACGTGTTCCGGACTGGCCGGCGCCCATTTCCCGGACCGGTAAAAGGCATTGAACGGGCTGATCCCGCCCGCATACAGATACATGCGGGCGATGTTTTTGATCGCCTGGTTGCGATAATATGGCTCGAACCCCTCTAACCACGTGCAGAGTTCGCTCTGCGTCCGGTCATCCAGCCAGATCTTAACCCTGCTGTTCTTTTTCCTGGTCTTATTCAGTGTCAGCGGTTTCGGGAATGTAAAGCAGATCTCTTCCTGTAAGAAGCAAGCCCGTAAAGCTCTTGTGAAAATAAAACCCAGGTCAAGCCCGTTTAAGCGGATCTGCAGCAGGTCGTCATCATGGTAATTATACAGCCTGATCTCCATGTATGCCACTTGCTATCCCTCCTTATTCCCCGTCTGCCTTGGCTGCGTCGCGTTCTTTCCGGCGCAGGCCGCTGACTGCATACAGATAATATCCGCGGACGTTGGTATAGATCAAATCCGTCGTATCCTTGCAGTTCTCATTGCCCATTAAAATGGTTAACCCGTTGCCGCCGATCTCACAGAGTGCGCCGAAATACTCCTTCATGGCCTGCTCCCACGGGGCGAAGGTTCCGCCGGTGAGTACCAGGTAGCGGTATTCGCTGATGCTGTCCTTGATATTTTCCCCGATTTGGCTGCAGAGATCATCGAACACTTCATTGACCGCTTCCTCTAAGAACGGCGCGATCTCATGGTAAACACGGCGCGGACGTCCGTTGCCCGGATTCCACTCCACCATGGAGACTTTGCCGGCTTCTAAAGCTGCCTGGATTGTCAACTGGTCTACCTGCACCCCGCCGCATTTTTCCTGCATCTTTTTGATGGTCTTATCCAAGATCGCGTGCATGCCGACACTCGTGAAAGTCGCACGTCCGCGGATCTGGCGGTTGTAGAGTTCGTAAAGGTCTACGGTCTCAAATCCGGCGTCTGCAATCAGTACGTTGGAAGAAAAATAATTTCTTGCGGATTTGGTGCTTCTCGTGTCATCGTTCATGCTGATGCTCATGAGCGTACCTTCCGGCTGTGCCATGATACCGATATCCTTTTCTTCCAGTGTGAAGTCAAAGGACTGGGTCCGGTCTCCGAAGCGGAGGGTAAATTTATGGTGTCCGGTCAGTGCCTGGGTAAGTTCCTGGCGGTCCGTTCCTTTTAAATAGGCTGGCGGAAGTCCGGTCTGTACGTACGGTGCGAGGCCTGCATTATAAGCACCCGCTCCCGTGTTCATCATGCCGAAGCCGATACCGGTGCGGGCGATGATGCGGAACATCTCAGAGAGGTAACGGTGTCTGCTGAATAATTTCTCATCCGTTTCGTTCGTGTCGTTCGCGCTGACGGAGCGCATGGCGGATTCTCCGACCCTCCATACCTCATTTGTAGTATCGTCGATATACCAGATTTCATCCTTTGCCGGGGATCCCACAATCGTTTCACGCAGTCCCAGCTTTTTTGCATAGGAAGGGAAGCAGCTGCAGGCATTCGGGGAATAGGTTTTTACTGCGGAGTATCCGATATCGATGGCAACCGGCCAGTAGGTGCGGCAGGATGCGTGCTTGACGCTTTTAAATTCTGTTTTTGTTCTGAAATCCAATGTTTCCAATGATGGTTCCTCCTTTGCGTAACAAACTTATCTTCAGTATGTCTTACGGATATCAGTCATTTTTTTGCGGATAACACTTTTTGGTCATTTTCCGTTTTGGATGTCCGCGCCTTAATCCCCGCACAACAGGGTGCTGGTATTTTTAATGCCTGGTGTTATCAATTGACAGACAGGTTTCTTGGTGTTTCTGACATTGTGTCAAGAAATCATCCTGATGCGTCTGGCCGTCCGCAAGACTGTGTTCACCGTCCGTACGGATTCTCATGGTGTTCCCCGGGAACACCACCTGCCGGAGCGGTTTTAACATGATCTCTTTCAGTATGTGATATAAAAATATGGCGTATTTTTGCGGATAACACTTTTTGGTCATTTTTGTCATACAAAAAGCCCCGGGAAAAATTCCCGGGGCTCATGCTGAATCATTGTTCCGGCACGCAGTATAAATACGTGCGTTCGTCCTGGCTCCCATAAGAACAGGTCACCAGAACGTACAGGTCATCAGCATCAACATCAAGCCCCGTATGGGACTTGATGAAGTCGATGACCTGGCCGTGGTTTTCCAGTACATTTCGATAAGAGCCGTCCGCTCTACCTGCATAACAATATACAGGTTTTAAGCGGACTTCCCGATCGGAAGCCTGGATCGTAATGCTCTGATGTTCCGCAAGGTAAGACGCGTCTGTGAAACGCGCTACATCACGGAACATCGAGCCATTTCTCATGTGGTGGCCATAAATTACATGCAGCCCCTTCTCATGAATATCATGATTAGAGTCCATGTAGATGCAGCCACCGACTGATTTCTTACCCTCCATGTCGCGATGAAGGTAATATTCATTATCCGCATTTTGCATGATCGGGTAAGAAATCTTCGTACCATCTATGGAAATGTATCCGATACAGTCTGGATACTCCTCCATGATGGTTTTTAACTTTTCGGATGGTTCGTAAGCCGGCTCTGTCGGCTCGTCCCCACCCTCTTCTTCTGTTGCGGGTTCCGGCTGCGTCTCCGGGACAATTTCTGTCTCAGACATCGCAGCCTGGATCGCCGCAAAGTCCTGCGCCTCCTGTTTCAGACGCAATTCTTTTCTGACAATCATGGTACCAGAGATCGCCATGATGGCGATTAACAGTACTACGATCATTCTTTTTAATTCTTTCATATAATCCTCCTCGGGACGGAAACTGAGCAAATTACAGCCCCCGTCTTTTTTTAAATTTTTTTGTTTTCTTATCCGGGTCTGCAAAAGCAAATTATTTGTCAGAGACCGGATACTCTCAATGATTTCAGCATGTTGTACTCAATGCCTCATCACTTATATATTATCAGTATGTATCACGTGTTCAGGCTTTTTCTTCCCGTTTTCGGCCTGTATCAGCGCGTAATCCGGATGTCCGGCAAAAAATAAGGGCAGGATACGATCCTGCCCCGAAATGGTCATCTGGTTATTCGTTTGCGCTGCTTCCTTCCGTTTCCGTTCTTTCAGCATCCGCCTCCTGGATATCTTCCGTCTCCTCGTAGGAATCGGAGGTCTCATAAGCCTCTGTTTCGGATGCGACCGCTTCCTCTTCGGCGGTTGCTTTCGCCTCGTCCGGGGTTACCGGCTCCTCATAAGCGGCAGCTTTTGCGCGCTCAGCGGCATCGCGTTCCCTCTGTGCGGACTGCGCCTTTTCCTGTTCCTTGCGCATCCGGTTATAGGCAGCTAAAACATCACTCTGTTTTACCATCTCATGGATGACAAAGGTCTGGAGGAAATAGATCTTACCGCGGAACTCATTTCTCGCGGACTCCATGGTACCGATCACGTAAACGATGTCATTCATATGGAAATCATTCTCCAAGTTACGCGGGGAACGGTAATACATGGCCGTTACCGGGTAGGTACGCCCGTCCTTCTCGCATTCTAAACGGAGTTCGTAGATCGTATCGTAGCGCTTTGTGATACCGATGATCTTGGCCTCAACGCGGACTTCACAGGTCGGTGTCGCATAGCGGCTTCCAAATCCGGGAACGCCGAGCAGCTGTTCCATCTGGGTATGGTCATGCTCCACTGTGTCGATGAAGAGCACGGTATGTTCGTCATAGCCGGTACCGCTCGGGGTGGCATAGGAGCCTAAGTACCCCTTGATGATCACGTTGTCGTTTTTGCTGAAATCCTGGATGATCTCCTTGGTCACGGTATACTGGTTGTACAGAGCTTCCGGGAAAAACGTATTCGCGGAATCCACGAAAGTCACATTGCCTTCCTCGTCACGGACAGGTTTGCGGGCCGGTACGGAATACGGGACCGTTAAGGATCCACCGCGTTCACTTCCGTACACGTGGGAAATTCTTCCCCTTAAAAAAACTTCATTCAGTCTCGGTGTTGTGTTTGTGTTTTTCTTTGCCATAAGTTTCTTCTCGTCCTTTCATTCTTTTTTGCCTGATTGTTCTTGTTTGCGCTTTCAGTCCGCTCCGGGAATTGACGGACCGTCTTCCTTCTTTTTTTCTTCTGCTTGTTTTTTATTCATCTTTTCGTCCGACCGCCGTGGCAGGTGGCTGTCTGATATCAGTATGTCGACTGTTCCGGTTTTGCTGGCGGGTATTTTCAGATGTCCGTTTTTACTGGCACGATGGCAAAAAAAGAGCCTGCCCGTTTTCCGGGAAGGCTCCTTTGTATGGAATGCTAAACTCTTGTCACGCCTGTCTTGTCATTGAAAACTTCCATGACATCATGGTTATTGACGCCGCACACAAAAACGTGGTCATATCCTTCCAGGAATTCCTTGGAAGTGATCGTCTTATGTACGTACTCAAGCGTCTGCCGGTCCAGCTGCTCCAGGTTATCGATGAATGCCATCCGCATGCCGGTCAGGCTGTTTAACATATCGATCACCAAGAATGTCACGATAATCTTCTCACCGCTTGACAATCCCATGTAGTAGACCGGTTCCTTGCTTGCCGGGGTGGATGCATAGACTTTGATACCATTATCCAGCTTAAAGCTGATCTGGTAGCCGTTGGAATGCTCCGCGTGGGCATTGCATACGGATTCAAAGTCTTCCACATAGTGCTTAACGATACCCTGTTTAACCGGTCCTTTTTCCGCGAGTGCGTCAATGAGGACGGTATACTGGGCAATCTCGTCCGTCAGCTTCCGGTTCATTGCTTCCATCCGGCTCTTCATGACACCGTTTAGAATATTCTGCTTTTCGGCTTCCAGTGCCTTTCTGCGTTCTGCGATGTCCGTTTTGCCGGCTGCGATCGGTTTTACCGGGAGGACCGGGAGTGTATCCTTTAAGGTCTTGACCTTTTCCTGTGTCAGACGGACATTATTATAGGCTTTCGCCTGCTTTTCCTCTGCCAGGATCTGGTCGTTTAACTCCTTGATCCGCGCGGTTGCCGCCACAATCTCTTCCTCCGCTTTTTTAAGGGCTGCTTCCTGGGTAGCCACTGCCTTGGAGATCTCATCTTTCACGGTTGTTTTGTCCGTGGTACAGGTAAGCTGCTTTGAAATCGGGCATACGGTGGATTCCAGGTTGGTCAAGGTTGCGCGCAGGCTCTTTAAGGTTGTCTCCGCGGTGGCCCTGGTAGTCAGCGCTGCGGATTTGGACTGATCCAGTTTCGCAAGCTCTGTACGGCACGCCTTTAAAGTCTCCGGATCAGGTTCCGCTACGGAATGGATCAGCAGCCAGTCCTCACACTTTTTGATCAGCGCTTCCTGGTCATCGCGTTTCTTTTTCACGATCTCATATTCCTTCAGCCTTGCACTGTTATCCGCGTACATCCGGTCCTGCGCCTCCAAGTCATACCGGTCAGCTTCCACTTCCTCTAAAGTCCTGGCAGCCGGCTCGCATTTCATGGCTGCGATCTGCACCTCATTCTGCTTGACTGTCGCTTTCTTTGCCTTTCTGGTATCGGTAAGTGCGTCCCTGCATACATCCAGCGCATAGATCCCAAACGGGAAACCGTCCGGACAGAGGTACTGCTCTAAGATGGTGCTCTGCTCCTCCGTAAGTGCCGGCATGTAGGATAAGATATCCTGGAAGGTGAATTCCTCCGGGAGGTACTCCAAAAGGAGTGCCAGGAATTCATCCGGCTTCATGTGTGCGAAGATATCGCTGGAGCTGATCACCTGCAGGTTTGACGGGGATACTCCGGTGATTTCGGAGACCTTGGCGTTTAACTGTTTCTCTGCCATGCGGTTCCCGTCCGGCCCGCCGATCTTACAGGTCGTGCTTCCGGCCACGCGCTCCCGGTAAATATCCAGTCCCGTTTCCGCCTCCGTGAGTTCCACGGCACAGTCGCGGATCTCCGCACCTTTTGGGAGGCTGCCGGAAATGCCGTAGCGCAGCGCGTTTAACAGGCTGCTCTTGCCGTAGCCGTTTTCATGGAATACGTAAACAAGCTTTTTGGGGGCAAATTCAAATTTCTTACCGTTCCAGTTATGGATCTGGACCTTCTTTAATTTCATGTTTTTTCCTTTCTGCATCCCTTACCGCAAATGCTGCGGGGATGTCTCTCCTCTGGTGTTCGTCCGTTTCCGCAATCTGACGCAGGCCCGCTATGGCGGG
>ERZ780223.1656-NODE-1656-length-21352-cov-5.074001_pt1 | contig 21352 bp, 25 predicted proteins | sample MGYA00511016_ERZ780223 | MGnify/ENA primary metagenome ERZ780223 (study PRJEB29588, sample SAMEA2159032) | human gut metagenome | biome: human gut; feature: human-associated habitat; material: faeces | place: Denmark | collected 2008/2010 ... | reverse complement strand
ATGTGCCAGTTGTCATATTTTGTGAATGTAAACTTTAAATGATCTTTTTTCTTGCACTCTAATGAAAGAATACAGTCAAAGAAAAGTTTACAAAATAATAAGATATGTCAACTATTTTGAAGAAAAATATAGAAAATAAGCAGATTATATTATATAATTATGTAAATGTATTACATAATAAAAAAGAGAGGTGGCATTTATGACACGGAGTAGCTTGAGTATGGATGTTGAATTGTCTACTGATCCTTTTTACAGTAAGGACAACATAGATGAGCTGGAAAGGCGTGCCGCAGATGTAAACTCAGGAAAAAGTACAATGAAAGAACATGAGTTGATAGAGATTGAATCATCCAATGCGGGACACACTACAGAGAGAAATAAATAGTTTTAGTTTTTATAAAAATCACTTAGATGCTATTCTGAGTGATTTTTTTGTAAAAAAATTTTAGGTTCTGTGAGCAAAAAATCAGAATCGAGGGTCGGAGCGAGGCCCAAACGTCGGCTAGTTTTTTTTGAAAAAAGTTTTGCATTGCCGTTTCCGTTTTTTTAAGAAAGGTGGTGGTAAGAATGGCAGATAGTGCAAAGGTCACGGATGTATCAGCGGTGACAGTATCAGCAAAGGTGCTTGCAAACATAATAGGCGTTGGTGACAGGCAGGTGAGAAATCTTGCAGATGAGGGAATTCTTGTCAGAAATAGTCATGGACGATATTTGCTTGAGAAGTCTGTAAAAAATTATATTATGAATCTTAAAATATCAAAGGTCGGTGAAACAGTAACCAGCGACTTTGAAGATGGTGAACTTGATTTAAAACAGGAGCAGGCAAGGCATGAGCATATAAAAAGCATGATTTCAGAAATTAAGCTGCAGCTTATCAAAGGACAGGTTCATAAGTCATATGATGTAGCAAATGTGATTACAGATATGTTTACTAAGTTCAGAAGCAAGATTTTGGCTATCCCGGCGGAGGTTGCTCCGTCAGTCGAGGGAAAGAGTAAAAGTGAGATTATGGAGGTTTTGCGTGATGAGCTTGAAAATGCACTTAATGAACTTGCGGACTATAATCCTGCGGCTTATTATCCGGATGAATATATAGAGTTGTCTGAGGATGATCTTTTTAATGATTCAACAGGGAAAGTGAGTGAAGTAGATGAGGAATAAAAAGAAAAATGAAAAGGTAGCTTATCATACATTGCATTTTATCTGTTCTCTGACTAAGGCTTTAAGACCTAAGGAAAAGATGTCGGTTTCCGACTGGGCAGACAAGTATATGGTTCTTCCGGGTGGAAGTAATAAGGCCGGCAAGTTTAGGAGTGACTCCGTTCCGTATCAGAAAGAAATAATGAATGCGATTACGGATTCTGCCGTAACGGAAGTTACTGTTATGTCATCGGCTCAGATAGGAAAGACAACTATTGTATTGTGTGGTATTGCATACTATATAGAGCATGAGCCGAGCACACAGCTTTTGGTTCTTCCTACGCTAAGTCTTGGTGAAAAGTTTTCAAAGACAAGGCTTGCACCTATGATAAGAGATATTCCGGTGCTTCGTGATAAGATAGCACCTGCAAAGTCAAAGGACTCTGATAACACGATTCTTTTTAAACAGTATGCAGGCGGTTATATCGTCGTGTCGGGGGCAAATTCTTCGGCTTCGTTATCATCAATGCCTATCAGGGTTGTATGGATGGATGAGGTTGACCGCTTTCCGGCTAGTGCAGGCGGTGAGGGTGACCCTGTAACACTTGCTCAAAAGAGAGCAACAACATTCTGGAATAAAAAATATATTAAAACATCAACACCGACTACAGAAAATGGTCGTATCAATAAAGAATATTTAAAAGGTACGCAGGAGGAATGGTGTGTGCAGTGTCCTTGCTGTGGTATGTATCAGCCGTATTCGTTTAAGAGAGTGGATTTTAACATAGTCGGAATGAAATGCGAATACTGTGAGGAAGTAATCGAAGAAAAATATTGGAAAGAGTCAGAGCATATGTGGATAGCTGCACATCCGGAAAGAAAAAATAAAAGAAGTTTTCACCTCAATGCAATGGCATCACCTTGGGTGGCTTGGAGCGATATTATAGACGAATTTCAAAGTGCAATGGATGAGTTTAAGACATATCACGACACGGAAAGGTTACAGGCTTTCGTGAACACAACTCTTGGCGAAACATGGAAAGAGGACGAGGTCGCAGAAGAATCGACCACCGAAGATAAACTTTTGGAGCGTGCGGAGCATTACAAAGCTGAGATACCGGAGGGAGTTCTTTTGCTGACGGCAGCAGTAGATGTTCAGAACAACCGTTTTGAGGTTGAAGTGAAAGGCTGGGCGAGGGATTACGAAAGCTGGGGCATACATAAGACAGAGATTTATGGAAATCTTGAAACATCACAGGTATGGAATGAGCTGGAAGAATATCTTGAAACAACTTTTTGCTTTGAGGATGGCAGGGAACTTAATATAGCTGCATTTGCTATTGATACGGGTGGTAATCACACAAACAGAGTATATAAGTGGATAAAAGCAATGAAGAAAAAGGGCAAGAAAGCATATGGAATTAAGGGATATGCCGGAAAGCCCGGCATACCACTTTTATATAAGCGAAGCAAAGTCGAGATTAAGGAAAAGAGCAGAGACGGCAAGAGAGATATAGTTGTGGACTCAACAACGATATGGATACTTGGAGTTGATGCAGGCAAGGAAAATATAACAAACTGGCTGACGATTGAGGAAAAAGGTGAGGGATATTGTCACTTTCCGAATAATGTCGGAAAAGGTTATGACAGAGAGTATTACAAGGGACTTCTCTCAGAAAAAAAGATAAAAAAGAAAGTCAGAGATGTTATTAAAGATGTGTGGGTAAAGAAAAGCGGTGCCAGAAATGAACCGCTTGACCTGTTTAACTATAATCTTGCGGTATGTGAGCTTTTGCGTCCTGTGTGGAGTGATTTAGAACTAAAAATTTCAAAAGGAATAAATTATACAAAAGCGGTGAAAAAGGTTAGAAAACAGAGAAAAAGTACAAAAGGTCTGTCAATTTGAGAAAAATTTTTATAAAATTTCAAAAAGTTGGGAGGCAGGGACACCAATTCTGTGATATAATGCTAATATCGCAAGAGGTGAAGAAAGAGAAATATTGTTGATTTTGAGGAGAGAACGCAGGTTTTCTCTTTTTTTGTGTTCAATTTTATTTGGAGGGTTATTGTGGAAAAGAACAAAGAAAGAATTGCTTTTTTGAAGAAAAGGCTTGAAATGTATTACGAAGCAGAAGAAAAGATATTGCAGGGGCAGTCTTATACTATCGGTTCGAGAACATTAACAAGAACAAGCCTTGCGAATGTTCAGAGTAAAATTAAAGAACTTGAGAGTGAAATTTCTGCATTAGAGACAAGAGGAAATAGCAAAAGGCGAAGCGTCAGAGTTATTCCACTCGGATAGGAGGTCATATGTTTGATAAGATGATGGCTATTGTTAATCCAGGTGGTGTGGCAAAGAGAGCAGAAGCAAGGCTTAAAATAGCTGAGACGAACATGAAAATTGATGCGGTCAAAATGAAACATACTATGTTGAATGATATTATTTCAGACGGCGGAAAAGATGTGACAAACAGCGGATATTCTCATGGAGCCGCATCAAGAAGGAGAAGCTGGGCGAAGAAATATCATTCAACGAGTTTATCTCCAAAGTCGGATATTGAGGAAAACAGAAAAATTTTAAGAGAGAGGTCGAGAGACCTTGCCATGAACGCTCCGCTTGCATCAGCGGCGATTGCGAGTACAAGAACAAATTGTGTCGGGGCAGGTCTTGTTCCAAAGCCTAAGATTGATTATGAATTTTTAGGAATTTCAGAGGATGAGGCAAAGGAAATTCAAAGGCATATCAAGAAAGAATTTGCAATCTGGGCGGAAAGTACCATGTGCGACAATAACGACCAGAATAATTTTTACGAATTGCAACAGATAGCTTTTAATGATTGGCTGCGTAATGGTGAAGAGTTTGTTTTGATAAAATATGACAAGCCTACAGCGAATATGCCGTATCGTCTTAGGATAAAACTTGTAGAAGCTGACAGGGTATGTACTCCGGGAAGTATTGACGGAGAATATGATGGTTTTGATAAAAAAACAGCAAACGGCAACACGATAATAAACGGTGTTGAGATTGATGCAAACGGCAAGGTTGTAGCTTATCACATATCATCACAGTTTCCGGGTGAGTATAATTCTGTGGAATCAAAATGGACAAGAGTTGTTAAGCGTGGTGATAAAACAGGAAATCCAAATATATTACATATATTCAACGGGGAGCGTGCCGACCAGTACAGGGGCGTTCCTTTTTTAGCACCTGTTGTTTCTACGATTAAGCAGCTTACAAGATACACCGAAGCTGAGATAATGGCAGCAGTCATAAATTCTATGTTTACTATCTTTATTCAGACGGAGAGTGGCGAGGATATGGGTGGATTTGCCGGAGAGGATGAGTATGACGATGGAGCAGAGACAGAAGATGACGAGGTCGAACTTGGTTATGGAAATGTCAATTTTCTAAAGACAGGCGAGAGTGTAAAGACTGTTGAATCATCACATCCAAACGCAAATTTTGATACATTTGCAACGGCAATGGCAACTCAAGTTGGTGCCGCATTGGAGATAGCTCCGGAGGTGCTGCTTAAAAAGTTTTCTAACAATTTCTCAGCATCCAAAGGTGCAATGAATGAGACATGGAAAGCTTTCAGAATGCGCCGTACATGGTTTGTAAATGATTTCTGCAAGGAAATCTATGAACTATGGTTTAACGAGGCAGTAAGCACCGGGCGTATAAATGCGTCGGGATATTTTGAAAATCTTCTAGTGAGAAAAGCATATCTCAACTGTACATGGAATGGACCTGCACAGGGTCAGTTAGATCCGGGCAAGGAAGTTGTGGCTGCTGCAAAGAGGATTGAGGCAGGGCTTTCAACACATGAGGATGAGTGTATTGCATTAAATGGCTCTGATTTTGAAGATAATGTCAGGGCATTAAAGAGCGAAAATGAGATGCTTGCAGATGCAAATAAAAGTGAAAGTGAGGATGTAAAGGAATGACAAAAATAAATGTCAAAGGTCCGATAGTGTCAAATGATTCGGCAGGGATTTATCGCTGGCTGGGCTGGGATGCCTGCTGTGTCAATGACATAAATGCGGGACTTGAAAGTGCAAATGGTGATGATGTTGTCATCGAGGTTAATTCGCAGGGCGGTCTTTGTACGGCTGGATTTGAGATGTATTCGGCTATTAGGCAGTATGAGGGAAATGTAGAAGTTCATGTAATAAATGCCTGCTCTGCCGCTACTTTTATCCTTTGTGCAGCGGATAAAGTGCTTATGTCAGATGCGGCGGTTGTAATGATACATAATACTCAAAGTTCTTGGGGCGGTGGCGACTACAGAGATGCACAGATGACCGCTGATATGTTAAGAGAGTTTAATGAGAGCGTGTTAAATGTCTATGAGAAAAAGACTGGAAAGAGCAGGGAAGAATTGCAGGCAATGATGGATAATGATACGTTTATGTCACCTAAGACTGCGATTGAGAATGGATTTGCTGACGGTATGCTTTTTGAGGATGAAAAGGACGATGAAAGCAGCCAGATGAATTTTATTGAGGCATCAAAGCAGATGGCTGTATATAACAGCACACTTCCGGTTATTTCAGATGAAAAAGCACATGAACTTATGCTTTTGTTAAACAGTGGAAAATTGCCGGAGAGAAAAGTACCTGATGATTTGAACAGCAATAAGGCGGATAATCCATCTGAAAATGCTGATACAAATAATATAACTAACGAAAACAACGGAAAGGAGCAGAACATGACATTAGAGGAAATGTTAAAGGAGCATCCGGAGCTTAAAGCTGAGGTTGACGGATTAAAGGCTGAAGCTAAGGCAGAGGGTGAAAAAGAGGGAGCAGACAAAGAGAGAGGCAGGATTGAAAATCTTGACAAGATTGCGGCAAATGTATCTGCGGAAATGCTTAAAAATGCAAAGTACGGGGATGCTGATGCGAGGGTTGATGCGAGAGAACTTGCTTATCAGGCTATGCTTGCGCAGAAACAGGAGGCGGCTGCATATATGCATGATGCAATAGCTGATTCGGAAAAATCGGGAGCACCTGATGTAGGGGCAAGCCTGTCGGATTCCGACAAGGATTTGCAGGATGTTGAAAATATGGCAGCATATGTAAATGGCAGAAGAGGAGGCAAGAGATGAGATTAAACAGCAGTATAAAACATTATAGTGACAAGCTGATTTATGATTCTTCACATGAGATTGATGCGGGAGTTTTTACAGTGACGCTTCCAATGGAATCAAAAGCAGCAGGAACAGTAAAAAGAGGTCAGATTATTTACTTTGACACGACCAAAAAAGAATATGCTCTGAAAAAGGGTGATGATGGTGTGGCAGCAGTTATTGCCGCAGAAGATACATCTTATGCGGAGGATGACACAGAGGTTGCAGTATCGGCATATACAGGTGGAACATTCAGAGAAAGTGAATGTATCTCTGACGGAAAACTTGAAGCAGATGATATTGATACATTGCGCACCAGAAATATTTATCTCAAATAAAGGGGGAAAACAGAGTGATAAGAGAAACTTACAAACTTGTAAAAACAGTAAAAAAAATGTATCCGGTAGTTCAGTTCTTAAAAGACAGATACTTCCCGGATGGACCTGTTTATTATTCCGAAAAGGCGTTAATCGAGTTCAAGAAAAAAGGACGAAAGATTGCGCCTTTTGTTGTTCCTTTGGTAAATGGAATAGTAATGGAAAAAGACGGCTACAGAACAGATATTGTAGATGCGCCGTATATTGCACCTAAAAGGGTTATTACAGCAAAGGAACTTGAGCAGAAAGCGTTTGGAGAGTCTCCTGAGTCAGGAAGAAGTCCTGAACAGCGTGAAAATGAACTTGAGTCGGAGTTTATTGACGATAACCGTATATCTATACTCAGAAGACATGAAAAGATGTGTGCAGATATTCTTTTGACGGGACAGGTTATAATGAAACATTATGCAACAGCGGAAGATGCCGCAAAGGGTGAAAATTATGATTTTAAATATCTCCGCTTTTATGAGGGTGAGTTTAAAAATAAATATAAATTCACAAAGAAGTTTAAGGACATGACAACAGCCGAAAAAATTCAGGAGTTTTACAAAATGGCTACAGTTCTTCGCAAGAGGGGTGTTAGAGCAACAGATATTGTTATGACATCTGATGTGTCAATGCTTTTTATGTCTGATAAGGACTTTTTAGAGTTCTATAACAAGGCAAAAGTAAATATCGGTGAAATCAATCCGACAGAACTTCCAGACGGTGTGGTATCAAATGGCAGCATCAATATAAACGGTGTAGTTATGACATTGTTTACATATGATGAAATCTATGAAGATTTAGATGGTGAGGAAAAAGCAATTCTTCCGGCAGGAACTATTGCTTTTTTACAGCCTAACATGGGAACTACAGTATATGCTCAGGTTACTTTCTATACAAAAGATGGATTTAAGTCATATGCAGAAAAGATTGTTCCACGCTTAGTTGGGGATGAAAAGTCAAACATGGCGGAGGTTCAGGCATTTTCAAGACCTGTTATGTATCCAAATGATATGGATGGTTGGCTTGTGGCAAATATTTATGATGAGACTGCATCTACTCAGACAGAAGCGGACAACAGCGTGGATACGCATGAGCCTCCGACAGTAGATGCGGGTACATTAAAGACAGAAGCCGAGATTACGGCAATGACAAAGAAAGCGGAACTTATTGCATATGCAACATCAATCGGACTCAGCGGTCTTGATAATTCCATGAAGCTTGATGAACTTCAGGACGCAATTCTTAACTATCAGGAAGAAATCTACGGCGAGTAGCAGGAGGTGACAGGTATATATGATTGCAAATGTATTATTAACTGTTGGCGATAAGACCTATAAGCCGGGTGAGAGTATTGATAAAACGCTGGGTAAGATTGATAAAGAATTTTTGTTGACAGAGAATTATATTTCTCTTGAAGATAAAGAAAATCCGAAATCTAAAAAAGCGGTTGAAATATCAAAAGATAAAAAGTCGGAATCCGACGCATCAAAAAAAGATAGCAAGATTTTGAAAAATGGTTCAGAAAACAAAGTAATTGTTGATACAGAGGTTGAATAACATGGGTTTTGTGGAACAGGTATCAAAAGATATTGATGATGTATTTTTTGATGAAGGCTTTTTCGGAAGTAAGCACAGTCTTGATAATAAGGAGATAACTGTAATCGTGGATGAGGACGCACTTGAGGAAATAAAAAAGAACTGGCGGGACGAGCTTGTAAAAAAGCCCGTCCTTCTTTATGTCAAAGAGTGTGACATGAAAAGAAAGCCGTCTGTCGGCTCAGTCATTGAGTACGACGGCAGACCTTACACAATACGGGAAATTTCAAAACAGGATGGTGTTTGGAAAATTTTAATGGGAAGGAGTGGAAATTGATGAATGTTACAGGTAAGTATTGATAGCAATATAGATGAGATAGAAAAAAAGTTATCTGAAATAACTGATAGGTCGAGGTTGGTTATGATGCGTGCCATGAATAGAACAGCTAGAAATATAGCTACAACGACAAAAAGAGAAGTAGCATCAAGATATTTTGTTAAGCAAAAGCAAGTTGCAGATACATTAAAAATTTCAAAAGCAAGTAAAAGTAATTTGGAAGTGGCAGTTGTAAGTAAAGGTGAAAAACTTGAATTAGAGAAGTTTAAGGTTTCACCTAGAGAGCCAGTTAAAATAATTAGCCGTGAAGAAAGAACTCCGAAAGTTTACAAGGCTGCGGTAAAAAAAGCAGGAGGACTAAAACCACTTTATGGGGAAAGAGTATCTGGTAAACAGAGTAAACCATTTTTTGCTACAACTAAAAAAGGCACACAAGGAATATTTTTTCGTAGTAGAGGAAAAGCCTATCCTATAAAGCAGGTAATGGGTCCAGCAATACCACAGATAATTGACAATAAAGAGATTATGGAAAATATTATGAAAAAAGCAAATGAAACCTTGGAAAAGCGTATAGAGCATGAACTTAGCAGAGTAATGAAATAAGAGGATTTTATGACAGATTTACAATTGTTAAATGACATTGTTGAATCACTTAGGGAGTTTGTAAAAAGTGATGCTATAACGATGAAACTCGGAAACGAGTATAAGGATTTAAAAGTATATCCACAGGATTTGCCTGAAAAATATGACGAGGATGACGAAGAACTTCGTAACTATGTTGTAGTAATGATAGCGGATGAAGATGTGGTGGATGATGAATGGCGTGTTGAAGTTCATTTTTCAATCAATATTGAAGATATGGATAATGATCATTCTGGATGGGTAAATGTTATGTATCTTATGAATGAGATATATAGGCATTTTATAAAAGTTGGAATTGTTGGCAGACATACAAGGATGGAAAGAAAGGCTCATAAGCGGTTTAATCCGAATGTATTATATCCTTATTTTGAGTCAGATTTGATTACATACTGGACATTGCCAACACCATGCGAAGAATTTGATGAGATGGAGGTAAGTATTTGATGACACAGAAGATTTATATCGGTCCTACTATTCCGGGAGTGGTGACAAATGGGACTATTTTTAAGGATAAACTTCCGGAGCATATTGAGAAAAAGGCAGAAGAAAACAAAAACATTGCAAGGCTTATCATACCGATAGGTGATGTGCTGGAGGCTAAAAAGAGACTTAATATTGAAGGCTCAGTGGAGTATGCAGCATATAAGAATATTGTAGGATAGGAAAGGAGAAAATGATGAGTATATATAAACATGGTATTGCGACTAAGTCAAATGGTGCTGTTGGAATAACTCAGAGTAAAACAACATATTCAGCACAGGTTATCATCGGAACTTTGCCGATAAACACACTCAAAAATCCAAAGGATGCAGTAAAATCAATAATTCTACTTGAAAATTCCGAAGATTTGGATAATCTTGTGGGTAAAACTAATGAGATTGAAAAGTACACAGCAATGCAGGGTGTGTATGCTTCGCTCAAAGTACATAAGGTTGCTCCGGTTGTTGTTATCAATGTTCTTGACCCTGATAAAAGTCAGCATATACAGGCTGTTGTCGGAAAAGAATATGATGTAGTAAATAAGATGGTGGTTATAGAAGACACAGGCGTGTTGCTTGACAAAGTTGTTGTTTCTGAAAATGAAACAACTTATAAAGCAGATGACGATTATGTTGCATCAATTAATTCTGAGGGGTATCTTGTTATTGCTCTAACAAATGACGGAGATGCGTCATCGTTGCAGAAACTTAATATAAGTTATGTAAAACTTAATCCTGACGGAGTTACGGCAGAAGATATAATCGGCGGCATTGATGAAAAAGGTGTAAGAAGTGGTATTGAGCTTCTCGATGAGGTGTTTATTAACACAGGAGTTATTCCTGCTATTGTTACTGCACCTGTTTTCAGTAAGCAAAAGGAAGTGGCAGCAGCACTTGAAGCAAAGGTACGGCTTATTGGAAGTCTGCACAATGCAAAGGCATATGTTGACATTGACAGTTCAGAAAGTGGTGCGGTCAATGTATTTAATGTTGCCAAAGTTAAAGAAAAGAATGTTCCTCAGAGTGAACTTATTGATGCCTGCTGGCCTATGGTAAACAAAAATGGAAATGTGCTTGCATTTTCAAGTTTTGCTGCGGCACTTGCACAGGCTGTAGCTGCTGAAAACGGAGATATTCCTGACGGTATCGACAATAGGGAACTTCTTGTTGATGGTGTTTGTACGGAAGACGGGACTCCGGTGAAAGTGATACAGGGTGACGCAAACTCATATCTTAATGCTAATGGAATTATTACGGCAATAAGACTGCCTGAGTGGAAAGCGTGGGGAAATAATACTGCAATGTATCCGGCATCAAAAGACCCGACAAAAAGATGGTCGAAATGTGTTATGATGCTTAATTATCTCCAGAACCGTTTTAAAACGGAATATCTTTCAAAGGTCGGAAGAAATGCTAAAGTTAAGTTTATCAAGGGAATAGTTGATGAGTATAATGCCAGTCTTAATGCTCTTGTTCCGGATTATCTTGCAGGCGGTGAGATTATTTTTGATACCGCAAAAAATCCGCCATCGAGTATGCTTGAAGGTCATTATATATTCTCGACGAGGTATGCTGATTATACTCCGGCGGAGTACATTGAAAATGACTTTGTATATGATGCCCAGATTCTTACAGATACTATGGAAGGAGGCGATGAGTAATGTCAGAAATTTATGACAAGACTAATATTTTTAAGGCATATTACGGTCAGGTAAGTGAAGACGCAAGACTTGCAGGTGTGACTGATGAAGTGACTTTGCCAAACTTTGAAAATGTTTCAGAAACACTTAATCTTGCGGGTATGGTAGGTGAGATTGATAGCCCGTCAGCAGGTCAGTATAAGAGTGCTACGATTGACATCCCATTTACACAGGTGTCAAAAGAAGCTTTTGGAATTATGTGTGATGACAGCACATCGATTATTCTTAAAAGCGTACAGGAAATCTTTAATACAGAGACATTGAAAAAGATACATATTGTTAGGACGATAACTATCAAGGGAATGACTAAAGGTCACGATTATGGCAAGCTGAAAAAGGGTGGATATGGCAATCCGACTATCAAAAAGGAAGTCATATATTACAAAGATCAGGTTGGCGAAGATGTTATTGAGGAAATTGACAAGTTCAACGGCAAGGCTGTTATAAATGGCGAAGATGTGCTTGGTAATGTTGCCAGCCTTATTTAGTTAAAATCTGACAGCAGCTTATAATAAATAGTTAATCAAAAATCAGAGAAGATACATTGAAAAGCAGATGTATCTTCTCTTTTGATGTAATGAATGGAGGAATATTATGGATGTAAAAGAAGAAAATTTGGACGAATTGCTTGAAAAGGCAGAACTTGAGGCGGCAGGTGATGAGGTTGTGAGCAGCGGAAGAAATTTGTCGGATTCCGACAATGAGAATGAAGAAAAGGAAAATCCATATCTTGTTGAATTTTCAAGGAAGTATGACTGGCTGAATGATAAGGGGGAGATGGAAAAGATTTCTTCACTTGATCTGTCAGGTCTTGTAGACCTTACTACGATTGATGGAGAATATTTTGACAGACTTCTTATCAAGGTAGGTCACAGGCCTCAGAATAAATTTACGGACTTCACATATTGCAAGTATGTGGCAATGCATGTTACAAATCGTCCGGCAGAGTTCTTTAATATGCTTGGGATAAGAGATATGATGATTGTTATCGCACTTATAAATCATTTTTTTATGTACGGGCAGGGCTTAGTGACGATTGGGCAGTAATGCTTTCAAAAACGGCAATGCGTCTGGCTCTTGCTACAAACAGCGGCATTGAGTATATCAAAAAGGTGCCGGTGATTGACTTTTTAAGGATATATGAGGACTTGCTTGAAATAGTCAGAGGGGAGGAATAATGGCTAAAAACAGATCACAATACAGTCTTGAGATTTTGCTTGGTGCAAAAAAAGCATCAAGCTTTCAGAGTGGAATCAATGGAGCTAAAAATGAACTAGAGGGGATGAGTTCTACAGCAAAAAAAGTGGCAGGTCTTATTGCTACGGCTTTTGGAGCAATAAAGATAAAAGATTTTGTGCAGGAGTCAGTTGATACTTTTTCTGATTATGAACAGTCACTTGCAAATACTGCAGCTATTGCAAATGCCACACAGACTGAGCAGGAGCAGCTTAACGAAGCGGCGAGAGAAGCAGGAAAGGCTACGACAAAAACTGCAAAAGAAAGTGCGGATGCACTTGGATATATGGCACTTGCAGGATGGAATGTAAAGGAGTCTACATCAGCATTGCAGCCTGTTCTAAAACTTAGTGCGGCATCGAATATGGATCTTGCTACTTGTTCCGACCTTGTTACTGACTCAATGAGTGCTTTAAAATTGCAAGTCAAAGATTTACCAGAATATCTTGATATGGTTACAAAGGCACAAAATTCCTCAAACATGAACTCACAGCAGATGATGGAGGCATATATAAAAGCCGGAGGTGCAGCGAGAACATTAGGTGTCAGTGCAAAGGACACAGGTGTTGCACTCGGTATTCTTGCTAACAATGGTACAAAGGGTGCTGAGGGCGGAACTGCTCTTAATGCAATGCTCACACGAATAGGAAGTAATAAGAATGCACTTTCCATGATGGGAGCATTAGGAATATCAATATTTGATGCACAGGGCAAATTTGTAGGTCTTGAGGAGGCTTTGAAGCGTATCAACGCAGGAGTAAGTAAACTAAGTACGGAAGATCAGGCAAAAGCACTTAAAGAGATTGCCGGAACAAATTATTACTCAAAGATGGCTTACCTTTTAGATGGTGTAAAAGAGGGAGCAAACGGTGCAAAGAGTGCTTGGGATGATCTTGATAAGAAACTTAAGAACTCAGATGGTTCACTTGAAGATATGTATAATAAACAGACAAATACTCTTTCTGCAACAAGAGAGATTATGAACTCTGCACTTGATGACCTCAAGATTTCATTTGCGGACTCTTTTGATGGTGAACTTGCGGATGGCATTAAAAAGCTGACTGAGTTCATAAATGAAACATCTGAAAATATATCGGACTTTGCAGATACGCATCAGGTAGAGATACATAATGTGTTTGAAGCATTTTATGAGGACATTGAGAAAGCGGCGGACTTTGTAGGGGATGTCGGTGGATTTGTAGTTGACAATTTCGATGCAATAGCCTCGGGAGTTGAGGCGATAGGTATTGCACTTATCACATACAAAGTGGTTTCAGGAATTTCATCGCTGGCAGCTTCTATAGCTGCTCTTGGCTCAGGACCTATTGGATGGGTAGGGGTTGGCTGTGCAGCGGCGGCTACAGCAATCACAGGAATTGGAATTTATGCAAATAAAACAAAACAGAAATTAGCTGAGGCAAATCTTGAACAACATTTCGGAAGTATTTCTTTATCGCTGGATACTTTAGATGAAATTGCACAGCAGATTGTTGGAAAGAAAAAACTTACGCAGATTTCTGAAATGCTGGAGTCTATAGGAAAGACTGACGATGCAATATCTTCAATGAGCAAAAATGTTACATCTATAAATGAAATACGATGGAAAATTAAAGCTGGATTTAAAATAAGCAAGAACGATGTTGATAAGTATAAAGCATCTGTAGAGAATTATGTTAAGTCGGCTAAAGAAGCTGTTGAGAGTAAGGGATATACAGTGTCAATTGCAACAAAGTTACTACTTGGTGATAATTCAGAAATTGGAAAAGAAAATGACAGATTTTATTCTGGGCTTGATAGCGACCTCATTAGGTTACAAAAACAATTAAAAAAGAAATTAAATGATGCAGTAAAAAATGGTCTTGATGTTGACAAAGAGCCGGCTGTTCAAAAAATTTTAAAGCAAATATCAGATATTACTTCGGCTGTAACTGAGGCAGAGAACGAAGCAAAACTTCAAACGATTGGTTTAAAATATTCTGGCAAAAAATTGAAAGCAGAAGATTTTAAACAGTTGACAAAAGATGTAAAGGACTATGAAAAAAAGGCAATGGAAGGATATGAGAAAGCATATTCAACTTCTTTAGTTAGTCTTAATGAACGAAAAAATTCAGGAGATTTGTCGAAGAAGCAATACAATATTGAATTGAAAAAACTTCAGGCAGGATATTATAAACAACAACAAAATACATTGTCAAAAGGTTCTGACTATGTCATGGGAACTATAAAAGCAACTTATCCTGAACTTGCAAAAAGTATGAAAAAAATGCAGAAAGAAGTTGCAAAAGGTCTTAAGGAATCCTTAAAAAATGGTGTAAGTGCAAAAGATAGCGAAAACATATTGATGAGCATTGTCGATAATGCGAGAAGTAAAGCAAGTTTAAATTCAAGTGATGCTAGTGCTTTGAAACAAATTATGAAAGATTCTGGAATTGAAAGTATGTTTGATGAAATAGATGACTTGCAGAGTCGAATCAATAATTTAGATGGCATTGACTTGACTAAGAATTTTGAAAAAACTTTAACAAATAAGTCATTGTTTAAGGGGGTCAATGAAAAGCTTGATGATTCTGTGGATTCAGTATATGAAGCATTAGGTCAGGATATTCAATCAAGTTCAGAAGCATCTGTAGTTTATCAGGCTGCGTATGAAATGGGCGGGAGAATGCCTGAAAGTATAGCAAAAGGATTTAAAGCTAATGAACCAATAGCTAGACAGGCTGTTAAGGATATGATTAATTCGCTGGGAGGGCTGTATTCTGCTCAGGGTTATACTGCTAATATTACTGGAAGTACGGCAAGTGATTTTATAAATAACAGCAAAAATAAAATCACATACAATACCCCTATCGGTCCAACACAGCAGAAAAAAAGCAGTAGTGGTGGAAATAGCAAAAAAACTACAGTCAAAGGAAAGAAAAATGCCAAAGGTGGAATATATAACAATCCGATAATCTCACTGCTTGCTGAAAAGGATAGTGAAGCTGTCATTCCGTTAAACAACAGTCCACGTTCAAAGGCTCTTTATCAGCGTACAGGTGAGCTGTTAGGAATGTCGTTTACGGACGATAACACATCTTATAAACAGAGAAGAGATGTGCGGTTATACAATGCCGTTAAGAGAAGTCCAAGTATAGGTGGTGAAAAAATAAATATAACTTATTCGCCAACTATTCAGGTTACAGGAAATGCAGATGAAAAGACATTGACTAAGGTAGTAAAGATGAGTCAGGCAGAGTTTGCGAAGATGATGCAGAAATATATGCAGTCAAATAAGCGTGTGAAATTCAGTTAGGGGGGGCGAAAAAAAACATGATGGGCGGTTTTACTTACACGACCAAACAGGGAGATATGTGGGATTATATCGCATGGAAAGTTTATGGTGATGAGTCTTTGGTATATTTACTTTATCGCGAAAATCCCAAGTATCTTGACACATTTATTTTTAATGAGGGTGTGAAGCTGTATTGTCCGGAAGTTGAAGTCATCAATGAAGATGAGGACGAAGATGCTCCTGAATGGCAGGATGACGAAGATTATGAGGATGCAGAAGAAGATGCGTTAGACGGTGTATCTGATGAAGGAGATGAGGACTAAGACGATGAAAGCTAGAAATGCATATGTAAGGCTTAGATATAAAGGCGGCGGAACAATGGATATAACGGAAGAAAGCAGTGGGTGTACTATTGTAGATTGTGCTTCAGGAGAAGCTGACACAATATCCGTAAGCCTGTTTAATAAGAGTGGAAAATGGTTTAAGAAGAATTATTTTCCAAAGTCATCAGATTATATAAGGGCAACAATAGTTGTTGATAAATGGAAAAATGATAGTGAACATCGGGAAGTTTATCAGGGGAAATTTGTTGCAGATCAATTTGCAGCATCAGGATTTCCGGCTACGGTCGATTTGGAAGGAATGAGTATCCCACTTCATACCGGATTTAATGTCACTCAGAGGAGCAAGACATACAAGAAAACCTCTTTAAAAAGCATTTTGCAGATTATAGCAAAAAGGGCGGGTATAAAGTTAGTTTTTGAAGCGTCAAATCATAAGGTTGATGAGGTCGGCCAGGATGGAAATACTGATTTGGAATTTGCCTTTTCAATATGCAGCGATTATGGATGCTGCATGAAACTTTACAACGGAAAAATGATTATATATGACCAGACGGCATACGAGAGAAAAGCAAGTCGATTTACATTGAATAAGTCGGATCTTGGGGATGACAGTACATATAATTTTACAAGAAGTGTATCAAAGGTTTATGACAGTGTTAAGTTCCAGTATCAGAATAAAAAAGGAAAAAATATAACATACAATTATAATATTCCGGGAAGAACCGGGAGGAGGACATTGTTTATATCATCTTCGGCAGACAGCCATGCAGATGCAGAGAAAAAGGCAAAAGCACAGCTTGCATCAACTTTAAGAGAGGCAATAACAGCATCGTTTACAGTTATGGGAGACCCTAAATATCGTGCGTGCAGGGTGTTTAGGGTAACTGGCTTTGGAAAGTTTAACGGCAGATATTTTATTGACAAGGTTACGCACAATTTTTCAGATGAAGGTTATACAAGCACTATAGAATGTCATAAATGTGTAACCAATATTAGATAAAAGTGTTAGCTCGGAGGTGATAGTTTGGATTCGATAAGAGTTGGAAGAATATCTTCTATCGACTATAAAAAAGGATGTGCGGATGTTTATTTTGAGGATGAGGAGAATGTAATATATTCAGAACTGCCATTTTTGGCATTTGAATATAATATGCCAAAAGTCAATGATTTAGTGCTTGTAGTGGCTCAGAAATATGCTCAGAAGAAAACAGGGTTTATATTAGGACCTTATTATAATGATGAAAATAAGCCGGAGTTTACAGGTAAAGGATTTTTTAAAAGGCTTTCTGACACGGCATATATAAAATATGATGCACAAAAGGATGAGATTGAGATTGCTGCCGGAAAAGTAGTCTTAAAAAATCTTAATGCAGATTAGAAAGGAGAAAAAATGGGACAAGTCGGGCATTTTGGTGGAATAAAGTTTTATTCAAAGATGAGTAAACCTATTTTGAAGAAAACAGTTAAAGGTAATTATCTGGAACTTCCATATAGCGGTGGAAAAGTAGAAGCATTGTCTTTTTCTGATGCGACATGGAGTTCATCAATAAATATTGCAGAGCACAAAAGACACGGAAAGAAGCCGCTGCTTGAATTTACATCAAGAAATGCAGATGATTTTACGATGACAATATATCTGTGGGCTCAGCTTGGTGTATCACCGTGGAAAATGCTTAATAAATTGCGAAGTTATACGCTTGAAGCAAAAGTGTATCCACTGTATCTTGGTGGCAGAAAGGCAGGGCATAATAAATGGATTATAAGCAGTGTGTCAAATGAACTGAAAACATTTTATAAAAATGGAAAACCAATTTTAATTGTTGCTAATGTAACTTTTAAGGAATATTTATCAGTAAAAGAGAAAAAGAAGTCAAAGCATAAAAGAGTGGCTGTTAAAAATAAAAAAAGGAAGAAGAAAGTAGCGAAAACGAGCAGCAATAAAAAACAGAATACAAACAGTTCAAAAAGTAAAAAAGCGAGAAGCATTAAGTCTAAAAAGAAGCGTGTCAGCAGTAAAACGAGCGGCGGATATATTACATATACATTAAAGAAAACCGACACACTTTGGAATCTTGCAAAGAAATATTACGGTTCAGGTGACAAATACAAGAAGATTTATAATGCGAACAAAAGCCTGCAGCAAGGCTATAAGTTAAAACCCGGTTCAACTATTAGAATACCAAAAAAATAGGGAGGTGATGTGCATTGAATGTTATTTACACGGGAGACAGGGCAGATGCACCAGATATAGTTGGCTGCGTGGGGAATATTATATCAAGTATAAAAGGAAGTATTCCATATGCAAGGGATATGGGGATAGATGATAGCGTTGTCAGTTCTCCGGAAAATTCTATCGAGGGAATTTATATGGCAGAAGTCGAAGATCAAATATCCTTTTGGGATGAAAGGGTGCTTGTGGATGAAATAAGTTTATCAAGAAAAAATGCAAGATTAGATTCGGAGGTGACATTAAAAGATGGCGAGTAACTTGGATGCGTTGCAAAATTTGCCTGAAATTGATTTTCTGGGCGATCTTAATATCACGCAGGAAACAATAGCGGAGGAGATGCTTGAAGATTATCAGAGCAAATATGAAGAACTGACAGGAAAAGAAATAACATTATATCCTGCCAATACGGAAAGATTGAAGATGCAAATTGTAGCTGGAGAAATTTATCAGATATATGAGTATATTTCTTATTTATTTAGTCAGAATTTTATACAGTACATGGATAGGGAAGTGTTGGAAAACTGGGGGACTACGCTTGGATATGCTGAGACAAACATAAAAGCGGCAACTTGTATATTACAGTTTAGTGTTAATGATGTGCTTGATTTTGATGTTGAAATACCTGCCGGGACAAGGGCCACTGCCGGTGATGATGTTTATTTTGCTACTGATGAAAGCTGCATATTACAAGCGGGAGAATCCTTTGTAGAAGTGTCTGCGACTTGCACAGAAGAAGGAACGGTCGGAAATGATTATGTGGCAGGTCAGATAAATGTACTTGCAGATTTGGTCTTAAATATATCTGGTGTTGAAAATTGTACGAAATCATCGGGCGGTCAGGATGAATATGACGATGAAACGCTGCGTGAAAATATTTTTATGTTTCCATCTACTTATTCAACTGCGGGTCCTAATGCTGCATATGAGTTTTTTGTAAAGGCTTATAGTGCAGATATAGTTTCTGTTAATGTGGTTCAAAATAATGAAACAGCAGAGGTTGATATTTATATTATGCTTGCCGATGGAAAAATACCGGATGAGAAATATTGTAAAGCCGTTGCTGATTATATTGCAGGACTTGAGAATACCCCGGCGGATGACAAGATATATGTTAAAGCTCCTGAAGTTATAAGATATAAAATTTCAGGAAAATATTATATATCTGAATCAAATAGGGAAAATGAAACAATCATTAAAGAGTCTGTTATAGAAGCAGCACAGTATTTTGTATCAGAATGTCATGAAAATATAGGAGCAGACATTGTCCCGGATAAACTCATTGAGGTAGCAAGAGTCGCAGGAGCAAAAAGACTTGAAATCACAAGCCCGGTGTTTACACAGGTGACGGAAACACAGATTGCCATATGCGATAGTGTAGAGCTTGCTTATGGCGGATTGGAGGATGATTAAAACTTGGGAAAACTTGGTGAAACAGGGACTACATTTTTGTCAATGCCTCCTGTTTTTCAAAATATTGAAGATAAGTGCTTTGGTTATGCGGTAGACAGGCAGTTAGCGAAAGTTATGGAAAAAACAAAAAGCGTAGCAGTTTGGGCGGATATGGATAGCGTGGATGCAAGATATTATGGATATATGGCGGCAATGCTTCGCTCACCATATTTTTTAAGCAGCTTGTCGGAATCCGACAAACTTAAAACAATAAAAACAACATTAAAGTCACATTCATATGCAGGAACGGTAAAAGGAATAAAAGAATTATTGCAAACAGTCTTTCCAGGGGCAGAGTTTGTACCGTGGTATGAATATGAGGAAACGGGAAAACCGTTTCATTTTAAGATAGTAACAGATACATCACCGACGGAGGAGCTTGTGAAAAGATTTGCAGATATTCTCAAGTATGTAAAGCCACAGCGTTCGATAATAGATGGAATGGAAACAAGAACACATATATTTGATTTACAAAGCTATATATCTACAGGTGAGTGGCATAGTGAGAGATTGGAGGAAATATAGTGACAAATTTTACAAAAACAAGACTGACCGATAAGGGACTTGCACTGCTTGCAAAAACAGGAGTTTCAGTCACAGTCACGAAAGTAAAAACCGGAAATGGTGAATATCAGACAGATGCAGATATAGGTGCTATGACTGAATTAAAATCTGAAAAGCAGGAATTTAAGATAACCAGCACACAGAAGAAAACAGACACAACATATGCTATCAAATATGTTATGTCTAATAAAGAATTAGCAGAAGATTATCTTTTCACGGAAATTGGTATATATGCGTCAGATCCTGACGAGGGAGAGATATTATATGCTGTTTGTTATGCAGAAAATAAAGACGCAGATATGATAAGAAAATATAGTGGACTGTATGAGTTCAAAGCAATTATTGTATTAAATATTCAGGTGAACGCTGGTGGAGTGGTTAATGTTGTAGAACAAGGACTGTATGCACTTGCGGAAGATTTGGAGGAGTTAAGAGAGGAGGTAGGAGATAAGGTAGATAAAGAGGAAGGAAAGGGACTGTCACATAACGATTTTACAGATGCGGATAGAAAGAAGTTGGATGGGATAGACGAGGGAGCGAATAAAACAGTGATAGACAGTGAACTGAATTCATATAGTTCAAATCCTGTGCAAAATCAAGTAGTTTATGAAGAAATGTTAAAAAGAATGGCACAAAAATGGGTTGGAAGTCATCTTTATACATTGTATGGAATAGTAGTACCGTCAACAGTTAATGGGGCTAATACGGGTTCTCATTATCTTGATGTGAAAACAGGTAACACTTATATTATGACAAGATATACAGATAGAGGTGCACAGGCATGGACTAATACAGGGACTTTACAAAGTGTTGAAGAAATATTGAATTCTAAATTCGATAAATCAAATATAGCAAACAACCTTGTTACGACTGAAGAGGGATATGTGGCAGATGCCAGACAGTTAAATGAAAGTATAAAGGGAAGTT
>ERZ780223.1654-NODE-1654-length-21352-cov-7.436118_pt1 | contig 21352 bp, 16 predicted proteins | sample MGYA00511016_ERZ780223 | MGnify/ENA primary metagenome ERZ780223 (study PRJEB29588, sample SAMEA2159032) | human gut metagenome | biome: human gut; feature: human-associated habitat; material: faeces | place: Denmark | collected 2008/2010 ... | reverse complement strand
CAGCTATAACAATTCCTACACTTATTGCAAACACTCGTAGTCAACAATACAGAATAAAATTTAAAAAAGCGGTTTCTACATTATCTCAAGCTGCAAAAATGTCGAACGCTCAATATGATTTTGATTATGCGGGAATAGATGCAAAATGCAGCCAAAATCCCCAAAAAGATCATCCGGATAATATTCGCAGCATATGCGCACTTATAAACGGAACTCTAACAGGAGCAACATACTACGATAATGTTACCGACATAAAAATGAATATAAAATCTGCCTTTGGAAATTATAATGCAAATTACGGTCCATACTTAAGCTCAAATGGTTCGTTTAATATCGCAAATTTTAGAGCTTATATGCTAAACGATGGAACAATTATAGCTATACACAAAGGACTATCTACAAACTGCGCTTTAAGTATTGGCGAAACAATGAAAGATTATACTCCCGACTATAATGGCGCTACTACACTTGATCAATGCCTCGGATTCATTGATGTAAATGGACCAACATTACCAAACAAAGAAGTAAGCTGCTCATCAGGTTCCAATTCACTCAAAAAAAATGATTGTATAGTAAAAAATGACGCACAACACATGACAGATATATACCCGATAAGATTTCACGACCAAATAGTAGAACCTGCATCAGCCGCAGCAAGATATATATTGAAAAGTACAAAATAAACATTTCTAAAAATTAGTAAAATTTTCAAATTTGTAGTAATATAAAATTATGGAAAAGAAAAGTTTATTTAGCGAAAAAAGTATAAAAATAGGACCAGACAGCGGTTATGACAATTATATTATGGCAATTGAATCAAGCTGCGATGAAACTGCATGTGCAATTGTGAAAAACGGAAGAGAAGTTGTTGCAAATATTGTCGCTTCCCAAATAAAGACACACGAAAAATTTGGCGGTGTCATACCGGAAATAGCAGCAAGAGAACATTTAGATGCCATAAATATTGTAGTTCAGGAAGCCTTTGAACAATCTGAACTGAAACCTGAACAAATTAGCGCATTTGCAGGAACCGTGGGACCAGGACTTGTTGGCTGCCTGCTGGTTGGACTTAATGCGGCAAAAACATTAGCTCTTGTTCATGACAAGCCGTTTATTGGTGTTAACCATTTAAATGCACATCTTTGCGCCAATTATATAGATACAGATATTAAACCTCCGTTTATGGCACTCTTAGTAAGCGGCGGACACACACAAATAATTGATGTAGAATCATATTCAAAACAAACCATACTTGGTGAAACTATTGATGATGCAGTTGGAGAAGCTTATGATAAAGTTGCAAGATTAATAGGATTACCTTATCCTGGAGGCCCAAGGCTGGACAAGCTGGCAAGAGAAGGAAATCCACAAGCCTACTCACTCCCTGAAGGAAAAGTTGATGGATATAATTTCAGTTTTAGTGGATTAAAAACTGCAGTTCTTCGTCTGGTTAAAAATTTAAAAACTGAATATTGTAACGAAGCAACTCAAGAATTACCAGAGTCCGTTGTCAATGATATTTGCGCAAGTTTTCAAGAAGATGTTTCAAAAACACTTGTAAAAAAATTAAAAAAAGCGACAATGGAAAGAGGTTACAATCAGGTAGTTATAGCTGGTGGAGTTGCAGCCAATTCAGAAATTCGTAAAAAAGTATTTGATTTAGAAAAAGATGGATACAAAGTTAACGCTCCAGCTATGAAATATTGTACTGATAATGCTGCAATGGTTGCATCATGTGCATATTTCAACACCAATACATTTGATGATGTTGATGTAGAAGTCTTTTCAAGAGTTAAATAAAAATATTTAAAATTCCATTTTTAGAAGTTTATAAGTTTCAAATATTATAAAAGACACATTTAAATGTGTCTTTTTCTTAGCTTAAATCTTGTGCATATTATCAAAAATCTCTTTCTTTTGAACCCAAATTTCCATTCCCATCTTATTCCCGAGTTCATTAAAAGCTTCTTTTATTTCTTTAAACTGATATTTAGAACTTTCAATATTACACAGCATAAACATTACAAAATGACCTTGCATCAACGTTTGCTTTATATCCTCAATATTAACATCATATTTTGCCATCATAGCAGTGACTTCAGCAACAATACCTATTCTATCTACTCCGGAAACAGTAACAATAATCTTATCTGACATTAATTTTTAACCTCCATGGTATCTGATTCTTCTTCTACCGGAACTGGAATTTTAACAGGCTCTAAATTTCTTGCACCAATAAAAAATTTACCAACTCCATGCCTATTGCAATATGAAGCTAAATCCTTTTTGATTTCCGGAGCCAATATATAAAGAACTATAATATTTGGCACGCACATTGCAATCATCATTGCATCTGTAATATCAATAATTGACTTAACATTCATAGCTGAACCAATTACAATAAATACACAGTATAATATGTTAAACGTAAGAACACGTTTTTTACCTTCACCAAGAAGGAAAGTCCACGCTTTCTGCCCGTAATATGCCCAAGAAATCAATGTTGAAATCGCGAACATAACAGCAATTATTGACAGGATAATCGGGAAGAACGAAATCACTGATTGGAAAGCATTAGAAGCCATTTCAATACCAGAAATTCCACTTGCAGATTTATAAGAACCGGTAATAACAATTGCAAAAGAAGTAAACAAACATAATACACCTGTTAAAAAAGTTTCAAGTAAAGCTACAAAACCTTGAGAAACAGCCTCTTTTGTTTGAGATGTAGCATAAACAATAGCTGCAGCTCCTGTTCCTGCTTCATTAGATTGAACAGAACGTCTCAATCCAATAATGATTGTACCAAACACCCCGCCAGCAACAGCTGTTGGATGAAATGCTTCCGTAACTATTGTAGCGATAGCAGAAGGAATACCTTTTAAATTAGCAAAAATTACAATCAAACCTGAAACTATATATAATAAACACATTGTAGGTGTTAAAATTGTTGTAACCTTAGCAATACTCTTAATACCTCCGACAACAACTAATCCGATAAGAACAGCAGCAATCAGACCAATCACCCAGGCATATCCGTGAAGAAAACTATTAGCTCCACCTGTTATAAAAACAATCTGATGAGCAGTCTGGTTAATTTGAATCATATTACCACCAGTAATACCGCCACCAATACAAAGTATTGCAAAAACCACAGATAAAGGTTGTCCCAACCAGCGCATATTTTTTCTTGTTAAACCATGCGCAATATAATGCATAGGTCCACCGGAGACAGATCCGTCTAAATTAAATCTTCTATATTTAACAGCAAGTGTAGCTTCAACAAACTTGATTGACATACCAAGGATTGCCCCGACAAAAATCCAAAAGGCTGCACCTGGGCCTCCAATTGAAATAGAAATAGCAACTCCGGCGATACTACCAATACCTATAGTACCTGAAAGAGCAGTTGCCAAAGCTTGAAATGAGGATACCTCCCCACACTCTCCCCCTTTTTCAGATTTTTCAGCAGGCTTTGCGATTATATCAATAGCATGCTTAAAGCCCCAAATTGCTATACCTTTAAAATATATAGTGAAAAACAAACCGGCAATAAGAATCCAAAAAATAATTATAGGAACTTTTGATCCACATATGGAAATAGGAAAGAATATCAAATCGGCGACGGCATCAGATATAGGTGCAATGTGTTTGTCCATAAATGCATCCACATTCATAGCACATGCACTTTGCATGCTGCATAACAGTAAAGTCAAAAACGTCATTAATTTCTTCATTTTTCTATTTATCCTTTCAGCTTTTCAAAAGATTAAGTTCACTTTAGGGTAAAGCCAACCAATAAAATAACTACTAATAGTATAGCAAAAACATGAAAAATTTAATCGTAATCTTTACAAAAGCTTAATCTTAAGCTTAATATCAACCAATATAAAAGAAAAAATCGTTACAAGGTTGTTCTATATCTTTTTAAATGATACAATATTTTGTAAAAAGGTTATACAAATATGATGAGTCAATCAAAAAAATTATCAATAGCATTTTACTGGCATATGCATCAGCCGGTATATCAGTTAACGTTAAATGGAGATTACCTGATGCCGTGGGTTAGACTTCATGCGGTTAAAGATTATTTAGATATGGCATTGTGGGCAAAAAAATTTGAAAAATTAAAACTAAATTTTAACTTTGTTCCAGCTTTGCTAGATGCAATTATAGATTATGCAGAAAATAATGCTCATGATATTCATTCCAGACTAACAATAACCCCGGAGGAAAAACTTAATAAAGAAGATAAAATTTTTATTTTAAATAATTTCTTTGACTCAAATTATCAAACAATGATTCTTCCTAATGATGAGTATCACAGATTATATCAAATTATTCAGGTCAATGGAACAAATAACACTGACATATTTTCAAATCAGGAATATGCAGATATTATGGCATTATTCAATCTTGCCTGGATAGATCCATCCTTTAAAACAGGAAACCAAGAACTAAAAAGACTTATTAAAAAAGGGAAAAATTATACACTCGAAGATAGAATAGAAATCATTGATATACAAAGAGATATAATAAAAAAGATTATCCCGACATTAAAAAAATTAATTTCAAAAAATAAAATAGAAATTACAACAAGTCCATATTACCATCCCATACTACCGGTACTTTTGGATTACAAAACAATCAAAAAAAATGCACCATCTGATGACGAAATACTTAATTTAAAAACAGAACTGGATGCAAGACTGCAAACAGAAATGGCTTTAGATAGAGTAGAGGAAATTTTTGGAAAACGCCCGAAAGGTATTTGGCCATCCGAGCAATGCGTTAACGGTAAAACTCTTGAGATGCTTAGCAATCTTGGGGTAGAATGGTCAATTTCTGATGAAGGAATTTTAGCAAGCTCCATAAATTTTGAGTTTGTACATGATTTTAAAGGTTATCTAAAAGAGCCATACCACCTTTTGAAATCTTATCAGTATAAGACAAAAAATTCTGACATAAAAATGATATTCAGAGACTCTACAGCACACAATCTAATCAGCTTTGAATATCCTCATCATAATCCTATTGCAACCGCAAATGATTTATACGACAGAATAAAAGTTATGCAAAGCAAGATTCTGTCATCTCCTGACAAAGACCACCTTTTAACAATTGCACTGGATGGTGAAAATTGTTGGGAAAATTATCTGGAAGACGGCGCATCTTTTTTAAAAACTCTTTATACACTAATTACAGAAGACGAAACATTAGAAACTGTTTTGATTAGTGACTATTTAGAACATACAAAGGAACATAAAGTATTAAATAAAATAGCATCCGGCTCATGGTTCAATAAAAATTTCAAATTATGGATAGACGAACCGGTAAAAGATTTGGCATGGACATATCTAAAACGTGTACGCCAAGATTTTTCTGAATTCGTAAAACGAGAACCGTTAAATCCAAATATAGAACAAGCAAGACGGGAACTTTTTATCTGTGAAGGCAGTGATTGGTTCTGGTGGTACGGAGAACCAAATTATTCAGGACGTGACAATATTTTTGACTTTATTTTCCGAACCCGCTTAAAAAACATTTATAGATATTTAGACTTAGATACTCCAAAATATTTAGATGAACCAATAACTAATATATCACCGTCAAAACCGTCAAAATATCCAAAATCACTAATCTCACCATCAATCAATGGAAATGATATTGTTGATGAAAATGATATATGGCACAATGCAGGTTATATTGAAATTCCGGATGGACCTGTGCTTAGAGAATCTAAAATATTTGAAAAAATTAGATTTGGAAATGACAATGACAATTTTTATTTAAAATTCCATCTAAATAAATATATAAAAAATAACCCAAGTTTAAGTGAAAAAACGTACCAGATGTGCATATATTTAAGAAAAACAGGTCGCAAACAAGCTCTTTCACCTGTTCGTTTAATAAATAAAACTCAAAACATATTACCAATTTCAATGGAAAAATTTCATAATGAAGTTCAAATTGCAATACAAGATGATAAACTTCAATTAATAAGATTAGCAAAAGCCATACCTGGAGATATGTGGGTTCTAGAGAATACGAAACCTATTGAATCCGCTTATAACGAGGTTTTGGACTTAAAAATACCGTTCGATAGTTTAGAAATAAAATCCGGCGAAACTTTAGAATTTTTGTTTATTAATGCACATCTTGGAGTAAAAGATTTTTATATTCCGAATGAAATGGTATTGTCTGTAACACGTCCAGCGTTAGTACTAAAATAAATTTATACTTTTACCAGTAAAAATTTAGAGATTTCAACAATTGCAAATAATTGAATAACAATAAATAATATTCCCATCTTAATCCCCTTTTAAATACATGATAATAAAGGTATTTAGAACACTAAAATTGCTTAATTATGAACTTTTATGAATATGCCATTTTATCATTCTGAATTGACGAAACGTCATCCTGAACACGTTTCAGGATCCCAATCAAAGCATCAATGAGATTCCAAAACAAGTTCGGAATGACGGTGCTCGCCACACGGGGTGTTTTGCCACCAGCGGTTTAGCCACTACCTCAACCATCCCAGCTCCGCAAGGTCATGGTGAAATGTGTAAGAAGATTCTTCGCATACGCTCAGAATGACGAATACTGTAAAACACAGTTTGTCCTCAAAATCAACCCAACTGTCATACTGAGGCTTTAGCCGAAGTATCTAATAAACAGAATAGTAATCAAAGATTCTTCGGTCGTATACTCCCTCAGAATGACAAACAAATTTGTCACCCTGAACTCGTTTCAGGGTCTCAGGCAAAACGTCCAACGAAGAGATTCCGAACTAAATTCGGAATGACAAGTGCGTCACAACAGAGATTCTTCGGTCGCACGCTTCCTCAGAATGACGACATCACTGCATTCGCATTAAACAGGGCTCCACTACGTTCTCGTCCTCAGCTTGAGCAGACTCAAAATGACTGGCTACTACATATCTAATGCAACATCAAGAGTTGGAGCTTTTGCAACAATTGCACTTGATGAAATTATATCAACACCGCATTCAGCAATTTGACGAACTCTTTCAAGGCTAACATTACCACTTGCTTCTACAATTGCTCTGTGATTAATAAAATCAACAGCTTCCTTCATCTGTTCCAAAGACATATTATCAAGCATGATTATATCAACTCCTAGAGGAAGCCCTTCTTTTATTTGTTCTAATGTATCACATTCAAGTTCAATTTTATGTGCATGTGATAAATTTTTCTTAACTAAATTTACAGCATTTGTAACAGAGCCTGCAACCTGAATATGATTATCTTTAATCATAGCACAATCAGAAAGATTAAATCTGTGCAATGCTCCTCCGCCTACTTTAACTGAATACTTTTCAAAAGCTCTAAAGTTAGGAGTCGTTTTTCTTGTATCTACAATTTTACAAGGCAAATCTCCTATAGCCTTTTGATATTTATGGGTTTCAGTTGCAATCCCACTCATTCTCTGAACATAATTAAGAGCTACTCTTTCTCCCAATAACAAATATTTTCCAGGACCTGCCAATTTAGCAAGGACATCGCCTTTTTTTATATTATCTCCATCTTTGAATAATAATTCCACTTTTACATTTTCTGATAAGACCTTAAAAACAGTCTTAAAAACATCAAGACCACAAATTATACCCTCGCATCTGGAAACAAGCTTTGCTTCAAACATTTTATCTTCACCGACAATACTTTCGGTCGTAACATCACCAAAACCTATATCTTCCATTAATGCTTTTTTTACATGATCTTCTACATAAAAATTACTTAACAAAACACAATTCTCCTTTTTTATTACTTAAAATACTATGCTCACAAACCTCGTTCGACTCTAAATAATCAACACGGTAATGTGCACCTCTTGATTCTTTTCTGCGCAATGCAGATTGAACAATAAGCTTTGCTGTTATAAGCATATGTCTAAATTCATATTCATCTCTTGAATAACAGATTCCTTTTCTTCCAAATTTTTGCTCCAGAGAAAGCAAACCTTCTAACGCGTTTTTCAAAGTTTCTTCATTGCGGAATATACCAACATTCTTCCACATTAAATCTTTTAAAGCAACTTTTAAAGCTGCAACATCACTCATCTCGCCATTAAAAGGTTTATCATACTTTGAAATTATAGAATTAAAATCTTCTAAACCCTGTATTTCAAAAGATTCCGACGCATTTTTCAAAAATTCGGCAACTTCATATGCGCAGACAACACATTCCAATAATGAGTTACTCGCAAGCCTGTTACCACCATGCAATCCTGTAGAAGAAACTTCACCTATCGCATAAAGCCTTTTTATAGAAGTTTCCCCCTTTAAATTTGTCTTAACTCCCCCCATAAAATAATGAGCAGCCGGAGCTACAGGAATCAAATCTTTTGTAATATCAATACTATGTTCCTGACATTTATTTGCAATCGTCGGGAACCTTTTTAACAATTTATCTTTGCCAATACCAACAGCATTCAAATAAACATTTGGTTTATTCGATTCTCTCATTTGTGAATAAATTGAACGGGCAACAATATCACGCGGAGCAAGTTCTTTTTTCTCATGATATCTTTCCATAAATTCAACCCCGGATTCATCACATAACTTTGCCCCCTCACCTCTAACGGCTTCGCTAATCAAAAATCTGTTATGATTTTTTTCATCATCAAAAGCTAAAGCCGTCGGATGAAATTGAACAAATTCCATATCCTGTAAAATTGCACCCGCATTATAACATAATGCAAACCCATCTCCTGTTGCGCCTAAAGGGTTAGTTGTGTATTTATAAATTTGCCCGAGACCGCCTGTTGCCATCACCAGAGTATGACAAAAAATTGTTTCATATTCATTTGAATCATCGTGATATACAACAAGTCCACCACATTCATGATTATTATTCACAAGTAATTCTACAGCCATTGTATTTTCATAAAGTTGTATATTTTTATTATTTTCCACCGCACGACAAAGTGCAATTTCCATCTCCCTGCCTGTAGCATCTCCTCCAGAATGCAGAATTCTTCTTACACTATGCGCAGCTTCTTTGGTCAACGTAAAATTTCCATTCTCATCACGATCGAATTCAACCCCGAATTTAAGCAAATCTCTTACGACTTTATCAGAATTTTCACTTATAAACTTAATCGTTTCAAATTCTGTTAAACCAGCCCCGGCTTTAAGAGTATCTGCAATATGAGAATCGACAGAATCTTTTTCGTTATCTTTTAAAACAGCAACCATACCGCCTTGAGCATAATAAGAATTACTATCACCCAAATTTGATTTGGTAATAAGTAATATTCCATCCGGCAAATCTAATTGTTGTTCTATTTTTAAAGCTGCATAAAGCCCTGCGATTCCACTGCCTGCTATAACTACTGAATATTTGGAGTATTTCATATATTTATCCCTGTGTAAATTATATCAATATATTTTATAACAAACAGATAAATTTCGCTACTTAACTAATAAATTAAATAAAAAATTTCACATTGAAGCTTTAGAACAAATTTTTAAAAATTCACAGTATTTGCAATCTTCTGTATTTGGAACATATAAATTATCCAAAGATAATCTTGTGCATATTTTAATAACCTTTTGCTCATAAATTGTCTTAATATCTTCATCAAAGTTTATAATATAATTCTGCTTATCCTTAAGATTTACATAGACAAAAGCAAGAGATTTATAGCTTTTAAAATATCTATCCAAGCACAAAAGATAAATCATTGTTTGATAGTCATACTCAGGATTTTTTGGAATTGAACCGGTTTTATAATCAAGAATATAATACTCATCTCCATCATGGACAACCGCATCTAATCTTCCTCCTACCCAAAAATCTCCTATTTTTGTACTTAAATAGAATTCTGATTTCAAGCAGTCTTTCTTGTAGAAAGGATTGTTGAGCAAAAGATTCCAGATAATACGCTCATCCTCTGTCAATGCTGTTTCTATTCTTGAAATATTTATTCCCTGCAAATAATAATTAGCAAGGGCATGAATTTTTTTACCCTTTTCAAACGGTTGAAAGGATTTTGGGACATTAATTTTTTCTACATATTGATAATAATATTTTTTTGGACAAGACTCATATGTTTTTAACATATTTGGAGAAATATTAGTCAACATATTCAACCTCCAGCAAATCTTTAAATATTACACTCTCTGCATTTGGCTGTAATTTACCAAAACGGGTTTTAGTTTTTTTACACGAAGAAAAAATCAACTGATTTTTTGCCCGCGTAATTGCAACATACAATAATCTCAAATTTTCAGCCAAGATTTCCTGCTTAAGCTCAAACTCGGACTTTTTCTTATATTGAGGATTTAAAGACTTAATCAATTCTATAAAATCGGCAGACTTCAAATTTATTGAATCAAGAGTTAACGGGAATAATTTTTCTGACATTTCAGGGATAAAGACAAGATTAAATTCATCCCCTTTAGACTTATGCATAGTCATAATTTGCACCTTGCCCTGCAATGATTTTTTATCATCTTCATCTTCTTCAGAAAAGAATTTAAATCCGCTCAAGTTAGGTTTTTTAGCCAAATCGGCAAGTCGTATAACCGCATATTCCAAGGAATTATTTTTAAGACAAATACGTTTAATTAAAGTTGAAATCAAATAAATGTTAGACTTTTCAATTTCGCTGTTAAAAATATGTAAATCAGTGGCAATTTTTACAGCAAGCTCATTTGGCGGGAGATAACACAGAGAAATCCAATAATTTATATCCCAGTAAAACTGTTCTAAACTCATATTATTGATGTTATCTGCACAAATTTGAATGAAAGGATTTTCATACTTTTTAATTTCAGAACCAAGACCTCGTTTATACACACCCAATTCCGCAAGAATATCATAGTTATCACCAAGATTTTCATTATCAAAAGGATGAAGAATCATTTTCATAACCGCAAAAATAGCTTTAAAAATAGCTTTTTGCTCAAGACATTGATTTCTTGTTATAGCCTTTAATCCGCTATTCTCAATCAAATCCTGCCACGCTGCAACCTGATAGTTATACCTCAATAGAATCCCTACCGTATAATCAGGATTTTTAGCAAGTGTATTTTTTATAACCTTCAATATATAGTTTTTCTCATCAATTGAAGTTTCAAAAACCATAGCATTAACAGCATTGTTTTGTTTTGGATTTTTGCCTTCCACAGGAGCCATAAACATTTTAAAGAAAGCATTATCACTATCTTTCTTTTCAAGAGAAGTCTCAACTAGCTTGTTTGCACATTTCCAAACATCTTGTGTACAACGTTGAGAACAATTCATACTAACATTGTTATTTTCGGTAATAAATCTTCTAAAACCTTCAACATCCGCATTTGAAAACGTGCCTGTTATAGACTGGTTAACATCCCCGCACCTTATAATATTTTTTTGCTTTCCGGATAATAAAGAAATTAATTCCTGTTGTATACTGGAAGAATCTTGAGCTTCATCTTCTATTATAAATTCGCAGATTTCTTGATAATGAGCTAAAATATCAGGATTTTCCTTAAGAATTTTAACAGACCCGATGAGCATATCATCATAATCTATCAAATTATATTCCTTGAGATTTTCCTGATAACCCGCATAAAACTGCTTGAACTTTTTCAATTTTACATCTGCTACAAACTCCGGAAAAACTCCGCCGCCCATTTTGAACACAGAAACAGCTCTATCAAATTCTTCTGACATTTTCTGCTCAATATGCAATTTGGTAGAAATCTCTCTTAAAATTCTTCCGCGTTGTGAATCGTCACAAATCTCAAAATCACCGGACAATCCGAGTTTTTCATAATTCCCGTTTTCTTTCAATATTCTCAAAGCAAGCCCGTGAATAGTACTTATATTGGGAAGTTTTGAAGAATTCTTCCTAACATTTTTTATTCTTTCTCTAAAATTTCTTGCAGCTGAATCCATATAAGTCAAAACAAAAATATGTTCAGGGTTTATTCCTCGTTCAAGCAATTTTATAATCAAAGCCAGAAGAATTGTAGTTTTCCCGGCTCCGGGAACGGCAGAAATACCCATATAACCGTTTTTATAATTTAAAACCGGCTGCTGATCGGGTCTTGGAACAATTCTAAAACCTTGCGGTGTGGACTGTGTTAAATCTTCGTCTACTTTACAGAGAATAAAATCTTCAATTGCGCCATAATTTTCAACTCCGTTTGAATCAAACAAGCTTGAATAACAAAAAACTTTTTCTTCACAACAAAGAGCAAGCTTACGCAATACCCGTGCATTTTTATCCTTAGATAATTCTATATTATCTTCAATTGTATAGCTTGATTTATCCCAATCCTTTTGAAAAACCCAGGCATTATACAAGGGGCCTGTATCAGACTTTATCCATTCAGAATTTGATACATCCAGCCATATTTGATATTTTGTTTTAATCTGGTTATCAATAATTTTTTGAGGAGTTGCGACAACTAAATCGTTTCGCCCAATTTCCAATACCGAATACGGATTTTCAGAAATTATTGAGTTTTCTATCTGCAAAATTATATCAACTTTCCTTGAATTAAAGGAAGCTCCAAAAACATTTTCAAAATCAGTAATCTGTTTTAAAAAGAAATTAAATTTATTAATTTCCTGCTTATCAAATGTAGCAAAACTAAAAAACTCATTATAAATATCTACAATCTGCTCAGATATTTTTTTTGAAGACTTTGATAAATTTTCAATAAGTAATAAAAACTGCGAATATCTTTGAGTGTACTCATCATCTGCAAAATCATACGGAATCAATTCTTTAGATTTATTAAAAGAATACAAGATTTCAGCACAGTATTTCAACGGGATATGTAAAAATTCAGATAACAAAACCCTTATATCAAATTCTGAGAGCGTATTTTTCAATTCCGTATTTAATTTCAAAATAGTTATTACAGCAAGAACAAGCCGGTTTTGTATAAGTTTTTCACTACCTGATAAATATAAAAGATTTATATTATTCTTGATATTTTCTCTTAGTGTAAACTTTAACATATCATCAATAACCGGAGAAATTACAGAAATCTCACACGGCTTAACCTTAGCATCAATCAACTGTTTAATCTGTTTTAACGCAGCTTCTACCATTGATGATCTTTTTGAAAATGATTCCAACGCAAAATTATTTAAAATATTGGATTCAGAATTATGTACATTTTTATATAAATTATTTGCGTCAGATGTCAATTTTGAATTATCATCAAGCCTAACTATTTCGGTTTTAAATATATTTTTCAACCTGGCAAGATTATTTTTATCAGCACTCAAATATCCGCATCTTGATGAACCGGAAGAATCAATCGCAATATAAAAATCTTCCAGCTGCTTTGATAAAAACTCAATAAAATCTATGCAAATAGGAGTGCATTCATCAGCATCATCCACAAATAAATACTTTATATTTTTAAAATAATCAGTATTTTTATATACAAAGTTAAACATCAAACACTGTCTTAAATAATCAAAATCCCTGAGTTCAAGAGTTTTTTTTAGCAGTTTTTTTATAGCAAGCGAGGCCTCGTCTGAAAAACCTTCTTTTAGAATTTCTGCCCGTTCATCCACATCTTTTTGCGACAAATTATTTTGAACAATAAGAGAATATCTTCTAAAAATTTGATGTAAAAGAGACATTCTTGAATTATAACCTCTGAATTGAACATCCTTCAAAATATCTTTTAATAAAAACTGGGAAACCTCCAACCCTGCAAGATTAGGCAGAATCACAGGATTGTCAAAAATATTTCTATCTTCTAGAAATGCCCAGTTGTCAGAAATAGTATTGTATACAAGCGAAAAAAAGGAATGTATCTGTAATTTTTCAACACAATCAACAGAGAGCAATTCAAAAACTCTTTCCTGAAACTTGTTTTTCAATGTTGAATTTTGTACAAGAACAAGGATAGACGAAGCCGATACGCCGTTATTAATCAACTCAGCGTACTTATGAATCAAAATATCAGTTTTTTCTGATGCTATGCTACCCTCAATCAGCAAAATCAATACTCCTTATAATGTATTTTAGCATAAAATAGCATTAAATTTACATTATTAAAATGATGTTTCAATTTTGAAAATAAATTATTATTTGAATATCGAAAAAGTGTTGTACAAACAATAATTACATTACGGAGGAAAGAATCATGGCAACAAAAAGAGTAACATTATCACAAGAAGAACAAATCGGATTTGCAGCTGGAGAAATCTACAACTACTTACACCAAAATGGCACTACTTCATTTGCTAAAATGAAAAAAGAACTAGACCTAAAAGGAAACTTTGCTGATTTAGGCCTTGGTTGGTTAGCAAGAGAAAACAAAGTTGAAATTTCTCAAAAAGGACCTGCTGTAAAAGTTAGCTTAAGATAATATCAGATTTACATTTTTATAAATAAAAACGAAAAGGTATTTACAATTTGTAATACCTTTTTTGTTTTTAGCAATTATGCGATAACAAATTACTTTATATACATACAGGGGATATCAAATTAAAAGGGAATGTTATGAATATTGCTAAAGCAATAACATCTGTTGCTAAAAAAAGTGAACAACTCGCTATAGGCTTTGGAAAATCAAAAGTTAAGCCTAACATTTTAGTCAATGGAGAATTAGTAAATTACAAAACAGGTAAAAAATTGCTTAATTTTAAAAGCAATAATTTTGAATTACAAGTAAAACCGGATATATCAATTCCAATCTCCCCGTGGACAATCAAGCAAACTAAACCCGAAGTTAGAATTTTTAAAAACATTAAGACAGGTAAAATTAATCAAGACGGACAAGCTGAACTTGGCAATGTATCTGTACGCCTTGCCGAGCAATATGCAAACGTTGTTAAAACTGCAAAAACAGAAATTGGCGAAATTTTTAAAGGCTATGAATTGAGTGTCCGTTCTAAAGGTGCAAATTCTATTTATTCAAAACTTGAAAAGAAAGTTCTTGAAAAAGGAAAAGTCATCAGATCAGATTCAGCTGCATCTAAGATGATTGGAGATGCAATTGGCGGAAGAATTCTTATGCCGGATTTAACAGCTAAAGACATTTTAGAAACCTTAAAAACATTACAAATTAAAGGAAAAAGCTTAACAACAAATGAACAAAAAGTTATGCAAAAATTCTTTGCAAATGAAAAATTAACAGCTGAAGAATTAAAAATTGCTCAAACTTATTCAAGACCTGTAAAATTGGCATTAGCAGAAAAACAATCTGCTCCGGTTGTTAATCAAATATTGGTTTCATCTTTAAAATCCGCATTAGATAGAGGTGTTACAACTATGGAACAAATCGAAAAAAGTGGAATTAACAAAGAAGTTATTGCTCGATTAAAAGCAGGTAAAGATATTACACCTCTAAGAATGACAGAATTAAACAACTATACCGGCAAAAACGGTATTCCATATTTTACAGATTCACAAATTGCACAATTAAGAGAATTGCAAATTGTTACCGGTGAATCTTTCGATATAATTACAAGACCGGAAATAGCTCGCTTTAAAGACGCATTATTGCCGCTGGAAAATAAAGCAATTAAAGAATCAGGATATACTACAGCTCAATTCAACGCAGTTTTAAAAGACGGAACACTGGCGGAAATTCAAATTAGAGGTAAAGGTCCTTTTGGAGAAGTTGAGCATATTGCATACGATTCAAGACAAGGCAAAAATACGTTAAGCAAAGTTTATGATGAGTACAAAGAGGCAGTTGGGAAATTAACAGATGCTGAATATAAAGAATACAACGAATACTTAAGTGCCTGCTATGATTACTATAGAAATATTGAACTTGGTATCAAATCTATAAAACCGAAATTGCCTGCAAAATTCAAAAGCATTTTGAGCGAAGATAGTATGATAAATCTTCATTCTATTGATGATGCAGAACAAACTTTAAAAAAGGCTACATTTCAGCAACACTTAAAATTAATCGCCTAAAAATAGATTAATTGGAGAAAATATGATAAAATACAATAACAATATGAAATTTCCAACAACAATGAGCGTTATAAAAACTCAGAAAGTAAAAAAAATGGATTTAGATGAAGAAGTTACAAAATTAATTCAAAAAATTACAGAAGAAGCCAAAAATTATATTTCTGACACAAATCAATATAGAAACATTAATGCAAGTGTAAGAAATACTTTCAATAATATTTATGGAAAAGCATTTGGATTAACAATTGAGCAAACTCCCGATAAAACAAACAGACATTTTTTATCAATGAATTTACTGCACCCGTCTATGGAATTGCAATCAACAAGAACTCTCACTGCTGGAGATAAAGCTGAAATTATAAAAACATTGGAAAATAAAGACTTTATCAAAGCCTTTAAAAACAATTTACAGCAAATGAGCGAAAAGATGGAAGAAAGATAATCTTATTAATTCATTAAAAAATAATTAAAAAACAATAAAAATCTTCTATTTTATATTATCATTAGTATAGGAGATTTTAATATTATGAAGTACAAAGATTATTATGAAACTCTGGGTGTTAAAAGAGAAGCAACAGACGCTGAAATCAAATCAGCCTATAGAAAGCTGGCAAGAAAATTTCACCCTGACGTAAATAAAACAAAAGAAGCGGAAGAAAAATTTAAAGAAATAAATGAAGCTTATGAAGTTCTTGGCGACAAACAAAAACGCCAAAGATACGACAGCCTTGGTGCAAACTGGCAGGGAGGAGCAGATTACACTCCACCTCCAGGTTTTGAAAACTTCAACTTTGGCGGAGGTCAAGGTTATCAACAATTTAATTTCAATGGGCAGGACATGGGCGGATTTTCTGACTTTTTCAGTTCATTATTTGGCGATATGATGGGAGCCGGTACATCTGGCGGAACTCGTGGCGGATTTTCTGGTTTTGATTTTAATGACATTAGCTCCATGGGAGGAACTCATGGATACTCAAGACAAAGCTCAAGAGGGAAACGTCAAGCTGCAAATAAAGCAGAAGATTTAGATGTAACAAAAACTCTCAATGTAACAGCTAAAGACTTATTTTCAGACAACCCTATAACCGTTAAATTTACAGACATGCGCAAATGCACCCAATGTCCTGGAGGTGGAGGATATTGCAGTGCCTGCGGAGGAACAGGAATTATCAATGACAACAAATCCATAAAAGTAAAACTTCCAAAAGAAATCAAAGAAGGACAAAAAATCAGACTAAAAGGTGAAGGCAAAGTAGATGCCTACGGTCAAAAAGGTGATTTATACCTTGTAATAACTCCTAAAGATTCTGAATATGAAATCAATGGTTCTGATTTAACTAAAGAAATCGAAATAACACCTCCTGAGGCGGTTCTTGGATGCAAAAAAGATATCGAAACCCTTCATGGAAACATTGGAATCAAAATTCCACCGATGACCTCAAGTGGAAAAATGCTTCGACTGAAAAATCTGGGTTTACCTAAAAAAGCAGGTGGATACGGAAATTTAAATGCAAAAATCAAAATTGTTCTCCCTGAAAAATTATCTCAAAAAGAAATAGATTTATATAAACAAATGATATAAATAAAAACTAAGACCACAGACTATGCCTGCGGTCTTAGTTTTTATATCCTAACTCAAAAAATTTCAGAATAAAACTATTAACCCTTTTCTTGTATATCAAATTTATAACCAAGAATTTCAAATATCAACAATGCTTCGTTAAATCTAACTCTATTATTTTCTAATTTAGCTCTTAAATTAAAACGAGTATAATTATTCCCTGATAACTCAGACATACGACGAGCAAGCTCTGCTATTGTTATTTTATTTCTAAATAATAACAACCTGATTACTTCATTTAAATTCGTCTTTGAATCTATATCAATATTTATACCCATAAAAGTATTTTAATTTACTTTTATAAATATTGACACTTTGTACAATTAACAAAATAACATTAATTAGAGCAAAATATTACTTTTTATGAAGAAAGGGATAAGATGAAAAAGGAACTTGCATTCACACTATCTGAAGTTCTTATAACACTTGGAATTATCGGAGTAATTGCAGCTGTCACTATTCCTGCAATAATGACAAAGTATACAGAAATAAGAACCGTGAACCAGCTAAAGGCTGATCAATCTATTCTTTCACAAGCAATAAAGTTAAGCGAAGAAGAACATGGAAATGTAGATGGCTGGGGATTAACTGGTGCAAACGAAGCAAGTGCAAAAATTATTGCAGAAAAACTAAAACCGTCTCTAAAAATAGCAATAGATTGCGGAACTTATGATAAAGATGGATTCTGCGTGACAAAAAAATCATACAAACAATTAAACGGCACAAATCATGGCGAATACGCAATAACAAGAAGAGACACATATAAAATTACTCTAATGAATGGAAGCTCTGTCTGGTGGAAAGGCCCGCAAGATTCTTTTAGAATAATTACATTCTGGGTTGATGTAAACGGAAATAAACAACCAAATACATATGGTAAAGATTTATTTGTCTTTTCCTATGAAAATGGAGGAATAAGACCTCTCGGAGCTCCAAATTCAGATTCTCCATATACAAAAAGCTGCACAAAAAACGGAAATGGCTGGGGGTGCGCTTATTATGTCTTGCTTAACAGTAACATGAATTATCTCCACTAAAAATTTAAACTATCTAAATATATCATTGACAAACCCAGTGATAACGTGAAAAAATAAAAATATAGAGGGGATTATTATGGTTAAAGAAACTTACTTGCACGAAAAACACGTTAATCTAGGGGCTAAAATGGTTGATTTTGCAGGCTGGCACATGCCTGTACAATATTCATCCATTATTGAAGAACACAAAACAGTAAGAGAAAATGTAGGTTTATTTGATGTCTCCCATATGGGAGAAGTTTTTGTATCAGGAAAAGATGCAACTGAATTTTTAAATAAAATTGTACCGCAAGATATCACAAAACTTGATTACGAAAAAGCGGTGTACTGCCAGCTTCCTAACGCAGATGGCGGATTAATCGATGATCTAATTATTTATAAATTAGGAATCGAGTCATACCTAGTTATTTGTAACGCCTCCCGAATTGACGAAGACTTAAATTGGATTGTAAGAAATAAACGAGGTCTGGACGTAAAAATAGATAATCAGTCTCACAATTACTCTCTGCTTGCAATTCAAGGTCCGCGCGCAATAGATGTAATGAAAAAAATGGGTTATAACATCTCAAACCAAAAATCATTTACAATAAAACCAGCAATTATCAGTGGGATAAAACTACTTGCTTCTAGAACTGGTTATACCGGAGAAGATGGATTTGAACTACTGGTAGAAAATGAATATTCGGAATTTTTATGGGATAAAATTCTTGAAGAAGGCAAAGAATTCGACATTAAACCAATAGGACTCGGTGCCAGAGATACACTAAGACTTGAAGCAGCCCTCCATCTTTACGGCAATGATTTAGATGAAAAGACAACTCCTGTTGAAGCAGGACTTTCATGGTCTATACCAAAAGACAAAATTGCATACTATAACGGTAAAGAGATTATAATGAACCAGCTTTCAAACGGGGTGTCCAAGAAACTTATCGGACTGGAAATGCTTGACAAAAACATAGCACGCCACGGTTACGAAGTTTATTATAATGGAGAAAAGGTTGGACACATAACCAGCGGATGTGTTTCCCCTAGCACGGGTAAAAATATTGCTTTAGCCTATGTAAAAAACCTTTCTGAAATTTGCATTGGCACAACCATTCAGGTTATGATAAGAGAAAAATTGCACGACGCAAAAATTGTTAAGCGTCCATTCATTGAAAAAAGAAACAGAGTAGTCTAAACAAATATTAAAACAAATGTAAAATATGAAAAGGAGAAATAAAAATGGGTTATAAAGAAGAAATGCTATGTTCAAAATCTCATGAATATATTGTAAAAGAAGACGAAAACTATGTTATTGGTCTTACTGATTACGCAATAGAACAATTGGGAGATATCGTATTTTTAGAACTTCCTACTGTTGGTGATGAATTTTCAAAAGGTGACACATTCGCAAATATAGAATCAGTTAAAGCAGCATCAGAGATTTATATGCCAATTAGCGGCAAAGTCGTAGAAGTTAACGAAGCATTAGTTGATGCCCCGGAAATGCTTAACGAAGATTCCTATGAAAACGGATGGCTAATTAAAGTATCTTCAGAATCTTTCGACTCTGATAAATCAGATTTATTGTCATACTCAGATTATAAAGAAGAATTGGAATAATAAATGAAAAATTTTTTAGTACATAACAAAGATTCAATAAAACAAATGTGTGAGAAAATTGGAATAAATTCTGTAGAAGATTTATTTAAACAAATTCCTGAAACCGTTAGAATGAAAACTTTAGATTTGCCGGAAGGCTTGAGCGAAATGGAAACCCAACGTAAGGTAAAAACTATTGCGAAAGAAAACGAATCAGATTATATAAGTTTTCTTGGCGGAGGCATATACAACAAGTTCGTGCCGGCATGTATTTCCCAAGTTGCGAACCGTTTTGAATTTAACACGGCATACACTCCATACCAACCTGAAATATCTCAAGGAACACTTCAAGTTATGTACGAATTTCAAACGATGATTTGTCGATTAACAGGAATGGATGTTGCAAATGCCACTGTATATGACGGCGGTACCGCCTGCGCAGAAGCAATACTAATGGCTTGCAGAATAACTAAAAAATATAAAGTTTGTGTACTTAATTCTTTGAATCCTGAATATAAAAAGGTTATAAAAACATATACAAACGCACAATCTATCGATGTTGACTGGGTTGACAAAATTCCACAGGATACAAATGATTACGCTTGTGTACTTATCCAAACTCCTGACTATTATGGAGAAATCCTTACCCCACAAAAGCCCGATTGTTTGTTTGTTGTTTGCACAGACCCGTCTACATTATCAATACTAAAACCTCCGTCTGAATACGGGGCAGATATTGTCGTAGGAGATATACAGACACTTGGTATTCCAATGAACTTTGGCGGTCCTACTGCGGGATATATGGCTTGCCGTGAAAAATTCATGAGACAATTACCAGGCAGACTTGCAGGAAAAACTGTTGACAAAAACGGAGAACAGGCATTTTGTTTAACAATCCAAACAAGAGAACAACACATAAAAAGAGAAAAAGCAACAAGTAATATTTGTTCAAATCAGGCTCTTATCGGACTTTGTACAACACTTTATCTTTCTGTAATGGGAGAAAAAGGTTTCCATCAAGCAAGTTATCTGTCTGCTAAAAATGCCCATGAATTATCTAAGAAATTATCAGAAAAAGGAATTAAAACTTTAAATAAAAATTTCTTTAATGAATTTGTTATTGAAGTCGAAAATTCCGACAAATTTTTAGAAAAATTAAAAGCAAATAATATTCTAGGTGGGATTAAAGTTG
>ERZ780223.1643-NODE-1643-length-21436-cov-2.971236_pt1 | contig 21436 bp, 33 predicted proteins | sample MGYA00511016_ERZ780223 | MGnify/ENA primary metagenome ERZ780223 (study PRJEB29588, sample SAMEA2159032) | human gut metagenome | biome: human gut; feature: human-associated habitat; material: faeces | place: Denmark | collected 2008/2010 ... | reverse complement strand
GTCTAACCATTCGTAACCTGTATTATCAACCGTCGTCACCGTTGCAGTCGGATAACGTTGTAACAGTTCGTCACGTTCACTATCCGTACACGCCGTCAACGTTTCAGTTGTTTCTGCCGTAGTTTCGTCCGGATAGTCAATTTTATTTGTTACAGTCAGTTCATATTTAACCAACTGCAACAAATCGCCATAAAATCTATATTTCATCATCAGCACCCCCATTAATATTTATTGTTTGCAAATGTGTTGGTCGACGCGCCATTATTGGTGTAGTTTTTGCCACTGATAATATTACCTATTACCAAACAATTTGCAGATGATGAACCCATTGATATTGTGTATTGGCTACTGCTATATGACGATACGTTACCGCTATCGTCAGCACGAATTGCAGTATTACCCGATACATTAACGTATTTACCGTTAACTGATATTCCTATATCACTATCACGGACATTATTATCTGCAACTGTTGAACAATTACCGTTGACAGTTATACCATTTGAACAACCATATACAATATTGTCATTAATCATTGTGTATGCGGCATCTGATTTTATTCCGTTATCTGTTGCCGAACGAACGATGCAATCGACGATTTTATTTAACGTAGACGATGAATCTAATGTGATACCGTTTGTGACTGTATCAACAATCCATTTGTCAATTATCGATGAATGGTTGCGTCCCCTGTCCCATATACACTGTCTAACATTTATAAATGATATGTCGCTAAAACGTGTATAATTGCAGTTAAACCACTCTATGCCGTTTCCTTTGTTATTTAGTATATTGATGTGTTCTATAATAACATTATCTGATGAATACAACTGAATTGCTATACAGTCAGCCGACGTATTATTTGCGTAGTCTATGACTATATCTGAAATAATCAGTCCTGTAGCATTGCTAATGCCAAACATCTTTAACGCCGTTGTTGATGTTGCCGTTTTCAGTATTACGTTGTGACCTAATCCCTGTATTGTTACATTTGATTTATTTATCGTTATTGTCCCACCGATATTGTAGGTACCCTCTAATAATACGATTTTGCCGCCAGTTGACGGCAATGCTGATATAGCATTATTAATCACTGTTTGGTCGTTTGTGCCACTACAGTAATAATCGGCTGTTAGCATATGTTTTGATGTACTACTTGATATTGTAATCGTTGTCGGCGGTGCTACCCTGTCATTCCACATATCGTTCAGCGTTTCTGTGACTTCATCAATACCCATATAGCCACCCGATACAAAGTCTTTGCCTAATTTGGTATCAGCCAAATTGTATGCACTTACCGCCTTATCATATGCGGTTTTTACTGCGCTAGGTGTAGCGGCGATACCGTTATTTACATGACTTGTAGACGACACGCTATCTGATAGTTTTAAATGACCATATATCAGTCCATTACCAGCACCATAAGTGTTTGTAGTGCTTGTATGTTTTATTGGTGCTTTGCCGTCCAATGCTTCTTGTATTGCGGTTGAAATTGGCTTATCTATATCTGATGTGTTATCTACATTTTCTAAACCTAATTGTTCTTTCGTAACATTATGTGGATTGCTTGTATCCGAAATATGACCGTTTAACTCTGCCTCATTCGCTTTGTTGCCAATAGCAGATTGCAATGCACTCATAATATCACTATTTTGAGAAATTGCGTCAGCAAGTTCTTTCAAGGTGTCCATAGCCTCGGGTGCACCGTCTACAAGTTCGCTTATTTTTGTGTTTGTGTACTTGTTCGCGTTCGCAAGCAACTCTGATACATTAATTTCTTGTATCAAGAGTATTGGTGTTCCGTCTTTTGAGCCGCTGTATATTTCGGCTCTTGTTTTATCATCGCTGTATGCGATAGCTATTTCGCCCTCAGATAATTTTAGTTTGTTTATGTTACTTTTCAAACCGTGCTTTGCTATAAATCTTGTTGCCATTCTATCAATCCTCCTTTCCTTAATACGTTCCACAATCAATGACCGATGTTACTTGTGCAGACAGTTCAAGCGGGTTAAAATCACCGCAATCAAAACTGTTTTCGGGTTCACTGTCAAAGCTACCGCCGTCAAGCTCTGTTCCTAACTGTTCCATACCGAATATACCACCGTCGTATGATGTAATACCGATTGCTGTGTACAGATTTTGAAGTTCGTTTGTATACGCATACACTATTTCTTCGACAAAAGCCTTAAAATCAATATAGTCAAAGTATTTATCAAGGTCTTTCACCTTGTCCCATATTGCTACTCTATCTTCTGTGATAGTATCAAGTACATTCTTGTTACTGTGCTTGTGAGCCAGTATTTGCAGTGAATTCACCACATTTTCAAGCATTTCCCTTGTGTTTATTTCGTCATCAAGTTTTGCATTTGTATCGTTAATCTTGCCGTTTAACACACTATCCATATCTTCAAGAGATTTTTGTATAATCTCAATTTCAGATTTGGTTATGTACTCTTTATCATTAACAAGTTGCGATACAAGTGTAGGAACGCTTAAAGCAAGCCTTAAACTCTCTTTTGAAATATCTTTTTTGAGTGATATTCCTGCTATTTGAGTTATTTTCAGAACGTATTTATTAAGCAAGTCAGGTGTTTCAGAGCCGAAGTCTGTCTTTTGATAACATACATTACCCTTCATTTAACCACCCCCATTAATTTAAACGCACCCTTACACATAGATTACAAGGCTTTGTGTCCTTGTTTTCAAACTTCAACGCCGATACAGTCTTATTTACAACATAGTTTTCTTTGACTTCCGACCATAGTTCGGTCTTATGCGGTTTTCTTGACATAGTGGCATATAAAGCAACGTCGTCACCGTCACATTGCCACCCTATATCGTTCACACCTCTCTTATTTGCCGATACAACAGGCATTTTAAGATATATTGTTTTTCCTGCACCAACTGTATCTTCATATACATAATCGAAGCCGGTTGTCATTCGTTCGAATTCTTCCATTTCTTCTGCGTTTGTTGGTTTGTCATACATTATTATTTATCCCCCTTTTAAACTCAACGTGTGCCATACCGCTTGCATAGTCGATAGTAAAGCTGTGCAGACTATCCATAGGCAAATCAACAACTCCTCTGCCAATCGTACAATCTTCACTTTCATATTCAATTTTTATATCTTTAAGATTTTGTTCTTCAACAATTATTCTCTTTACCTTTTGACATATCTCTATATCTATCGAGAATAACCAAGCTGTTGGTACTCTGTTTATAAACAACAGTGTTTCGTTTGGGTTTTTACACGTCATCGCAACGTTATCACCTATTCTAAATAACATATATTTTCCTCCTTAACTTGTACTTGTCGGTAAACCTATTACCGTACATTTCGAAAAATCCCAAGTGCCTTTGGGGTATGTCTTACTTCCAGTCGAACCTATAAAAGACGTTCCTACAGCTTTTATAGCAATACCAACACCCGTATCGTAAATCTGAAAAACTTCTTGTCCTTTGCCATTCGATACTCGCTTCAATGTCAAATCACCATAATTACCACTTGAATTACCAATAGTCACATACGCCCTTTTATCCTCATTATAAAATTTCGCTCCAACTATATCTGTACCTGTTATCGTTCCCTCTGTTATAAGGTCACCGCTCACCTTTACGCAACCGTTCAATATAAATCCGCCTGATATTTGAGTGAATGCAGAATTAATGCCGTTTTTTTCGTCATACTCTAACCAATCTTGTAAAATATCATTGAAATAATAATATTTGTTGTTATACTTGCAGAGTTTTTCTTTATCCAACGTTTTATCGCTTGCGGACGGTTTTTCTTTTACCGTAATAGCCTCTGATGTATTCATTTTTTCAAATGCAAGTGATTCAATCTTTTCTGCTGTTTGATTGAATTGTGTTTCCACACCTTTCTTTAGCTTTGAAACCCTTGTAGATATTCCGTCGGCAGTCATAGTGAACGTTGAAGATAATGTTTCTACTGAATTATCCGTGTATTCTTGACTTGATACTACTGACATTTCAATAGCTTGTGCCGTTTGCGATACGGTTGAATATTGATTTAGACTGTTTTCTAAGTCCTCATACGATACTTTGCTTTCTATCTTTTCAGCCGTTACACTGAATTGAGTATCATAGCCGTTTAATTTTTTTCGCAAAGTGGTTGCGAGGTTGCTTTCGTCTATGTTGTCTAAAGCGTCCTCTAATGTCCTTTTCAGCTTAACGTAATTGTCGTTTAATTCCGATACCGTTTCTCTAAGCTGTTTGTAATTCATATTGTTAATATCATCTTGATGATACAAATAACTCACCTCCCGGAGTAATGCCGAGTTCCATTTCATAGAAACGCACATAACCGTGTCCCTCAAAATGTAACTTGTAGCCATAATTAGCGGTCATTCGTGGTTTTAAGCGTATTGCTTGCATACCTTTCCGACCGTTACTGTCATATAGCAACTGCGATGTTTCAGGATTAAATTCTTCATTGTCGTACAGTGCATACACCTTGAAACGCCCCTCAATATACGCAAGCATTTGAAATTTTGCTATATGTTTGATATTTACTGTCTGATATGTGCTTGAAGATGATGATGTCAGTATGGTTGATAAGTCCGTTTCACAGCTCCAATCGTCCGTATATTTGTTCGTATCCATTTTGTATACAACACCGTCTTTGCATAACATATACATACCGTTTTTGTTATGTGCAAAGCCTAATACTTCACTTTTGATTGCTTGTTGCGACCATTGACCGACCATTGTGTCATACACAAACAGATACATTTCGCCTTGTCTGTCTGTACAATACAAGTAATAGTTTCTTCCGTCACTACCCGAAACGGCACTTTTGAACTCGTCAATTCCAAGATTATAGCCAATCTCACGCGGTTGTGAGCCTGTATACACCTTGATTTCATCATCTGACGCAAATATCAGTTTGCCGTTTACCTCTTGTATGCTCCTGTTGTCAATAGACCCCTCCGCATACACGTCAACCAATCTGAACGGATTTTTACTGTTGTATATTTCGTGCATAAAGTCACGTTTAAAGCAAACAACGTGGTTGTCATACACTGTTATACCTGTAAAGTTACCGCCTGCTTTTGTGTTGGTTTGTGAGGCACTGCTCCACGCATTGCTTTCGTTACTTTCAGCTACGGTGTCTAAGTTCCAATTCGTATAGTCGTTATAGCCTGAAACGTGTACTCTATCCTCATCAACTCCGAAAAGTCGTGATAAATGCACTACTGCATACTTTAGATTAGGGAACGACGGCGAAACAGTTATTCCAAACCCACTTTTTCCGTCACCTATATCGCTACAAAATTGATAGGTTTGATTATTGTATGTGTTAAGCCAATAGCAACTCTTATTGCTCCCCTCAGGCGGTGCATAGTTTTCGGTAAATTCATAATACTTTGATACTTTCTTGCCGTTTTCAAGATTTTTAATCAATTCGTATTTGTATTTATCGTCGCTATCCTTATCGGTGTTTTCGGTTCTTTTGTAATATGCTTTTGCCGTAACTTCTTTGTCGCTTATCTTTTCGTAATAATCGGTTATATTCGTACCGTATGCAATATCAGTTACTTCCTCATACTCATACGGTATTATCGTACCGTTATCATCAGCTTTTCTTACGTATAGTTTGGTTTGAACCGTACCTGTACTATCAGAAACCTTTTCATAATAACTTGATATATTATCGCCTGTTTTCAGATTACGAACTTTCACATATGTATAAGGGAACGAAGTGCCTGTTCGCTCGTAAAATGTTACATTTGTATTTGTTCCCAATGGTGCAGGCTCTCTTTGATATAAGCCTTTGCCTTTTAACTTATCGCCTTGCTGTAACCAAGTGGCAACGGTGTATGTATACGGCGAGTATTCACCTTGCCTTTCGTAGTAATACACATCGCCACCGTCATATGTTGTTTCATTCGTATCTTCTATCGGCACATAACCGTCACGGAACACCTTATATTCCGTCTTTTTGTAACCGTCATTATACGTTTGTTTACTTGACTTTCTGTAACCGTCATTGTAATACTCGTCTTTCGTCTGAGTATATCCGTCATTGTAGTATTTTTTTATTTCAACGTCCAAATTGCTTGTTTCAAAGTAGTTTGTGCCACCTGTCACAGTAAATCTGCCTATCACCCCATTCCAAACATAGTAAGTTTTTTTGCCACTGCTTTCTTTTTGACAATACATAACATCAATATCGGCATTGCCGTCCTCAACTGCCTGTTTGTCAAATGTAGTAGGGTCTTTGTCTGTATCTACAATCTTCATAAACATAGATACTTTGTCAGGAAACAGTATCAATTTCTTTACATATGTGCCGCCAAGTACATCAACGGCATTTTCATATACATTGAATTGCACCATACTACGCTGTATCGCGTCAGTTTCTTCTGTCACGCCTTTTTTTATTAGACCTGTATATACTTTTGTGATTTGTCCTTTACTGTTTTTCTTGTCGCTCAAAACAAGATAATCAAGTTTCAATTCTGTATCGTCACGATAGATAACAACAAGGAAATCATCAAAACTGAATAGCGATATAGGGTGTTTGTATTCAAGTCCCATATCGGACAATATGTCTGCCCTGCTTTGCGACGGTGTTAAATAAGGTGCCTCGGCTGTAGAAATGTTGCATTCCATAGACAAAGCACCTGTATCTATAACTTGCCGTCTGTTTAAACCGCTCCAATTCAGTTTGGAAAGGCTATATTGCTTTAGTGCCTGTGGTAATGGTACTTGTCCGAATTGTAATTCGTTTTGTTTCTTTGCCATATAACCTCTCCTTTACTGTCCGAATTGTTGGGCTTTATCAGATAGCCATTGTTTGAAATTTTCAAGTAAAATATTGTAATTGTTGAGCCAATTTGACGCAGGACCGTACTCATTTTCAAGTGAGTACGCCTCACCTCTCAACTTTGACTTTACCAATTCGATAAATTCTATCGGTATCATCACGTTACCGTCTTGTATTTCGTCATTTTCATTTACTTTTATCAATTTAGGCTTGATATGATAGATTAATTTAATAAAATTAGGCGTTTTTTGCATTTTAACAGCTAAATTATCACCTTTTTTATAAAAACAATCGGGAAATACGAAACCGCTCGTTATACTCGTCTTTATTAATTGTGTTGTATCTGCATACACCGCATATATATCTTCAAACCGTATCGGTGCTTCATTATCCGAAACATCAAGGCTTGCAAGCTGTATAACATCCTCTTGCGGTTCGGTAATTATCAAGTCGTTCTGTTCTTTTATAATCGCACTGTATAACAGCCATTGCAGACTGTTCAGCCACGTTGCATACGTCGAATTTGTGATAGGAAGTGCGACGTCCACTTCACTCTGTAATTCTGCTATTAACGCTTTTGCAGATATTCCACTGTCAAACACTTCTCTACCACCTCATTCGTCGTACACGTCTGTTATGTGCGTGATTTTTCCAATAATGCACATAGGCATTTCTTGATTTTCGTGTAAATTCTTGTTTGAATATACCTTGTTGGTCGTAACCGCAAAGGTATAAGATATTGTCCACGATTGCCGGAGTATAAAGCGGTAATACAACGTTTTCGTCCGATAAATCGTGTACCGGTGTAAAATGCACACCTTCTTTGAATAGTAAGTCGGGATATAATGCTTCAAGTTCTGCAACGGTGTCGTTAAAGAAATTAAAGAACCGTCGCTGTTCCAAAGGCACTTTAAGACTTACCTTTTCGTATATTTCTTTAAGTGTTACTTCTGCTTGTTCCAATTTATCACCGCATTTCAGAAAAAAATATTTCAGCAAGTACCTAAAATAACGGCAAAATAATGGCAAGGCAACATATAATCACCTTGCCGTTAGAATTAAATACAGTTGTAAATTCTGATTAGACCGCCCGGATTTGAGCAGATAAGGTCACCGTAGTTTGCAAGCAACGCTCTGTAAACTGATGAATTTTCCTTTAGGTTGAAAATACCACCGCCTTGTAGGTCAGCAAATTTCCATTCCTGTGTATGTAATTCAAGTGCTGATGTATCAACACCCCAAATTTCATCATCCGGCACGAACATTTCGTTGACAACATCAACCTGTCTGTTGGCGAAATCAAACTGAATTGATTTGAAACCACCCTGTAAGGTGTTCTGTTCAACTCTGATATTGTTTACTCTTAGGTATTCTGTGTAGTGGTCGTACGCTTCGTCACCACACAACAGCATATCAACCTTTGAGTTTTTATCCTTTTCGGCACGTCTTAGAGCCTTTGTGATAGTGGTGTCCTCAACATTATCATTTGCGTCAATAACAATAGGCTTGACAAACGAATTGTCTGCCTTGCTTACACCGTAAATTGTTGGAACTTCATCGTCGAAGATAGCACCAAGACCTGTGATTTCACGGTTAAATGAGTTCTGCACCGTCATAAAGCCGTCAACAAGCGCTGTTGTAGGTGCTTTGTCAAGGATAATCTCATAGTTGCCGTTACTGTTCTTTGTGCGGTTAATTGCTACAATTCGTAGTTTTTTAGCAACTGCGTCGTTTGGCGTTGTAGCCGCGGTCGGATAAAAGTCTACAATTAGACCTTCCTTGACATACTTAATGTCAGTTACTTCAACATTTTTTGTTGGTGTTGTCTGTTTAACAACCTTTGTCAATACACCTGTACCGTTACCAAATAGCGAACGTCCGACGTTCCATTTGGCTGTTTCGTACGCCCCCTTAACTTCTGTGTCAAGTGCATTTGCCATAGAGCCGTTCTTGCCTGTAAGCTGTACAGCTTTGATTGACAATTCAACGTTTGAGTACATATCTTTTGCGTATGTTCTGAAACGTTTGAACATAACATTGCCCGCCTCAGGCGTTGCAAGTCCTTCTTCTCCGTAGCCAAAGCCACCCGATAGACCGATTGGAGCTGACGCAACAATCTCATTTGCTACCAATGGCTTTTTCTTGATTTTTGATAGTAGTGGTGTAGGCTCGATACCGAGTAGGTTATTCCATACCGGTAAGTAGTTAGATTTTAGAGCCTCTTCAATAGTTTTTAAGTTTTGTTCTCTTCCCATTTAAAAATTCTCCCTCTTTTGTAATGTGGGTACGTTATTTCCCTCTGAACATATCTTTTGTTCTTTTGGAGGCGTCGTCCCAAGTTGTTGGTTTTTCTTTTATTGTTAATGCCGCGTTTACAGCGCCGTTTGACGCTGACATTGCAGGCACTTGCTGACTTTGTTTAATGTCGTCCAATCTCTTTTTTTCAATCATTTGTTGAAATTCAGGATTGCTGTCGTAGTATTTCATTAATTCTTCTGCTGTTGGGTCTGACGGTGGCGGTGTATTCGCAGAATTTACGCCGTTTGCAATCATATACGCCGTCAAATACTTTTCGTCCATAGGTATGTCGTCGTTGGCTAACCACTTGTTATGTTCAATTATGTAGTCCAGCTGTGGCAACATATCGTTAATACCTTTCAGTTCATCAACACCTTTGAACGCCTCAAGCATTTCTCTCTTTTCTTTCTCACGCATACCGTCCTTTGCGTATTGCAATGCCGGCTCAACGTCTTTCATTACTTGTTGTGTGACGTACTTTTGCATTGCATTTGCATAGTCCTGTTGCATTTGCTGAACAGTTGCATCGTCCTCGAACGCTAAACGATTAACGTCCAACATAGGCATTTGCGTTGCGTCCTCTATAATCGCTTGCTCACGTTGTTGTGATTGTTGCGTTATAGTCTGTTGCAATTCGTTATTTGTCTGTCTTAGTTGTTCATTTTCTGCCATAATGCGTTGGTATTCCTGTTCACGTTCAGCCGCCGCTTGTGCCGCCACCTGTGCTACATTTGCCGCCTCGTCAACCGCATTATTATCCTGTGTCGGTTGTTCTTGTACTTGCGGTTCTTGTGCTTGTCCATCTTGTTGTGGTTCTTGTGGGGTATCTTGGGGGGTACTTTCTTCGCCCAATACCTCTTGACCGTCAAACATATCTTCGGTCGCTCGTCTTGCGTCGTAGAAATTATCCATTATGTATAGTCCTCCTATCTTTGTCCTTGTTGTGCCAACATAGCAATTACATTCTGCTGTTGGTCTTGTGTCTGTGCCTGTTTATGTAGTCTGATATGGTCCTCTAATGCTTTTGCATACTCAGGCTTTTTCAGTTTTAACAGCTGAAAATCCAACTGCAAGATATACCGCAGGTGTTCGTCTATGTGTATATCGTGGTCGTCAAACTCTGATACTCTTGGTACTGCACCTTGCTCAAAAAATACATTTTCACGTTGTGCCGCCTGTATTTGCAGTGCATTGATGTTCATTATTTCGGTGTAATTGCCTATTTTCATAAACTCCAGCGCCCTCTGTTTTACACGTTCAGGTATCTGACCGTTTGCGTCAGTGAACAGTCCCATTTTGTACGCGTCGAAGAAACGTTCCTTTTGCACTTCTTCCGACATCAGTAGTTCGTTTTCAGTGACGTATTCAACGTCATAGCTGTTAATATCGTCGCTGTTCCAAATAATCGCATTACCAATACGATTTTTGCCTGTACAGTTCAGTACACGTCGTGTATTTGCGTATTTTTTGTAGATTTCAAGCCACATTACCGCTAAATTTTTGATACTGTTTCGGATATGGTCACCTGTTAGTGAAAGACGCGTATTATCTATATCGACAAGGTTCTGTATAGCTGTACCCGACGTTACACCGGCAGGAGTTGCGCCGTTCATCATCAGCTGTGATACACCTGCCACATATTCCATATCACTTTTTAAGTTGTATCGTTCTGTCATAATCTCTGACGGCAAATTGCCATTCGGAATAGGTGTCGGCGGGTTTGTTCCCTGTCTGTATACCAACATTGCACCCGGTGCCGCACCGTTTTGTTCAAATTCTTCAATGTCGATACTGCCTTCTTCGGTGTAGAAACCCTGTATTGCAATGCGTTTGATGTATTCGTGTATTCGGTTCAGACAGCCGTTATACGCCCTTTGACGTGGTATCAAATCTTCAATTATTGATTTTCCAAAAAACTGTCCTGCCGTTTCACGACACATCATTTGCGTTAGCGGTATGCGTGAATATGGTAACGGACCGTAGTATATTAGGTGTTCATCGCCGACAATAATAATCATTCTGCCGTCCGGTCTGTGTTTGGTAGGTCGTTCAAAATATGTAATAACCTTTGCCGCACCATCTACCGAACGTGTGCCTAACGTGGTTACGGTGTTTTCATATCCAAAACCACCTCCGGCAACAACGGGCGTCAATTCAAACGTTTCAACCGTTGCACCCTCAACTTTGATACCGTATAGGTCGTATATTTCCTCTTTGGTCTTTACTTGCTCCAAAATAATTGAACGTTGTGCCTCTATTCCCTCTTTGAATATGCTTTCTGGGAATACTTCGTACGGTGTTATCAATCCGTACTCCAAATCGCCTTGATAGAACGCTTGCTCAAACTTTCTCTCATTGCCCTCTTCATCAACAGTAACGACTTTTTCGGTGGCGTATTTCTCGCCCTTGTCCTTATCCCACCACGATAACCAAAAACAGTTACCGCACAATTCATTCCACTGTATTGCGGTATTTTTCTTGGTGTCAAAATCGCTTGAAGTCTGCAAATACTGCAATATCGTAGTTGATGTTTCAGCTTTTGCGTAGTCCTCTAACTCGTTCGTGCGTGGATTTACTTTCATTCGATAGTTAATCTTTTTCAGATTGGCAATTCGCGTATCTATTAACGGTGCAATCTGATTAAACGTTTCACGTTCCAACCAATCGTATACAGGCTCCAACTGTTCGATTTCGCGACTGTATGGGTTAAAATCGCAATACTGATTACCGACTAAAAAATTAGCATTTAGATGCCATTGTGTTTCCAATGCCGAACGTGCTGAACGGCGTTTCTCTAATTCTTCGTGAATATTTGCGATAATATCTTCCTTGTACAGCTGATTCCCATCGTCGTCGGTGTCAATTACTCTGTCAACTTCTTCATCGTCTGCACTTTCACTGTTAGGTGGTGAAAACATACTCTTAACGCTCGCCTTTATGCCCTGCAATACAGGTGAATATCTTAAATTCATTATTCATCACCCACCCTTACGTCGTTCTTGCGCCACCTATTCAAAACAGCTTTGTGTCTGCTGATAGGTTGTTTTGGCTCGTCAGTTTTGATGTTGTTGTATTCGGTCATATTTCTGCACATCAACCTGTTATACAGGTCTTTGCGTTCGATATGTTGTACTATCGTCATTCCTACTATGGTTAATGTTTGAATAGCTGTAACGCATAGCAGAAACCCTGTTACATTCATAGCCACTCCCCCTTAACTAACTTGCAAAATACTCTCAATCAATGTTTCTTTGCCGGCGTTTGCATTGATACCCATTTCTTTGGCGATTTTCTTTAAATCGTTGTACTTAACACCGTCCAAATACTCCTTTGTGTACGGAATAGGGTATTCTTCTGTGTTGTTATCTTCTGTTTCAACCGTTTCTTCCGCGTTTTCTACTGTTTTCTCTATTCCACCGTGGAAAAATAGCGGTGGTGGTGGTACTGATACCGTCTTTTTTTCTGCTGACGGGTCGTATTCCGCAACAGCTTTAACCGCCTGTTTTAAACATTCTTCGCAGATAATGACACTGTTACCGAATTCGTTTGTATTTGTCAGTGAATATGTATCGGTATTTTTGCACCCTCTGACTTCGCATTTTTTCTTTATCTTCTTGATTTTCATTAGAAATAGCTCCTCCTTTTTTGTGTTTTGCCCTTTATCGCTCGCTCTCTGTACTTCTGTATCGCCGTCTTTTCCTCTTTCGGAGGCTTTGACGGTGATGTAAATTGCAACACGAAATACCGCAATGCGTCAGGTAAATGTGTTATATCGTGTGGTTCTGTCGCACAATCCGTTGGATGTTTGGTATCACGTTGCAACGATGTTAAACAGTCGATTAATTCAATGCAGTTATCGAATATCATCAATCGGCTACTGCCGTTTTTGACCTGTAATAAATCTTTGACCGCCAACCAACCTGCTTCACGGTTATTTGAACTTTTCAGCAGTGGTAAACCGCCCTCACGGAACAAATCCGCTTTGGTCTTACCGCTTTCTTGTGTTCTACCCCACATATCAGGCGGAGCGGCGGTATATTCTATTCGTTCGTCAGTCGGTGTCAGATTGACTATTTCCTCCGCACCGACTGAAATAACTTTGTTGCTTTCGGCATACTCACGGTAAACGTAGTAGTTACCGCGTTCATCAATAGCCACCCATACACATGCTAAACAGTCTAAACCGTAGTCCATTCCGCGATATTTACGCCAATGTTCAGGAATTTGAAACGGTTTAACAATATGTATTGACCTGTCAAATTCATCGAAATAGCGCCCTTCAAGCAAATCCCAACTACCGTCACGCCACGCCTCACGCAGTCCGTCGGGCAGATTATTTAACATATCCACATAGCCTGTATCTGTTTCTAATAGCACCGCATTATCAAACACCGTCGCAGGAATAAACATATAATCGTTAGGATTTTCTGCATTCCTGTATTTTCGTGATACAAACAGACGTTTTACCCATTCGTGACCGACACCGCCGGGGTTACACGTCAGATACATACGTTTCGGAAATGAATTAGCACCTCTGATACACGCTGTTAATGTTGAATACTGGTACTCGGTGAATTGTGTAGCCTCGTCCATAAAAATGACATCGTATTCGATACCCTGATATTGATTGACGTCACTCTCACTGTCGCAATATCCCATTTCCAACAGCGAACCGTTATTGAAATAGAAACACTTTTCCTGTTTGCTATATCTCGCTATACCTTTCAATAGCGGCTCTAACTCGCGAACGTGATTACGCTCCAAGTCCCTGTATGTCCGTCGCAGGAATAACATTTTTATGCCTGCATATCTGATAGCCAATAGTACCGCTTTCATTCTGACCGCCCACGACTTTCCGCCGCCTCTTGCTCCGCCGTACATAATCATTCGGTTATGTGCGGTGAAAAACTGTTCCTGTTTCGGATTTGTGCGTGATAGGTCTAATTTCAGACTATTCTGCATATTTCATCACGTCCTGTGGCATTTTAATTTCAATCGTCGTATTTTCGGTCGATTGCCCCTGTGCTAATGCACGTTTATCGTATAATGTGCCGACTGCCGTGCTGATTTCGCTTAACTTGTGCAGTTCCAAAGCCTTTATTTTAGATATCAAAGCTTTTTTCTGCGGCACTGTCATATCTTCGTCGTTGGATACTTCATCTAATAGTCCCTCCAATTCTTGTTGGTACTTCAATGCCGTTTCCATACGCCTGTTAATCAGTTCCGCGCCGTTTTCAATAGCCTTACTCGCCGTTTCAATGAAACCCTCGCGGACTTCTCGCCGTTTTTCTGCATATTCGTCCATATCAGGCGGATGTCGTCGCCACCACGATTTTAACGTGTTTACGGGAATACCCATTTTGCGTGATACTAATTCCCAATTTCCCAATACCGTGTATTCCGCAAATGCCTGTTCACGGTCGGCGTCTGTATATGTTCTCTGTTTTGCGATGGCTGACACCCCCTTTTCATCAATTTAATATTTCCGTCCCCACCGACAATCAGTGAAATATTAACCCACCGTCACCACGACGGTTCTACCTACTATATGTAGTAAATCAAATCTATCCCCCACACTATTTTCCAATTTTAATATTTTTACATTTTATACATATTGCATAAATCAACATAGGGATATATGTATATTTTTCATAGTCTTATTTAACTTTAGCATAAAAGTATTGACTTTGGCGTAAAAGTATGCTATACTATAATCAGAAAATAACAAAAGAGGTCCGAAAGACAAATGAGAAAGGAAGATTAATTATGAAAAAGAGATTAATTTACGGAGAAACAAACGCATACGACATTATCGTTAGTGTTGACGAAGAAAGATGTTGCAGATACGTCACAGAGAAAGGATGGTTCCCGAATTTAGCTGACTGTGATGATGATGACGAAAAAACTGAAAAAGCCGAAGAATTTTTAAGAACTATTGAAGATGATAGTTCTTGGGAAAACGACAGTTACGAATTATCAGCAGACGAAGTATTAGAATATGTAGACATCATCGCTGAAATTGAAAAAGAGCTATAAAAACGCAATTTCGACGCATTTCGGTGCGTCGGTGCAATGCAGAGGTGCAATATGATAACAAGAAAGGAAGATAAAATATGAAAGAATACAGAAATGAACCACTATCAATAGAGGTGACAAGATATGAAAGAGAGTTTACCGAAAGCGGTAAGGCTCTTATTGAATTAATAACATCAAAGACAGACTACACAATTCCACCAAGATACCCTGAACCAAATGGAACTCTCCGTTTTGGTATACCTGAAACAGAGAGCGATAACACCTCATATTGGACTGAGGTAACAGGTTGGGAAGAGCCGGTAATTGGATGTAGATGTGGAATGGGGGACGGATGTTTCACAGTAGAGGATTTTATAAATGATAAAATCGAATTCATTTATAATTAAGATAGGAGGAATTTAAAATGCAAAAAATTATTAAAGGACGCAAGTACAATACGGACACCGCGCAGGAAGTGTGCGGATACTCCAATGGATTACCTTGGGGTGACTTTGATTGGGTACAAGAAACCCTGTACGTAAAGCGTACAGGTGAGTATTTCTTACACGGCAAAGGCGGTGCAAGAAGTAAATATGCTGTACCCGACGGTGATTTTATGGGTGGTGGTAGCGAAATAATCCCATTGTCCGAAAAAGAGGCTCAATCTTTTGTCGAAGAAAACGGCGATACGGAAACCTATGAAAAGTTTTTCGGTGAAGTTTCTGAAGGTGAAACACGGACAACTATTGTCCTGTCCGAGGGAGCTAAAAAAAAGCTACAACGTATTGCCCTCGAAAAGCGTATATCAATCAGTCAAGTCATAGAAAGACTGATTGAAAACGCATAACAAAAAAAAGACAGTTACCGCTTTGGTAGCTGTCTTTTTGCGTTATATTATATTTTTTATCTCTTGCCTAAAACGTTTATAAAATTCACGTTTCAAATTAAATAACCGTTTTGGGTGCAATCCGTATTGCATTTGTATGTAGACGTGATTGACGGAGCTGTCCGTCAGAAATTTATACAACGCTTGATAGTCTTCCCCTGCCACTTCAAGACACATATTCAGCACTGCCTTATCTTGCTCCGGCAGTCGTTTAGCATTAACACACAGGAAATATATTAATCCTTGCGTGTTATAGCCTATCCCCAATTCGTCTAACGTCCTCGAAAACCTAAACTCCGTCAATCTCTCGTCCTCCTATTTGCTATACAATATCCTTCCGTCGTAATAGAATGTCATACCGCATTCTTTTCTTACGACCTCTTTAACTTCTTTCAGCTTGCCGTTCTGCATACCCATTAAAACCTCCTTTATTGCCTGCCCTAATTCTGTTATACGTTTCTTCTTCCATTTCAACATTGAATAGAACGTATACAGGATTATAGGTGCATTGTTTTTCATTGCACACGTAACCATTTTAATACGGTCTTGCTCGGCAGTGCTTGTCTTGATTTTTAGTGGGTCAAAATCGTTCATCAGTTTTTCATAATCAAAATCGCACTCATCTTTTAATTCCTCTGCGAGTTTATCAATATCGCGTTCACGGTTATACACAACCCCAATATATCGAATAACTCCCTCTATGTATTGACACACGCGTTTTTGACCCCATTTGCATTTTATACGCAGATACCACGCACCGACTACCACAAGATTGACAACACCCTCTGTTGTAACTTCGTTTTCAACAATCTTGTACGACTGCAACGCTTTCTTTCTATCGAATTTCTTAATACCGCGTTTCTTTGCAATTTTATCAAATCTTTTTAATATTCTTTCTTCTTCAGCGCTTTTTATCGCCTGCCTTACGGCTCTGCGTTTCTGCTTTAACTTCTTCGCTGTTTTATCCATATCAACACCTCGTCAAATTCACCCTAACCACGTCAGGGTTTCTGTCCACAATCTTTGCTATTTCAAAATATGATAGACCATTATCTCTTAATCTTTTCATTGTATCTAATTCTTTGTTGGTTACTCGTGTCTTTTTCTTGTTTTCAGAATTGCTTGCTCTATCCGATACATATTCCGGACACTTTGTTATTCTATACGAATCGTATGTCTTGCGGTGTACCTTTTCAGCAGTCCAACCCTCCACAGGTTGAAAGCAACTGCTCCACGAACAATCGCCACAAGCTTTCTGACACGTCCAACATAATTGTTCTTTAACCATTTTGCACCTCATCTAATCTCTGAACATACTCGGTAAAATACCATAGCAATTCATCTCTGAATACTTCAATAGCTTCTTCCACCTTTTCTTGGGTACTAAAGAAAACAATGCCAAAGTTGTGAATTTTCAAAAGCCACCGTGGCTCAAGTCCTATATCGTGTCCGCTACTGTCTTTGCAATAATTATAACTGATAGTCCACTTTTCTTTGTCGCAATCCTTTTTTTGATACAGGTTCATCGTTCAGCGCTTGCCACTGACGTAGTTTACGCAACAACCTATCAGCTTTTGCGTTGTTTTCTGCTATTTTTTCGTCACTGTAATAGTTTCCTACATCATAACAATTTTGGTCAAATGAGGCGTTATCATCTTCTCCTATTACTAAATCTCCAGCATTGACAAGATAATACTCGTTGTTACATTCTTTCATTCTCTCATAGCCTGTTTGGCTTCGTTCCTCAATCAATCCCAGCTTTTTTAACTGCTCAAACAATCCTGTCTCTTTTAACTGTTCCTCAGGTATTTCAGCTTGAACTCTTTTATCGTTCACTTTCAACTCTACTTGCATTGTTATTCCTCCGTTTGTTTTTCTTGAAATTCCTTTAATCTTTCTTCTAAATATTCAATCTCATCTTTCCAATGCTCAATTAGCATATCTTCGATTTGTTGCTTTGCGTCCTCTATGCTGTCAGCCCACAATAGGTCATCGTCTACACTTAATTCTTCTGATATATAATAAAATACTTTATCATCCATTTCATCTTGAACAAAACTCGCAATTACCTCATCATCATCTTCATAAAATGGGCTAAAACGAAGTTCGTGCCATTCTTCTCCAAATTCATTCTTTTTTGACTTCCATTCTTTCATTTATTATTCCTCCGTATAATCCTAACCTCATTTCCTATCTTAATTTGTTCGTAAAAGTCTATCATACCTATGTTTCCGGCTAAATCCAATGCTCCGAGCGCTTTTGCATACCAAAACTCCGCCACCTCACTGTTTATTGCCATTTTTATATTGTGCTTTGCATTTTCTATATAGTTATAAAACTCGTTTTTTAATTCTTCTTGTTTTCTTTTCTTAAACCTCTTTATCAAATTCATTTTTGTTCCTCTCTTTCTTTATCACAGAATCACTTCTTTGCTATCTTCCCATATCTCTGCCTTTTCAGCTACTAACGGAGCAAGTCCTGCGTCAGTTGACACCGTATATTCGCCATACCCTTGTTCCATTAATTCTTTGAATTTTTCATAAAAATCTGCGACTGTCATTTTCTTATTTCTCCAACAACGCCGTAAGCAACAGCAAATAATTTATACTGTCACCTATCTTTTCAGCCCACATTTCTTTTGATATTGCCTTGCCCTGTTCGTAATCGTCAATCAAATCATACACGCTGACAGTATGCTTTGCCATCATACCACCTAATGCCTTTACAGGCGTACATTTCTGCAATTCACCTGCCACTTTGAAATTATGCAACCTGTCGTCTGTTGCATATTCTTCCGCTTTACTGCATAGAACGCTTTTACACGTTTCTATGCGGTTGTTTATGATATTTTCAAATTGTTCAGCTTTCATATTTGTCACCTCTCATTTGCACGGCTCATACTTTTTCTGAAACACATCAGGCTTACACGGGTAATATTCCCCTCGTAGTCCTCTGATGATGTAGTCACCTGTGCTTGCTACCATATCGCCCTCTAAGGTTTTTATTATCAATACTCCGTTTGTAATAATAGCACTTTCATTTTTTACAAATCGCATAATCTCTGCTACATTTCTGCCCGTCCATTGTACCGCCTCAATTTCACACGGTTTTGTTCTAAACTTCATTTTTGTTCCTCCATTAATTTTAACGTTCTTTTCAGTTTTTCGTCTGCAATTTTGTTTATTGTGTCATTGTCAATGTTAAATAAATATTGCAACTGTATCATCATTACAATTACGTCCGATAATTCTTCCTTTATGCTGTCTTTAACTTCGTCCATTGTTTTTCTTACCGGTTGTCCGCTTTGCCTTATTCTCATATACTTGGTCAATGCTTGCGTCAGTTCAGCCATTTCCTCAATCACCAATGGGATTTGTTTTTTTCCGTAATAATTTGCTATCCCCAACCAATCTTGCTTTTTATGTATCGGCATAACCGCATTTTCTTCCAAATACTTCAGTGTATGTAACCAATTTGCAAGCTGTTGGTGTTCTTCTACATACTCCAAACAATTTTTAATTGTGACTTCTTCGCAATATTCTATCGCCTCATCAAGCGTCATAGTCTTTGATTTTATTTCTGTTGTCGAACGCATATTCCACGCTTCTTCAAGTTCATCGTCTGACCTACTTTCATTAATAAAACCTACTGTTGCACCGCAACTTTGACACTCAACTTGAAATCGCATTTCGTCGTATACACCACCGTCAAGAAATGCTACTTCTGCGCTCCCACAGAATGGACACGGCTTTAATTCATTCCTCATTTTCTATTCCTCCAATTCGTCTATCTTCTCAAATATGTAATCTACCGCAGACTTTAAATCATTACCGACACTTTGAATGTTCTGTGGCGTCAGTTGCGAACTAACAAGCATTGTGTAACAAGTTTTCTCGCTTGGTAATACGATATTCAACGCTAAGCTACTTATCAATGCTATAATGGGTATTTTAAACCACTTACTAAAGCATTGTCGTTCCTCTTCTTCGTCAAGATATTCATAAAGACTAACAACTACTACAACTCCCGTTACAAGCATAACTATAAACAATACAGTTTTGAAATTGTCGCACAAATTAATTAAATAAATCAAACTCGGTCTAATTATCGGTGTATTCATTACTCATTCGCTCCTTTGAATATTGGTTTATACTTTTCGCCTATCGGCGTGTTATACAATCCGCACGCCTCATATTTGCTACGCCAGTTTGTATTAGCCTCTCTCGTTATACCATACGCCTTGCATTTGCAGTGATGTTTTCCGTCGACCGCTATTGTTGTGAAGTTGCAGCAATTACGGCATAATACTCCCTCCATTTCGCCGTATTCTTGATACATCGCACCGATTTTAACTCTCTTTTTCTTCGCCATTTTCTTCCTCCTCAAAATCACTAACCACTTTTATAATTCTTATAATCACTTTCATAATAGTTTCATTTTCTGTGTAATTACTGCTATATTCAGTATGCAGTAATGCGCTTGCTCTACCCATTTCATAGTAATGAGCCATAAAATTCATGTTAAAAAACGAATTTTTTTCTGGAAATTGATTAAACATTCTTAATCTGATTTCTGCTTGCTCGAGCATTATATCTTGAACTGCCTCCTCCGCACATTTTGAATTGCGAATTGAAGCAATACAGAGGTCTATAAAATTTAATTTATCAAACGCTAAATTTTCTGTTTTTGCTTCGCCTAAATATTCTTTGAATATCTTGCGAATAATATCATCGAAATCATACGGCAAACGCGTATTCATTTCTATTTCCACGTCCATTGGTAATTTAATAGTCATTGTCTTATTCCTCCATATCAATCCACGTTATCCCCACTGCATAAGCCGCCCAAATGTCGCTTTTGAAACCGTAAAACCAGTCAGGATTTTTCTTTGTTCCCTTGCCGTTCTTTAAATCGTGCTTTGCAAATCTGTCTATCAAAGCCCTGCGAATAGTTGCGTCGTTGGCTTTCATACTGTGACAGATATTAATTTTTTCGTCCTTGCGTGTTATGTATTGAACATCCTTTTGTAATTGCTTTGCTTTTTCGGTAAACCTGCCTATCCACACACACGTTTCAAACACTTCACGCCCAACCGGCATACCGTAACACGCCACCATTTCGATAACAACAACGTCTACTTGATATACTCTTATCAGACGTTCAAAACTGTCTAACAATTCGTTGTTATCGGTCTTTCCAAAATCTTGCGGTTTCATTGTTTCCTCGTCAATAACACACCAACCGCTTTGTGCATTACCTGGGTCTATTGCTAATATTATCATTACATTCGCTCCCTCATTATCCTTTCCATCTCGTCATAGTCAAGACCGTTATCATCATATACGCTTTGTTCATTCCCTTTGTTGTATGTTTTCTTTGCACCTTGCACCTCCGCAAGAGTGGTACGTCCCGCATTGAAGTGATTACGCAATATAGCCTCTATG
>ERZ780223.1641-NODE-1641-length-21462-cov-4.092400_pt1 | contig 21462 bp, 20 predicted proteins | sample MGYA00511016_ERZ780223 | MGnify/ENA primary metagenome ERZ780223 (study PRJEB29588, sample SAMEA2159032) | human gut metagenome | biome: human gut; feature: human-associated habitat; material: faeces | place: Denmark | collected 2008/2010 ... | reverse complement strand
AAATGAACAGTAGAAGCTATGCGTCTTAAGACGTGTAGAGGTTCACGGTAAGGCAAAACCTAAATACAATAAGTATGGCAATTTCCGTCATAAGTATGGTAAAGGTATTATAGGTGCTGATATTGGCACACAGACTGTTGCGTATACATCCAATACTGAGGTGGGCTTGAAAAATCTTTCAGAGTGTGGCAACAGTATTCGGACTTCTGAGAGAAAAGAACGCCTGCTCCATCGTGCGATGAATAGGTCAAGACGTGCAACTAATCCGCAAAACTATAATGATGATGGTACTGTTAAAAAAGGTTATAAGGTTTGGAAATATTCAAATCATTATAAGAAACTAAAAATCAAACATTCCGAATTATGTCGTATAAACGCTGTAAACAGACAACTTGCAATAAACGAGGACGCAAATCATTTACGAAGTCTTGGAGATACATTTGTAACAGAACCGAAAAATGCAAGCAAGCTCATGAAGCGAGCCAAAGAGACTACAAAAAATGATAAAGGTAAATTCAATAGGAAAAAGCGTTTTGGCAAATCTATAAAGAACAGATGCCCTTCTGGATTTCAGACCACTGTAGAAAAGAAATTCAAAGTGACAGGCGGTACATATATAGAAGTCCCGAATAATTATAGAGCATCGCAATACGACCATACTGCGGATGATTATATCAAGAAGAAACTGTCTGATAGATTGTATAAACTTCGGGATGGTACTGAGGTACAGAGAGATTGGTATTCATCATTCTTACTCTATTGTTACAATTACAGAACACAGAACATAGACAAAAATAAATGCATTACGAATTTTAAAAATCAATACATTAAAGAAAAAGCCTTAATCGAATGGATTAAGGCTAATAAGATTAAAGTATTGAACAGTGGAATTAAAATAGCTTAACAACTTAATAATAGGGAGATTGACTGTACTTCCTTGCTGAAAAGTAGAAATTTACCGCTAATGTGGTCGTAGGACTGCTTGGTAATGAAAGTGCTGATTCAAATAGACTTACACTTGTAACTCCAAAGTCTGAAAATGATGTACGATTACAAGCTACACTTGGCAATCAGAACCCCACGGGCTTGTCCGTGGGAGCAGTCAGTAGAGATTGGAGGTTATTTCATGAAAAAGAATCTAATGTTAGGAATGTTGGTTGGTTGTATGACCGTTGGTATGTTGACTGGCTGTGGTAGTAAGCCAGCAGAAAATAATACAAATTGGAATGCTGCTGCAGATGAATATCGTAATAATAAGGAGATGGATAATAATACAGAAGTATCTGCTGATAGTTCAAGTGTGAATAAGTCAGACAGTAGTTCATCCGATTCTTCAGAATCCAGTGTATTATCTGAAATTCGTAAATTTATGCAGACAGAGGATTATCAGTTGGCAGATGATGGCGATAAGAGAGATATGCTTGAAGAAAAGATTGATGACATGCAATCTGACGGTAAAATTACGGATGTGTATGATTATGACACAGAGGCTAATGGTGTTAGATTTTTAGTTGGTCCTAAAGGATATATAGCAACATTGTCTGGTCAGGTAAAATCTACGGATAAGTAGAATATATTTTTATAAAAAATATTTTTTCGGGGCTTGTATTCTTTAAAATTTCACATATACTTTAAGGTGAAAGATGGATTATGATGTAGTCCGTTTTTCGTATATGTACATTTCTTTATCCCCGAAAAACAAGAATTGTACATGATATACATCCTTTTCACTGCCTGCCGGTCTTTTTGGACTGGCAGGTTTATTTTTTTGCTGCTTGGTGGTTGTAAAATAGAGGATGTATGTTATTCTTTTAATAGAATAATAAATAATAAGAAAGGTGGTAATGTACATGAGTAAACGAACAAATGGCGTATTGTCTGCATCTGATGCTCAGGCTATTGCCAGAATGTTTAATACATTTCGAAAAAAGGCTATGATGGATGGAAAATCTTGTGAAGTTTCTGTAACAGGACCGTTTCAGGAAACTGCAAATCGTGTAGAATCTGGTAATTGGGTAGTGCCAATGGAGATTGTTGCAAATCTTACAATGGATACTGAAAATAAACTTTCTATGGCTGTATCAAATGATGGTAAGGTTGAACAGGTTCTTACATTTGATAGTGCAAGTCCACAGGAAGTATCTGTTGAAACAGAAGATGCAAAATCAAGTTTGAAGTTGTCTGGTATTCATAAGACTTACGGAAAACCAATGGACGTTCCGTTTTATGCAAGTGAATCGTTAACTGAACAGCCAAAACAGGAAGTTGCTGAAAAACCAGCTGAGCAGAAAGCTGAACCTGTCCAGAATGTGTCTCAGCCAGCACAGCCTGCAAAAACAGATGAAAAATCAAAAAATTATGTGTTGATTGGTGTTTCACCAAAGTCGGTAAAACAGAAACAGAATAAGAATGGACAACCTTATCGAAGCGTTGGATTTGCATATCCAAAGGCTGCAAAGAATATGGCATATTTTAATATGACAGAAAAGGAATTCCAGAGTGCTAACTCTGAAGCAGATATTGCAGCAAGACCGAGCCATACATTACATATTCCGTTGTCAAGAGCAAAATATAGTATTGGGTATCGTGATGATAAAGGAGCATGGGTGAACGAGTTTTTGACACCTCAGGAAATTTATGAATCATACGAAGCAAATCGTCAGGCTTATAAAGAACGCATGTCTGGAAAGACTACACCTCAGGAAACAGTGGAGAAACCTGTAGAACAACCAAGTGTTGTTTCGTCTGAGCCAGTTGTTGAAACGTCTGTTCAAAGTATGTCTCAGTCTGCTCCTGTGGTGGCTGCAAATGATTATGAGTTTACAGAAGCTGATGAACTTGGTGTAGATATTCCAAGTACAAACGAAAGACCATTGCCTGCAAATGCGGACCTGGTTCCTGACACTGTGAGTGATAGACAAAACCTTGTGCATAAAGATTTACCTAAGGTTGCAGATGTGATGGAACAGCAGGAAGCTGGTATTGCAAGTGATGATTATTCATTTTCAGAAGAGGATGAGCTTCCAGTATAATTAAATGTGTGAAAGGATGTATGTTTTATGAAATTTGGTAAGAAGAACAAGTCTGGGGGCTTGTTTGCAAAATACAAAAAGAACAGTAATACTTCAAATGTAGATTCAGAATTTGAATTATGTGAAGATGATGGTTTGATTGCGGATGGCAATGGTAGCAAAAAGGCATCTGTGATTTGTTATGTTGTATCGGCAATCACAGGTGTTCTGTCAGCCGTTGCTACATACTGGTATATTGCATATAAATATGCAAATTATGCGGCAGAGGTTGCACAGTATCAAAGTGGTTCGCTGGCAGAGCCGCCATCTTGGATTGGTATTATTTTTGCTGATATTGGAATTATTATTTTTTCAGCGTGTGCTTCAGGTCTTGTCATTGCATTGGAAACAGGTATTATTTCATTTTTACTGAAAGAAAGTGCGGATAAGAAAAATATAATACAAACAAGTGTAGCCATCGCTTGCTTATTGTGGGTCGGAATGTTGTTTGTATCGTTTATGGTTCATATTCCAACACCGTTTTCTTAGAAGGCGGTGTTGTGTGTGAATAAAATATTGCAAAAATATCGTGAATTGATTTTATATGTCGTATTTGGTGTTTTGACAACTGTCTGTAATTTTGCAGTGTATTTTATAGCAACAAGATTGTTTCATCTATCAATTGAGATTGCAAATATTCTTGGTTGGTTTTTATCGGTACTGTTTGCATATGTTACAAATAGGCAGTACGTTTTTCAGTCAGTTGAACATGATAAAAATGTCATTAAAGAACTGCTTTCATTTTATGGTAGCAGACTGTTTACAGGATTGTTGGATTTCGGAGGTATGTGGTTGTTTGCAGATTATCTGAAATTTAATGATATGATTACAAAAGTTGTGCTGAATATAGTCATTATAATTTTGAATTTTGTGTTGAGCAAATTTCTAGTGTTTCAGAAGAAAAATTAAGACTGTCAATAATGACAGTCTTTTTTGTTTACAAAAAAACATGGCTGCCACATTTGTGACAGCCTGTGAATCATTTTGGAATTTTGTTCGGAAATGATTCTTTTAAGTATTCTTCTAATTTGTTGACGAAAGCGTCATCTTCAAGGTAGAACGGGTCACCATACCATGCAGTGAAGTTATACATGAGCTGTCCAAATCGCCAGTCTGGACAATATGTTGTCCATAAATCTCTGATTTCCATGCTAATCATGGGTATACGATTGATATTGCGCATAATAACACCTCTGTTATTTCGTTCCTGTACTTCCGAATCCTCCACGGTCTTCGTTGCCAAAGATAGTCACTTCTTCGAATGTAATTTCAGGCATCTTTTCCTGGATGCGGAACTGCCCGATTTTGTCACCTTTGTGAATCCATGTACCAATGAGCTTTTTGCCAGTTTCGTCAGTATATGTATCATGTGGTGATACACATACAACTGGCATGCACCACATGTCGTTGTCTCCACAGTAACTGTTGTCAATGATACCCATGCTGTTTGTCTGCATGATGCCCCATGTCTTGAATGTGGAAGAACGTGGTAACAGATATGCTTCATATCCTTTTGGCAGTGCCATGGCAAATCCCAACGGAATCATAGTTGGTTTGAATGGCGTGATGTTTTCATTTTCAGAAATACCAATCTGGAATGGTACGAATACATCTTTTGATGCATATACATCAATCCAGTCACCTTTTTCTGTTTTTACGAGACGATTGACTTTTTCGTCTTCGGTGTCGAAATATTTTACTTTGATAGGTTCCATGTGTTTTGAACATCCTTTCTTATTGTTTGTGTAAATATGCACTCGTTGCATATTCGTTTTTAGTATATAATAAGACTCATAAATGAGCAAGTGTGTAGATTTTTTTCATATATGTGGTGGTGTAATTGTTTCAATTGTGCTAATATATAGGTGTATGAAAATTTTGTAAGAAACGTTGTTTTCTTCTCATTTTTCAGTTAAAATAGAGTGAATATATAAACAGGAAAGGTGTGAGGTTTTTCAAATGAGACACATGAATCGAAAATATTGTCGCCACTTTCCACGAGCGTTTATCGTTTGTTTCATGGCGATGTTAATGATAATAATAACAATGTTGTCATCTGTACAGGTGTATGCGGACCCTGCAGATAAATGGCGACCTGTAGAACATTTGGTAATTGTTTCTGACTGTGATTGGTTTTTAAGTGATTTGAAGAATGCGATGCATTCGGAAGAATCGATTGGTAATAACAATGGTCGTGACGAGAAGGAATACAATGGTCAGGAAGGTTCAGACCATAGATTTGTCAAGTGGGGTGACTGGGATGGCTTGAAATCGGCAGTCAACAGTCTTTCTAATGATAATGAAAATGTGGCGGTTGCATTCTGGATGGGATTTGACTATGTCAATGATACAACAACTTTTTCTCATGATAATCTTGTAAAAGTTGATGATGGTGCAAAACAGAAATCAACAAGAACAGTTCCTCTTTATGATGACGATGGAAAGAAAATGGGTGAAAAGATTGAAGAGTATGATACTGATGAAAATCAGTATCATTACGAAATTCAGACCGAAACCTGTCATAAGAAGAAAGCAGAAGTTTACGCAGAAACTTTGTCTAGCAGTAAAATCACAGATTTTTTAAGTGATAAAAAAGTAAAGTATTATTTTGTAAGTTTGCCTCCAAATAAAGGTTATGATGAAGATGATTATACATCCACAAAGCGAACTACAAAACAACTTGACGGTAGTGGAAAGGTTGTTTTGGATGATAAAGGAAATGCAAAGACCAAGACTGAAACGAAGTCGAAGAGTGAGCTTTATGGCTATTGGGCTGATAAGTGGAATGGTTCTTTGAGTTCTGCTGGTACAGTTATTAATATCTGGGATGCTGCAAAAGAATCCAAATTGTATTTTACAAATACAACACATGGTCTTGGCGTTGAGTATCAAGGAAGTTTAACACATGGTGGTGGTTCTGGTACAGATTCCGGTGTTTGGACGGATGCAGATAAAAATCATGGGCTTGATGATGAAAAGACAACAGAAGCCAAGCAAGGTGATAAGGAATATAATGAAGAAGAAGCAAAGAACTCTGGTTCTGGTGCATTTGTCTATTATGAATTGACAAATGAATCCTTGCAGCAGTTATTTCATATTGTGTTTAATACAATTCAGAATATGAATGAACGTCCTGCATCTGGAGATGCCGTATCACAGTCAATGTATGCAATAACAGCATCTTTGACATCATATGTAAACAGTGTTCTTTCGTCAAATGCAGATGAAGCTCATAAAGACCATAAAATTCTTGATACAAAGACTTCGGGTAATGCAGGTGCATTACTTGGATATGGTGATAAAAAGAATTTTGATTTTACTCCATATATTACACAGAATAAGTCGAATACGTCATCTATGACAGCATATGATGCATTGACAGATGGTAAGTTGAAAAATTCACTACAGTATGCAAGATATGGTAAATTGCTGAATGAAATGGGTCTTGACAGTTATGGTGTCAAACATACAAGTGGTTTCAGCTTGTCTCGTATGTTTGCGGGTGTGCTGATGTATATCGGTTTTGCTTTTTCAGCGTTTGCGTCAAAAGTATTTGAGATATTTATTGATGTTGTGATTCTGTTGAATCCATTTAGATTCTTTACAGGAACTGGTGGTTCATTTGGAACACATCTTGGCGAGAATATTACAGCAATGGACGATAAGTTCTTGGCTGGTAATGGCACAACAACAGGTATTGTAAAAAAAGTTGTTGGCAGTGATGCTATGAAAAATATCACAAATCTGACAAGCACCTGGTATAATGAATTGACAAGCTGGTCTTGGGGATTCTTCATTCCAATCGGTATTGCGTTTACAATTTTCATGTTGTTTGCTTATTCAAAATTGTTTGGTAAAAACAATAATCCGAAGAAACAAAGTCGACTTATTAAGAACATGGTTATGAGAATTGTATTCGTGGCAATTGGTGTTCCACTTTGTGGACTTGTGTATACAGGTGTATTGAACAATCTGGATACTGTTTCCGAAACTGCGAAATCACCGTCAGCACAGATTATTGCATCAACATTTGTTGATTTTGGAGAATGGGCAAAACAGTTGAGATTGACTCCTATTCAGGGTGGTACCTTTGAAATCTCAACAGAAGACGATGTTTCTGGTGTTGCAACAACAAAGACATTATTTAATCTTCGTCGAACGGCTCTTGAAATTAATAAGAAGACAGGCGTTGTTGATAGTGGTATTGGTTCAATTAGTCTGAATGGAAATGGGAATGCAACGAATGATATGAGTTGGTCATCTAACATGGTGAACAATACAGGTGCTATGACAGAGACGGTTTCAGAACAAATGCAGACCTTGATTAAAGGTTACATGTCTGATAATTTTTACTATCCGTCTGACTGGTCGGCTGATGTTCATGATGCATTGACGACTAAAGCAAATGAGTCAGGTTCTACATACACAACTGGTCGTAGAGCTGGTGGAGAAGAAAAGAAGTTTGATTCTGATAAATATCAGGGTGAAACAACGTTGTATAACATGTATGATAGCACAAATGAAGTCGATGACTGGATGGGTCGTGCACTTGATGAAAATACAGAGATTTTCAGCCATAATAAGAAGTGGAAAGGTTTTAACTTGTTCGATAACGGTGATGAAATTGCCAGCGAAAGTGGTAAGAAAGTAACGTTTAAAGATAGTAGTTCAACACTGTCATCAACAAAGACTGGTACTTTCCCTAGAAACAGGGGTGGTTTGTCAACAATCTCAATGTATAATTACTTGTCAAGTGCATTTGGCAGTGAAGGTGCAACTGTTTACTCAAACTCAAGTTCAACGAATATGCAGACAAGATATGCTCACAGAAGTGTAAATACAATTGGCAGTGGAACACTTGGACTTTTGTATTTTGCAAATTCACTTGCAATTTTGCTGGTAATATCTATCATTGGTGTATATTATTTTGTTGCATCAATGTATAGTGTATTGAAGAAAGGTCTGACAATCTTGGTAAATATTCCGGGAATGGCTCTTGGAATTATGAAGTCTATTTCAACAGTGATTGTCACTACACTTTCTGTCATTCTGGAAATTGTTGGTCTTGGCTTTATGTATACGATTGTTTCTGAGATGTTTGTGGTATTCATCCAGTTGTTACAGAATATGATTGGACCGGATGGTGCAAATATTGTAGATAACGTACCAGCTGCAGCACATACAGGTTCCATGATGTCATCAATGTTTTCATCAGGAAAGATTCTGTATATGAACTTGGTATTTACGACAATTGTATTGGTCGTTATCGGAATCGTGGCTTTCAAATACAGAAGAGCATTCCACAGAGCATTTTGCTTTGTGCAGGAAAAATGGTTTGCTCATGTGTTAGATGAAAAAGCTGTTGCTGTTCTGGAAGAAAAGAAACATGAAGTAAGACAACCATTGAAGGTTCCTGTTCCAGTATATAATTTCTTCAGATATATGAGGGAATTTGTTGCAGGCGTTGCAAATGTGTTGTATAATCATAATACAAACTTATCTCACACGATGTCTGTGTGAGATAAGTAGTGATAGTATTCATTATACAGAAAGGATGTACATATAAAATGGCTAAGAGAATTATGACAGATGTATGCATGGAATTTGCTGGAAGTCAGTATTCTATCGATACAGTAAAGGCAGTTATCAAAGCAAAGGTTGCTGAGAAGTTTCCAAAATTGGATGTAAAGAAGATTGGCATCTATCTGCAGCCGGAGACAAGTTTCATTTACTATACAGTAAATGGTGAAGGTTCTCCTGAACAGTTTATTTCTTTCGATGATATCGAAGAAGTAATTGCATAATTAAAAACTAATCCCTATCCTGAAATCAGGATAGGGATTTTTTGTTATGGATTTGTTTTGTGTTTCTGTATTTTCGAATGTTCTACACAACTGCCGATAGCGTAGCCAATGAATATGCCTGTGAACAGAATTATCATAGTCCATATGAAGATACCTGTCATAGTGTCATCTACTCCTTTTTTATGGAAGGTCTGGTGCTGGAAGCCCATAGCGTTGCATGACTTCGATGGTTTCTTTTGTTGATTTTACGCCGATATTTCGAATCTTCCTGATTTGGTCGTATGTTTTATATTTACGCAAATCACGAATACATTCGATTCCATCGTGTGTAAGTGCATTGTATGTACGAACGCTTAGACCAATTTCAGAGATTGGAAGTGATTCTTTGATGGATGAATTATCATTAATGATTTCCTGAAGCTCTGCCATGAAAGTATCAATTTTGTCTGCAATTTCTTTGTTCATCTTCATCATTTTCCCATAGTGTTCAATGGCTTTGATAGAATCGGTGGATGTTTCATCCAATTTCTTGCATTCTGTGAGCAGTTCATCTAAGGTTTCTTTTTGGTCTGGAAACAGCAAGAGCAGGCTTTCTTTTTGACGAAGTTTTCGGTATGAATGTCTGAGAATCTGACGAATTCGTTCACGAGACAAATTGAAAGCTTCTCCTGTCTCTTTTAGTGAACGGGAATAGACACCGGATGGCGTGTCAAATGTGAATAAAAGAATGTTGCGGTCTCTGTCTGGTAACAGACGAAGATAAGTATTATAAAATGCATCTACATCATATTCAGGAAAAGATACGCAAGCTGTGTTAATATCAAAGACTGCACGCAGGATTTTGTCGGACTGTGTTTCAACACTTGCATAGAAATGTTCAAAGTCATCTTTCGTGAAGTTCAGTTTACGTTTGATATAGTGTGAAAAATGCTCTTTGATATGACGATGGAATGTCTGTAAAGTCATGTCCATGTCTTTGGAAGCATCTGTGATGTTATTACTGGAAAGTAAAATGGTATCGATGCAGTTGATTGCATGTTGGAGTTCATTTTTACTTTCCATAAGGTCATTGATTCGTTCTTGTGATAGCATATGTTTTTGAGTTCCTCCTAAAACGCTTTAAAACGCTCTGTAAGCGATTTTATGTTTTAGACGATAACTTTATCATGTCATGTTGTAAAGTGTCTAAAATCGACTTACAGAGCATTAGAGAAGCATTTCTATTTCTTTGTTGTGTCAATGATGGTCTGAATGGATTGCTGTATATTGTAGAGGGAATGCATGATGTTATTCAGAGTTATCTGATTCTCAGTTTTTTTCTTGAGAATAGACGTGGTCTGAGAAAGATAGCGGATGCCATGCAGCATTTCATATAGTTTATCATTATAGCTGTTGTTTTCATTGCCGATGGATGCGTCATAATCCTGCAATGTAAAGTTGGTTTCTTTGACTTTACAGGCAATAGAATAGATATCGTTAGACATGTCAGCAAGTTCTACCGTGAATCTACCCATAAATATGGATGAGATTTTGATACAGAATACTTTTCGGTAATATTCTGCGATATATTCTGGTGAATGGTCTTTGATGTTGGCAATGATGTATGCAATGCCGTCAACGCCGGATTCACGAAGTCCTAACCACAGGTATTCTGTTTTTCGGTCAGGATTCAGATTGTTGATTGTATTTATGAGGGATTCATGTGATATGAACAGGTCAGATGCATATCTGTCACAGTATCGACCTACATTCTGGATTAAGAATGTAGTGATATCTGAGATATTAATGTTGACTGGATTGCTGAAATTATCTGTATGGTCGTATACTTCTCCGGTATCAGAGAAGAGTGGCTTTGCTTTTAACCATGCAAGTGTGAATGGATTCTGTTTTTCCATGATTTTATTCTCCTTTTCTATTCTGGAATATTCATTTCATCAAGTACAGCATCAATACTTACCTGTTTTGCATAGCAGAACGGAGGTAATGGAATGTCATTTGGTGGAACCATGTTAAGTATTTCTCTACGAGTAAATGGTTTCCCATGATTGTCAAATGGTCTGTTTTCCTGAGCACGTACTTCAAGCCATCTAGCCCATGCCTGTCTGCATCGCATTGATTTTGATTCTGCGACAGTTTTGGCGATGAGTTCACGATAAGATGCTTCGTAGTCGATAGCAATAAGGTCTTCTTTTTGAAGAGCATTTGATGCAAAGAATCGTTCCATTTTTTCTGGATTTGAAAAGCGTCTTTCAAGACCTTTCAACTCAGCTTCATCACGGTCTGTGAATTTAGAAGTGTTGTTTGAAATATCTTCTTCTTTCTTTTTCTGAAGTGATGTCATACGTTTCTTTGCATTTTTCGTGTATATTGATTGTCCGTCAAGTACACGATAGACAGAATGCTGATGGATGTTGTCAACAACGTCGATAACAATTCCTGCATTGCTTGCACCGCTGGATAAGATACGACCAAGCTGCTGAATATACACAGTACCTGATTTTGTACCACGATACATGACGATGCCTGTTAAGTCATCAACATGATATCCCATGTTCATCATGTCGCATGTGAAGATAAGGTCAACCGTGTTTGCTGTTGATTTCATGTGACGAAGTTTGTGAACATTGGCATGTGTGTCTGCAGTTTCTGATGTGATTTCCAAAGTATTGACCACATGTGTTGGATATGCTTTAGAAAACCATTCTTTGACTTTTGGACCATTTTGCTTAATGGAGTCAAAAGAGCTAAAGAAACATACAAATTTCATGTAATCTGTCGATGGAGCATATTTTTCGCAGATATTGTAAACAACATTTTCCATATTGAACATGTCTGCCATTTCAATCATGCGGGCACTCAAGTCATTGCGAAGTGTGATTTCATTTTTTGCATTGTAGATTTTCTTGAGTTCCTTGTCTGTAAGGTCTTTGACCATTTTTTCAAGATTATCTGTGTCTGCATATTTGCAGAAGAAGTAATACGGTCTTTGAAGAACGTTATCCTGAAATGCATTATGAAGGTTGTACTCAAAACATTTATTTGTGTCAAAGTATCTTGAAATTTCATCTACAGAATCCATACGGTCAGGTGTAGCAGTAGCACCGATAAGATGGAAAGTGTGTGTTTTTCCCTGAGTGTCAAGAAGCATGTCAAGTTTGTTGCATGTTTTGACAGCTCCGATTTTATGACATTCATCAAGGATGATGGCATCATAATGAGGAAGGCTGATAATCTCAGATTTCTTCATCATGGCAAGTTTTGTGTATGTCATGAATGTTACGTTGTCGATAGTTTCGTCATCAGGAATGTTATTTTTATAGTAAAAACGAAGAACAGCCTGTCTTACAACATCTGATGGATATAAATACAGAATGTTTGTATAGTCATCGATGAACTTCGTCAGAATTCCTGTCTTTCCGAATCCGGTTGGACGAATAATGACACATTTGTTTGCTTCAGCAAGAATGCGTTTGGCATCCAAATATGTATCTGTTCTTAATTTTGATATTAATGTACTCATGTTTATTTTCTCCTTATTCTTGAATTTTTCCTGATTCAAAAAGCATTTCCTGTAAAGACATGATAGTTGTCTTTTTATTTGGTGGTGTACAGTAGTAATAATGTACATCTGAAGTGATGAAAGCAGGTGATACGTTTTTGAATCCATAGAAATCATCACATGTTGATTTCGTTGAAAACATTGGATGATGAATTGTATTTTTTGTCCATTGGTTTATTGAGATGTTGCATAATTTCATGCCATCTTCAAAGATGATATTGAGTTTGTCATCAATGTGGTGGATGACAGTCATCCATAAACCTTCTGGATTCATAAGCATTTGCCCGATGAATGGACTGATTGGTTGATTGTCAATCATGTCCTGAATTTTTACAATGCTTGTTTTGTTTTCGGGTGTGATACAGTAGTAATACTGATGTTCCTGGAAACGAAATGCTGGTTTCAGATTTTTATAATCATGGAACTGTGGTGCATTCAATTTTTTGGTGAATGCGGGATGTTTTACATTACCTTCTTCAAAGTGTTTGCTTCGAATGTTTGTAACAATTTCATTGTCTTCGAATTGCACATCAATGTTATCTGTATTGTGATAATCGATACAGTGCATGGACAGTCCATTGGCTGCGATGATAGTTTGATTCATGATGTCCTGTTTACGGAGTGATTGCAGACTGTCACATCCGCAGGAATGTGCATCACCATTTCGCAAATCATTGGTACTGGCAATGCGAGTATTGCCACAGTCACATCGACAATTCCATTGCATAATACGGCGGATACGGTTCTTGTCCGGCAATATGCGTGGTGGAGCTGGTGAAATGACTGTAAGTTTACCAAATCGTTGACCTTGCAGGTCAAGGTATTTGTTGTCATGAGCAAGTTTGGCAGAGTGACATCCACAGGATACAACTTTTCCAGCTTTTAGGACCGTTGCATCAATGTCTTTTTCAACACCACAGTCACACCTGCAATGCCATTGCGTGCGGTGTGCTTTGGTGGTTGGGGCAATATAATCGTCTGCTCGATACATGACAAGCAGTTTGCCAAAACGTTGACCTTTCAGGTCATCAATATGATTTCGACGATTTTTGTCATTCAGACAGCCACAGGATTTCGTGGGGTTTTCTGTACGAGTCAGATTTGATTTTCTGACAGTGACAGTATTCCCACAGTCGCATTTGCATAAATATTGTGTAGTATAGTGAATGCCGTCGGCTTTATATACTTTTACAGGTTTTATCACGGTCAACATGTTGAATTTTTGACCTTTTTTCAATAAGTCTGACACGACGACACTTCCTTTCTTAAATTCTAGGTTAGCACTCGTATATATTTTTTGTATGTTTAGTATGTGATTTATGTTATGTATAATAACTCTCACACGTTGTATTTTATATAGATTCTCACACATTATAATGTTTTTCTCTCACATGAAATCTTTTGGTAAACCAGCGTTTTTTGTGGTATAATATAAAGAGAAGGGTAGTATAATAATATTAATTTTAATTTTTCAAACGGAGGTCTTTACAGATGGCTGAACTTACAATGGAGGAAGCTAGATACAGATATGGATTTGTGTTGCGAGATGTAGAACCGGGTGATGTATCAATCGGTTCCAGTGTAACAATGTGTATAAATTTAAAAACATTTGGTGATGTTCTTACATCAGCTGTCGTATTTGTCCCAGTTAAGAATATCATTAAGATTCGAAATGATGTGACAGATTTGTCAAGTTTTGTTTATGATGTCATTTTGATGGATGATTCATACAGTATTTTTTACACGACTGTTGATGACAGCCGACAGAGAATCAAGAAAGTTTCTCGTGATTTGTTGATTGCGTGGTATTATAAAGTAAATATTTCAAAATCACCGACTTATTATGATTTACCATATGTTCCGTTTAAGCTTTTAGGATTGGTGGATGAACATGCTGTGAGTCGTGATGTCACATGGCAAAGTTCAATCATCAAACCTGGTACAAATATTTTCATGAGTGTACTGAATGAAAATGTCAGATATATTCCTAAATATGAAAGTATTATGAATATGAAGAAGGAGACAGGTAAGATTGAATCTTATGTGAATGTTGTTCTGGAAGAAGGAAATCATAGGGTGACTTACAAAGATGAGTCGACGGGATGGAAACTGCATAAAGAATATGTTGATAAACATATGATTATTGCAGATTATCTTGATTCTATGATGAGATTGTATTATAAAATGAGTTGGCAGGATTACATGCAATATAAAAGGGATTTGCAGAAAGAATTGCAGACTATGTTTGTGTAAATAATCTATTTACAGAAATTATATAAATGATTATATTATAATTGCAGATGATAAATAGAAGAGGAGTTGAGACCCGATGGGAAGTAAAAAGTTAAACATTCCAACAGCCAATTTTGGCTATTCAGCAGCAAAAGATAGACCACGTAAAGTACAACCAGAAAAACGATTTCCAACAAAGAATAGAGTGACAAAGCGTCCTGAACAGCAGGAGGCATGGAAACGAGATTTGCCAGCATATCAGTATCAGACAAAGACGAATAAAAGTCTGTCATTACCAGAAAGACATGATGATGTGATTGGCGGATATTCAAATCTTGGAAATCTTACAATGAAGAGTGCGCAGGAGTACATGCAGCAGAGAAAGAAACAGGAAGCTCGCGAAAAGGAAAAAGAAGCCGCAAAGCAGAGACGGATGGACCCGTTTGCAAATCTTTTGAACGATGCTGAACTGGATGATGATGGAAAATATATTTAATATATTTTTGCTCATATATAAAGGTTTTTGTTTACAATTCAAAACAATTATGCTATAATAATGAAGAGATGTTGGAAGACATCTTTTACTCAAATTCATACATTGTCGTGAGATGTTGTATGATGAAAACAATATACCGAAATAAATTTGGTTGGATTAATGTTCTTATTTTCTCTGAATTGTTCATATGTGGACTGAAAAAGTGGAGTGGCGATGCTACTCCACTTTTTTATTGCTTGCAGATTGTTTTATTGTTTTCGTGTGGTATACTCAAAGTATAAAAGACGAAAGGAGTGTATGCTGATGTTGGAAAGACTTTTTGATATTTCCAAATTACAAGATGAATTGAATCCAAGTGTTTTTACGTGGAATTCTTTAGAAGGTGTACTTTTGATTTTGTTTTTAGCAGGGCTTGGATTATGTTTTGCCAACAAACTCAGAAAGTTTCTCATGACCGGATTTATGCTTGTGGTCTTTATCGAACTGTGTCATATTTTCGCTATGAGCAGTGTCGGTTCAAACATTCCTGTTTTGCAGACCATTTTTGCATATGATGTAATACAGTCACTTGCTCAGTTGTGTGTTGGAACGCCATTATGTACGTTTTTCTTGTATTTACAGGCATTCTTGAATAATACGTTTGGTCAGGCTATTGAGATAGCATGGCAATTATTCTGGTTTGTATGGGATATAATTGGAGATAATTTATCAGCAACATGGCACATGTTCTTTGATTGATGTCATGAAAAATAGAACCCCCTGACAGTATTGTCAGAGGGTTCTTTTGTGTTTTGCATGATGCAAAATCTTTATGCAAGTTTTGCTGTCTTTTTCATATCACTTGCAAGAGTATCCAATTCCTTGGAATTGATTTCTCTAAGCTGTGCCTGATTAGCCATTTCAGCTTTTGTATCTGCGATACCACGCGTAATGATGTCTGCTGTTTCACGAAGTGTTTCAATTTTGATAGCACTTGTACCAGCCATCTGAGCAATCTGTACAGACTGATTTGCTGTATTCTTGGCATTGCGAATAAGCAATTCGTTTGTCTTGGCGTCAAGGTCAGAAATAGCTTTAGCCTGAATCTGCTGACGACGAAGCTGGATAGCTTGAATCATACACTGTTTGAAGATTGGCAATGAAATGATGAATGAAGAGTTAATCTTACGCATCAAGTTATAGTTGCCCATCTGCATGGTCTGAATCATCGGGCAAGCCTGAATTGCAACGTTTTCAGCTGTCTGGAGTTCGTAGACTCTTGTGTCAAGAGCGTTGCGAACCATTTCAAGCTGCTGGTGCTGCATAGCACGTGTATTTGCGTCCAAGTTTGGATTCTGGTCAATGGATGCATCGAAAGCATCGATTTCCTGAAGGGCAATTCGTCCAGCTGCGATGTATTTTTCAAGTGTCTGATAATGTTCTACTTCAGCATTGTACTGCTTCTGAAGGTCAGAGTTTGTTTTCTGAATGTCATTCATGTAGCCACGAAGGATGACAGAAATCTTGTCAACTTCTTTGCCTAAGTCTTCGTACTTAGCAAACATTTTCTCGAATTTTGCTTTTGTACGGTTGAAGAATTTTGACAGGAAGTTCTTGTCTTCGTTCATTTCTTCAAAGTCTTTGACATCGAATTTATTCATCAGTTTCGTAAGCTGTTCCATCATTGCAGTAGCTTCTTCCTGATTGACACTGCGCATTCCACTGAGGATTGTGTCAGCAATTTTGCTGATTTCTTCAGCCGGAGCCTGTCCAAAATTCAAGACAGAGTTTGTATCCTGAATATTGATTTCGTTTGTAAGAGCCTGAACCTCAGGTAACTGCATCAGTTTCGCTTTGTAGGCATCAGCATCTGCCATTTCTGCAGGAAGCTGTGGTTTTTCTAAATCAACAGTAATGTTGGCAGTTGGTGTTGCTTCAGCTACAGGTGCATTGTTTGTGTTGAATTCCATAATGGTTCTCCTTTCATATTAGCCAAAAATTTTGGCGAAAAATCCTTTGGATTTTTTGATGATGTTTTTCACATCACTGTAAGACATATCGTACTTCATACGTTCTAATCTTACAGAAGAAATGTAGTTGGTGTCAATATATGTTTCTAATCCTGATACACCTGCCGGTGCAAAACAAACGATATCGAAACCAATGTTGTTAAGGTATGCAAGAATGATTGCAGATTTCTTATCAATTACGTTGTCATTTTCTAAGAAATAGACAAGTTTTGGGATATTTGATGAGAAGTCAAAGTTGTCAATCATACGTTGCAGTTTTTTGTTAATGTTGAAAATAGTACTGACACATTCAACAAGTGCATTTCTTGTAAACTGTGATGTTTTCAAGATGTTTGGATTTTTGATAAGTTCATTGATTTTTTCAATCATGAATGTTTGTGTTTCAGCACTGTACATGTGAAATGGATAGAATGGAGCATCTTTGAGTTTTAAAGCGTTCATTGTGCCATCACTCAACTGATAGAATGAAAGCTGTAGCGTATCATCAGTTGTCATATGGTCTTCAAGCAAATCATTGACTGAAAGAGCTACAAGACAGTCATCGCTGGCTTTGCATGTTCCAGTAAGTTCTTTATATTCATCCATGTTGGATGAAATACCATCAATCTTGAAGAAGAAATGTGGTATGGATACTTCATGGTTGCTTACAGCAAATCCATTTCGAACTTTTGCAGGCTCGTTCCAGTTGTGAACAATGTCAATGGTGTTCCCTTTGATGAGCATCTGTTTGACATAGAATCCTCTGAGCTGCCATGGCTTGTATAAGCCGGAATTGGTGTACAGTTCAGATTCAATCTGCTGTTCAAAGTGAAGCGTCATGGATTCATTTGCCTGGATGATATTCCCTTGTTCGATGCGGCTGTTTAATGTGCCGATTTCCTGAATCATACTGTAAGTATTTTTCTTGCAGAGATTGTCAGTATCTGTAACATTCCAGTATTCATCTTTTAATGGATTGATGTAGATGACATCAAATGTCATACAGTACAGCATGATTAAGAAATAGATATCTCTTTGCTGAATGTTTCCATAATAGAAGCATTTGTAAGTACCATCATAGTCAAGTGACATGTTGAGCGGCTGAATATATGTGAATGTGTTCAGTATCATTTTAATGATAAAATCATTGCGAACATTGTCATTTGAAAAATGTTCGTTTTTGATTGCAAGATTAACTGCATATTCCAGAGCTTTCAGAAAGATGTTGTTCAATTCTGCATTTGGGAACATGGTAATATCCTGTGTGGAAAGATGTGTAACATCCATGGTTGCAAGGTCACGTTTCATACTGTTGATAAGATTGAAGTTAGCCTGCATTGGAAGGTCTCCGTCAAATACAATACAGTGTTCAGAGTCTTCACGAGCTTTTGTGACCAGCGTCTTAAGAATGTCATTGTACTCGGTACTTTCAATACCAATATATCTTGCAAATATTGGCTTGAATTCAGACTGGATACCCTGTCTTTCGTATCGAGGTTTCCACAAATTGAAAACGAGTTCTTTTAATGTCATAAGTGATACCTCTATTTATAATACCCACAAACTATCTTGCACGATAGTCTGTGGGTGAAGATGGTTAATGATTACTTATTGGCATTGTTGACAATTGCTTTCTTAATTATATCCACAGGAATGATAAGGAATGCAATAGCAAGAGCAAGGAAGAAATGTCCTAATGTCATTGGAACTGTACTGAAGACTTCCCCTCCAAACTGGATGATAAGTGTCTGCACAATAGCAATGCTGCCCATGACAATACCAAATTTCTTGTTCTCACCAATGTGCTCAAACAGATTGAATCCTGTTGAACGTGTATTCAATGAATTGAAGATTACTGAATAGATGAAGAATGAGAACATGAATGTTCTTACGGTCATGTCTGCAGTTTCTGCAGAAACTCCGGCTGGTACGATTAATGACTGAATGTTACCAACATTTGTGATGATGCCTAAGCATACCAATGTGATAAAGATTGCAGCTGTACCAATGGATGATTTCATATATGTTGTAAGAATGTGAGCTACTCTGGAAACAGGCTTTTCTTTCATGTATCTGTCCAGTGCTGGTTCTTCACCGAAGGCAAGTGCTGCAAGAGTATCCATAATCAAGTTAATCCACAAAATCTGAACGATTGTGAATGGTTCCTGACATCCAAACAATGGAGCTAAGATTGCCATCAAGATTGTTGATACGTTTACAGTAAGCTGGAAGATGATGAATTTGCTTACAGATTTGCTCATGGTTCTACCGAAAAGGACTGCCTGTTCGATAGATGAAAGTGAATTGTTAAGAATAACAATATCACTGGCTTCTTTTGCAACTTCAGTACCGTCACCTACAGAGAAACCGACGTCAGCAGCTTTTAACGCTGGTGCATCGTTGACACCGTCTCCGGTCATACCGCAGACAAGTTTCTCTTCCTGTGCAATGTTGACAAGACGTTTCTTGTCCATAGGTAATGCACGGCTGACAACTTTAAGTCGTGGCAAGATATTTTTGACTTCATCATCTGACATGTTTGCAAGTTCAGCGTGAGTCAATGCGATATCATCATCAGACTTGATGATGTGAGCTTCTTTTGCGATAGCAATGGCTGTTTCTTTACGGTCACCTGTTACCATTGTAACCTGGATACCTGCGTTGTTCATAACGTCTACCGTATTGCTGATACCATGGCGAACATTGTCACGAATGCAGATGATTGCAATCAATGTCAATTCATCAGGTGTGTTTGTATCATGTCTCATGACTGCAAGAAGTCTCATTGCACGATTTGCCTGTTCAAGCATCTTGTCATCAAGCTGTTTGCGGGCAGTGCTTGTGAATTCTTTTGTTTCACCATCTTTGTCAATGTAATATTTACATTTGTCATTGATAAGATACTCTGGAGCACCTTTGATGTATGTGAATCCATGTTTTGTGGATACACTTGCAAATTTTGTAGCAGAAGAGAATTCTTTCTTTGAAGTAATATCTTCTGTATTGAATGATACACATTCGTTTGCAATAAGATGTTCCATCAATGCACGGTCTGTGCTGTTGCTTCCGATAGCTTTACCTTCGGATACGAATGAACCATTGTTCAAACCAATACCGTTGATAACTTCAGCTTTTATTGGGGTTTTCATGTCTTTGATGTTCGGCATGATGTTTCCATCGCCGTCTAACATTTCAACTACAGACAATGTACCTTCTGTAATGGTACCAGTCTTATCTGAGAATAAGATATTCATGAAACCTGCTGTTTCGATTGTGTCTGAATGTCTTACAAGAATATTCTTTGCAAGAAGTTTGCCTGAGTTCATAGAACTTACAAGGGCAAGCATCATAGGAAGACCTTCCGGTACAGCCATGATGATAATAGAAACACCTAACATGATAGATTCCATGATAAGCATTCCTATAGACATTGCATTGATGTTGCCAATCTTGTTTAAAGCAATGATGCCAAGTACAACGTTGATGATTGCTGAGATAGCACCACCCGTGTATCCAAGGATACCAATCTGGTCTGCAAGTTTGCCAAGTTTTTCTTTGGAAGGTGATTCTTTGCTGTCTTCCTGGATATCCTGAGCGATATGACCGAGCATTGTTTCATCACCAATGACATTGGCAATCAAGATACCTTCACCGGATGTGACTACAGACCCTCTGAATAATGTATGTTCATCATATGTGTCAGATGGCTTGAAATCGTTACCGTTATTTGAAGTTTTTGTCTTGGTAGCTTCTTCGGATTCACCGTTTAACGCTGACTGGTTTACTTTGACAGTACCACGGATTAAGTAACCATCTACTGGAATTTTGTCACCAGCCTGAAGCATGATGGCATCACCCATGACAACATCATCGACCATCAATTCTGTCAGAATTCCATCACGATAGACTTTTGTCTTTGTTTTGCTGGCTTCAGCCTGCAATGTGTTGAATTTCTGTTCATTTTTGTAAGATGATATGGTTGCAAAGCCTGTAGATAACAGGATTGCCGCAAGAATTGATACAGCGTCATACCATTCCTGTTCACCGAACTGTGGAAAGATGATTCCGATAAAGATAAATGCAATCTTGATAAATAATGCAATTAACAGGATGATAATCCATTTGTCTTTGAATGAGTCAATAAACATGCTTAATAAAGACTGTGATTCTTTAACGGATAATTTGTTATTTCCGTGCTGTTTGAAACTTTCCTCTGCCTCGGCAGAAGTAAGTCCATACTTTTCTTTGTTCATTCTTTTAATTAACGCAAGACACTCCCACTTCAAACACTGTTAAGTGGTGAGAGGAATGC